>WBZP01003112.1_pt1 | contig 11645 bp, 13 predicted proteins | sample 5204301 | NCBI WGS metagenome assembly WBZP01 (sample SAMN12412401, study PRJNA552823) | activated sludge metagenome | isolation source: activated sludge from nitrification reactor of wastewater treatment plant... | place: USA: Pennsylvania | collected 2017
ACCTCATAACGAGTAAGCTTTTCAAAATACTGTTCAAATGGGTAGCTTTTCCTGCCCATATACCAGAAGATGAACAATCCGGTTACGGCAAGAGATGCAAAAATAAAATGCAGGTATCTTGGTAAAACATTTGGCAAAAGCAAGGCACTGAAAAATCCTTTTATGGTTCCCCATTTTTCAGGAAACAGCATCAGGTTTACATTGACCAGGAAAATCAGCGGGATGAATAAAAATATAGCTGTTGCGGTGGCAACGATGGCTATACTCAACGCCTTATTGGTATCCAGTTTATGCCAGGTGTATTTGTTCAGGTAGGTAAGCAGGAAAGCCACTGTTACCAATGGAATAATAGCAATCCACATACCTCCTGTAAGTGATGCTGCCGAATAAAAATACAAGGCATACAAAGCGCTTATGCTCAACAAGGGTGCTACCCCCAATACAACAGCCAGGCTTTTATTGACGGTTATTGTACGGGCAATTTCATGGGCCAGGTTGTGATAGTCGTTATTTTTAAGTCCCTTCACCTGGCACCATAAAGTGAGTATAGTTCCTCCCAGCATGAGGTTAACAAATACAATGTGCATCAGGAATGATACCACAAGAAGTGTAACCAGCAACCATTCGGGCAATGGAAGGTCTAACGGAAGATTGTGAGGAACCGGTGTATTTACCTGTAATAAGTTGAACATTTTCTGAATGATTGATTTTTAGAAGCGCTGGTTAAAATGTATCAATTTGATTTTGCCACCTGGTTTTTGGATATACTGTCAGCCGCTTCCTTATTCCTGGTTTCGATAAGCTTTACCACGGCATCAACGCTTTGATTCGGATTTACAACAACGCCTTCGTTCTGTGCCCCTTCAATCACATCACCTGTCTGCTGTATGTGTTTGATATAAGCTGCAAGCGCTTCCAGTTCTTTCTGGTTTCCCGGAAAAGGAGGCATAAATGTTCGTCCGTTGTGCATTCCCTTTGTAAACGCTGCAATACCACCTTCTTCAAATGGTTTTCCTGCACCATACACTTTTTCAAACACACCAACAATGGAGTTGATGCCATGGGTGGTATGACAACGGCTGCAGGTGAGTATAAAAACATTTCTTCCTGCTTCAATTTTATTATTGTCTGTTACTTCAGGCGTTGTAGTATAAGTGGCATATTTTAAAATACCATCCCTTTTATAAAGCGGGTAATCTTCTTCTCTTAAAAGATTGCTATACATATACCCGCCTATTACATAAGGTTTGCGTATGAATTCCCTTACCCGCTCAAATATTCCCAGGAAAGTAAAAGCCATAAAGCAGGGTATCACAACCATAGCAAACCTGATCTTACGGGGTTTCAGTAAACCGGCAATTGCTATAATCAATACCGTAGAGATGGCGCCCACAATAACCCATCTCAGCAGGTTGTAGTATTGTGCAAATTCCAGCGTTGCTACTGCTGTACTCATGTTTTCTTTCATGGCAGCTGGCATGGCATTATAATAATACACTGCGCCAAGCAATGACAGGGGTGCCCAAAAAATCATCCATATAGAAGATTGCTTTACAGCCCTTGCCCTCAGCTCACTGCCTTTCTTTGTAAAAACAGTAGTGAGCAGATAACCGAATATACCTCCCACAAGCATTGCGGTTGGCGTTCGGAATAGTAACTGGGGCAGGTAAATCGGGTTGGTGAAACCATTCAGCAGGCTATGGTGATTGTTCCAGTTTCCTGGATCCATCATGAACCCCAGAATAGAAACGATGATCGCCATGGTAATCCATGAAAATACCGACAGGAACCAGCCAAACCTGATATGTCTTAGTTTTGCCTTTAATGATTTATTTGAATTTTTCCAGGTGAGGAAATAGATCAGGATCAATATAACTTCCGTAACAAATACAAGCCATTCCACAAACCAGGCCCAGTAAAAAACACGGATCAGGCTTGCAATGGATGCAGGACTTACTACGGCTACTGACAACCATATCCCCACACCGGTCATAGCTCCCAAAGAAGTAGTTATGATAAATCCAACCTTCATCATTTTATGCACCATGGCATCCCAGGCTGCATTGGTTATCTCATCTGCCTTGCTGTTCATAACCCCCAACTGCTCCATCCTGGTTATGTAAGGAATGAAGCCTACCGCAAGGCCATGGTTAATGAATACGTGAAGAATAGCAATGATTGCGATCAGGAACCTGTCGTTAAGCCAGTCGAGGTGAAATGAAGGAAAATCCATTCGTAGAATTTTTGCAAAGTTCTACCGGTGATTTCCTTTTACATAAAAATGAGAAAGCAGGAAGTTTAGAAAAAACATCCTGCTTCATTTAATATTGGTACTATATATTGAAATAAACAGCACTCCCGGTTTAGAAAAACGTAATCAGCATTTCATTTTTCGTTATTGATTTCTTTGCAGAAGTTCTTCCAGGAATTTCTTATCCGTATTGGCAATTTCCCAGTTCACCAGGAATATACCTCCCGACAATAATGAAAAATCCCTGATACCGGACTCCATAAGTAAATCAGCAGCTTTGTATAACTCCGGCGGGATCATCACATAATCATAGAGTATAATTTTCTTATCCCGGAATGGTTCGAGTGACTGGGTGGACAATTTTTCGAAAGGAATATTTACTGCACCTTTTATTCTGCCGATGTTTTTTTCCGGCACCGTATCTGTGCCATTGAATTCGCTTTCCGGCCTGATGTCGATGATAACGATTTTATCCGTTTTCTTCAGATCCAGTAATTCTGATGAAAGTATATAGGTATAATTCGACTTCAGATAACTTCGTTGTGCAGAAGGAATTTTATTGCGCAACTGATCCAGCCCGAATAACAGGATGCCAACATTTTTATACCCTTTACTGATGAGTAGGTTTGCAGCAGCTGGAGTAAGGTCGCCGTAGTTATCAATCAGTACGATCTCTTTCTTCCGGTCGAACTTTTTAATGTTCTCTTCTAAATGCGCATTGTCAATATGGAGCACTCCTTCAACAACACCATAGCTGGTATCCTGTTCATCACCGCCAGTTCGATAATAAAAACTATCGGGTCTTATATCCACAACCTGCACATTTTTATTGGCCAGTTTTTGCCCAAACTCTATTGGCGATACCAGTTTGTATTGCAGACTGGTTTCGTAATATTTACTTCGCAACGGGAACGTTTTATTTCCCATTACATTGAGGTATGACATTCCTCCGTTTACGCTCACCACATTTTTAAAAGCACTGTCGTGCAACTGTTTTGCCAGCCTGCGGGAACGCATACTATGGCTGCAGTAGAGGTACACGGTATCCTGCCTATGTTTAAATAACTCAGGGTAATATTTTTCAAACTGGTAATAATCTATGGGGATAGCTCCACGGATGCGTCCCTGGTTATTGCCCGCATATTGAGAAGTATCATTCCTTTCCCCGGCCGTACGTATATCAAAAAATACAAGCTTCGGGTTCTTTTGTAAACGGTTAAAAAATTCATTCCAGGAAATGGTTGTATAAACTTTGTTGTCGAGTTTATAATCCTGTGCAAAGGTTTTGGCAAATGCAAAACAAATGAATATTATTACCAGGAAAAATGCTCTCATAATTATTGTGTTACGGTAGGTAAAAGCCTGAAGTAGGTTACTTTAAAACGGTTGTTAACAATGGTTCCCTGTACTTCCGCCTTACGTATAGCTTCACAAAAGCCTTCTTTTGCATGGGCATCTCCAAAGGAATCGATGCTGGCGCCATCTACAAAATAAGGTTTGCCATCTATTCTTACAGCAAGACTGCAGCCCTTCGCTTTCATGTGAAACTGGCACTGGCCGCAGGATGCTTCTACCACCTGTGTTTTCTTTGATGGATCAGGTTTTGAGATATCTGTCTTTTTATTTTGTGCAAATCCTGTCAAAGAAATTGTACAACATACCAGGAATGTTATTAAGTACTTCATGGAATTAATTTTTGAGATTGTGTAATTGATTTATTTGTATTCTTTAATGTTTGAATGAGAATTTTTGAAACCAGCGGAACATTCTGTCAAAGCTGTCGAAATATTTGAATGGTAAGGAATGACTTGGTTCGTCATAAATCACCATTTCATATACTTTGTTATACTCCTGCAATTTTACTGCCATTTCGAGGGCATTATAGCACGGCACTTTGTCATCCTGCCGCGACTGCAATATCAGCACAGGAATATTCACCTGGTCTGCCCAGTAAATAGCTGAGCGGTCTTTCAGTATCTGCATACTGTCTGTATTCCAGCCGGGAAATACTCTTGCAAAACCTAGATAGTTCAGTGAACTGTCTTCGTCGACCCAGCCTTCAACAAATTCCCTTTTCTCATTGATCCTGGATAGCCAATCTGTTGTACCCGCAGTAACAACCATGGCATTGAGTTTCATTTTGCGTGAAGCCTGGTAAGTATTCTGCCCTCCCCTTGAGTAACCGTACATAAATATATTACCCTGGTCAATATAAGGCAGTTTGCTGTAAACTCCTTCTAAATTTACGATATCGTCAACATCCACTCCTCCGTGCTGATCATATTTTCCGTTGATCCCGGCAAAGCGGGTTTTGCTGGCAAGTACAACATATCCGTTTTCAGCCATCTTGTAAAAATCAACCAGGTTGGTTTCTTCGAGGTTACCAAAATTACCCATACCGCCCCTGTTGTAAATTATCAGCGGCAGTTTTTGATTGGCTGTATTAACCGGTTTGTATAACCAGGCCTCTACCCATGCTGTATCACTCTTGTATAAAAGCCTGTGGCATTCAAACCTTTTGTCGGTTCTTGCAGATTCATAATAGGAACTATCGTAATACCATTTTACAAATTTGCTTTGATTAGTGAAAGTTGTTTCAATAATTATCTTTCCTGTAATTACAAATCCTGTATTGGGCTGTTGTGCGGCAAGACGGTTTGCTAGCACTAACATCGCTGCCAGAAGAACAATAGTTCGTTTCATATCAATAGATATTATGAATGAAGTATTATTTTGGTTATAATTCTGGCAAAGATGAACATAAGGCTGAACAGGAGCATCAGCAATGATATCCTGTTTGCAGTATGCATCAATTTAACTATGGGAGTTTCATTTTTTAATTCTTCAATCTCTTTTACGTAGAAATAATGAGCCAGGAGTTTTGATATTTTCATGATTATTTTTTGAGTTTATCTGCCTTCACATATTCCGCCGGATTCTTCACGAATTCCCGTTTGCACTCATCGCTGCAGAATGCGTAAATTTTGTTATTGAATAACGCGGTATCTTTCATGTACCTGAAAGCAGGCATTCCACATACCGGGTCTTTTTTATCTGCAAGATCAGCTTCCCTGATGGCAATCTTTTTCACAGTGTCATTTGAAGGTGTATACATCGCGGAGTTGGATGTACTATCCGGTATCTGTTTACGATTTTCCGTAGTTTGCTTTTGAGACTGGTTGCATGCTGCTGCAGAAATTACCAGGGCAAAAAGTGATGTGCTGATCATTGACTTTCTCATATTGCTTATTTTATGTTGGTTAATTAAATGCCCATTTGAAGAAATTTTCGATACGGTCGTACTGGATAAAAGCAATTGTCAGCAGCACAATACCGATGAGGATTTTGATATATAATCTTATGCGGTTAAAGTTTACTTCATGTTTTTTTAACACCTCTTTTGTTTCCATTTTTTTTATTTTTTAGTTATAAAATGCAGGTTTTACAATAACTGTTTTGTCTTTTACTACAGTGATCTTTCCTTTTACCACTTCTACCCGGATGGGTCGAGGATATTCTCTTTCCTGTTTCATATTGGTTTTATTGATTTTCTTTCCTGAACAATTCAGGCGTGGTTCCTGTATGCTTTTTGAAAAAGGTTATGAAATATGACGGGCTGTCGAACCCGAGTTTATAAGCCACTTCTGCTACCGAGAGTCCCGTATAATGAAGTAGCCGCCGTGCCTCAATAATGACGCGTTTACGTATGATCTCGCCGCTGGTGAAGCCCCTGCATTCATGACAGAGTTTGTTGAGATAATTGGCAGTTATGAAAAGTTTTTCTGCATAAAAGGATGGTGTTTTATGCTTTTGAAAATTATTTTCCAGGAGTTGCTCGAATTTTATCAGCTTTTCCTCTTTGCTGCTTTTTACATCCTGGTGACCATGCCTGTATAACTTCCGATCCAGTTCATTCAATAAAATATTGAGATAGGAACGCAGTACTTTCTCAGTAGCTTTTCCGGGATTGGCATATTCACCGGTCATCAGGTTGATCAGCCATGACCATTTTTCAGCATCCTGTTCCGAAAGGCGGGCATAGTTATCTGCTTCTTTCTTCAAAAATGAGAACTGGTATAATACATTGTTGTTATACCGTAACGAAAAGAAATCTTCGGTAAAACAAATAATGTTACCGGCTGCATTTCTGTTAATATTAATGCTGAATACACTATTAGGCTTAATACAGATAACCTTTTGCTGGTCGAGGCGGATGGTTTGATGATCGATCATCACTTCACCTTCTGCAAATTCAATAAACAGGAGCATATAAAAATCCTGTTTATGCGGATATTCAAGCCGGGGAACACGCTCCAGTATCCTGTTGAGCGACCCCAGCCAGAAATTTTTATCTGTATTGAAAATACTAACAGGGTAAACAGCTATTTCGGCTGTTTTGATACCCATTGTAAAAATTTGTTTAATTCAATAAATGAGGATTAAACAAACTGGCCGGGCGGCCTGAAAACAGAAAGTAAATATGCTGAAGTGATGATAGTTGTTTTATAATCAAAGCCGGTGGCTTTGTCAGCGGGGAGTATATCTGTACTTACAGGCTGCAGGCCGACATTCACCTGGCAGAAGAGACTCGTTTCTTTCAGTTTCAATTCAGGAAATTTTTCCTGTTGCTTTTCATTCCGGTTAAGTTCCTTTTCAAGAACACAGGAACCTTTACAAACCGGGATGGCATCGAAACGGTTAACGCAGAGATTCCGGGCAATATAATTCCGGTTCATTTCGAATGCAACCATAGTCCAGAAGTTACTTCCGCATTGCACCAGGAAGGCAAAAAAAAGGAATATGGTTACGATTTTTTTCAACGTTGCAAAGCTAAGCTAAAATTATTCTTTCAAAAGTGTTCTTATATCATCTATCAGTCTTTGTGTGTCTTCGGGTTTTGTTCCGTTATAAACACCCCTGATATGCCTGTTTTTATCGATCAGCAATAACCCTCCACTATGAGTAAAACCGCCAGGTGCTATGCTATCAGGGTATGCGGCAGAATAGTAGGAATGCTCGGCAAGGTTATAAATACTGTCGGCATTCCCGGTTACAAAATTCCATTTGGGCGTTTTAACACCCAGCGAAACTGCATAAGCTTTTAACCTTGGGATGCTGTCGCGTTCAGGGTCAATAGTATGGGAAATGAATGCTACGCGGTCGTTGGTTGCAAAAGGCAGGTAGGCCTTGTACATTTCCTTTGTCATTTTAGGGCATATTGTAGGGCAGGAAAGAAATATAAAATCCGCCACATAAATTTTATCATGAAAACTGCTGTTTGAAACAACCTGGCTATCCTGGTTCATAAAAGAGAAATCAGCAATTATGGGATAAACAGTATCAGGAGCAGTAGCTACCGGGTTCCCCAGGAAAGGAAGTTTTTGCTGCTGCTGGTTGCATGCATATAAAATCAAAGTACTAAATATGGCAAACCAGAACTTCATATTTGTGAATTGGCACAAAGATAATTTTTATCATTTAAGGTAAAGGGAGAAAACGTATTTACAGTTTTGCAAATACCCCTGGAAGAATTGTTGCACTCACTAACACTGATATTAGCCGGTCCGGAATTGCATAAACCAGGGTTTAAGATAAACTGCTTTAAAACATATTACCAGTCTCTGCTTTGCATTTTTTACTTCTTAGGCTTTTCCGCCTTTACATATTCAGCTGGGTTTTTCACAAATTCATCCTTGCAATCCTTACTGCAGAAAGCATAAATCTTATTGTTGTACACAGCGGTATCTTCCATATACCTGAATGCAGGCATACCACATACAGGATCTTTCTTGTCGGCAAGATCAGCTTCTGTAATAGCAATTTTTTGAGCTGAATCAGGTTTTGCTATGCTCTCCATGGCTTGCTTTGGCGCAGCTGCGCTATCTGGTGTTTTTGTGGTTTGCGCTGCAGGTTGTTTTTGTGATTCATTACAGGCTGCCGCAAATATCAGTACAGCTAACAGCGGGTGGCGAAATTTTATGTTATTCATAATATCCTGTTTACAATTAACTAAATGATTGAAGAGCAAAGATAATGCGTGTACATCTGTTTTCATCCGGTTACAGCGAAACCGGGATTTCGAAGTAAGCAGGAAATTTTAAACAGCAGTCTAATAAAGCCCGATGCCTTTACAAACTGCCATGCAAGGGTTTGATGCTGCCTTTCTCTATATTTGCAGCAAGGATAAATACCTGTCTTTTCAATAGTAAACCAGGAATCCCTGCCCTGTTTTCCCTGTAAGCAGCGGCTTCTTTATAATTGGTTATTTGCCTTAGCAGCAGCGATAGTTCATATTAAATCAATTCAGCCGGGTTAGCCAGCGGCCATTAAATTTGTACCATGACCTACCAGGGAACCGATAGTAAAATCTTAGTTTCAAAAAGAAAAGCATTTATTGCCGGCCTCGCAGTATCTGTTGTTATTGCTACGCTGGTTGCTGCCATCCTGTACCTGCGTTACAGCAATCATAAACATAATAAAGAGGTTGAGGCGCATATTATTGCCAATAATGCAAAACTGCAGTTGCAGGAATCTATTTCGAATGCGTTGGGTAACCTGAATGGACTCACTTTTACCGTAAGAGCCGACGGAACTATCAGAAATTTTGATTCTATCGCCGGCATCATGATCGGAAGAAATAAATATATTGAGTCGGCATGCCTCCTTCCAAACGGAATTATACAGCATGTTTATCCGGGATCAGGAAAAGACAGTCTCATCGGTTTAAATATTTTACAGGATACACTGCTTGCAAAAAACCTGGCACAGGTAATCAATACCAAAGGTCTTTTCTTCAGGTGGCCGTTAAAGAGCAATCATGTAAGCCTGGGCGCCTTTGCAATGTTACCCATATCCAGGAATGATCAGTTTTGGGGATTCACAGGAATCTCTATACGAATGGATGTTTTGCTCCGGGATGCCGGCATCAGCAATGATAAGGATGGTGATTACTATTTCCAGCTTTCACGCATTGATAAGGAAACCGGTAAAGACGAATTCCTGGTTGGTGGTGAGAGAGCGGTTGACAAACATTTTTCTGAAGAACTTAAAATTCCGGGCGGGAAATGGACGCTCTCCGTAATCCCCGTAAAACCTTTTAAAGCACTGGGTGATCTTATCATACTCACAATCCTGGGGCTTTCTTTTTCATTACTCTGTGGCATTTTTGTTTATGCCACTGCAAGAACACCGGATATACTCAACAAGCTGGTAAATGAACGCACCCGCCAGTTGCAGGAAAGTGAAAACAATTACAAGATACTGTTTGAAAGAAGTCCGCTCCCGTTATGGATCTACGATATTGAAACTTTTAAATACCTGGAAGTAAACGATGCAGCTTGTAACCTCTATGGTTTCAGCCGGGAAGAATTCCTGGACATGGATGTACTTAAAATCAGGCGCCAGGAGGATATTGCAAAATTCCTTGAAGACAATAAAAATACTTCTGACCAGTTAAGACAAACGGGGCCGTGGACACATATCAAAAAAAATGGAGAGCCGATTGAGGTATTGATCTTTGCCCGTGGAATTTTTTATAAAGGAAGACAGGGCCGGCTGGTACTGCTGATGGACGTGTCGGAAAAAAATAAAGTAGAACAGCAGTTGATAGCCAGTGAAGAAAAATACAGAACACTGGTGGAACAGGCGGGAGACGGCATATTCATTGCCGACCTTAAAGGACATTTCCAGGTAGTAAATTCTGCAGGCTATGAAATGTCGCAGTATAATGAAGATGAGATGAAGGATATGACTATCTACGATTTCATCATGCCCGAAGAAATTGCCAAAAATCCTTTTCATTTTACTGAAATGCTGAGTGGCAAAGTGGCCCGTACCGAAAGAAAAATGAGGCGGAAAGACGGATCATTCATGGATGTGGAAATAATCGCTAAGATAATTTCCGGCAATCGTTTCCTCGCCATCGTAAGGGATATTGCAGAAAGAAAAAAAAGTGAAGCAATCCTCGAATACCAGGCAAGATTGCTGGAAGGTGTTTCAGATGCAATCACTTCCCTTGACGTAAACAGGCAGATTGTAAGCTGGAACAAAGCCTGCGAGGAACTATATGGATTCACTACGGAAGAAGTGATCGGCAAACGCGTTGCTGAACTGATACATTTTGAATACCCCGGCACAACAAATGAAGCGGTTTTCAAACAGGTGTTCGAGACCGGCCGATGGAAAGGCGAATTCAAATTCATTCACCCGAAAACAGGTAAATATATTTCCCTGCTCAGCAGCGTAAACATATTAAAAAACAAAGCAGGTGAAACAACGGGCTTTGTTATCACAGCACGCGACATCACAGACTGGAAGCTGGCAGAAGCGGCAATCATTAAATCAAATGAACGTTTTGAACTTATTGCACAGGCAACCAATGATGTGATATGGGATCACAACTTTGAAAAAAATGAAACCTGGGGCAACCGGAAACTTTACGAGATACACGGAATTGACAGCAATACGAAGATCAACTTTGAAATGTTTATCAACCGGATCCATCCCGAAGACAGGCCCGGTGTTGTGGAAAGAATGAGAACTGCCATTGAAAAACGTGTTGTTTCTCTTTCTGAAGAATTAAGGTTCCAGCTGCCGAACGGAGAATACAGGATATTCTTCGACCGGGCACATATTGAATATAATGAGCAGGGGCAGCCGGTGCGTATACTTGGCGCCATGCAGGATATTACAGACAGGGAACAGATACGCAGCCAGATCGTCCGGGAAAAAGAATTATCGGATTCTATCATCAACAGTTTGCCCGGTATATTCTACCTGTTTAATAAAGAAGGCAGGTACCTGCGCTGGAATAAAAATTTTGAAACCGTTTCCGGTTATACCGCTGAAGAAATAGGAACAACAGTTCGGCCTCATAATTTCATTGATCCGGATGAATGGGAAATGGTTTCGGAAAGAATATCACGTGTTTTTGAAAACAGCAAAGAAACCGTTGAAACAAACCTGATAATTAAATCCGGGGAAAAGATTCCCTATTATTTCACCGGGCAACCCATCATATATGAAGGTGAAGAATGCCTGATGGGTGTTGGTCTTGATTTTTCTGATAAAGTAAAAGCTAATGAAGCGATCAAAGCCAGTGAAGCAAAATATAAGGAACTGATCGAACAGGCATCGGATGGTATTTTTATCTCCGATGATAAAGGCCGGTATGTAGATGTGAACAGCAGTGCATGCCGCATGCTTGGTTATACCAAAGAAGAATTGCTGCAAATGAGTGGCTATGATATTCTTTATAAACAGGAACACATAGACAATCTCCCTGATCGTTATAACGAATTAAAAACCGGCAGTTCTTATATATTGGAAACAACTCTTAAAAGAAAGGATGGAAGCCTGGTTTATGTAGAAAGCAATGCAAAAATGCTTCCGGATG
>WBZP01006412.1_pt1 | contig 11645 bp, 7 predicted proteins | sample 5204301 | NCBI WGS metagenome assembly WBZP01 (sample SAMN12412401, study PRJNA552823) | activated sludge metagenome | isolation source: activated sludge from nitrification reactor of wastewater treatment plant... | place: USA: Pennsylvania | collected 2017
CGTCGCGTATGTCATGGAGTTTTTGGATGGCCAAGACCTGCGCAAGCTGCTGCAGCGAGAGCGCGTGCTGGCACCCAGTCGAGTCGCCCGCTTGGCTGCTCAGATCTGCGCCGGCCTCGATGCTGCGCACAAAGTTGGCGTGGTCCACCGAGACTTGAAGCCAGATAACGTCGTCGTGGTCCGTCGCGGCGGTGACTCGGACTTCATCAAGATCGTCGACTTTGGCATTGCCCAGTTTGCAGGTCCCGTCGCTCACCGCACTCGGGCAGGCATCGCGCTTGGCTCGGCAGCGTACATGGCGCCGGAACAGGCGGAAGGCAAGCGCGTCGATGGTCGCGCCGATCTGTATGCCGTGGGCGTGCTGATGTTCGAGCTGATGACCGGCGAGGTGCCCTTTCTCGGCAAGACCTCGCGGGAGACGCTGGAGATCATGCACGTGACCAAGGTTCCGTCGCCCGCCGGCGATCATGGGGCCGGACTCGTGACGGATGCGATGGCGAAGCTGGTGCAGCGCTGTATGGCCAAGCGGCCCGAGGATCGCTTTCAGACTGCCGAGGAGCTTCGCAAGGCGCTGCTCGACATTGCCGATCTGGCGCCGGATCGCGGAGACAAGACGCAGATCCTCCTGGGCGCGGTGGCCAAGCGCAAAGTGACCACGCCGCTCAAAGGGCTGTCGTCGATGGCCGTGCTGGGAATGGCGATCGCGTTTGCGGTCGGCTTGGGCGCGGGCCTGATCATCATGGGCATCCGGTAGCGGGCCTGCCCAAGTCGGTGAACGAGTCTGGGGATGGCGCATCGCGCAGCTTGACTCGGCAGGAAGGCAAGAGCGATGGTGACGCCCATGAAGCGGTCGGTTCCTTTTGTGTGGGTGGACGTTTTTGCGGAGGCGCCATTTGGCGGCAATCCGCTCGCGGTGCTCGACGGGCAAGAGATTCCCGAGGACGCGCACCTTCTGCTCGCCCGTGAGCTGAGCCTGTCCGAGACGACGTTTTACCTGCCACCGACGGACCCAGCGACCGCCGATCTGCGGGTTCGCATCTTCACCCAAGCCAAAGAGATCCCGTTTGCGGGGCATCCGCTGCTCGGGACGGCCGTCGCGGTGCTGCTCAGTGGTCGGCTGCCGTTTCATGCGCCACAGACGACCGTCCGACTGGAGACAGCGATGGGCATCGTCCCCGTGACCGTGACGGGCAGCGAGCTTCCCGAGCGGGCGCAGTTTTCTCACGATCGCATCAGCGTCCCGGGCTCGCCGATTGGGGATGAGCGACTGGCGTGGCTGTCACCGGCGCTTGGGCTGTCGATGGATCGCTTCAAGGTGCGCATCGCAACCTCATCGGCTTCGGCGGAGCAATTGCTGCTACCGCAAGTGGTCAGTGGTGGCGCGCGGCAGCTGATGGTTCCGATTCAGACCGTCGAGGAGATCGAAGACCTAAGTGCCAGCTATCGCGACGTGGTGGTGGCCGAAAAAGCCCTCGGCGCCGAGCTGGGCATCTTGGCGTTCGCGTTTCGTGCGCCGCCCCGCGAAGGTGCGCCGGTGCAGGTCCGTGCTCGCTTCTTCGCGTACGATGCGCCCAACGAAGATCCAGCGACGGGAAGTGCGGCGGCATCGCTGGCGGTGTATCTGCATCACCACCGACTGCTCCAGCCGGGCCAAGCCCTGGAGATTGATCAGGGACCGCCGCGTGGGCCGATTGAAGGCGCACCCGGTCGCCGCTCGCTGCTGCGGGCGTTTTGTGATGGAACCACCGTTCAGGTCGAAGGCCGCGTCCGCGAAGTCCTCCAAGGCGAGATGCGACTCCAGTTTTAGCTACGGATGACGGGCCTGGGTCGCTAGCGAGGAATCGGCGGTCTGGTGACTCGCGGAGCCAGTGTGGGCGCGGGCGTGATAGATGCCGAGCAGGAACGCGCTCAGCAGGATCAGTCCGCACAGTAGGAGCGCCCCGGCCCCCTGTAGCTGTTGCCAGGGCGAGCTCCACGCGCTTCGTTCCCGTCGCAGCATCGATTCCAGCGGCACCATCGCCGAGGATCGCGTCGGCACATCGGACAGAGACTCAAAGCGCGGCACCGGCACCATGTGGGGGTAGGACAGACGTGGCTGATCAAGCAGGCCATGATGGAGCTCGGACGTTGACAGCGACGGTGGCGTGACCTCCCTGACGCGCTCCGGGAGCTGCTCTGGACGATGCTCTGGACGATGAACCGGAGCCCAGCGCTGCTGCGCCTCTGCGGTCAGCTCGGCAAGAGAGGGAACACTCATGGTGCGCGGGCGCTCGGCAATCACTTCGCAGCGTCGGGTGGGAATGCCGTCTTCGATCGGCTGCGGAACCGCCTCTGGATCGTGCGCAGACTTCTGGGTCAGCGCCAGCAGCTCGGCGGCAGAGTACTGAACCGTGCGCAGGTTCTCGGGCGGCTCGCGATGGGAATGAGCGGGTCTGTGGGCGGGCATCTGGGAAACCTCCGTTTCGATGTGAAGAGGAACGTAGAGAGACAGAGACTTGTGCAGCGTGTGCTCGGCAGACACGCTGGCGCTCCGCGAAGGAGTCAGCTGCGGCAGGTTGTCGAGCGCGCGGACAAAGTCCTGGATCTTGCCAAAGCGTCGCTCCCGATCCTTGGACAGCGCGGTGTCGATCGCCGCTGCGACATGTTCAGGAATTCCCGCCACCAGCTTGCGAACCGGAGTGTGCGGCTGGTGGCGAATCTGCAGACAGAGCTGGTACGGATTGGACTCCTGAAACGGCAGCTGCCCGGTCAGGAGCTCGTAGGCGACGACGGCAAGTGACCACTGATCGGAGCGCGGATCGACCAGCTGACCTCCTGCGATGGTTGCTTCCGGAGCCAGATACGCAGGAGTCCCAATCACCAGTCCCTGGGTCAGGGGCGGACCGCTGGGAGACTTGGTGTCTGCTCCAAGTGTGCTCTCGGCCAAAAAGCCATCGAGTTCATCGATCTTCGCCAGTCCGAAATCGAGCACCTTGATCTGCTGGAACAGACCCCCTTCCCCGTCGCCGCGCTGGCACAGAAAGATGTTGTTCGGCTTGATGTCCCTGTGCACGATTCCTAAGTCATGGGCGTACTGCAGGGCTGCGCCGACACCGCGTAGGATTTCGATCGCTTGGGAGGGCGGAAGGGCTCCTGCTTTGCTGAGCAGAGAGTAGAGATCCTGTCCGTGCAAGAGCTCCATCACCAGGAAGTGAGTTCCGTCCTCGTCAACGCAGAACTCCCGAACTTCGACAATGTTGGGATGGAACAGCCGAGCGACCACCGCCGCTTCCTTTTGAAAGCGACGCTCGGCATTCAGACAACGGACCGCACCAGAGAACACCAGCTTGATCGCACAGAGCTGCTGACTGGCAAGATCGCGGGCCCGATACACCTCCCCCATCGCCCCAATTCCGAGCAGAGAGATGAGCTGATAGCGACCGGCCAGGACCCGTCCCGCGCGATAGCCACTCCGCTCCGGTGGCTGAAGCACGTCATTCGAGTGTATTGCGTGGGCGATCTTAGGCTTCATGATCCACTCCAGGGGCTTGGGCATGGTGATACAAATCGAAGGTTCCACGGAAAACAGGCACTGGCGCTATCGCTTGATTCGATGGATATAAAAAATCAACATTGTCCATTTATGCCATAGGCCGTGACTGTGGCATAAAGTGTCAATGAGCGGTTGCTCTACTCGACCGGAAGTGGCCGAGCTGCGCTGCCTGCCGAAGAACCAAAGCACATGCTGTGCCACTCCAGCGGTAAGACCGTGTGGGGGCAAGTACGTCCATAGAAAAGCGAGTGAATGCCGGGATTTTCAGACGGAAGATGTCGGTGTGAGTGCGCAGCTTGCCCAGCTGGACCGAAGCCCGCACCTTGTCGAAACAGCACATTGAGAAGTCGAATTGAAAACGACAGCAAGTACTTTAAATGGCACTTCATAGAGGCAGGAAGACGGAATCAGCTGTTGGATTCAGGACTGCGATGAGATTGCCTCGTTGTTATTTTGAAATGATTCGTTTGCGGAGTTGGGTAAAGAGGGCGAGGAGGGTGAAGAGGGCGAGGGCCACTAGGACGGGGAGCCAGCGACGGGCGGGGCGCTGGGGGGTGAGGAGTCTCTCGACGGTGCGCGGTGGGGAGCTGGCTTCGCCGCAGTCTACGCTGAGGGTGGCGACGGGCGGCTGGCGAGCGAGCAGGTCTTCGATGGCCGGGCCCGAAAAGGTCAGCACCGAGGTGGCGCCAAGCTCGACAGCAAGTGAGTGCAGCTGGTCGGTGAGGAGCGCTCGCGTCGGGCGATCGGGCGTAAGCTTGATCCAGCGAAACGTGCCGGCGCTGCGCCACGACAGCTCGGCCAGGTTGAGCATCGGCAGCTGGTAGTTTTTGGCGGACAGCGCGAGTGCGTAGAGCGGTAGCTGCGCGGCAAACAGCTCGTCGCCAAGCTGCGCGAACCGTCGCGGAATCAGCTGCAGATCCATGCCGCTCCCGACGACGATGATGACTTGCCGAGGCGGCAGGCGGCCACTTGGCGCAGGCTGGCGCAGCGCGAGGAGTGCGGTGCGACTCTGCGCGATGGCGTCGACGAGGGCCACCTCTACCTCGTCACGTTTGGGCAGCTCTTTGAGTGTTGCTGCTGCCGCGCCCGCCGTCGTCAGGGGCTGAAGTCGCGGGGTCGCACCGACGGCAATCAGCTGGAGCCGACTGGTCGCAGGCAGCTGGGTCGCAAACCACGCGCTCGCTGCGGCAACATCGTCGGCAAGCGACTGATGCTGTAGCGATGTCTCGACGAGGAGCGCCACATCCAGCGACTGCTCGGTCTGCTCGGTGAAGCGACGCTGCGTCACCCGACAGCGGGGCGGCTGACACGACAGGGTCCGACCGTCAGCTCGCAGCTGCAGCGAGCGACCCGGCAGGACGTGCTCTCCGCCGAGAGTCGTCAGCTTGGCGAGGACACGAATGCGCTTTGTCGAGGCCAGCACCGACTCGACCTGACAGACCGGCCAGCGACGGGGGGTATCGACTGAGAAGCGGGCGCTCGGGGCTGCCTCGACACGCGACGACGGCAGGCCCAACAGGGTCAACAATCCGGCAATGCTTGAGCTCGCTATGTGAATATATAGAGCTTTTGTGATCATATCGACGATCTGCGGTGTTCCGCATCATGTACACTCATAGCATATGATCACTATGTCGAGAGGAGATTGCAGTTGATGAGCTCGGAAGAGAGGCCAGTAATTCTGCCTTCTGGCAAGCTCATCATCTGCGAGCGCTTGATTCAGACCGATGCCAAGATTGTAAACTGGCACGACGCACCCCACTTTAGTGCCTATCACCGCAGCTGCTATCGTGGCCCAAGTGGTCCGCGTACTGATCCGCATCCTTATCATCCCGCGCGCGGAATGGAAAATCGTACAGCTCGCTATCGTCCGCGCAAGGAACTACTCGGCCAGCGGACGGATCTTTCGATTCTGCAGCGGCTGATCCGGCAGCTGGTCATTCATCACGATGGCGCCAACAGCTCGGCGGAGTGCTTTCATATTCTCCATGATGAGCGCGGACTGTCGGTTCACTTTCTGATTGATACCGATGGCACCATTTATCAGACACTTGACCTGGCCGATGTGGCGTTTCATGCGCAGTTCGTCAATGGCTCGTCGCTGGGGATAGAGCTATGCAATCGAGGAATGGTGTCGCTGCCGTGTGATGCCGAACACAAGAGTCACCGCGAGCCGCGTGATGTCACCATTCATGGTCACCCGTATCGAATGTGGAGCTATACAGATGCGCAGTATGATTCGCTATTTCGGTTGACTGTGGCGCTTGCTCGTGTGCTTCCCGAGCTGCCACTGCGGTATCCCAGCAATCAAGGACCGATTTATAGCAAGCTGCTGGAACCCGAGCGATTCAGCGGAATCCTCGGCCACTATCACGTTTCCGCAGAGAAGTGGGACCCGGGCTGCTTTGACTTTCCGCGCTTGCTCGGGCTAGTGACGGGCACAGGCAGGGAGTCGCGCCTGGCCAGAGCGACGGGGGAGCGCGCGGAGCACCTGCTGCTGGGGCTGTCGCGTGCCGAGGAGCTGAGTCCGCACGGTGGGCTGTTTCCCGTCGGTCCGTGCGGCAAGGAGCTGGTCTGGCACGGCGGGCTGCACGTCCAGCGACGAGCGGGCGAGGCGGTGCCGGCGCTGCTGCAAGGGCAGGTGTGTGCGGCCCGGCTGAGCCGTCGCGACGGGCCGTTTGGGTCGACGAACTTTGTGCTGACGAAGCACCGACTGAAGGGCCGATTCGGTGACGCGGTCTTTTTTATCCTCTATTACCACCTGGAGGCGGCGCTGGTCGTCGAGCGGGCTCCCCCGTTTTGGCAGCGCGCGCAGGCTCGACTTGGGGCGCTCGCGACGCTGCCGGGGCTGGAGGTGTGTTTTCCCGAGGTCGACTTGCTGGTCGGGGAGCATGTGGGCAATGTGGGTGTAGCGGGTCCGCGCGGGGCGCACGCGGCGCAGCTACACCTCGAGGTGCTGGCGCCAGACGAGGTCGCCCAGCGCCTGTTTCCGGGGCGCTTTGCCCAAAAGGACTGTGGGGGGCAGGCGCCGCGCTGTCTCGATCCCGCGATCTTGGCCAGCTTTTCCAGTGTCTCACCGTCGCTGCATCGGCTGCCGGGCTCGCAGAGAGACAGTCGGCTGCGGCGCCTGGCGGTGCGCTTTCGCTCGGAGTGGCTGCTGCTCGGGGAAGACGAGTTTGATCGCGGGCTGCGCTCGACGGCGCTGTATCGGGGGGCGACGACGGAAGCGCGGCAGGCGGTCTATTGCGAGCAGGTGCTGCCGTCGGTGTGGCTTGACAAGCGGGTGGCGCAGCGGGTGGGCCTGCCGGTCGACGGAGTGGTCTGGCACTATCACCCCGCCGAGTTTCTGACGGCGCTCGACGAGCTGCACCGTGAGGCCCGTCCCAGTCCAGACACGACCGCCGAGCGTGATGACCGGGCCGCCGAGGGTCCAGCCCAAGACGGCGCCAGCGGCGACGAAGGCTATGCCAGCGAGGAAGACCGGGCCGACTTTGTGCTTGGCGCTGGGGACGAGCTGTCGACGGAAGAGCTGGCCAGCGGCTATCCATCACACTGGCTTCGTTGACCCGCACAATTCACACATAGCGAGCTCGAGTCTGACGATAATTTGTCATATAGCGAGCTGAAGCCTGATAATAATGTGCGATATAGCGAGCAGATCAATCGCAGTAACCGAGAGACGAAAAGCGGATTTGCAGGCTCATCTATAAATCATTAAGAATGTGTGGCTATTTTTTGAAAACACCCTTGACATGTTGGGAACGTGTGGCACTTCTAGTATCCAGGAGCTAGATTGACTTAGCGCAATTCGGGTTGGCTGGCTGCACAATTGCAGAGGCCGCTATGTTGCCATAGTTGCTGTCTGGAACGTGACCTGCTGCGCCGTATTCCACGACGGGAGATGAAGACATGCGGGTGAAGTCTTTGCTTGCCGAAGGTCGATTGGACGAAGCACTGCAATTTGTGGAAGAGAGTGTTCGGAAAGATCCGATCGACTATCGATTGCGAACCCAGCTATTCGCTTTGTGCTGCTTTGCCGGCAACTTCGAGCGGGCCCTCCTGCAGCTTACGATTCTGGCTCAGGAAGACCAAGAGGCCCACGAAGGAGTAGCGGTGTACCGTGGCTTCATCGCGGCGTCGGCCCAGCGGGAACGGGTCATGCGCGGTGAGGAACCGGGGCAGTGTCTGTTTGCCGAGCCGGCGTATCTGCGCGAGCAGCTGCAGGTCATCCAACTGGCGGCAGCAGGTCAGGATGCCGAGGCCAAGCAGCTGGCTTCACTGGTGACAGCAAAGCGCGGCAAGCCGCTGATGCAGTGTGAGTCAGGGTCTGGCTTCGTTGGTGATGCCGATGATCGGATCGCTCCGTTTGCGGAAGTATTCATGCAGGATCGCTACGTCTGGGTGCCGTGGGAGCAGGTCCGTTCGCTGCGGGTGCCACCGCCGATTCACCTGCGGGATCTGCTGTGGACGCCGGTGGTGATGGAGTGCGGAATGGGGCCGCTGCGGGCGTTCATGCCGGTGCTGTATCCGGGCAGTGCGCAGAGTGCCGATCCACTGGTGCGTCTGGGGCGAGTGACGGTGTGGCAAGACAATGAGTCCGGACTCTCGGTGGCGAAGGGGGCGCGGCTGCTGTCGCTGAGTCCGGATGCGGAAGGCAGCGAGCCGGGCTGCGAGGTCGAGCTCTTGGCGCTGGGAATGCTGACGCAAGTGGTGTCAGACCCTGTGGTTGCGGGGGCGACAGAGGGTGTTCTGACCGAGCCGGCGATGCTGCTGGGAGAGTCGGTGTAGCCATGGCGGACGGGCCTTCACTGCCGGGGATTGATGTGGCCGCGCTGCTCGCGCCGATTGCGCCGGGCGCACCGACCGGAGTCGATCTCCGCCAGCAGCCCAAGTCGGTCTTTTTGGAGATCGAAGGACTCCTAGATGGCAAAGGAGTCCCCGATGTCATCGTCGCTGACAGCGAAGGAAGGAAGTCCTCGCGGCGGGATGAGCGGGCGCTCTCGCAGTCGGTGTCAGAGGGTCTTTCGCGTGCTGTCGAGACGCTGACCAAGCAGAGCAAAGATCTGGAAGTGGCGACGCTGTGTGTGCAGGGTCTTTTGTCTGTGCATGGCTATGCCGGACTGTGGTGTGGGCTGTCGCTGGTAGCGGAGCTGCACGAGCGGTTCTGGAGTGATCTTTATCCGAATCCGCCGCCGAAATATCGAACCCATGATGACTACGATGAGCCGCTTCCCGAGCCCATTCCCGAGCCGCACGTACTGACGGAGCGGCGGGTCTTAGAGACTCGTCTGCGGGCGGTGGAAAAGCTGGAGCACCTTGCGCGGAGCCGGGTCAAGCTGGTGCCGCTCTTTGTCGCCGATGACGGAGCGCTGTGTCGGGTGGCAGACTGGGAAGCCGCAGCGACTGGGGATTCAGAGCTAACAGAGGCCGAGCTAACAGAGCGGGCGCAGAGTCAGTCCAAAGAGGTGTTTGCGGAACAGGAAGCGCAGCTTACGGGCTGCATCGCTGCGTGCGATCGGCTCGATGCGCTGCTGATTCAGATCTATCATCGCAAGCCCGATCCTGCGCATGGACTGCCAGAGCTGGACCCGCCGCCGCTGGCGCTGCTCCGCACCGAGCTGTCGAGCAGTCGATCCCTGGTGCGCTCACTGGCCGAGCAAAGTCGCAGCAGTAGCAAAGGGAATCGCAGCAGCAGCATCGGAAAAAGTGACAGTGAAGGAGTCGTGGCTGCGCCTCTCAAAGGGGGTGAGGTGCCGCTCATCCGGGGCAGTGGCAAGTTCGCTCCCAAAGGTCGGACAGAGGCGCTGGGAATGCTGCTCGCAGCGGCGCAGTGTCTGCATCGAAATGAGCCGCTGAGTCCGCTGCCGCGACTGGTGCTGCAGTGTCTTCTGTGGGCGCGCAGTGACTCGCTGCGGATGTGGCTGGAAGACATGTTTCGGGTGTCTGAAAGCGAACAAGACGAGATCGTTCGGAGGCTGTCTTTGGATGCGGAGCCGAAGCTCTTGTCCGAGCGACTTCCGGGCGGCTGTCCGGTTCCCAAAGATCGTCAAGAGGCCCTGGCGATGCTCGCGGATGTGGCCGCAGAGCTACAGATCAGTGAGCCGCTGAGTCCGATTCCCTATCGACTGGCGCAGGTCCTTTCGCTGGCGAGTGCAGGGAGTCCGCGCGCGTGGCTAGAGCATGTCTTTGCGGCTGACAGTCCGACGCGGAGTCGCATCGAGAGCGCGCTCGGACTTGGTCACAAGTGAAGTGGTGAAGTCACATTCCCGTAAGGCGAAGCAGGAGTAGCAACTCGACATGGCACAGAGCATTCAGCAGACAAAGTCCAAGGTTCGCGCGCCGCGCGTTCACATCACCTATGACGTGGAAACCGACGGTGCGATCAAGATGGTGTCGCTTCCCTTTGTGATGGGAGTGGTCGCTGCGTTAAGTGGCGATCGGCACAACACCCAAGATCCAAACAAGAAGCTCAAGCCATTTGAAGATCGCAAGTTCGAGGACATCAGCAACGTCAACTTTGATGAGGTCCTTAAAGTCGCGGCCCCGAGTTTGGGTTTTATGGTGGCGAACAAGTTGGAGGGAAAGAGTGACTCCAAGCTGAAGGTCGATCTGACCTTTGCGAGCATGAAGGACTTCGATCCAGAGGTGATTGCGACCAAGCTGGAGCCGACGCGGCAGCTGCTCGATCTCCGTCAGAAAATGCACAGTCTGCTGACCCGTCTGGAAGGACAGGGAGAGGCCGACAAAATCCTGCGGGATGTGATCGAAAGCACGGCCAATCAAAAGTCCGCAAAGAGTGACGCAGCGACGGTGGAACCGAGCGTTCCAGAGTCGAAGACGGAGTAAGCCATGGAAGCGCAGACTACGACCCAAGTGGAGAGCAGTCAGCCGATTCTGTTAGACCAGAAGCTGGAGCAGAGTCTGGATGCGGTGATCAGCGCCACCACCGTCAATGACAAGAAGGAGCGGGACTCGGCGCGCGGTGAGATCGATCTGCTCATTGCCAAAGTGATGTCGGGACAGATCAAGCTGGAGGGACGGGTGGAGCGCGCGCTCCGCAAGTACATCAGCGAGCTGGATACCTTGATTTCCAAGCAGGTGAGCGCGGTCCTTCATCATCCCAAGTTTCAAAAGCTGGAGTCGACCTGGCGCGGCTTGCAGTTCCTGGTGCGAAACACCCAGATCACCAAAGATCTCAAGCTGCGGGTGCTCAATGTCACGCGCGATGAGCTGCATGAAGATCTGAAAAATGCCAAGGCGTTTGACAAGAGTCGCTACTACAAAAAGCTGGTCGAGGAAGTCTATGAGACGGCGGGTGGCGAGCCGTACGCGGCGGTGATCGGCGACTTCGAGTTCGACAGCAGCAATACCGACATCGAGTTTTTGACCGAGATGTCGAAGGTGTCGGCGCTGGCGCATGCTCCGTTTGTCGCGGCGGCGAGCGCGCGGATGTTTGACCTCAATGACTTCACCGAGCTGCCAGACAAGCACGTCGATCTGGGGGTGCAGTTTGCCAAGCCGAAGTACATCAACTGGAATCAGTTTCGCGAGACAGAGGAGTCGCGCTACGTCGGTCTGGTGGCGCCGCGCTTCCTGGTTCGGGAGCCGTACAGCGAAGGAAACTGCAAGGCCTCCTTTGCATTCCGGGAGGAGGTCGAGGGTCGTGATCACAGCAAGTATCTGTGGGCCAACGCCGCCTATGCGTTCGGCGCGCGACTGACCGATGCGTTCTTCAACTACGGCTGGACGACTGCGATCATCGGAGAAGAGAGTGGCGGTCGGGTCGAGAACCTGCCGCTGCACTACTTTGATACCGAAGTAGGCTCCCAAGCGATCAAGTGTCCGACGGAAACCAAGATCTCTGATCCGCGCTGGGCAGAGCTTGCGGACCAGGGCTTCATTCCGCTGGTCTACAAAGAGAACACCAACTTTGCGACGTTTTACACGGCGCCTTCTTGTCAGCGGACGCAGGTCTACGATCGATCGAGCGCGAACGCCAACGCGCGTCTGTCGGCCAGCCTGCCGTACATCTTTGCGGCCTCGCGGTTTGCGCACTACTTGAAGGTGATCAACCGCACCAAGCTCGGCTCGTTTGCGACGCGCAAGACGCTGG
>WBZP01006413.1_pt1 | contig 11644 bp, 11 predicted proteins | sample 5204301 | NCBI WGS metagenome assembly WBZP01 (sample SAMN12412401, study PRJNA552823) | activated sludge metagenome | isolation source: activated sludge from nitrification reactor of wastewater treatment plant... | place: USA: Pennsylvania | collected 2017
GCACCTATGAGGTGGGTCGGCCGAAGTAGGCCCAGTCAGTCCAGCGAGTCCAGGGCCTTCTGCAGCCGCGCGATCGACGAGCGGACCCCGTAACGGGCCGCCAGGTCGGCGACCCGGGCGGGATCGGCGGCCGCCAGCGGGAGTGCATCGGAACCGGTGGACAGGTTGACCGGAACATCGGTGGCCACCCGGACCACCATCTCGGCGGCGTCCAGATAGTCGGCCGCATTCGCCAGTTTCACCCGAATGCCCTTGGCCACATCGGATTTCGGATCGGCCGCCGCGGCCAGCACCGAGTCGAGCGAACCGTGCCGTGCCAGCAGACCCGCTGCGGTCTTCTCACCCACTCCGGCCACCCCGGGCAGCCCATCCGATGGGTCGCCGCGCAGGATCGCCAGCTCGGCGTAGGCGGAGCCGGCCCGGCCGACGGGCAGCCCGTACTTCTCGGCCACCTCGACCGGACCCCACAGCGTCGCCCTGGCGAGACCGCGGCCCAGGTAGAGCACCCGCACCGGCACCGGCTCGTCGGTGACCACCTGCAGCAGGTCGCGGTCGCCGCTGACGACAACCACCGGGTCGGCCCGTTCCTGCGCCGCCAGCGTGCCCAGCACGTCGTCGGCCTCGAATCCCGGGGCGCCGCCGGTGGCGATCCCGAACGCGTCGAGCAGCTCCATGATCATCTCGACCTGCGGGCTCAGATCGTCGGGCACCTCCTCGATGTCCGGATCGGACCCGGCGACCTCCTGCTCGACGCGGTGCGTCTTGTACGTCGGGATCAGGTCGACCCGCCATTGCGGCCGCCAGTCCAGATCCAGGCAGACCACCAGACGGCTGGGCCGCTGCGTGGTGATCACGGTGGCGATGGCGTCGATGAAGCCGCGGACGGCGTTGACGGGCCGGCCGTCGGGGGCGGTGATCGACGACGGCACACCGAAGAACGACCGGAACCACATGCTCGCGCCGTCGAGCAGAACCAGGGAGCCCATGCGGCTAGCCAACCATGGTGGAGTTCGGCGCGGCCCAGTCGGTGGAGACGAACCGGTGCGTGATCAGCCACTGATCGCCGACCCGCGCGAATTCGTCCCGGTAGCGCCCGTAGTGGTCCAGGCCGATCTCGGTCACGACGGTGAAGTACGACGACACCGCGGCGCGCTCGGGTGACACGGCGGTGAACCGGATGTTGGCCAGATTGTGGCGGACGATTCGTTTGACGCCGGACGCGACCGGGGTGGTCGCGACCCCGCCCAGGCGGGCGGCGATGGCGTCGCGGCCGCGCAACGGTTCCTCGCCGCGGATCTCCAGCACCCCGTCCGGTGCGAAGGTCAGCGCCAGGTCGTCGACCTTTCCGGCGTCACCGGACCAGGTGTAGCGGGCCAGCGTGTCGCGGATGTGCTCCCGCGCGGCGAGTTCCCAGAGTTCCACCCGCCGGACAGTAGTCCGCCGATCCGGATGAGATCATGAGGGGCGTCATCATGTGTTGACGCCGCGGGAACGAGTGCCGGATCCGGGCGGGCATGTCGGGGCGACGTTCGGCCTGATGGCGTCATCATGTGTTGACGCTGAACGCGAAGGAGATCACATGAGCTCGAGCCGCTTCGACGCCGCCGTGTACGCCCACCGACTGCGGGCCGCCGCGCAGGCCGCCGCCGATGCGGGACTGGCCGGGCTGATCATCACGCCCGGCTACGACCTGCGCTACCTGATCGGCTCGCGAGCGGAGACCTTCGAACGGCTCACGGCCCTCGTCGTGCCCGTCTCCGGCGAGCCGACGGTGGTGCTGCCGCGGCTCGAGCTGGCCTCTCTGAAGGACTCCGCGGTGGTGGATCTCGGTCTGTCGGTTCGCGATTGGGTGGACGGGGAGGATCCCTACGAATTGGTGGTCGCCGCACTGGGTGGGGCCCCGGTGGCCACGGCCGTCACCGATGCCATGCCGGCGCTGCACCTGCTGCCGCTGACCGCTCGACTGGGCGAGCTGCCCGTGCTCGCCACCGATGTGCTGCGCACGCTGCGAATGATCAAGGACCCGGCCGAGATCGACGCGCTGCGCAAGGCCGGCGCCGCGATCGACCGGGTGCACGCACGGGTGCCCGGGTTCCTGGTGCCCGGCCGGACCGAATCCGAGGTGGCCGCCGATATCGGCAATGCCATTGTGGCCGAGGGGCATTCGGCGGCGGCGTTCATCATCGTCGGGTCCGGTCCGCACGGTGCCGACCCGCACCATGAGGTTTCGGACCGTGAACTGCAGGCCGGTGACATCGTCGTCGTCGACATCGGCGGTCCGTACGAGCCCGGCTACAACTCCGACTCGACCCGGACCTACAGCCTGGGTGAGCCCAGTTCCGAAGTGGCCGAACAGTATTCGGTCCTGCAGCGCGCGCAGCAGGTGGCGGTCGACGCGGTGCGCCCAGGGGTGACGGCCGAACAGGTGGACGCCGCGGCGCGCGACGTGCTGGCCGGGGCGGGGCTGGCCGACTACTTCGTGCACCGCACCGGGCACGGCATCGGCCTGTCGGTGCACGAAGAGCCCTACATCGTCGCCGGCAACGATCTGCCCCTGCAGCCGGGAATGGCCTTCAGCGTGGAACCGGGCATCTACTTCCCGGGCAAATGGGGTGCCCGAATCGAGGACATCGTGATCGTGACCGACGACGGTGCGGAGTCACTCAACTCCCGGCCGCACGATCTGATCGTCGTCCCCGTGGACTGAGCCATCCGGCTTCGTCCGGCGAGGGTGCACCCATGTGTATCCGGAGCCACTGGAAATGCATAGCGGTGCACGCTCGCGGTCAGTCCTCGGGGGCGCCGCGGTCCAACAGTTCCGATGAGCCGAGCACGCGCTCGATGTGCACCTCGATCACGACGCGGCGCGGATTCGGCCGCGGGGTCCGGTAGCGCTGCGCGTAACGCAGTTCGGCGTCGCGGATCGACTCCTGATCGGTGCTGACGCCGGCGCGGCCCTCCAGGGACAACCAGCGTGCGCCGTCGACCTGGCTGAGCACGGCGACGCCACCCCGCTCGGCGTTGACGGCCTTCTGCGACCCGCCGGTGGTGATCACCCGGGCGATGTGGGTCTTGGGATCGAAGGTGAAGCCAACCGCCACGACGTGCGGCGAGCCGTCGGCCCGCAGGGTGGTCAGCATTGCCAGGTGACGTTCGGTCAGGAACGCCAAGGCGTCGTTGGTCAGGCGGGTGGTTGCAGGTGACATCGCTCCTCACGCTAGCGCAGGTGAATAATCGCAGCCGTGAAGGACACGGAGCGCGGGGCCGGGCAACTGATCGTCGTCTTCGGCGGCCGCAGCGAGATCGGCAGCGAGGTCGCGCTCCGGCTTGCCCCCGGTGCCACGGTGATCCTGACCACGCGGCACGGTCACGGCCTGGACCAGCAGGTCTCGGCACTGCGTGCCGCCGGCGCCGCCGACGTGCACGTCAAGGGCTTCGATGCCGACGACCTGACCTCCCACGCACCGCTGCTCGACGAGATCCACACCGAGTACGGGCCGATCGGCACCGCGGTCCTGGCGTTCGGGCTGCTGGGTGATCAGGCCCGCGCCGAGGAGGACGTCGACCATGCGGTGGCCGTCGTGCACACCGACTACGTCGCGCAGGTCAGCCTGCTTACCCTGCTGGCGCAGCGGATGCGCGCCGACGGGTCCGGCCGGATCGTGGTGTTCTCCTCGATCGCCGGCGCACGGGTGCGGCGGGCCAACTATGTGTACGGCTCGGCCAAGGCCGGGCTGGACGGATTCGCCGCCGGACTCTCCGATGCCCTGCACGGGTCCGGGGTGCAGGTGCTGGTCGTCCGGCCCGGATTCGTGATCGGCCGGATGACCGAGGGCATGGAGCCGGCCCCGATGTCGAGCACGCCGCAACAGGTGGCCGACGCGACGGTCCGGGCGCTGGCCCGGGGCCGCGGCAGCGTCTGGGTGCCGTGGGGCGTCGGGGTGCTGGCGTTCGTGACGCGGTTCGTGCCGCGGGCGCTGTGGCGCAGGATGCCCCGATGACAGGTGAACCCATGATCACCGTGGTCGGCATCGGCGCCGACGGGATGGCCGGGCTGGGCGATGCGGCGCGGGCCGAACTTCGCGGCGCCACGGTCATCTACGGCTCCCGCCGCCAGCTCGATCTGCTCGACGGCACCGTGGCCGCGCAGCGTCGGGAGTGGCCGTCGCCGCTGGCGCCTGCCCTCGAGGCCCTGCGCGACAGCGCCACGAGTGCGCATGTGGTGGCCAGCGGGGACCCGATGCTGCACGGAATCGGCGCCAGCCTGATCAAGGTGCTCGGGCCCGAGCGTGTCACGGTGCTGCCGCACGTGTCCTCGGTGACGCTGGCGTGCGCGCGGATGGGCTGGGCGGTTCAGGACACCGAGGTGATCAGTCTGATGACCGAGAAGGTGCACACGGCGGTACGGCCCGGGGGCCTGGCCATCGTGCTGTGCCGGGACGGCGCGGACCCGGTGACCATCGCTCGGCTGCTCACCGAATCCGGGCGCGGCGACTCAGAACTCAGCGTGCTCGAACAACTCGGCGGGCCCGGCGAACGCCGCCGGGACGGCACGGCCCGAGAGTGGGCCGCCGAGGGGCCCGGTGACATCGACCCGCTGAATGTGCTGGCGGTGCGATACCTGCCCGACGAGCGCCGCGGCTCGGCCCTGCCCGACGACGCCTACGCCCACGACGGGCAGATCACCAAGCAGATGATCCGCGCGGTCACCCTGGCCGCGCTGGCGCCCCGGCCCGGGGAACTGCTGTGGGATGTGGGATCGGGTTCGGGCAGCATTGCGATCGAATGGTGCCGCAGCCAATCCGGCTGCCGTGCGGTGTCATTCGAGCGTGACGACGTCCGGCGTGACCGGCTGATGACCAACGTGGTGGCGTTCGGCGCGCGCGTCGACGTCCGCGGCGGAGCGCCGGCCGCATTTGAAGGTGCGCCGTCGCCGTCGGTGATCTTCATCGGCGGCGGCCTGACCCGGCCCGGTCTGTTCGACGCGTGCTGGGCCGCACTGCCCGCCGGTGGCCGGCTGGTGGCCAACGCGGTCACCGCGGAATCGGAAGCAGCTGTGGTACAGCACTATTCGATCTACGGCGGTGCGCTGCGCCGGTATCAGCACTACGCCGGCGAACCCGTCGGTACCTTCACCGGGTGGCGCCCGGCGATGCCCGTGACGCAGTGGTGGGTGGTCAAGCAATGACGGTGTACTTCATCGGCGCCGGACCCGGTGCCGCCGACCTCATCACCGTGCGGGGCCAGCGGCTGCTGCAACGGTGCCAGGTCTGCCTGTACGCCGGCTCGATCATGCCGGCGGATCTGCTGGAGCTCTGCCCGCCCGGGGCCCGCGTGGTCGACACCGGGCCGCTGAATCTCGAGCAGATCATCGACCAGATCACCGCGGCGCACGCCGCCGGCCACGATGTCGCGCGACTGCACTCCGGTGATCCCTCGCTCTACAGTGCGGTCGCCGAGCAGAGCCGGCGCCTGGACGCGCTGGGCATCGATCACGAGATCGTGCCCGGGGTACCGGCATTCGCCGCCGCGGCCGCGGTCCTGGGCCGGGAACTGACCGTGCCCGGGGTGGCGCAGACCGTCACCCTGAGCCGGGTCGCGACGCTGTCGACGGCGATGCCGCCGGGGGAGGATCTGCGTACCCTGGCCGGCGTGGGTGGGACGCTGGTGCTGCACCTGGCCGCCGCCCAGATCGACACCGTCGTCGCCGACCTGCTGGCCGGTGGCTACCACGCCGAAACACCCACCGCGGTGGTGGCTTTCGCCTCCTGGCCGAAGGAGATCGTGCTGCGCGGCACGCTGGCGGACATCGCCGGCCAGATGGTGCAGGCGGGGGTCACCCGCACCGCCGTCATCGTCGTGGGAGATGTGCTGGCGGCGGAAGGATTCACCGACAGCTATCTGTATTCCTCGGACCGCCGGCGCGGGGCCCGGCATTGACCAATACCCGGACGATCCTGCTGCTTGGCGGCACGGCCGAGGCCCGCGCGCTGGCGACGCGCCTACACCCCGAGGTGGCGATCATCAGCTCGCTGGCCGGCCGGGTGCCCGACCCTGCCCTGCCGGTGGGACCGGTGCGCGTCGGTGGATTCGGCGGCGTCGCCGGACTGCGGGAGTGGTTGCGGGACAACGAGATCGATGCCGTGGTGGATGCCACGCATCCGTACGCCGCGACCATCACCGCCAATGCGACCACCGCCTGCGCCGAACTCGGCCTGCCGCACCTGGTGCTGTCCCGACCGGCCTGGGAGCCCGCCGGGGTCACGCTGGTCGGCTCCAATGCCGAAGCCGTCGAAATGGTTGCCCGGCAAGGCTATTCGCGGGTATTCCTGACCACCGGCCGGTCCGGGGCCGCGGCCTTCGTCGGCAGCGATGCCTGGTTCCTGATCCGGGCGGTCACCCCGCCGGACCCGGACATGCTGCCGGCCCACCACGAACTGCTGCTGTCGCGCGGCCCGTACGAGTACGCCGGGGAGCATGCGCTGATGCGCGAGCACCGGATCGCCGCGCTGGTGACCAAGAACAGCGGGGGGGCGATGACCCGGCCGAAACTCGACGCCGCCAGTGCCCTGGGGGTGGCCGTGGTCATGATCGACCGGCCCGCCCTACCCGCCGGCGTGAACACCGTGCCGTCGGTGGACGCCGCCGAGAACTGGGTCAGGGGATTCTCCTGACGCTCGCGGGCTGGACCCGGGTTCAGCCGGGGTACGTCCGGGGGGTGAACACCGTGTCGCCGTGCCGGATGGTCTGCGATGACCCGATGATCAGCAGGCAGCGCATGTCCACCTCGGCGGGATCCAGTTCGCCCAGCGTGACCACCCGCACCGATTCGTTCGGGCCCGCGACGTCGCGGCCGATCACCACCGGGGTGTCGGGCTTGCGGTGCTCGAGCAGGATGTCGCGCATCGCGCCCACCTGCCAGGTGCGGGTCCTGGAGGCCGGGTTGTAGATCGCCAGGACCAGATCGGCCGCCGCCGCGGCGCCGATGCGCTTGGCGATGATGTCCCACGGTTTGAGCCGGTCCGACAGCGATACGACCGCGTAGTCGTGGCCGAGCGGCGCGCCGACCCGGCTGGCGACGGCCTGGGCGGCCGTCATCGCCGGGATCACCCGGACCCCGACCTCGGGCCAATCGACGGCTTCCTCGAGCACGGCGGTGGCCATTGCGAACACGCCCGGATCCCCGGAGGACACCACGGCGACCGACCGGCCCCGGGACGCCAATTCGCATGCGAGCCGGGCCCGTTCGGGCTCGTCGGTGTTGTCGCTGGGATGCCGGTGCTGTCCGGTGTTGCTCGCCACGCGGTCCAGGTAGGGTCCGTAGCCGATCAGGTCGGTGGCCGCCGCCAGCTCGCGTCGGCTCTGCGGCGTCATCCACTGCGCGTCACCGGGGCCCAGGCCGACCACCGTGACCGATCCCGCGGCCGGGCGGGGCTGGTCGGCGCGGCGCATCCGCTCGCCCGGCACCATGGTCAGCGAGAAATACGGCACCGCGGCCGGGTCGACCTCGTCGGCGGCCAGCACCCGCTGCGCGGTGCTACTGGCGCGCTCGACGTAGAACGCGTCATCGAGCCGGCCGGCATCCGAAAGTGCTTGGCGGACAGCTGGATACGACCGGCCCAGCTTGAGGATGACGGCGGCGTCGGAGTCGGCCAGGCGGCGGGTCAGCTCGGCGGGCGGCAGGGTGCCGGGCAGGATCGTGAGCACCTCGTCGCCCTGCACCAGCGGAGTGGAGAGCGCAGCCGACGCCGCGCTGACCGAGGTCACCCCGGGCACGATGACCGCGTCGAACCGCTCGGTGAGCCGCGTGTGCATGTGCATGTAGCTCGAGTAGAACAGCGGGTCGCCCTCGGCCAGCAGTGCGACGTCGCGGCCGGCATCCAGGTGCGCGGCGATCCGCTCGGCGGATTCGCGGTAGAAGTCGTCCATGGCGCCGGCGTAGCCGCCGGGATGGTCGGCGACCTCCGTGGTCACCGGGTAGACAAGATGCTCCTCGAGCTGCCCGTCCCGCAGGTACGGCGCGGCGATGGTGCGGGCGATGCTGCGGCCGTGCCGGGCGCTGTGATAGGCCACGACGTCCGCCTCGCCGATCACCCGGGCGGCCTTGACGGTCACCAGTTCGGGATCGCCGGGACCCAGGCCGACGCCCCAGAGCGTGCCGGTGCCGGTCGACGTGTGGCTCATTCGCGCTCGCTCGCGATCGCGTTGACGGCCGCGGCGGCCATCGCCGAGCCGCCCCGGCGGCCGGTGACCACCAGATAGGCCATGCCGCGCGGCCGCTCGATCAGCTCCTGCTTGGACTGCGCCGAGCCGACGAACCCGACCGGACCGCCGAGGACGGCGGCCGGCACGGGCGCACCGTCGTCGAGCAGTTCGAGCAGCCGGAAGAGTGCCGTGGGCGCATTGCCGATGGCGACGACGGCCCCGCCGAGTGCATCCGCCCACAACTCGACTCCGGCCGCCGAGCGGGTGTTGCCGGTCCGGGCCGCGAGGTCGGGGGTGCGCGGGTCGGCCACGAGGGACACCACCTCGTTGCCGGCCGGCAGGCGCGCGGCGGTGATACCGGCGGCCACCATCGACGAATCGCACAGCACCGGCGCGCCGGCGGCCAGGGCCGCGTGCGCGCGGGTCACCACGTCGGGGGTGAACGCGACGTGCTCGGTGACGTCGACCTGACCACAGGTGTGGATCAGCCGGACCACCACGCGGGCGACGTCGTCGGGGAAGCGGGACAGGTCCGCCTCGGCGCGGATCGTCGCGAACGACTGCCGGTAGATCTCGTCGGCGTCGCGGGTGTAGTCGAGCACCCGCCCACCCTACGAGGGAATGCGCGGAAGATATCCGTCCGGGGTGGCCACCATCACCGCACCGTCGGCCGGGCTGCCGCAGGCCCGCTCGCAACCCACATAGTGCAGGCGGCCCCCGGTCCCGGCCTCCACCGCGCGGACGGCCTCGGCGCGCACATCGGCGCTCGCGCGCTCGCACCCCGGACTGCCCACGCAGGCACTGATCCGCAGCCAGGGGGAGTCCGCGTCGAACACCAGGCCCTGCGACGGCAACACCTGTAGTGCGGTGTCGGCCACCGCCTCGGTCAGATCGCACACCAGCACCGAGCGCCACGGGGTGACGATCATTGGTGCGCCGGAGGTTTCCAGGACGGCGGCCAGGAACCCCGCGGTACGCGACGGCAGTACACCGAGCGGGACGACGGCGCCGAGGGCGATCAGGCCGTCGTGCTGCTCGATCCAGCCGACGGGTGTCGGGTCGTCGAGGTGCGGCAGGGTGACCGGGGCGCCCGGCGGGAAGCCCGCCAGTAACGAAGCGGCTTCCGCATCACTGAGTTCGGTCATCCGCCAACGCTTTTCGCGGATCGCCAGGAACCGCTCGGCGACGGTCACCAGTGTCGGCACGATGTCGTCGACCGGCAGCCGGACCCCGGTGTCGGCGCCGCACAGCAGCAGCGCGGCCGAATCGGGGCCCAGCATCTGCACACCGGCGTCGGCACGCAGCGCGGACACGTCGCCGCGCCCGTCGTCGAACGCGAACCAGAACCGGCCCGGCAGGCCGGCCAACATGGGCGCGGCCATGATCGCGGCGTCGAGCCGGCGCACCAACGGGCGCACGTCGGCCCGACCGCCCAGGCGCCCCGACAAGGGCGAGGCCACGATGTTGCGGGCTCGTTCGTGCGTCGGCGACGGCAGCAGGCCGACCCCGGCCACCGCCTCGGCGACCAGCGCGTGATCGGCCGGCGAATCCGGCAGCCCGCGCAGCTGCACACTGCCGCGCGAAGTCAGCTCGAGCGTGCCGGAACCCAACCGGTCGGCCAGCTCGGCCAGGGTCTGCAGCTGCGCGGCGTTCAGCGCGCCGCCGGGCAGCCGGACCCGCGCCAGCGCACCGTCAGCGGCCCGGTGGACCTGCAGGGCGCTGGGGCAGGCGTCGTCGTCGCGGCTGCGCTCCATCCATTCACCGTACGGGCCGCGACTCGGGTACCGCACTACGCGTGTGCCGCGATCGCGCAGGTCATAGCGTTCGAGCTGTTGGGAATAGGGGAGAATGATGAACACTTCGAACAACACTGGGCTGCGCGCGGTCTTCGGCCGAAATCGGGGTAAGAAGGCCCGGCACGACGCACCGTGCCGGATGCGTTACCTCGACGATTCGCGGATGCGCCGGGAGATGGGTCACCTCTGACACAGCGGGTGGGGTCGGGTACGAATAACACGTGCCCGAGCCCACCGTGTTGCTGCTGTCCACGTCGGATACCGACCTCATCACTGCCCGCGCCAGCGGCGCGAAATACCGGTGGGCCAACCCCGCGCGGTTGCTCGGCCACGATCTGGACGGCGAGCTGTCCGCGCTGCTCGACGGCGCCGACGTGGCGGTGGTGCGGATCCTGGGTGGCTACCGCTCCTGGCAGGACGGCATCGACGCGGTCCTGGCCAGCGGGGTGCCGACCGTGGTGGTCAGCGGGGAACAGGCGCCCGACGCCGACCTGACCGAACGTTCGACGGTGCCCGCGGGCATCGCCGTACAAGCACACGTGTACCTGGCCCAGGGCGGCACGGAAAATTTGGTCAACCTTCATGCGTTCCTGTCCGACACGGTCCTGATGACCGGTGTCGGGTTCGAGCCACCGGTAAGCATCCCGACGTGGGGTGAACTCGACAGGCCCACCGGGGCCGCCGACGCGGCGGGCCCGAGGGTAGCGGTGCTGTACTACCGCGCCCAGCACCTGGCCGGCAACACCGCCTACGTACATGCGCTGTGTGCGGCGATCGAGGCTGCGGGCGGCCAACCGCTGCCGCTCTACTGCGCGTCGCTGCGCACGGCCGAACCCGAACTGCTGGACCGGCTGCGGTCCGCCGATGCGATGGTGGTGACGGTGCTGGCGGCCGGGGGAGCGCGACCGGCGTCGGCGTCGGCCGGCGGTGATGACGATGCCTGGAACGTCGAACACCTTGCCGCCCTTGATGTTCCGATTCTGCAGGGCTTGTGCCTGACGTCGTCACGGGAGCAGTGGGCCGATAACGACGAGGGTCTTACGCCGCTGGATGTGGCCACCCAGGTGGCGGTGCCCGAATTCGACGGCCGGATCGTCACGGTCCCGTTCTCGTTCAAGGAGATCGACGACGAGGGCCTGATCGCCTATGTCGCCGATCCCGAACGGTGCGCGCGGGTGGCCGGTCTGGCCGTCCGTCATGCCCGGCTGCGCCACATCGCGGCGGCGGACAAGAAAGTGGCGCTGGTCTTCTCGGCGTATCCCACCAAGCACGCCCGGATCGGCAACGCCGTCGGGCTGGACACACCCGCCAGCGCGGTGGCCCTGTTGCGGGCGATGCGCGAAGCCGGCTACGTCATCGGGGACATCCCCGGCGTCGAGGCCGAAGATGGTGACGCCCTGGTGCATGCCTTGATCGAACGCGGCGGTCAGGACGCTGACTGGCTCAGCCAGGATGCGTTCGAGCACAACCCGATCCGGGTGTCCGCCGCCGACTACCGCGCCTGGTTCGCCACCCTGCCCGCCGAACTCGCCGACGCCGTCGTGGCGCACTGGGGGCCGGCGCCCGGCGAGCTGTTCGTCGACCGCAGCCGCGATCCCGACGGCGAGATCGTCATCGCCGCAATGCAATCCGGCAATGTGGTG
>WBZP01006414.1_pt1 | contig 11643 bp, 9 predicted proteins | sample 5204301 | NCBI WGS metagenome assembly WBZP01 (sample SAMN12412401, study PRJNA552823) | activated sludge metagenome | isolation source: activated sludge from nitrification reactor of wastewater treatment plant... | place: USA: Pennsylvania | collected 2017
CCATCGGTCGCCCCGGACCCGTCATCTCTCCGTTGCCAGGTGTTCATCCGGCGTTGGCCAGGGCGGGGTCGGATTGGACGACGGTTGCCCGAGCGTGAACAATCGGTCGATGGGTCTGGCAGTGGTCACCGGTGGTGGGACGGGAATCGGCAAGGGAATTGCGCGGGCGCTGGCCAACGCCGGACACAACGTGGTGCTCGTGGGCAGGCGTGGACCGGTCGTGGAGGCAGCGGCCGCCGAACTCGGCGGCGGGGCATCGGCGTTCGCCGCCGACGTGACCGATGTCGACCAACTCGCTGCCCTGGCGGACCACGTCGGGGCGCTCGGTGGCCTGGTCGACGTGCTGGTCAACAATGCGGGTGGCGCCGATCGCCGTCCACTCGACACGCTTGCCGACGTCGCCGAGCATTGGACGAACACGCTCACCATCAACGTGCTCAGCGCGGTGTTGACGACCGAGGCGCTGAAGCCGATGCTGGCGCGGCCCGGCGGGCGAGTGATCTCGATCTCGTCGGCGTCGTCGCGCGGTCGTGGCGGCAACGTGGCCTACGCCTCGGCGAAGGCGGCGATGAACCGTTGGGTGATGACGCTGGCCAGCGAGCTCGGCCGCGACGGGATCACGGCCAACGTGGTCGTTCCCGGCTTCGTGCCCGACACCGAGTTGTACGGTCCCGACGGCGCCGACGACGTCTATCGCTCCCGGGTCCTGCCCAGTGTTGCCGTCGGCCGTCTGGGCACGCCCGACGATGTCGGCGCCGTGGTCCGCTTCCTGGCATCGCCTGACGCCGGGTGGATCTCCGGCCAGTGCTACGACATCGACGGAGGCACCCGCCTTCCCGGCTGACCCCGCCGGCCCTCCCGATCCGCCAGCCCGCATGGGCGCGAAACCCTCGTGTATCCGTAGTTTTCGCGCCCATGGATCCCTGGCCCAGGTTGCTTGGGCGCGAAACCCTCGAATGGTCGAAGTTCTCGCGCCCATGCGACGTGGGCGGCGACTCAGCCGGGGGTGTCGGCGAGGAGCTCGGCGGTCCGGTCGGGAGTGGGGAAGTACTCCTTGGTGATCCCGGATTCGCTCTTTGTTCCCGCCGGCCCGCATGGGCGCGAAACTCTCGTGGATCCGTAGTTTTCGCGCCCATGCTGGTCTGGCCCCGGCCTGCTTGGGCGCGCAGACTTCGAGAATTCGTCGTTGTCGCGCCCATGCAGGCGGGGCATAGGACGCGGCGCGAGGGGGCGAGGACTACGAGGGGGCGAGGACTCGCTCCATGCGAGCCTTCTCGCGGCGGTAGCGGCTGGCGAGTTGGGTCTTGTGACGGTCCGTGAGCAGACGCCCCGAGAGTTGGAAGAACGCCTTCTCCTCCTCCTTCAGGTGGTGGCGAACCTCCTTGACGAGTGCGTGGGCGGCGGTCAGGAACGCGTCCGACGACGGAGCGTGTTTGCCCACCTCGGCCGTGAGCTCCTCGATCTCGTGGTGCTCGGCGAGTGCATGGCGGCTGATCGACAGCCCGGCGTCGAGCATCATCATCGGCACGTACAGGTAGCGCTCTTCCGCCGCGGCATGCGACTCCAGCTCCAGGCGAAGCGCGCTGAGCGCGTCCCGCCGGCTGCCGGGCTGGGTGCGCTTGGCCACCAGCGTGCTGCACAGCTCCCGCTGGCGGTCGTGGCTGAGGCGCAGCTCGGCGTACAGATCGGCCGGGGCCGGGGATGACTTCGCCATTGGGAAACCCTTTCGGTGGATTGAGGTGGTCAGCCTGGTCGCGACCTGGCGCTGGGAGCAAGCTGCTGGCTTACGCCAAGGTCCGCACCGACGGCTCGCGGTCGTAGAACCGCCGGGCAGCGGCCTTGATGAAACTCGGACCGAGGGGCACCACTCCGGCGTCTGGCACGACGCCGGCCCGGTCCATCAGCGGCCCTGCGCCGGGTGTGTGGCCGATCGCCTTGAGGTGACCGAAGGCGTCGGCGACGAACTGCACGGCGGCGGCGTCGGCACACAACTGCTCGGCTGCGGTCGTCGTGAGCACCAGCGCGACCGCGTCCACGGTGACCGACGGTGTCCCAGCCAGCTGCCCGTCAGCGTCCATCGGCTTTGGCGTGGTGCTGACCGCGAGCAGGCGCGGGGCGATGAGCACCGGTGTTGCCCCTGCGGCGGCGACGGCGTCGGCTACGGAGCGCACGTCGGCGGCGACCGAGCCGTCGGCGAACAGGATCCCCACCTTGCGCCCGCGCAGGGTGTGCTTGGCGTTCTTCACGATGGACAGCGCATCCGACGGCGCCAGATCCTGCACCGGGGCAGCGGTGGCCGAGGCCGTCGGTAGGCGCTCGCCCACACCGTCGGCCACCCGCGCCGCGAGCTCCTCGTCGACGTTGCGCAGGTTGGCCAGGACCCGCTGGCGGACGTGGGGAAGTGTCACCTTGGACAGCTCGAACACCAACGCGGAAGTGATGTGTGCCTGCTCGATCTCGGTCTGGCTGCGCAAGAACATCCGTGGTTGGCTGTAGTGATCGGCGAAGGACTCTGCCCGGACACGCCGCTTGGCGAAGTCTCCCGTCTCGGCGTACGAGACGAATCCGCTCGGCGACGGCCGCGGCCCGCCGTCCTCGCCCGCCGCGGCGAGGCTGTTCGGTTCGTAGTTGGCCCGCCCAGTGGGAACGGCCACCTGCATCATTCCATCCCTGGTGAAGTTGGCGAACGGGCACTTCGGCGCGTTCACGGGAATGAGGTGGAAGTTCGTGGTCCCCAACCGGGACTTCTGCGTGTCGAGGTAGCTGAACAGTCGACCCTGCAGCAACGGGTCATTGGTGAAGTCGATCCCGGGCACCACGTTGGACGGCAGGAAGGCGACCTGCTCGGTCTCGGCGAAGACGTTGTCGGGGTTGCGGTCAAGCGTCATCCGCCCAACCACCTTGAGTGGCACGACCTCCTCCGGGATGAGCTTGGTGGCGTCGAGCACGTCATAGGGCAGCGAGTTGGCGAGGTCGTCATCGAATGTCTGCACGCACAGGTCCCACGCCGGGTAGTTGCCGGCGTCGATTGCCTCCCACAGATCCCGGCGGTGAAAGTCGGGATCGGCGCCGGCCAGCTTGACGGCTTCGTCCCAGCAGGTCGACTGCATGCCGAGCACCGGCCGCCAGTGGAACTTGACGAAGGTGGACGCGCCCTTGGCGTTCACCAGCCGGAAGGTGTGCACCCCGAAACCCTCCATCATCCGCAAGGAGCGGGGGATGGCCCGGTCGGACATCGCCCACATCACGGTGTGCATCGTCTCGGGCAGCAGCGAGACGAAGTCCCAGAAGGTGTCGTGCGCCGACGCCGCCTGGGGGTAGCCGCGGTCGGCTTCCATCTTCACGGAATGGACCAGATCCGGGAACTTCATCGCGTCCTGGATGAAGAACACGGGCACGTTGTTGCCGACCAGATCCCAGTTGCCCTCCCGTGTATAGAACTTGACTGCGAAGCCGCGCACGTCCCGCGGTGTGTCGACCGAGCCAGCCCCGCCGGCAACCGTGGAGAAACGGACGAACACCTCGACCCGTTCGCCCTTCTTCTGCAGCAAGCTGGCCGTCGTCAACCTGGGGATCGGGGCCGTGCACTCGAAGTAGCCGTGCGCACCGCTCCCGCGGGCGTGGACGATGCGCTCGGGGATGCGCTCGTGGTCGAAGTGGAAGATCTTCTCGCGCAGGGCGAAATCCTCCAGCAGCGTCGGTCCACGGTCAGCGGCGCGCAGCGAGTTCTGGTTGTCCGACAACGGAACCCCGTGGTTGGTCGTCAGTGCCGGGCCGCCGCGCTGGTGCAGCTCACCTCCCGGACCGGTGGTGGCGCGTGCTGTCCGGGAGCGGTTCGTGTGCGGCGACATACGGCACCATAGCCCGGTTCCGACGGCAGTTGACCCGTTGCGGTTCGAAAGTCGGCTCGCCCGCACGGGGGTGAACGACGAACCGAGCCGTGCGACGATGGGGGCGGGTGGCATGATCACCTGGTGCGCACACGTGTTGCCGAGATGCTGGACATCGAGTTCCCGATCCTGGCGTTCAGCCATTGTCGTGACGTGGTGGCTGCGGTCACCAACGCCGGCGGGTTCGGGGTGCTGGGAGCGGTCGCCCACAGCCCGAACGGGCTGGAGGTCGACCTCGCCTGGCTGGACGAGCACACCCGCGGCAAGCCCTACGGCGTCGACCTGCTGCTCCCGCAGCGCCACGCCGGAACCGACGCCACCCTGCGCCCCGACGCCGACACCATCCGCCAGTTGCTCCCGCCCGCGCAGCAGGCCTTCGTTGAGGACGTGCTCGCCCGATACGGGGTCGAGCCATTGGCCGACGCCGCCGACGCCAACGTCGGGCGGATGGCCGTCACCAAGGACGGCGTGGGTGAACTGCTCGACGTCGCCTTCCGTCACCCGATCAAGCTGATCGCCAGTGCGCTGGGCGAGCCCGACGAGGACCTCGTGGCGCGGGCCCACCGCCAGGGTGTGCTCGTCGCCGCCCTGGCCGGCAAGGCCGAGCACGCCCGCCGCCACCAGCGGATGGGCGTGGACATCATTGTCGCCCAGGGCACCGAGGCCGGTGGTCACACCGGCGAGATCTCGACGATGGTGCTGGTCCCCGAGATCGTCGACGCGGTGGCGCCCACGCCGGTGCTGGCTGCCGGCGGGATCGCCCGCGGCCGGCAGGTGGCCGCGGCGTTGGCGCTGGGCGCCGAAGGGGTGTGGTGCGGGTCGGTGTGGCTCACCACGGCCGAGGCCGAGACCGACCCGTCGGTCAAGCGCAAGTTCCTGGCCGCCGGCTCGTCCGACACCGTGCGCTCACGCTCGATGACCGGCAAGCCGGCACGCATGCTGCGCAGCGCGTGGACCGAGGCCTGGGAGCAGCCCGACGCCCCGGCAACCCTGCCGATGCCGCTGCAGACCTTTCTGGCCAACCCGGCGATGCAGCGGGTCAACCGCCAGGCGGGCGACGAGACCAGCGGGGCGAACCGCCTGGCCACGTACTTCGTCGGCCAGGTGGTCGGCTCGCTGAACACCGTCAACCCGGCGCGCCAGGTGGTGCTGGACATGGTCGAGGAGTACATCGACACCGTCCAACGGCTTGGCGCCCACGTCGCTCTGGGCTGACCCGCCCGTTCAGTCCGAACTGGGCAGCGCCTTGGCCTGCTTCAGCGGGATGACCCGCTCACCGATCGACAGGCTGCCAGGCCCCGGCTTGGTGCACAGCAGTTCCACGCCCGACTCGACGTCCTCGTAGCGTTTGCCCACCTGGGTGCCACCGTCGAAGCCGGCCGCCGGGCCGCCGCCCTCACCCGCCTCGGCGCCCATCGGCACGCCGCCGCAGCGCACGTCCACGTCACCGCTGCCGGGGCGGACCACCACCACCTCGGTGGTGTCGACGGCGCTCTTCAGGCGGGTTCCTGGCTTCAGTTCCATCAGCGTTCCTCGGTTCGTTCGGGGCGGCCGGGTGATCGGGCGCCGGGGGAGTCGCCGGTTCGGGCGCGATACACGGCTGCCAGATCGTCGCGCAGGGCACGCCGCACCACCTTGCCGGCGTCGTTGACCGGCAGCTCGGCGCGCATCACCACCAGCGCCGGCCGGCGGGTCGAGCGCAGGTGGGCGACGACGTGGTCGGCCAGGTCCGCCTCGCCGACCGCCATCCCGTCGCGGACGACCACGGCGAGGGCGACCACCTCGCCCCACTCGTCGTCGGGGACGCCGACCACGGCGCAGTCGCGCACGGCGGGATGGCCGAGCACGACATCTTCGATCTCGCCCGGCGACAGGTTCTCCCCGCCGCGCACGATCACGTCGTCCAACCGGCCCTCGATGAACAGGTAGCCGCTCGAGTCGAACCAGCCCTCGTCGTTGGTCCGGAACCAACCGTCGCCACCGGTGGCACTGCCGGCGTACTCACCCGACACCTGCTCACCGCGCACCCAGACCTCGCCGTGGGTGAGCGGGGCAACCTCGACCCCGTCCCGGTCGCGCACCGTGATCTCCACCGTTGGCAGCGGGCGACCCACCGAGCCGAGCCGTGCACGCCCGTCGGGGTCGGCGCCGGCCAGCGCAGCGCGGTGGTCCTCGGGAGTCAGCACGGCCACGGACGAACTGGTCTCGGTCAGGCCGTAGGCGTTGACGAAGTCGACCCCGGGCAGCAGACCCATCGCCCGCTCGATCACCGGGACCGGCATCCGCCCGCCGCCGTAGCTGAGGTGGCGCACGCTCGTCAGGCCGGCCCCGTCGCCACCCGTCGCCGGGTCGAGGACGTCGAGGACCCGGGCCAGCATGGTGGGCACCGTCATCGCGTGGGTCACCTGCTCCTGGCGGGCCATGCGGACCCACTCGTCGGCGGCGAAGCTGGGGAGCTGGACGAGCCGCCGCCCGCCGTAGACCGCGGTGAGGATCGCGACGATCCCGGCGATGTGGTACGGCGGGACGCTGACGAGCGTGGCCTCGTTCTCCCCGGCGCCGAGGAACTCGACGGCGCCGAGCACGTAGCTGCTCAGGTGGCGATGGCGAAGCACGGCCGCTTTCGGCGTCCCGCTGGTACCGCTGGTGTGCAGCACCACGGCGACCTCGTCGGGGTCCGGCGACCACTCGGTTGCCCGGGGCGCCACGCCGTCCAGCCTGGCGGCGAGATCAGAGACCGTCACCGCCGGCGCGCCGTCGATCCCGGCAAACCGTTCACTGCAGGCGTCGTCGCACAGCACCACGGCCGGCGCCTGGCCGGCCACGACGGCCCGCAGTCGGTCGTCGGCCAGGCGGTAGTTGACCGGCACGAAGGGCAGCCCCGACCACGCCGCCCCGAACAGCGCGACCGGCAAGGTGGGCGAGGCTTGTGCGGCGTAGACGACGCGCCCAACGCCCATGGCGTCGAACGTCGCCGCGGCGCGGCCGGCACGGTCGAACAGGCGCTGGGCGGTCAGCCCGTCGGCGCGCCGGCCGAGCGCCAGGCGGTCGGGGGCGGTCCCGGCAGCCATCTCCAGCAGCAGCATGATGTTCAACGACGGTTGCTCCCCGGGTACCACTGGCCAGCGAGCACGACACCGTAGACGGGGTTCGCCCGCCCGGCCCACTCCGGCTCGATCAGGCACAGGTCGGCCGGTTCCCCGGGCGCCACCCGGCGCGCCGGGCCGCCAGGGTCCTCCGCCGTGCCGTGGAACAGCGCCAGTGCCCGCTGGGCATCCAGCCGCTCGCCGGCGCCAACCAGCGCGCCACGCCGGGTGCGCCGCTCGATCGCGGCGTGGATCGCCTCCCACGGGTTGGCGGCGGCGTACGGGGCGTCGCTGCCTGCGGCGAGGCGAACCCCGGCCGTGACCAGCGCAGCGCACGGGTACAGGTGGTCCACGTCACGCGGGTCCACATCGGTGAGGTATCGGTCGCCACGCTCGGCGACGAAGGCCGGTTGGGTGACCACGGTCAGGCCGTGATGCGCCAGGCGGGGGAACTGGTCGGGTGGGATCACCGCGCCGTGCTCGATCCGATCACCTGGCCAGGCGCCGGCGTCGTCCCACGCGGCCAGGGCCAGCAGCAGCGCCGGAAGGGTCACGATGTGGACGGCAACGGGCCGCCCCGCCCCGTGGGCGATCCCGAACTGCTCCACCACGGCGTCCAGCGCGGGGAGGTCGACGTCGTCGATGACGACCTTCACCGGCCCGCGGCGCAGCGGCTGCGGCATCTCTGCTCGCGCCAGGTGGTGATCGCCGGTCACGGTGACACGCACGGGGAGTCGCCCGTCGCCGGCAGCACGGGCCAGCGCGGCGAGGTCGGCACGGGTGCGGTACGGCGTGGTGTCGGTGACCCCGGTGACCCCCCAGTCGATCAACGCCCGACCGAGCCGGCCGAGGTCGGGCACCTCGCCACCGAGGCGCGCCCGCAGCCAGTCGTCGCCGCGATGGATCCGCCCGGTGAGCCGGTCACCGTCACGCTCCAGGCCGTGGTGCTCGGCGTCGTCCAGGTCGAGGGCGGCAATGGCCGCCGAGTTCAGGGTCCAGCGCGCTCCGCTGCGGTGCTGGACGCGCACGGGTCGGTCACCGGCCAGCAGGTCCAGCGCATCACGGTCCAGGTCGCCGGCCGTCGTCTCGTGGTACCCGATCGCCCGGACCCACCCGTCGGGGCGTGGCTGGGCGCGCAACATCGCGCCCAGCGCGGCGGCATCCGCCACGGATTCCGGCCCGACGTCCACCGATGCCGCTGCGGCGGCGGTCGCCAGCAGGTGGATGTGGTGGTCGTGCAGGCCCGGGACCATCAGCGCCCCGTCCCCGTCCACCACCGAGTGCCCGGTGAGGCGCCGCCCTGGGGTCCTGGCAACCGGCTCGATCATGCCGATCACGCCGCCGCGGACACCCACGTCGACCAGGCCTCGCCCGTGGACGAGCACGTTCCGCACCACGAGGTCGTGCACCGCTCCATAGTGTCATCGACCATGGCCCTGCACGTCGTCGATCTCGCCGGCCTGGCGCTGGCCAACCGCGGGCTGACCGACCCGGCGTGGGCGCGGCCGGGCAGCCGTGACGTCGTCGCGGTGGAGGCAACCGGTGAGGCGCTCGACGAACCGGTCACCCTCCCCGTGGTCGTCGTCGCCCTGGCCGACGTCGCCGTGGACCCGCCGGCGTGGTCCGATCTGGCGCTCCCGGCGGGATCAGCGCTGGTCGATGCCGCGGTGGCCACCGTCGAGCATCACCCGCTGGCCTGCGCCTCGTTGGTCACCCTGCTGCGCGGCGCCGAGGGCCGTGATCTGCACGCCGGACTGGTGGCCGAGTCGGCCACCTATTCGGCGCTGCAGGCCGGGCAGGAGTTCGCCCGCTGGCGGGCCGGCCGGATCCCCCGCCGTCGTCCGCCCGGCGGGCCGGCGATCTCGGTCGGCCGTGACGGCAACGAGGTCACCGTCACGCTGCGGCGGCCGGGCGTGCGCAACGCGGTGAACACCGAGATGCGTGACGCGCTCGTCGAGGCCTTCACGACGGTGCGCCACGACGCCTCGATCACCTCCGTCCACCTCCGCGGCGCCGGCCCGGACTTCTGCGCCGGCGGCGACCTCGACGAGTTCGGCGCCTTCCCCGATCCGGCCACCGCCCATGTCCTTCGGCTGCGCCAAAGTCCCGGCCGGGCCATCGCCGCCGTGGCCGACCGTGTGGTGGCGCACCTGCACGGGGCGTGCATGGGATCAGGCATCGAGCTGCCCGCCTTCGCCGCAACCGTCGAAGCCGACCACGACGTACGGATCGGCTTGCCCGAACTGTCGCTCGGGCTCATCCCGGGCGCAGGTGGCACGGTCAGCCTGCCGCAGCGGATCGGCCGTCAGTGGACGGCGCGCCTGGCCCTCACCGGCGAGGTGCTCGACGCCCAGGGCGCCTTGGCCGTCGGGCTCGTCGACCGGCTGGTCAGCTGACGAGCCTGCCGGCGCGCAGCAGCCGCCCGGGCAGGGCGCCGGTGAACTCGTCGTGGTCCACCGTGCGCACCCCGCCCAGGAAGGTGGCCACGTAGCCGCGGCCGCGCTGCACCAGGCGGCGACCGCCGGCGGGGAGGTCGAAGGCCATGCGCGGCACGTCGAAACCCAGCCCGTCGAGATCGATCACGTTCACATCGGCGCGCATCCCCGGTGCGATCAGCCCGCGGTCGTGCAACCCGTATAGCGCCGCGGTCTGGGCGGTCTGGCGTTGGACGACGAACTCGAGTGCCAGTCGCGGGCCGCGCCGGCGGTCGCGCACCCAGTGCGTCAGCATGAACGTGGGCATCCCGCCGTCGCAGATCGCCCCGCAGTGCGCTCCGGCGTCGCTGAGCCCGAGGCGGGTGTGCGGGTGGCGGGTGGCTTCGTAGGTCATGCTCAGGTCGCCGTAGGAGTAGTTGAAGAACGGGGCGTAGAGCATCCCGGTGCCACCGCCGGAGGTGAGCTGTTCGAGCACCAGCTGCATCGGTGGGACGCCTCGGCGTTCGGCCAACGCAGCCACCGAGGTCTCGGTGGGTGGCTCGTAGTCGATGTCGGCGCCGCTGACGGTCCAGGTCCGCCCGAGCTTGTCCACCACCGCGGAGTGGAAGAACCCGCCGTCGTCGGGGATCTCCTCGATGATCCGCCGCCGCCGCTCGGGCTCGGCCAGCGCCGCCAATCGTTCCTCGTGGCCCAGGGCGGCGACCTCGGCATAGGCCGGGTGGAACATCAGCGGGTGGACGCTTCCCTGCAGGCTGTAGAGGATGCCGATGGACCGCCCGGCGACCTGGGCGTAGATCGGCAACCCGTCGGCGTGAGCCTGGTCGAGCAGAGCCAGGACCTCACGCCACACGTCAGGAGCGCTGTCAGGCTGGTTGACGTTGACGCACACCGGCTGGCCGGTGATGGCGGCCACTCGGCGCATCCACGGGAACTCGACCACCGGGACGTGGGCATGGTCGGGGGCGAACTGGAACACGCCACGCCCATGACGCCTGATGGCGTTGGCGATGCCCAGGAGTTCGTCCTCGGCGGCGTTGGTGCCAGGCACCAGTTCGCCGTCGCGTGAGCGGTGGATGGGCGTTCTGCTGGTGGTGAAGCCGAAGGCGCCGGCGGCGAGGGCCTCCTCCACCAAGTCACCCATCTGGTGGATGTCATCGGCGGTGGCCGGCTCGTTGCGTGCGCCGCGCTCGCCCATCACGTAGGCCCGCAAGGGTCCGTGGCCGATCTGCGAGCCGACGTCCATGACCCGCGGCGTCCCTGCCAACGCGTCGAGGTACTGGGGATAGGTCTCCCACCCCCACCGCAACCCCTCCGTCATCGCCGACCCGGGGATGTCCTCCACGCCCTCCATCAGGGCGATCAGCCACTCGTGACGATCGGGCGCGGCCGGGGCGAAACCGACGCCGCAGTTGCCCATGACCGCGGTGGTGACGCCGTGCCACGACGACGGCGTCATCCACGGATCCCAGGTGGCCTGGGCGTCGTAGTGGGTGTGCACGTCGACGAACCCCGGCGTGACCAGCAGTCCGTCGGCGTCGAGGGTCTCGGCACCTCGGCCGGCCTGCCCCGGCGCGGTGACCTCCACGATGAGACCGTCGTCGACCACCACGTCACCATGGCGCGCCGGCCCGCCGCTGCCGTCCACCACCAGCCCGCCGCGGATCACCAGGTCTGCCACGGGCGTCATCCTGCCAGGGGGCCGACCTCGCTGTGGAGCTTGCCGTTGCTGCTGATCGCGGTGTCGCTCGTGTAGGTGCGCGCGCCGTGGCGGTCGGTGAAGGTGCCGCCCGCCTGCTCGACGATCACCATCACGGCGGCCAGGTCGTAGGCGGCGACCCCGACGGCGTCGACGGCCAGGTCGACGGCGCCCTCGGCGACGAGCATGTGCTGCCAGAAGTCACCGAACCCGCGGGCCCGGTAGGCGCGTTGCTGCAACTGCACCAACTCGCCGGTGAGCCCGAGTTCGTCCCAGCCGGGGGAGAAGGTGACCGACACCTGGGCCTCGCCGATGGCGGACACCTCGCTGACCCGGCACGGCCGCCCGTCGGCGAAGGCCCCCAGCCCGGCGGCGGCCCACCAGCGCAGACCCATCGCCGGCGCCGACACCACGCCGACGACGGGCCCGTGGTCGACGTGGGTGAGGGCGATCAGGCTGGCCCACACCGGGATGCCGCGCACGAAGTTGGAGGTGCCGTCGATGGGGTCGATGATCCACTGCCACGGCGACTGGGC
>WBZP01006416.1_pt1 | contig 11641 bp, 8 predicted proteins | sample 5204301 | NCBI WGS metagenome assembly WBZP01 (sample SAMN12412401, study PRJNA552823) | activated sludge metagenome | isolation source: activated sludge from nitrification reactor of wastewater treatment plant... | place: USA: Pennsylvania | collected 2017
ACGGGCGTGGATGGCTGCGAAGCTTAAATTGTCGGCTACACATGTAGACACAGTGCACTGACGATCTTCGGACAGGGGTTCAACTCCCCTCGCCTCCACCAAACAGAGCTCGCTCGACCCGGAGCCCTTATGATGGCTCCGGGCGACGGGATAAAAACCTCCAGTGATCCTGCTCTAATCCTGCACTTCGTATGTGCCGCCATGACCCGTCGCTTCACCGGCCCAGTGCAGACTGTCCAGACCGATGACGGGCCTGAGTTCAAAGGGAGATTTGCTCAACAAGTGCTCCAGTATTATGTGCGGCATCGCATCGCCCGTCCCCACAAGAAGAAGGCGCAGCCTACAGGGAGAGTTTCAACCGGACCTTGCGGAAGGAATGCTTGGGGTGGACCTCCTATCGGGTGGAAGAGCTTCCGGCCCTCACCACCGAGGGACGTGCATTCCTGGAGCGCTATCATTATCATCGCCCGCATCTTTGGCATCACCCCGATGCGGACGCCCTTGGGCGCACACTGTGTAGCCAAGGAGGACCTGTCGGATATTTACGGACAATAGTGCGACAAGAAGCCGTTACGTGCTAGGCCTCAGGCGGATGCGGTAAGCGATATGCGGATCATTACAGAATCTAAGGCTGTCCCATTTCAATACACCATGATAATACGAGCGCTCGCCAGCGGAAGTGGGTGCTGTATTAGCAGTGACTACAGGTGCTATCTCAACAGAATTTGAGAAGGCTCGCGAGTCCTATTGAGTCACCTCCAACTGCTGAATTCTTAGAACTGCTAACCCTCTAGCGTATCTTCCTAGCATTACGTACAGTGAAAATTGCAATGCGAGGAAGCAAGTTCATCATCCCCATGAGAAGCCTGATGGATCGCGGCATGCATGTTGCTGTGGAATTCCTATGTTGATAGGTGCCACCGCATAAGTATATAAGCAATCATGATTAGCAATGAGGCGGTTCCCTGAACAGGGGACACCCTGACGCGTAGGAAACTGGTCTCCCATACGAAGACTTTTGCCCTGGGGTTGATCATGGTCGCCATCATGGCCTGGAATTTAAGTGGATCCTTAGTATCACCAGCCTGTGCTGCTGAAGACTGGGAGATTGTGATTGCCCGCTCGCCAATCATCGTTGCTGGGACAGCAGGAGAATCGTTATAAAGGGTCAGAAACTACCAGGACGCCATTCAAGGTCGGTGAGGAGGCGCATGTCGGGCGCCTGATAACGACTAAGCCTGGATCATTCGCAGAAATCCTCTTTCAGCGTTCCGATCTTGTCACTTTCCGTGGGAGTTCTGAAATTATAGTCCTAGTCGTCACTCGATACAGCGTTATAGATGGACATGATTACGAAGGGTGAGGGCCTAAAGTATCCGGAATATGCACACCCCTACCGATAGGCACCATTTTCACGTGTAGGTGAAGGCCGAACAGGGTTGTGATGGTCGAAAGAAACACACTTCGGACATATTGTGATGAGAATAAATGAGGTGAGTATGCGTAGGCGAAGTGTCTCTCCGCGATACCTTGCGTGGGTTATTGGCGTCTGGCTTGTCGGATCCGTCGGTTGTCAGCATCCAACGCCTCAGATGACACCCGCTGCCAGCGTCTCGTCTCAAATGATGGCCCTTTGCCGCGCCGATCATCTCTTGTACAAAGGAGGAGACCCCGTTACGGTACGTGCCTTCGCGTTGTCCCCCGATGGCACTCCCATCCCTGGCATGCCAACTTATGACTGGACTGCCGAGGTTGGCACCATCTCATCTCAAGGCCAGATCACTCAGTGGCTTTTACCGAGACTCGTGAACTTACCTCCTCAGGGCCGCCGCTATGAGGCAACGGTTGTCGTACGGGTCGACGAGAAGCAATCGGCTACGTGTAAAACCCAAATCATAGTAGCCGAAGACCAAGACGGATCAGGTCATGGAGGATCACCTCCCAGGCGAACGAGGGGGGCCGACACGTCGCATCACATACGCGGATCTCTCATTAGCCGAGCCCTCCTTGTGGAAAATGAGTCTTTGGAGGAAGGTTATGGTCTCTATAGCTTCATTGTTCTCACTCAAGCACCAAGGGATACAAAGGAACGTGCAGCCATCCGAGACCTTATTGATGCCTGGTACCGTAGTTTGCAACCGCTCGAAGTCTTTACCGCAGGGAACACCAGCGCATCCCTGAATGTCACGTATGTTCCGATTACTGAATCTGTGCCGGAGAGCCTTCTTGTAGCACCTGATGGCGATCCAGATTCTCTTGTGAATTGGCTGGTCGACCACTATAACTATCCGCGTGCCCACGAACTTCTCGTCAGTGCTGGCCATCCACAGACGGGGGGGCCTTACCTACTTTCCTCTCAGAACGCTCCGCAGCGAGGACGATCCGTTCGCCCCCGTTTACTGCAAGACTTGGAGGGGCTTACCAAGGACCAAGGTCCGCTGTGGATCAGATGGTTCATCGAACAAACCGCCAGGGAGGACTTCTCTTCTGTACACAACCACGACATGATCTTCCTCAAGATGAAGCTGTTTCTCATGAATAGCACTGATGTGCTCAAAGTGAATGGATTCTTCCCTAAAATTGGAGCTATATTCTTCAGGCCGATTGATCTTGGCGAGAAAGACTTTTCCCAAGCGCACCAGTAGTCTATTTTCTGGCAATGGCCGCAGCAAGCAGTCCAGTGACCAAAGCAAGAACCACACCTCCGAGTGGAGCTGCTGCAGTCAGCTCCCATCCGACTAACCACGTAAGGGAGAGGCCAAACAGTATAAATAGGCCCAAATACAAAATCACAGAACGAATGAATACAGATTGTGGATCAAGGGGTACAGTGTAGGCTAGTAACAGAGTAACAGCCCCAGGAAGGAGGGGAAGGTAAGCTAGCCAGTAAGAAGCTTGCTGTTGATCTGGAGGTCTCAGAAATTTGAATAGTAGTAGAAAGATCAGCGATCCAGCCCATGTAAGAAGCATGGCTTGATTCCAGACTTGCAGGTTATCAGGTGGCCCCATCAGGTCCTTCACCCGGGCCATAAGGGTCCTCATGTCCGCTTCATACGCCTCGTGGGGTCGTGATCGCAGAGCAATTCCTTCAGCATGACGAAACCCTTCTGGCACGCACTCACTTTTCGGCGGTACTGCGCCATCAATGAGTACTGGTATGATCGGCACCGGTGGTTCCCGGTTCAGGGCCTCCTTAATCTCGAAGATTGCCCAATCTGTCTCTCCGTGTTCTTGCTTTGTCGTCGCCAGTTGTTCCCATTCACGTCCTACCACCGCCAACATGACAGCACTCTCACCAATCTCACGCTGAATCCTTTCGACAAAATTGTTACCCGGCTCGATCCCGTTCTCCCAGGCTTCGGAATCATCAAGAAACACTCGTTTACGATAGGATTGATTAATCCGGCTTCCAATGTTCTCGGCAACCAATCGACTATCCTGACGACGATACGAAATGAAGCAGCGCTTTGGCATGATTGTCTCGTTCTCCTTGCCCGGGATGACGGCAGAAAATGCGCATCCAGTCGATGTCTCAGAGTTGTTAGCGTCCTACTTGCCGTCTACGAACTCAGTGAGGCAGCAGTGTGGCACTGCAAGACCGGGTGCCGCATGTCTTTTGCGGAGAGGATAATGGGCATTGTTCATTCTTCTTCCGCTTGATATCCATCCCAGGTGTGTGTTCATAGGTCTGACTATCTGGGAATTGGCCGATGGCATTCCTCTTTACGTGAAGTTTGATTCCCTTCGTACGGCGATGGGTTGTTCGTTCCTTAGGCTAAAGGCAGGTAGTTCCCAAAGTTGCTGGCCGGATTATAGGCTGATCAGGTGAGCCTTGCCAGTGTGAAGTCGATTGGATCGTCGCGGAGGCAAAACGCCCGTCTATTGTAGTGCATAGTTTGAGGTGTTGGGTGGGGACGTAGGCACGTTGAATGGGGGAGGGGATGACCTGCTGCTTGTTTGGTTGACACCAACCTACGCTCATTGAGCCTGCCGTTCGAACTCCATTAGACTGAGATACCCCGAATGTGGAGTGCCGACGCCGGGGATTATAAAAGCGCTCGATGTAATCAAACACATCGGCTTTCGCCTCATCTCGGGTGCGGTTTGTGGTCTGCGCCGTGCGCTCGGTCTTCGGCGAGGAGAAGAAGTTTTCCATCGCCACGTTGTCCCAGCAGTTGCCGGAGTGACTCATCCTCCAAGGAAGGCCCTGGTCCGCCGGGAGTCGTTGGAACGGCTCGCTGGTGAACTGGGTGCTTCGATCCGAGAGTGCAACACAGCTTCGGGCTTGCCTCGCCTCCACCAAACCGCACTTCGTGCGTGCCGGCGACTCATCTCCAGATTGGTGATGCAGGAAGGAGTCTTCAACCCACAAGAGTTCTTTCTATCTTGTTCGACCCTGAGTCATTCGACGGTTCTAGTCTCCTGTGTCTGAAATGCTTCGTATAAGTCAAGAGTATAACGTCGTCATAAATCAAACGCTTAGCCGCTAGATATTGTGATGCGAACTTTAGACTAAGGACCCAAGGCGACGGGATGAAATGTCTTCAGTTCGCCCTCAAGTCCATCGTATGCTCGAACCCGTGCCAAACCTAAAATCTGTGCGGGGATATTTCACTTGCTTCTGTGAATATGATCGAGCGTGGGTGGACCGGGAGCTCACTTGCAGCCTCGTACTGGCGGCTCCTTCGGCCTACTCTGTTGGAAGAAATACGTGGAGGGGTCTGACATCGGCTTGAGATCCTTGTCCCATCCTTGATAGACTTACGGGAGTAGGATTATGCCGGTCATCTCGTGTGAGAAGTCCTGCTCATCGCTTTTTGCAGCTCTGCTCAACGGATTTCTGATTCCCTTCGAAGGCAAGTACGCCAGTTTTTTGGCGAAGGCCATTTCAGATGGCTGGTTCATCAGACTTCTCCAATCCTTTCCACCTGTCGCACTTGTCCACGGTATCTTTGCAAGGAGACCCTGAATGGCCCAATCGGCTCTTGTGATTCCCACGACCAGCACAGACAGCTTTTCTCATAAGCGTTGACAAATGGTCCTTGTGCTCGTCGAACTTCGACCTGTGCAGTAGCATGGCCCTTGCCTTGGTCATGCGCAATGGATGGGTTTGTGTGAACTTGAGAGGATGTAATATGTATTTATCAGTAGTTATTGCATGTTTGTTCATGTTGATGGCCGCCTGTGGGGGAGAAGGTGGAACTACACCTCCGGTCGTAACCCCGCCACCTCCGGTCGTAACCCCGCCACCTCCGGTTCCCACCCAGAGCAGGATCACAATGGAAAATCAACTCGCTGGCACCACCGGTTGGAAACTCACCGTACCTGCCACGAATCGGGAAATAGAGGGTTACGCGTCAGCCACCAGTGTGAACCATGGCGAACCGATCAGTTTTTATGTGAATACGACGGCACAAACCTACACGATCGACGTGTTTCGTATGGGGTGGTATCAGGGCTTAGGCGGAAGGCGGGTACTGGGCCCGATTCAGGCGACAGGCACTCGCCAAATAATCCCAACGCCGGACCCCACGACGGGACTCGTCGATTGCGCGTGGGTTAATCCATACACTGTGGTGACAGGAAAGGATTGGATATCTGGGGTATACCTGGCAAAATTAACGGAGAATGCGAGTAACAAGCAGAGTTATATCATTTTTGTCGTGCGGAATGACGAAGCCTCTTCTCACTATGTGTTCCAACTCCCTGTCACGACGTATCAGGCCTATAATTTTTGGGGAGGCAAGTCGATCTACTCGAACGGAAGCGGCAGTCAACTCCCCTGGGGGTCTTCGGCGGGGACCGCAGCGGTCAAAGTTTCATTCAATCGTCCCTATGCGGCGAGTACAAACCCCGATGCGGCGTTTGGCGTAGGAGCCGGAGAATTTTTAGCCAATTTTCTACCGGTGGCAGAGTTCTACCCGGCGAGTAGTGCAGGGTGGGATTACAACTTGCTTCGGTGGCTCGAAAGAGAGGGGTACGATGTCACGTATATCACCAATATCGATCTTCATGCCTCCTCTCCCGTGCTCACACATTCTCGCACGTACATATCAAGTGGACACAATGAATACTGGTCGTGGGAAATGCGGGCACATGTGAGCGCTTTCAGAGATTCTGGTGGCAATTTAATATTTTTCGGGGCCAATACGATCTATTGGCAAGTGCGATTGGAGAAGAGCCCGGTCACGGGGAGAGAGAATCGCGTCATGGTGGCATGGAAAGGTCGTTATCGGGAAGACCCACTCTTTACCGACGGGATTACATCGAATGATCATCTTGTGACGACCCGATGGCGAGACGCTCCCGTATCCAGACCAGAAGATGCCTTGATGGGTGTGAGGTATGTGCTCGAGTACGTAGGGGGGGACATGGTTGTCAGTAATGCTTCTCATTGGGTCTTTCAGGATGCAGGACTTACGAACGGATCGGTATTGCCCGGCTTACTGGGCTATGAGGTCGACGGAATTTCAGGCAATCAGCCTCCTGGCACAAAAATTCTGTGCACATCATTAGCTATGGAATTACTTAATTCTCATAATCCAACGGTCGAAAGCGCGATTTCCCACATGGTTATGTACACATGGCCGAGCGGCGCGCAGGTATTTGCGACCGGAAGTATGCAGTGGAGTTGGGGATTGGATGATTACAACGTGCCTCAACTCCGTTCGTCGCGCTTAAATGCTTCGGCAATACAGATTACGAAAAATGTGCTTGACCGCTTGTAGTGCGTGAGTTTCAGCAGTGAATCTTGACTTGCCCATGTGATTCTGGCCTGTGCGAGGCTGCGAGGAGGGTCAGGTGGAGAGTGACATTGTTCTTTCTCCATCCGGGATCAGCTAGTACAACGTGTTTGGGGCGTCGGCGGCACTAACCGGGGCTGATACCGGTTCTGACGACCTAACCAACCCGATCCAGGTAGAGTGGCTCAATGTTCCGACTTGAAAGGAAACCTCATCTTGCTGGGTTATCTCCGATGAAGTAATTGACGATCCCCACCATCTGGGCTTGGGAGTTGGCACCCTCAAACCTCATCCGGACGGGGGAGTAGGAGTTCGGAGAGGGGCTGCTCAAGGCCTTGTGCGGTGTAGCGTCGATCTCACGTTCCTGATTCTTGGTTCCCTCTGTTCGCAAGGTCAGCACCGCTTCGCTTGGCGTTAAGAACAGTGTGTGCCCACCCCCGCGGGTGACGAACTGCACGGCAGGGTCCCATTGGCCGTGGTTGGCTTCGAAGCTGAGTGGCAGCTTTCCATAGGTGGGCTGCACAGTCGCGGTTGCGGGGGCTGATGGCGATGGCGCATGCTCCAACGCGTTTGCCCATAGCGTGGTTGCTGGCACGAAAACCACGGCAACGAAGAAAAAGACCATGCTACTGAGATGCCGGAGCGTTTCATGGGTAGATTTCATAATGCTTCTGTCCTTGTAAAAAGTGTAGTCAGCCGTTCTGATTCAATGTGGTGGAGTAAACAGCGATTCTCATTTCTGACGCTGTTCCGAGCACGAATGGAACTGAGAATGGCAAGCGGTGTGCCGAGTCAGGTCGACATGGAAATGCGTGCGATCCTGCGTGCTTCGGTCGTTTGATCAAAGACACAGGGGCAGTGTTTTGGGGGAGGCTGCCCCGATGCGATCACTCAACTGTTGCGTTTGTCCTCAATGCATGGTGAGGCAGCAGTACCCTTAACGCTGGCCGGGCAAGGGCTCTGATTTGGTACCCGGCTGCCGTGCTGCTACAGCACGTCACTCCAAGGAGGGCTGAGGGCGAAGGCGGCGTTGATCAGGCCGACGTGGGAATAGGCTTGGGGAAAGTTCCCGAGTTGCATATGGGTGTTCGGCACAAAGTGCTCGGCAATGAGTCCAACGCTGTTGGCGCCGGTGAGGCACTGATTCATGATCTGCTTGGCTTCCGGCAAGCGACCGAGTTTCGCCAAGGCCTGAACGACCCAGAATGAGCAAATCACAAAGCTTGCCTGGGGTTTGCCGAAGTCATCTTGCCGCAGGTACCGGTAGAAAAACCCGGTCTCCTTCCCCTCGTGCTTGAGAGCGAGAGAGTGCTTGATCTGAGAGACCGTTGTATCGCAGACCTCTCGATCCGGAAACCCGACAATGGCCAATTGCGCTAAGGAAGCATCGTAACTGTCGTCCTTGGGGCCGTTCCGTAAGGCCTTGTCCTTCATGGCTCGAAGCAGGGCGTTGGCTGCTTTCGCTCGTGCCGCGTCGAGATCGATCGTGAGGTCGCGGAGAAACCCCGCTCGCTGGATTCGGTAGGCGCGATCGAGGCCGGCCCAGCACATGAGGTTCGTGAAGGAGTGTTCCTGCCAGCCGTTCCGAATTTCCCAGAGCCCGGCATCCGGTTGGGAGATGCTTCGTTCGCATAGTCGGATTAAGTTTGCGACCAGCGCTTCATGATCCCTTGTCCGAAGGTCATAAAAACGGTTGTCAAAAAAGATCGGTGCCAGCGTAAGAAGCATCTCACCGTACACGTCGTTTTGCACATGTTCTGCGGCTTGATTATGGCTGCGCACTGGTCCGCTTCCCAGAAAACCTTGCCAATTGGAATGTTCGGTTTCCGGGAGGGGAAGGTCTTGGCTGAGCGTATAGACCGGCGCCAGCCGATCCTGTGATTGTTCGCGGGTATACCCCACGTTCAATAAGAATTTGAGGAACCCTTCCATTTCCTCAAAATGTCCTAGGTTATAGAAGGCAGAAAGTGAAAAATGTGCGTCGCGCAGCCAACAGTAGCGATAGTCCCAATTCCGAGTGCCGCCGGGTTCTTCAGGGAGGCTCGTCGTCAATGCCGCAAGGATTGCCCCCGTGTCTTCGTAGCAGTGGAGTTTGAGTGCAAGGGCGGAGCGAATGACTTCTTCTTGATAGAGCACTGGGATTGAGCAATGTTTCACCCAGATGCGCCAATATTTCGTGGTCTGGTCAAGAAATTCGTGGCTGACCTTGACAAGGTCGTCTTCAATCCCGATCCCCCAGGTCAAGGCGAAGTACATCTTTGAGGTCAGCGCGACCGGCGTTTCCTCGCAGAGGTAGGTGAGTGGCATGTCGGTCAGGAGCCGCAAGTATTCACCGCGTATGTCGTACCGGAAGTGGCTATTGCCGCGAACGAATCGCACCGGAGTTTTGTCCCATCCGGACACCGGCTTGCAACAGACGCGAATGGAAGGGGTGCCGCTGAGCGGCTCCACAATTCGAAAGAGGGCGGTCGGCCGATAGACGCGTCCATACTGCAGAAAACGCGGGCAGAAGTCGGTGATTTGATACGCGTCTCCGTTCGGGAGGGAGACGGTGGTCACCAGGATATTGGTGTTCGGGAGATAGTGTTGCTTGGAGGTCGTTTCTGACAGAGGGACCGACGGGTTGATCGAAAAATGGCCCCCTTCTTGGTCTAGGATTCTCCCAAAAACAGGGGGACTATCCGGTCTCGGCAAGCAGAGCCAGTCGATCGACCCATGGGCGCTGATCAACGCTGAAATCTGGCAGTTTCCGATGAGGCCGAACTGGTACACAGCATGACCATATTTGATTTCTGCGTGAAAGTAAACTAACTTGTTTCCATGAGGCTCTTCGCGCTTTCGCTAAGGTTTGTCCTCCCCTTGGTGATCGTATTAGCCGTGATCGCCTACGGGGTTATTCCGCTGGTCGATTCATTCCAACTGAAATGGTTTGTCCGCGATCTCGATATGCGGTCCAAGCTCATGGTCAGCACAATGGGGGGGCCGCTCGCCGATCTACTGGTTTCTAACTCAAAGGGCAAGATCTCCGCCTATTTTACCCGTATCATTCAGGATGAGCGGTTATACGCCTTAGGTTTTTGCGACCTGGAGAACCGACTTCTGTATGAAACGCAGGCTTTCCCGGAGGATGTCACCTGTCAAGAAATGACGAGTCTCGCGCCAAACTTTTCCACCGTACGCACGTTCGGTAGCGGACCGCTGCATATCACGTCGGCAACGATTGAATCCAGCGGACGTCGGCTAGGACGTCTTCTCCTTCTCCACGACATGAGCTTTATCCAGCAGCGGAGTAGCGATACCAAACAATATGCCTTCTATCTGTTTGCCGCGCTCACGGCGATTATCTCACTGGTGACCTTGCTCATTGCGCATTTCAGCTGGAAAGAGTGGGTGGCCGGAGTGCGGGCGATGGTCAAGGGCGAGCGGCTCTTGACTCCATTGGCGCAGGAGCAACATGCCCCGGAGCTTCAGCCACTGGCGAAAGATTTACGCTCGTTGGTAGAGGCGCTTGAAGCCGATCGTCGCATGCGCGATGAGAGTCAGATTTCATGGACCCCGGCCAGTCTCAAGTCGATTCTTCATGAGCAACTTGCCGGAGACCAGGTACTGATTGTCTCAAATCGGCAACCCTACGCCCATTATTGGCAAGGCCAAAGCATTGCGGTCCAGGTGCCGGCCAGCGGGCTGGTCTCGGCCCTCGAGCCGGTGATGCGCGCCTGTTCAGGAATCTGGGTTGCGCATGGAAACGGATCCGCGGACAGGGACGTTGTGGATGAGCGACACCATGTCAGTGTCCCGCCTTCGAATCCCTCGTATCAAATTCGTCGGGTGTGGCTTACGGCAGAGGAAGAGGCTGGGTATTACTATGGATTTTCCAATGAGGGATTGTGGCCGCTCTGCCATATCGCACATGTTCGGCCGACCTTCCGGTCATCAGACTGGAAACAGTACGTGGCCGTCAATGAACGGTTTGCCCAAGCCGTGTATGAGGAAGCGACGACCGACAATCCAGTCGTGCTCGTTCAGGACTACCATTTTGCCCTTCTTCCGAAGCTCATCCGAGACCGTCTGCCGACTGCCACGATCATCATGTTTTGGCACATTCCGTGGCCGAACGCGGAAAGTTTTGGGATTTGTCCCTGGCGCGAGGAAATTTTGGAGGGACTCCTGGGGAGCAGCATCCTCGGGTTCCATACCAGAGTGCATTGCAATAATTTCATCGATAGTGTCGATCGTACCCTCGAGGCACGGATCGATCGGAATAGCTCCACGGTGTCCTACGGGGGGAAACTGACGGCGGTCAACCCCTATCCGATCTCCATCGAATGGCCGCTACAGTGGCTCCCTAGCCAGCAATCGATCCAAGAATGCCGAGCCAAGTTGCGGGTGGCATACGACATGCCGGAGGATCGCCTCATCGGCTTGGGGGTCGAGCGGTTGGATTATACGAAGGGCATACTCGAGCGGTTCATGGCGGTGGAACGTTTGTTGGAACTCCAACCGGAATGGATCGGAAAGTTTACCTTTATTCAGATCGCGGCTCCGAGCCGCTCCGTCATCGAACAGTATCATCATTTTACCAGTCAGGTCTCTGCGTTGGCCGAGCAGATCAATAAACGCTTCGGGCATGCCGGCTATGAACCGATCTGTCTCCGCATTCAACATCATGACCCGGCTCAGGTCTGTGAGTGCTACCGTGGTGTGGATCTGTGTGTGGTGAGCAGTCTCCATGATGGGATGAATCTCGTCGCGAAGGAGTTTGTCGGTGCCCGGGACGATGAGCAGGGGGTGTTGATTCTCAGCCAATTCACGGGGGCTGCTCGGGAATTGACGGAGGCGCTGGTGATCAATCCCTATGACATCGATCAGTTCGCCGCGGCGCTTCATCTTGGTCTCAC
>WBZP01006417.1_pt1 | contig 11638 bp, 8 predicted proteins | sample 5204301 | NCBI WGS metagenome assembly WBZP01 (sample SAMN12412401, study PRJNA552823) | activated sludge metagenome | isolation source: activated sludge from nitrification reactor of wastewater treatment plant... | place: USA: Pennsylvania | collected 2017
GCCGCGGCCGTGCTGTTCGTCCTCGGCGCGCTGTGGCTCACGAGGGTCCGCCTGCACCCCAGCTTCGAGCGGACCGAGCCGGTACAGCGGCCCACGTTGCACACCGCGGTGGAGGGGCTGCGCTTCATCCGCCGCACGCCCATGCTCCTTGCGGCGATCTCGCTGGACCTGTTCGCCGTGCTCTTCGGCGGGGCGGTTGCCCTGCTGCCGGCCATTGCCGAGGACCGGTTGCACGTGGGCAACGTCGCCTACGGCTGGCTGCGCGCTGCGCCCGGCATCGGCGCCGCGGCCATGGGCGTCGTGCTCGCCTCGCGCCCGATGCGCCGGCGTGTCGGCAGCATCCTGCTGGCGGCCGTGGCCATCTTCGGCGGGGCAACCGTGGTGCTGGGGCTGACCCGCAGCTACGTCGTGGCCTTCATCGCCCTGCTGGTGCTGTCCGCCGCCGACATGATCAGCGTCGTCGTGCGCGGGACGCTGGTCCCGCTGGTGACGCCGGACGACAAACGCGGTCGGGTCCTCGCGGTCGAGGCGGTCTTCATCGGCGCCTCCAACGAGCTCGGGGCCTTCGAGAGTGGCATCGCCGCCCAGGCCTTCGGTGTGCCCACCGCCGTGGTCGGTGGGGGACTTGCCACCATCGGTGTGGTCGGCGTGTGGGCGGCCTGCTTCCCGGTGCTTCGCCGGCTGAACCGCTACGAGGACCTCGACCGGGCGGCGGTATCCACGACTCGTGGAAACACCGATGCTTGAATTGGGTTCCCACCACCGAGCAGGAGGCTCACCCCTATGAAGAAGTTCCTCTCCGAGTTCAAAGACTTTATCGCCACCGGCAACATGGTCGAGATCGCCGTCGGCTTGATCCTGGCCACGGCCATCGGCCTGGTCATCAAGGCCTTCACCGATGGCATCGTGATGAACCTCGTTGCCGCCATCGTCGGCAAGCCGACCTTCAACGACATCCGCTGGAAGATCAGCGACAAGGTGCAGACCACCGCTGACGGCAAGGAAGTGAACGGGACGTACCTGGAGATCGGCGCCTTCATCACCACCCTGATCAACCTGCTCATCGTCGGGTTGGTGCTGTTCATGCTGATCAAGGCGTACAACAAGATGAGGAAGCCCAAGGCTGCCGACGCCGGCCCGTCCGAGGTGGATCTGCTCACCGAGATCCGTGACTCGCTGCGCGCTCGGGGCTGAGTTGCGTTTGCCCATCTGACTTGATCTACTCGTCAGATGCTGGCTAGAAGCGTGTGGTGCCTCGCGGTGGTGTCGGCCCTGGTTGCCTGCGCCGACACCGCCGCGATGGACACCACGGCTCGCCGTCCCACCCTGGTGGGCGCCGGACCGATGCCGGCGATCTCCAACCCGCCGGCGGTGTCCGATCCCAGTATTCCTCCGCCGACGAACCCGCCAGGGACGCTCGACGCCCCCGGGACCGACGCCGACGGCTCGGTGACCCGCAGCGCCTCGGTGCACAGTGTCCCTGGCACCACCCCCGCCGTCCTGGTCGGGGAGGTCGCCCGTGGCAACCGGCTGCTGGCGCTGGGGGACTCGATCCTGGCCTCGGTGTCCAGCCGGTACACCGACGACCTGTGCAAGGCGCTGGTGCCACTCGGCTGGGATGTCGAGGTCGAGGCCGAGTCCGGCCGGTTCGTCACCTTCGGCGCAGACGTCGTGAAGAAGCTCACCGCCCCGCCGCGCCCCGCCGGCCCGTGGGACGTGGTGGTCATCGGGTTCGGCAGCAACTACCGCGGTGACCCCCTGGAGTTCCGCACCCGCCTCGAGGCGCTGATCGATTCGGTCGCCCCGGCTCACGTCGTGCTGGTCACGGTGACGCCGTTCGAGGCGAACCGCGACGAGGTCAACACCATCATCGAGGCCATCGCCAGAGCCCGGCCAACCGTGGTGTCGGTGATGGACTGGGCAGCGGTGTCCACGTTCAATGACGACTACATCGGCGGGGACGGCTTGCACCTGACCGACCCTGGTCGCGTGGCCTACGCCGCCCAGGCGGCCCAACTGCTCGGCCCCGCGCCCCAACCGGTCGCCGTCGACGGTTCCACCCCTGCCACACCCAAGACCGTTCGGGCCACCTACGACAGCGGGCCGGCCGCCTTCGGGGCCTGCCGGGCCTCGGCCTACACCGACGACTCCGCCGGGCCGGTGCGCGGGACCGGGACCCGCCCGCCGTCCAGCACCAAGGTCACCCAGGCCACCCGGCCGCCGGTGGTCCAGACCACCAAGCGGCGGCGGACCTCCACCAGCCGGCCGCGCAAGACCACCACGACGGCCGCGCCCAGCACCACGGCAGAGCCCACGACCAGTTCGTCGCCCGGCTCGTAGCCGGGTGGGTCACGGGCGCAGCGCGGCCATGCCCGGCAGGTTGCGCACCACGGTGAAGACCGTCAGAAGGACCCACGTGGCCGGGTGGCGAATCACCCGCATCGTCCAGCCGATCACCGGGTAGCCACCCGCAGGGCGGTCACCCACGGCGCCGGCGAACCAGGCCACCCAGCACGCCACAGCGCCCAGCATCACCACCGGGGTGAGCGGGTGCATCGACACCGCTGCCACGACGTCGCCGTGGAGCGCGTGGCGTACCCCGCGGGTCAACCCGCACAGCGGGCACCACAGCCCGGTGACGGTGTGGAACAGGCACGGCACGGTAGGCAGGCCGGACGAGGTGGGCCCCGCCACCGACGCGGCCATCGCCGCGCCGCCCAGCGCCGCGCCGCCCAGCAGCGGGGCCGCGCATCTGCGCAGTGCGGGAACCGCGGTCGTCGGCGCATCCACGTGGGCGATGGTAGGCGAATTCGGTTGGAACGAACCCGATCGCCTGCCACCCTTGATCAACGTGCTCCAGGTCCAGACGCTGTCGGTCGAGGTGGGCGGCCGGTTGCTGGTCGACCGGGCGTCGTTCACCGTCATGCCCAAGGACAAGGTGGGCCTCGTCGGGCGCAACGGCGCCGGCAAGACCACGCTGTTCAAGGTCCTCGGAGGGGCCAGTGAGCCGGCGGGCGGCACGGTCGTGCGCAAGGGCGGGTTCGGGTACCTCCCCCAGGACCCGCGCATCGACCAGGCGATCGAGCACCGCCCGGCCGTCACCCACGTGCTGTCAGGGCGGCACATCGACGCCAAGCTGGAACGCATCGAGCGCCTTCATCAGGCCATGGAATCCGACCCGTCCGAGCGCGCCGTCGCCCGGTTCAGCAGGGCCCACGATGAGTTCGAGGCGTCCGGAGGGTACGCCGCCGACAGCGAGGCGCGCAGCATCGCCGCCGGGCTGGGGCTCGGCGCCTCACGCCTGGAGCTGCCGATCAGCGTGCTCAGCGGTGGGGAGCGCCGCCGGGTGGAGCTGGCCAGGATCCTGTTCGCCGGCAGCGACGTGCTGCTCCTCGACGAACCCACCAACCACCTCGACATCGACGCCAAGACGTGGTTGCTCGGGTTCATGCGCGCCTACCGCGGGGCGATGGTGGTGATCAGCCACGACCTCGAACTGCTCGACGAGGCGATCACCCGCGTCCTGCACCTCGACCGCCCGGCGGAGGACGCCGTCGGCACACTGGTCGAGTACCGCGGCACGTACACCCAGTACAAGACGGCCCGAGCGCTGGACGAGGAGCGCCAGGCGCGCCAGGCAGCGCTGCAGACCAAGGAGATCGCCCGGCTGCAGGCCATCGTCGACCGCTTCGGGGCCAAGGCCACCAAGGCGTCGATGGCCCACAGCAAGGAGAAGCAGATCGCCCGGCTGGAGGCCAAGCGGGTGCACGTCGGCCCGGGCGACCGGGCGCTGCGGGTGCGGTTCCCTGACCCGCCACCCGCGGGGACGACGGTGATCACCGCCGAGAGGCTGTCCAAGGCCTACGGCGGACCGGCGGTGTTCGAGGACGTCAGTTTCGATCTGGGCCGCGGTGAGCGGATGCTGGTGCTCGGCTTGAACGGCGCCGGCAAGACCAGCCTGCTGCGCATCCTGGCCGGGGCCACGGACGCCTCGCTCGGTGACTTCACGCTCGGGCACAACGTCAGCCTCGGCTACTACGCCCAGGAGCACGACAACCTGCGCGTCGAGGACAGCCTGCTGGAGAACCTTCGCGCCGAGATCCCCGTCGGGCGAATCCTGACCGAGACCGAACTGCGCGGCCTGCTGGGGATGATGGGGCTGAGCGGCGAGAAGGTGTACCAGCCGAGCGGCACGCTGTCGGGCGGGGAGAAGACCAAACTGGCCCTGGCAATGCTGATGGTGGGGCGCAACAACCTGCTGCTGCTGGACGAGCCGACCAACAACCTCGACCCGCCGAGCCGCGAGGCGGTGGCCGACGCGCTGAGCGCCTGGCGCGGCTCGATCATCTTCGTCAGCCACGACACCGAGTTCGTCGAGCAGCTTGAGCCCACCAAGGTGTTGCTCATGCCCGACGGGCAGGTGGACTACTTCAGCGACGACTGGCTGGACCTGGTGTCCCTGGCCTGACCGCCGGGTTGTTACGGTCGCCCCATGCGAATCGGGACGATGAGTAACGCGGTCAACGACGGCACGGTCGAGGAGGTGGTGGCCGAGGCTCAGGCCTGCAGGGACCTCGGGGCGGACACGTTCTGGGCGCCACAGATCTTCGGGCACGACACGCTCACCGCGCTGGCGGTGGTGGCCACCAAGGTGCCCGGGTTGGAGTACGGCACGGCGGTCGTGCCCACCTTCCCGCGGTACCCGGCGATGCTCGCCCAACAGGCCCTGACCCTGTCGCAGATCACCGGTGGCAAGCTGTGCCTGGGCATCGGCCTGTCGCACCGCATCGTGGTCGAGGGCATGTGGGGGATGAGCTACGACAAGCCGGTGCGGCACATGCGCGAGTACCTGTCGGTGCTGATGCCGTTGCTCGACGGGCGCCCGGTGCAGTTCGAGGGCCAGGACTACACAGCCAGGCTCGGACTCAGCATCACCGGCATTCCCCGCCCGTCGGTCGTGGTCGCCGCGCTGGGGACCCAGATGCTGCGGGTGACCGGTGAACTCGCCGACGGCACCTCCACCTGGTGCGTGGGGCCGAACACGTTGCGCGACCACATCGTGCCCACGTTGCGCCAGGCGGCGGCGGACGCCGGACGCCCGGCGCCTCGGGTGGTGTGCTCGCTGCCGATCTCGGTGACCGACGACGTGGACGCGGCACGCACCCGGGCCGCCCAGGTGTTCGCCGTCTACACCCACCTGCCCAGCTACCGGGCGATGATGGACAAAGAGGGCGTGCCCGACGCCTCCGGCCTGGCCATCGTCGGCAGCGAGGCCGAAGTCGGCGAGCGGCTCGACGAGTTGGCGGCGATCGGCGTGACGGACTTCAACGCCGGGCTGTTCTCCGGTGACCCCGAGGAGATCGCCCGCACCAAGGCCCTGCTGCGCGGCCGCCTGGCATGAACGACGTGCTGGTGCGCGGCGGCACCGTGGTGGACGGCTCGGGCGCTGCCGCGTTCCGGGCGGACGTCCGTGTTCGCGGGGGCGTGATCGCCGAGATCGGCCAGACGCTGGCGCCCGACGGCGAGCTCGAGATCGACGCCGGCGACGCCTACGTCACGCCGGGGATCATCGAGACCCATACCCACCTCGACGGGGCGATGTGGTGGAATCCGGGCTTGGACCCGCTGCCGGCCTACGGCAACACGTCGCTGGTGTTTGGCTATTGCGGGAACTCACTGGCGCCGCTGGCCGGGGCGCAGCGCGACGAGATCCTCGACCTGCTCGGCTTCCTGGAGGACCTACCCGTCGAAGCCCTGGCCACGCTGCCGTCATGGACGTGGGAGCGATGGCCGGATTACATGGCGGCCATTGCCGGTCGGCCGACAGCGGTGAGCGTCGGCGGGTACCTCGGGCACCTGTCACTGCGCACGTACGTCATGGGCGACGCCGCATGGGAACGGGCCGCCACCGCCGACGAGGTGGCGACGATGGCGGCGCTGCTCGACGAGGGCCTGCGCCACGGCGCCCTGGGGCTGTCGATCAACCACTTCGACCGTGACCGGTCGCTGCGCCTGGTGCCCGGCTACTTCGCCGACGACGCCGAGTTCAGCGCGCTGTTCGCGGTGCTGGCGCGCCACCCAGGGCGAACCATGCAGGTGATCACCCGGTTCAACGACGACGAGCAGTCGTTGGTCGACACCGAGCGCTTCGCCCGGTTGTGCGCCCCATTCGGTATCCGCGCCCAGTGGCCGGGCATCCCCACCGCCGTCGAGCAGGGCGGGCAACTCGACTCCTCCGCCGCCCTGCACCGCCGGCTGCGAGCCGACGGTGTGGACTTCTGGCCGAACATCGTGTTCAAACCACTCGAGCCGTTCTTCGGCTTCGAGCGCTCGATCGCCTTCCAGCGGGTGCCTGCCTGGAACGAGGTGCTCAACGGCCCGACCGAGGCCAAGCTGGCGACGCTGGCCGATCCTGCATGGCGGGACCGGGCACGCACCGACTGGGACAACCGGGTGCGGGCCGCCACGTCGCGCATCGACCGCCCGCACGAGCTGTTCCTGGCAATCTCCGAGACGGGGGCCGGCCCGCTCGGGATCTCCCTGGCGCAGTACGCCCTGGACCGCGGCCTGCACATCAGCGACGCTCTCGCCGAGTGGGTGGTGACCAACGGCATCGGCTCGTCACTGGTTGGCGCACCCGGCGCGCTGAACGAAGCGGCCGTGGTCGAGCACCTCCGTGACCCGCACACGCTCACCAACATCAACGACAGCGGCGCGCACCTGCAGTTGTTCTGCGGCGCCGGGCAGAACGTCTACCTGTACACCCACTACGTCCGAGACACCGGCCAGTTGGCCATCGAGGAGGCCGTCCACGTCCTCACGGCGCGGACAGCGGACTTCTTCGGCCTTGGCGACCGCGGCCGGCTCGCCGTGGGTTTGCGCGGCGATCTCAACGTCTTCGCCCTCGACGAGATCGAACTGCGCCAGGAGACCCGGGTCCACGATGTGCCCTTCGGCACCTGGCGGTTCACCCGTCCCCCGGCGGGTTTCCGCGCCACGGTCGTGGCCGGCGTGCCCACGTGGTGGAACGGCGCCGCAACCGGCGCCCTCCCCGGCACGCCCCTCGCCGTACTTTCATGAGGATGATTGCCGATCCTGCCGCAATCATCCTCATGAAAGCGGGGGAGGGTGCCGGAACGCCCGGTTCGGGGTCCACTGGAGGGCATGACACCTGAGGTCCTGCGCATGACGGTGCGCCACCTGGACGCGCTGACCGAGCTCGTTCGCGGAGTCGGCGAGCCGGTCGCGGCGTGCCGGGACACGGCTGCTGCGCTGCTGGGGATGGGTTGGTACGAGTTGCGACCGCCGTTCCACCTCCTGGTGCCAGAGGGCCGGCGGGTGAACCGCGTCGGGCATGTCGTGCACACCTCTCGCGCCCTGGATCCGCTCGATCTCGAACGGGTCGACGGCATGACCGTGACCTCGCCGACGCGGACCATCGTCGATCTGGCGGCCACGCTGCGTCACGACCGGCTGGTTCGCCTGATCTCTGCGGCGATCGGCCAGGGTCTGACCAGCGAGGAGTTCCTCCATCGGCGGCTGGCCGACCTTCGCCGCCCCGGCCGTGGTGGCACCGGACGCCTGCTCGCCACGCTGATGCGTATGGAAGTGGGGCAGGGGCGGGCGTCGTTCCTCGAGCGCGAGTTCCGCCGGTTGCTACGCGCCCATCGCGTCCCGCTCCCCACCACGGAGGTGGTGCTCGGCCGCCGCGGCCGTCACCTCATCCGCGTCGACTGCCACTGGCCCGGCACCCGACTGGTCGTGGAGTTGCTTGGCTACCGCTTCCATCGAGACGTCCACCAGATGGGGGTGGATGCCGAGCGGATGAACCGGCTCAACCTCGACGGCTACCGCGTCCTGCAGTTCACGTACCTGCACGTCATGCAACAACCCGCCTGGACGGTCTCCCAGGTGACTGCCGCGCTCGCCCGGCTTTCATGAGGATGATTGCGGCGTGTTGGGCAATCATCCTCATGAAAGCGAGACGGGGACGTTGGCTTGGTTGACTTGGTCGAAGAAGTCGTTGCCCTTGTCGTCGACAACGATGAACGCCGGGAAGTTCTCGACCTCGATCTTCCAAACGGCCTCCATGCCCAGTTCGGGCATCTCCAGGACCTCGACCTTGGTGATGCAGTCCTGGGCCAGGCGGGCCGCCGGACCGCCGATCGAGCCGAGGTAGAACCCACCGTGGCGGGCGCAGGCATCGGTCACCGCCCGGGAGCGGTTGCCCTTGGCGAGCATGACGAAACTGCCGCCGGCCGCCTGGAACTGGTCGACGTAGCTGTCCATCCGCCCGGCAGTGGTGGGCCCGAAGGAACCGCTGGCCATCCCCGCTGGGGTCTTGGCCGGCCCGGCGTAGTACACGCAATGGTCGGCCAGGTAGCTGGGCATCGGTTCGCCGCTGTCCAGGCGCTCCTTGATCTTGGCGTGGGCGATGTCACGGGCCACCACCATCGGCCCGCTCAACATCACCCGAGTCTTCACCGGGTACTTGCTGAGCTCGGCACGGATGTCGGCCATCGGGCGGTTGAGGTCGATGTGCACGCTCTCGTCGCCGAGTTCGTCGGCGTGGACCTCTGGCAGGTAGGCGGCCGGGTCGGTCTCCAGTTGCTCGAGAAAGATGCCGTCGCGGGTGATCTTGCCGAGCATCTGGCGGTCAGCGCTGCACGACACTGCCATCGCCACCGGGCACGACGCGCCGTGGCGGGGCAGGCGGATGACCCGCACGTCGTGGCAGAAGTACTTGCCGCCGAACTGGGCGCCGATCCCGGTCTGCTGGGACAACGTCAGCACCTTGGCCTCCAGCTCGACGTCACGGAAGGCGTGACCGGACCGGCTGCCATGGGTCGGCAGGGTGTCCAGGTACCGGGCGCTGGCCAGCTTGGCGGTCTCCACCGCCAACTCCGCCGACGTCCCGCCGATCACGACGGCCAGGTGGTACGGCGGGCAGGCGGCCGTGCCCAGGGTCTTCATCTTCTCGAACAGCCACGGCAGCAGCGTCTTGTCGTTGAGCAGGGCCTTGGTCTCCTGGAACAGGTAGCTCTTGTTGGCGCTGCCGCCACCCTTGGCCATGAACAGGAACTTGTAGACGTCACCGTCCACCGCGGCGATCTTGATCTCAGCCGGCAGGTTGTTGCCGGTGTTGACCTCCTCGTACATGGTCAGCGGGGCCATCTGGCTGTAGCGCAGGTTGCTGGTCTGGTAGGTGTTGAACACGCCGCGGGCGATGGCTTCCTCGTCGCCCCCACCGGTGAACACCATCTGGCCCTTCTTGCCCTTGACGATCGCCGTGCCGGTGTCCTGGCACATCGGCAGCACGCCGCCGGCGGCGATCGAGGCGTTCTTCAGCAGGTCGAGGGCGACGAAGCGGTCGTTGGCGCTGGCCTCGGGATCATCGAGGATCGCAGCCAGCTGGGCCAGGTGGCCGGGACGCAGGAAGTGGGCGATGTCACGCATCGCCTCCTGGGTGATCAGCGTCAGCGCCGAGGGCTCGACCCGCAGCATCGTGCCGAGTGGGGTGTCCACCACCGACACGCCGTCGGTGGACACGCGTCGGTACGGGGTGTCGTCGTGATCCAGGGGAAACAGTTCCGTGAAGTCGAACTCGGCCATGCGGCCAGGCTACGTCCGCCGACCCGGGGCCTCCAGCTGGGCGAGAGCGCGCACCACCCTGGTGACGCTGACGCCCTTGGTCGCGCCCACCTGCTGGGCGAAGGTGGCGACGCGCAGCTCCTCCAACTGCCAGCCGAGGTCGATCACCTCGGCCGGGACCGGCCCGCGCCCGAGTGTGGCCAGCACGGCGGTGTAGCGACGCTCGATGGCCTGCAGGTCGGCCATCTGCTGACGATCGCGGGCGGCGTGCTCGCCGATCCGGCCGAGGCGATGCTCGATGGCCTGGAGGTACCGGTCGAGATCTGCCAGTCGGCGCATCCCGGCGGCGGCGACGAACCCCGGACGGATCAGCCGCCGCAGCTGGGCGCGCACGTCCGCCACCGCCGGCTGCAGGGCGGGGGCGACGAGGTCGTCGAGGCGGCGGGTGATCCGACCGTGCCGTGCGGCCAGACCGGCGACGGACGCGACCCCAGCGTTGACGGCGTCGGGCACCTCGGCCTTCGATGCGGCGACGAGGTCTGCGAAGCTGCGTTCGTCCCACGGGAGCCCATGGCCGGCGAGCACCCGATCGATCGCGGCGACGGCACAGTCCTCGATCACCGCGCCGAGGTCGAGACCGGCGCCGACGACGTCGAGCCGCTGGCGGTTGGACAGCCGGCGCTCGATGGACGGTCGGTTCAAGGCGAGCGCCAGCAGCACCAGCCGGCGGACGCCGCCGTGCATCACCCTGGCCTGCACGGCGGCCGTGCTGAACACCCGCAGCGACACGCTGTCGCCGTCGTCCACCAACGCCGGGTAGCCGCGTACGGCCCGCCCGGCGTTCGTGGTCGTGACCTCGCGCTCCAGCGCGCCCACGGCCCAGGTCGTCATCCCGCGGCGTTCGTCCACCGCGGTGGCCGCGGCAACGGCGCGCCGGGCCACCCCCGCGAGGCGCCCCTGCAACTCGCCGAGATCCTTGCCCCAGGCCAGCAGGCGCCCCTGCCCGTCCTCGACGGCGAAGCCGAGGCGCAGATGCCCGGCGGCGCCGTCGAGCGACACCTCCCACGGTTCGACGCGCACGCCCCTGGTGGCCAGCACCGCCTCGCTGATGGCGTCGGCCAGGCCGGTGGTGGGCGCCTGGCCACGCAGGTGCGCCGACACCGCGGCCGCCGTCTCGGCCAGCGGGCTCAGCTCTCGCCTGGCGTCCTTGGGCAGCCCGCGCACGGCGGCGTCGACCAGCTGGTCACGGAACCCGGGCACCGACCACGTCAGCGGCGCGGGGTCGAGTTGGGCGAGGACCTCCACGGGTACGTGCACGGTGGCCCCGTCGTCGGCCGCACCGGGGTCGAAGCGGTACGTGACGGCCAGGGCGAGGTCCCCGGCGGTCCAGCGCGTCGGGAACTCGTCGGCCGCCGGGAGGCGAACCCCGCCCAGCGACTCGGCGGACATCACCAGCAGGTCCGGTGTTGCGGCCCTGGCCCGCTTCCACCACGTGTCGAAGTGCCGGGTGCTCACCACGTCGGGCGGGATCCGCTGGTCGTAGAACGAGATGACCGCCTGATCGTCCACGGCGACGGCCTGGCGATGGCGCTGTCGGCCGTGCTCGATGGAGGCGATCAGCTCGGCGTTGCGAGCCAGGAACGTCTGCCGCCTCGACCACGCTTCGTCGGTGTCGCCCTCGACGAAGGCGTGGCGGATGAACATCTGCCTGGCCAGCGGCGGGTCGATGCGGTCGAGGCCGATGGCCCGCCCAACGACGATGGGCAGTCCGAACAACGACACCCGCTCGGTCACCACTGCCGCGCCTCGCTGGCGTTCCCAGCGGGGTTCGCCGTACGACCGTTTCACCAGGTCCGGGGCCACTGCCTCGGCCCACTCCGGGCGGATCGGGGCCACCATCCGGGCCCACAGCCGGCTGGTCTCCACCAACTCGCCGGCCATCACCCAGCGCGGCGTGGCCCTGCCGACGGCCGACCCGGGGGCGATGGCGAAGCGCGACCCGTGGGCGCCGCGATACTCCCGTGAGTCACCGTCGGTGGCCACCGCG
>WBZP01002597.1_pt3 | contig 11637 bp, 2 predicted proteins | sample 5204301 | NCBI WGS metagenome assembly WBZP01 (sample SAMN12412401, study PRJNA552823) | activated sludge metagenome | isolation source: activated sludge from nitrification reactor of wastewater treatment plant... | place: USA: Pennsylvania | collected 2017
GTTTCAATTTCTTTTCCTTTTTCTTCAAGATAATCTAAAATTCTACTTGGACTTACAGCTTCAAAATATTTCACCTGATTTTTATGAATAAATGTAACTAAACCTTTTCCTATCAATCTATCTAAAACTTCATAAACTTTACTTCCTGAAATAGAACTACTTTTTATAATTTTACCTGTTGTAGTACTTCCAAACCAGGTTGCATTTTTATTAGTTGCTGAAGAAGTTGTACCTCCCCATGAACCTGTTGATTGATTAACACCGCCTAAAGTAAGTGTAAGCGCTGTTGATGTTGAGCCGTTCGGTAATAATGCAACCGCCGTTCCGCTTATTGCAAGGTTATTGGCAATGGTAGTTGAACCGGCAAACGTTTTATTGCCCGAGCCGCTGAGCGCAAGATTTCCGTAAGATTCAACAGTTACTGCCTGTGCGGAACCTGCATAATTTACGGTACTGGTTGCGCCAAAAGTTTTTACGCCACCACCCGAAACCGAAACCATTGTAGTTGTTCCGGTAAGATTGAATGTAGCCCCGTTTGCAACAGAAAAATTCTTTGCCGAAGCCAGTGTGATCGCAAAAGATCCGTTGCTGAATGTTCCGCTTTGAACAGAAAGATTACCTGTTACATTTGAAGCTGTAACAATAGCACCCAACGTTGCACCACCGCCACCGGTTGTACTGATCGTAAGCATATTGTAAGCACCTGCTCCAAACATATTCACAGTTTGTGAAGCAGTGTTGTCTGCATAATTAAATGTACTGCCTGCAGTACCTGCTGTGAGTGTTGCTGCACTTGTTCCCGTAATGGCTCCTTTCAGGTTGAGCGTACCTGTTCCACCACCGGTAGACATATCGATCACTTTGGTTGCAGGTATTGTTCCGCTGAAGCTGATACCACCGTTTGCATTAAGTGTTCCGGTTGTTATAATGATCTTACCAACACGGGTTGTAGTAGTATTGGTTCCTGCAAAACTGATATTACCTGTTACAGTTGCTGACTGTGCACCTATGTTCCAGGTATTGGTTATCGTATTTGCTGCCGGCTGGTTGATGGTAACATCACCATTTACCTGTAACGTTCCGCCTGTTTGAGTAAGCGTACTGGCAACTGTATTGATCGTGCTTCCTAAAACGATACCGTCTGTTGTAAGCGTACCGGAACTAATGTTCACCGTACCTCCCAATGTAGCTGTGGCTGTTGAACCCATCTGTAAACCTCCTGAAATGGTAAGGCTACCGCCGTTTACATTCACAGTACCTCCTGCATTCAGGAGTGCTGCGTTGGCAATAACAGTCTGGCCATTGGTAGCAAATGTTCCGCCGGCTGTATTGAATGAAGCCCAGAAATTATCATCTATGGTAACAAGTCCGCTTGCATTGATTGTTCCACTCGTTGTTGCTAGTGTAAGAATCGACAAAGATGATGGAGCCGGACCTGTTCTGATCGTTTTGTTGGCGCCTGTCATCTGAACATGCGAACGCACCGTATAATCCCACAGGCCATCTACAATCAGGCTACCACCAAGCGTGATTTGTTTACCCGCCACATCCCAGTTAACACTATGCGTAACTGTTCCATTAGCTGCAACGGTAAAATCTCCTGTAATGTTATAATTGGCATCTGTTGATTGCAGCACGAGGTTACCCTGGGTAACAGTAATGTTGTTGGCAACTGAAAATGCATTGCCTGAACTGGTCACTGTTACAGCTGATGAAGATGTATTGATGGCAAGATTATAAAATCCTGTTGTTGATGCACCGTTGATATCCTGAGCAGACGATCCGTTAAAGTTGATCGTTCCAGTATTGGGTGTAAAAGTACCGGATGTTTTTGTCCAGTCGCCTTTTACATTTATTGTTTGTGAACCTGCAATGGTAAAGTTACCGGCAACGGTCACTGTTCCATTCACTGTTCTTGCAGAAGCCGGTGTCCATGTTTTTGCAAACGATGTACCTGTTATGGTAAGATTGTTATAATCCATATCCGTGATAACACCGGTGGCTGAGTTGATGTAATATTCAACGGTACCATTGCTGGCGATACTGCTAACAGACCATGCACCACCTGCCTGTGTAACAAACGATGCATTGGCCACAGGGCCAAGTCCCAATGGATCTATTGTTCTGATCGTACCCGTGCTTCCCATGGTAAGTGTTGATGTACCGGAAGTTCCGCTCTGGATTAAACCTGTTGAAGATGTAAAGTCAAGCGTACCATTCACCACGAGTGAACCTCCGCCGGAAATTGTCATCGTTCTTGTACTTTCATCCAGTGTTGTTCCGGCCCCAACTGTTGCTGTGTTGTTTACAACAACGGTTCCACCCATGGTTTTTGTTCCACTTCCGCTGGTTGCAAGATTTCCATATGTAAACGCATTGATTGTTTGTGCACCTGTCCCTGCATACTCTACAGTTAAACCGCTGAGTGTATTTGTAGAAAATTTGTATTGATTGGAGTAATCAGCTGTAGCTGTAATCCTTGTTACCTGCACTGTACCACTACCACTGATCGTTCCCGCTGCAGCACTATTATTTATAACAGTTGTTGCTGCCGGTGTAACAACAGCACCTGCACCCACACTGAATGTTCCGCTCACGTTTATATTTACACTGATCAAAACTGCGGCTGTACTATTGCTTATAGTAAGATTTGTAAATGATGTAGTACTGTTACCCAGGATATTCTGAGCCACCGTACCTGTAAAACTGATCTTGCTGGCGGCACCCTGTGTAACTGTTCCGTCATTATCAAAATCACCACTCACATTCAGCAGGCTTGTTGCACTGTTTGCCAGTGTTAGTGTTGCACCGGTATTTACTGTAATATTCCGGCATACAGCTGTTGTACCGCTGGCAATGGTTGGCGCAAAGGCAGTTCCTGAAGGTATTACAACATCCGTTGATGAAGCAGGCACAGCAGCGCCGCACCAGTTGGAAGCCGTATTCCAATCTGTGCTCACATTACCAAGCCAGGTTCCGCTAACACAGGATCCTGTGGTTACATTGATCTTTCCGGTGGCTGCTGTAAAATAAGTTGTAAGTATATAAGTAGCTCCGGAACCGGTTCCTCCATAAGAACCGGAAGGCTGACCGTTGCCTGCCAATGTTATTGAATTAGCCGTATGTGTAAAAGTTCCGAGTGTTGCTGTAACACCGGAATTAATTGAAAGATTTCCATTGATAGTTGTTGTAGCTCCAAATGTTTTGGCCCCTGAACCTGCCAATCTCAGGTCATTATAGGTTGCTCCTCCATAAACGGTTTGTGTTCCTGCACGGGTATATTCAACAGAACCTCCTGTTAATACCAGGGTACTGAAGTTCGTTGGAAAATTACTTCCGGTTTGTCCGCCTGTATTATTTCCAAGTTGTAATGTTCCGGCAACTGTCAATGTACCACCTGCTGAAGCCCTGTTGGCAGTGAATGTACTGAGGTTAAGTACCCCGTCTGTTATAGTTAGGTCGGTGGTAATAGCTGTATTCTGTGCAAGCGTTACGATGTTTGCACCCGAAGCGCCGGAATTATTAATAGTAAGACTATTAACCGTTGCCGGTAATCCATTACCAGCTGCCTGGTTGGCTGATCCGATATAAACATAGTTGGCTCCTGTGGCATAACTCCTGGTACTGGCCTGTATATTTCCGGTAGCGCCGGAAGAAGTAATACCCGCTGTTGATCCTATCTGCAATGTCCCGCCTGCACTTAATGTAAACGTTGAGTTTGTGGCGAGCAGGTTCGCAGTACCTGTTATTAAAGTACCTCCGCTGTTCACTGTAAGATTTGCATTCGTTCCGGCGCTTCCATTCAAATTAAAGTCACCCGTAAAAGTACAGGTGCTTCCATTGGTAATATTGATATTAACCCACTTCATGATGGTACCCGTTGAAGTAGACTGAAGGGTAACGTTTGTACCAGTCATATTGATTACTTCATTGGCACTCGCTGTAGTGGTGGTCATAGAACCATTTGTTTTGGAAAGATTTCCAGCCAGGTTAATGGTACCACTGGCTGTGCTTGATCCAAATTCTATTGCCCCGGTAGAAGACATGGTAAAGTCTCCATTGATCGTAAATGTTCTGGCAGTGCCTGTGTTATTGAATGTAACATTACCGGATGTACAACTAAAATCACCGTTAATGGTACATCCGCCTCCAAAAGTTGCTGTATTGCTGCCACTATAAGTAAGGTTGCCGTATGTTGCCGCTGTTATTGTTTGTGCAGAAGATCCGTTGTAAATAACAGTGCTGGCAGCATTTAAAGTACCAAGTGTTGGTAGTGTTGTATTGGTGAGTGTTAAGGATGCATTGGCAGAAACATCCACAGTCCCAACGATGGTATTGGTACCGGTAGGCACTGTAACATTACAGGCATTTGTTCCGTTACCGATTACAATTTTTGAACCGGTTCCGGAAACTGTCCAGGTGCCGGAGTTTGTAACAGAAGTCACATTCCTTACATTAAATACCTGGTTGTTGCTTGTAAAATTTATTGGTGCGGTTCCTGTTCCATCCGTATTCTGCCCCCAGCTCGCTGTAGCGTTGAGGTTACCGGTTCCTTTGTAATAATAATTCGTTTGTGCAAAAGAGGATGTTGCAAATAACATACTCATGATCAGCATGCATATTGCAGTATGCACATGGTGGAGGAAGAATTGTTTCATCAATTAATGGTTTCAGGGTTTGATCTCCTGGCCGGTTATCGGCAGGAAATAGTACTGGTCGCCCTATGAACGTAAAATCCCCCTTTGTCATTGCATTTTTACTATTCTTTTTTTTATACGTTCTGCAGCTTTTACTTTCCCCTAAAGAAAGCATATACGAAAAAATAATCCTTAAGCAACAGAAAAGGCTGCACGTAGGTGCAGCCAACTTTAAATATGGAAATAAAAAACTACTCTTTTATAAGCTTCAGGGTGTTCCGGCTTGCTCCCTGAATAACCTGGACATAATAAATACCGGCTCTCATGTTTTGCCCGAAAAGGTTACTGTTATTTCCTGCAACCACTTCTTTATAAACAATCGTTCCCAGGACATCCGTAACGATCATCGTCCATGTTTCTTTTGAAGTATTGTTCAATGTTACGGTAAAGCCGGATTGAGATGGATTAGGATAAGCATTTACCGTTAAGTTATCCTGTAAGCCTACAGTAACACGTTCAGGATTAATAACTGGTTTAAGTTCATCTCCTTTAGCCAAGGTTCTGCTTGCACAGCCTGTCGGACCTACAATAATATTAAGTACCACTCCCAGGCATCCTTTCGCATCTTTCACATATCCATCATAAGTACCCGGATACAGGCTATTGAATGTATTGGAGCTACTGAAATGTACTCCATCAATACTGTATTGATATGGATTAACGCCGCCGGATACAAACAACTGTACAGCCCCGTTGTTGATTCCACAGCCGGTAGCTGCCCTTGGAGATGCTGTAACTGTAATTGTATTGGTAGTGATGGTCACAACAACTGAAGCCTTGCATCCTTTCGCATCTTTTACCGAAGCTGTATATGTTCCTGCAGCCAGGCCCGGGAAGTGAGCGCTGCTTTGATAAGTAATATTGTTTATGCTGTAGGTATACGGCTGCATACCTCCGGATGCACGTAATTGAATAGTTCCATCGGCCACACATACACTTGTTTTGGTATGACTTTCTGTTACCGACAATGCAGTAACAACCCCTACATTTATTCCTGCCACAGATTTTTTACAGCCTTTATAATCTTTAACCCAACCCGTATAAGTTCCCGGAGCCACTGTACTGAATGTATTTGAAGACTGGTAGGTTATATTGTCAAGGCTGTAGGTGTATGGACCTGCACCCCCGGTAACTGTTAACTTAACAATACCACTGCTGTTGCATGCTCCGGAAGGCGAAGAACTTGCGGTAAGATTCATTGCACCATAAGTTCCGATGGTAACAGCAACAAGCGACTTACATCCTTTGGCATCCTGTACCCAACAGGTATAACTACCCGCTGCCACCCCGGTAAATGTATTTCCCGCCTGGAAAGGTCCTGTTGCACCTGTTTTACTGTATTGATATGGTGCTACTCCGCCGGATGCAGTAAGTGTAATGGTTCCATCATTGCCACAGGAACTTGCATTTGAAAATTTCCGTGTAAGTGCGAGTGCCGGAGCTTTTGTAACAACAATGTTTGCCAGTGATGATTTACATCCTTTGGAATCTCTTACCCAACCGGTATAAGTTCCGGCCGCCAGGTTGGCAAATACATTGCTGCCCTGGTAGGTTACATTATTTAAACTATAAGTATATGGACCGATGCCCCCGGTTCTGAACAATTCAATAGTACCGTTATTTGCACAACTGCTTGCCTGCCTTGTATAGGCTGTAACTACAATCGGCGCAGCCGCATTCACTACAATATTGGGTTTTGTGGAAACGCATCCCCTGGCATCTTTTACATAGCCGGTATAAGTTCCTGCTGCAAGATTGATGAATGCATTGCTGGCTTGATAGGTAGTTCCGTTCATACTGTATGTATACGGAGCAATTCCGTTACCGGCATACATGGTTACATATCCTGTATTACCACAGGCACTTGATCCTCCACCTGTAAATGTAATAGTTGGAGCGAGCGCTTTCCAGATAGTGATATCAGGAATTGTTGCGGTACACTTGCTTACATCAGAAACAACAATGGTATAATCTCTCGGACTAAGATTTGTAATGGCTGCCGTGTTTGCTGTATATCCTGAAGGTGTGCTTGTCCAGCTGTAAGTATATGCTCCTGCTCCACCGTTTGCTGTAACGGTAATCGTACCATCTGCACCATTGCAGGAACTTGCCATTGTTTTGGTAAATGTAGCCGCGAGTGTTCCTTTGCACTCTCCCGCACCAAATTCACCAAAAGTATTCAGTGCTGTATAAGTAAAACTATTGGATGTTGTTGATGTAGCATTCGGGTAAAATGCCGAGCCACTGAAAGCATAAGCCTTCATTGCTGTTGCAGAAGCTCCTCCCACAAGATCGGATGGTGAAGAAAGATATGTAAAAGTTGCACTGCTGCTGCTGTTGAAGCCAGCCACTCCACTATTGGTAATCTTCCAGTTTCTTGCAAGCCGCTTTGTGGTATGAAGTGTTGTTGGATAATTTCCTCCAACTCCATCTGCCGATGATACAATGAGTGTACCGGCTGACGTAACGCCGTTCAGCACAAGACTGGCCGGTGTATACCCGGTGGCAGTTCCTACAGGAAATGAATACGTGTTTGATCCTGTTGCAACAGCTCTCTTCAGGTTTCCTGTAACATAACCATTCGTTCTCACAACTGCACCTGCAGCTGCATTGGCTGCATACCACGTAAATCCATTGGAAATGGCTTTTCCTGAAGACAAGGTAAGTATTCCATTCACTGACACGTCTGCACCAAGTGTTGTGGAGGTAATACTGTTGATTGAAAGATTATTGAATGTAGTTGCTGTTGTTATTACCTGTGCATTACCATTAAAATTTACAGTACCTGTGGATGTTGTAAATGTAGCTGATGTGCTAAAACCCCAGTTTCCTGCTATGCTGAAAGTTCCAGCTCCGGTAAATTTTAGTTGCGCATTAGTATTTGCTGAAGAAGTAAGGTTTCCTGAAAGTATAATTTTACCTGTACTTACCGACAATATCCCACTCCTGTTATTGGTACCGTTTATGGTAAGGTTTCCTCCTACCTGTAATGTATTTGTTCCAACGGAAACTGTTGATGAAGAACCGCTGTTTCTCGGCCTGTCTATTAACAGGTCCCCGGTAATTGTGAGGTTGGCATTCAGTGTAAGGGTTTTACTTCCTCCCCTTCTTTCAAGCGTTACTGTATTGGCTGCCGAAGCTACATTTACAGTTATGATATGACCGGCTTTGATTGTAACATTATCATTGGCATCTGGGATACCATCTGCATCAGAGCCACTCACCAGTGTCCAACTAGCTGCACTGTTCCAGTTGCCGGAGGCCGTATTGGAATTAAAATTAGCCTGGGCTTGTACCTGAACTCCACAGCATGATACCAGGAAAAATAAAAAAAGCAGCCTGTACGGCAGATGAGTCAATAATTGCTTCATGAACTGGTTTTTATAGTATTGGATAGCCGGCATTTTGGAAATGCTGACATACTATCAACGCAGGCCATGCCTCCGAAATTGTGATTTTTACTACAACTGTGTAAGAAAATTTCTAGTTAAGGGGTAGAAAAACAGCTATTTCACCTGGTCATCTGTATAAAATAAGAAAGGCCGCCATTTACAGGCAGCCTTCTTGTATTGCAAAACTTAAAATCTATTGTTTAATAATCCTTGCAGTTTGTGTTATCAGCCCTTGTATCACCCTTACATTATAAACTCCAGGACTGAATGAACTTCCAAACCTGAATGTTTGTCCTGTTCCTTTAACCTGATAAAGAATATTACCAAATAAGTCGGCTACAGAAATGGCAACTTCCTGGTTGGGATTAAAGCCATTTAAAGTGAGTAGAAAATCTGTTGTAGAAGGATTTGGCTGCACCTGTACTGAAAACGCTCTTTCCCCCGATTGCATAACAGCAATGCCGTTTCTTGCATATTCAGGTATTCTGGAAGAACAACCGGTTGGTCCAACTTCAATACCTGTTTTAGTTGCAATACAACCTGCAGCATCCTTGATATAACCAATATAAGTACCCGGAGCAATATTACTGAACGATGCACTTGATTGATAATTCAATCCATCAATGCTGTATGTATAAGGTGAGGTACCGCCTGTTGTTCTGAACAACTGGATCGTGCCGTTATTGCTGGTGCAATTGGTTGCGGCTCTTGCAGAAGCTGAATTGATTCCTACCGGCGCAAGTGTAGAGATTGTAACCACTCTTGTTCCGATGCAACCGCCGTTATCTTTTACATAAGCAGTATAAGAACCCGCCCCAAGGCTTGTAAAATTATTGCTTGTTTGATAGTTGCTTCCATCAATACTGTATTTGTATGGAGCAACACCGTAACTGCCATACATGGTGAGATATGCAGTGTTCGCACAACTGCTGGTGCTGCTTCCGCTGAATGTAAAGGTTGGCGTTTGTGCCTGCCAGATTGTGATGGCTGGTACTGTTGCTGAACAACCCTGTGCATCTGTTACAGTGAGGTCATAATCACCTAATCCAAGATTTGTAATAGCAGCTGTAGCTGCAGTATATCCACCAGGACCGCTCCAACTGTAAGTGTATGGCGATTGTGTTCCTGATGCAGAAGCAGTGATGGTACCGTCTGCTCCGTTACCACAAGATGTTGCCATTGTTTTGGTATAAGTAGCAACAGGCTGATCTTTAACTGTTATTGTTCCCGATGCAGTTACAGGAGCACAGCTTCCTGTTGTGGTAACTGTGTAATTAAATGTTCCCGAAACTGTTGCTGTTCCGCTGATTGTTAATACCCCTGCACTATACGAACCTGTTACACCTGCAGGCAAACCACTCACTGAGGTTCCGCTTCCGCCTGTTACTGCGTAAGTGATATCAGTGATTGCCGCATTTTTACAGGTACTTTGTAAAATGGAAGAAGAACCTGATGTTAAATCAATCCTGGTATTTTCGGGACCTACATTAACATTATTAATGTTACCTGTACATCCTTTTGAATCCTTGATATATGCTGTATAAAATCCTGAAGCAAGCCCTGTAAAAGAATTGGAAGATTGGTATGTTATTCCATCAAGGCTGTAGGTATACCCACCTGCACCACCGGTTCCGTAAATAGTGATCGTTCCGTTCAATGCAGAACATGTACTGGCACTTGTTTTACCTGCACTTACTGTGATCGGCGAGTTCTGAACGAGTGATAAACCTACAGATGCTTTGCAACCCCTGTTATCTTTCACCCAGCCGGTATATGATCCTGCGGGCAAAGCAGTAAATGTATTGGATGATTGATAGGTTATATCATCCAGGCTGTAAGTATAAGGAGCAGTCCCTCCTGAAGGCATAACCTGTATGCTTCCATCTACAACACATACTCCTGGTCCGCTGTGACGCTCTGATGTTGTTAAAGCAGAAGCCGCTGAGATTATAATACCTGCCTCTGAACCTTTACAACCTCTTGAATCTTTTACCCAACCGGTGTAAGTTCCTGTAGCAAGACCTGCCAGCACATTTGAAGACTGGTAGGTAATATCATCTGTACTGTATGTAAATGGTCCTACACCTCCTGACTGGAATAAACTGATCGATCCATCATTGGCACAACCCGAAGCATTCACTTTACTTGATGTTACAGTAATCACAGTGGCCGGATCAACAGCAATCACGATTCCACCTACTGATGCTTTACATCCTTTTGAATCTTTAGTCCAGCCTGTGTAAGTTCCTGCTGCAAGTGTTGAAAATATTGCAGATGACTGGTAGGTAATATCATCCAGACTATAAGTATATCCCGGTACACCGCCGCCACCATACAATTGTATTACGCCGGTATTAGCACATGCACTGGTATTTGATTTTGCATAACTAACAGATACGGCTGGAGCCATACCCACAGTTAAACCAGCAACCGATGCCTTACATCCACCGGCATCTTTTACCCAGCCTGTGTAGGTTCCGCTTGCAAGTCCATTAAAAACATTGCCTGATTGATAAGTAATATCATCAAGACTGTAAGTGAATGGAGCAACACCTCCGCTCCTGTAAAGTGTAATTGAACCATCGGCAGCACAGCTACTTGCATTTCTTGCTGTACCTGTAACAGATGGAGCTGAAGATGCGGCGATAACTATTCCCACTTTGGTTCCTATACAACCATTGGCATCTGTAACGTAGCCTGTATATGTACCTGTAGCAAGATTGCTGAATGTATTTCCTGATTGATAGGTTATTCCATCAAGGCTATAGGTATATGGAGCATAACTGCTTCCATACAATGTAATCGAACCCGTATTTGAACAACTTGAAGAGTTGGTTCCGGAATTGGTAACTACGGGCAGGCTTCTTACAATCAGTTTTACAACATCACTGTTCCCATCACATCCCGAACTGCCGCTCACTACCCTTCTGAAAAAATATATTCCTGCAGTTCCGTAATAAGTGGAGCTGACTGTCCAGTCGCTCACACTACCCGGATCAGGTGATACAGTTGCAAATGGCCCCGTTGAGCTTGACGCTACCTGCCATTGATAAGTTGCGCCGGCAGGAGTTCCACCATTAATAGTAGTTCCTGATGACCCGATACATATTGTTAAATTGTTGGTTGCAGTATTGCCGTTGAAACCGACATTGTTGTTGCTGCATGATTGTGCATAAGTAGCACGTGTTGCAAAGAAGGCAAGGCAGATTGTAAGCAGCTGCACTCCCCGGAGTAATAGTGTTTTCATTAGACTTTGGTTGGTTTTAAATAGGATACTAAAAATCTGGTGACCATACGCAACTCATCTATTACGGGTCACGCATGATTACTCGTGATGGAAACGACGAAAAATATATTTTATTGCGGCCACTTTATTTTTTTTATTGAGACGCAATTCACTTTCTTTCGGGCGTATTTATCGGTATTAATATAAACGGGGCTACCCTAAGGCAGCCCCGTTTGTTTACATGATATCTATTTGCTCCCCTGTTATTCTTTCACTACTTTGATCTGTTGCCTGCTTGTACCTTCTGTTACCTGTACCATGT
>WBZP01006418.1_pt1 | contig 11637 bp, 10 predicted proteins | sample 5204301 | NCBI WGS metagenome assembly WBZP01 (sample SAMN12412401, study PRJNA552823) | activated sludge metagenome | isolation source: activated sludge from nitrification reactor of wastewater treatment plant... | place: USA: Pennsylvania | collected 2017
CGCGATGAAGATGAAGCGGCCCACCCCGGCCGAGGTGACCGAGCTGGCCGACGTGATGCTCGCGCACGCCCGCCGGGTGCCCACGGAGGTCATCGGCACCGAGACCGTCGACATCGTCGGGACCGGGGGCGACGGGGCCAACACCGTCAACCTGTCCACGATGGCCGCCGTGGTGTGCGCGGCCGCCGGTGTCCCGGTGGTCAAGCACGGCAACCGGGCGGCGTCCTCGTTGTCCGGGGGTGCCGACACCCTCGAGGAGCTCGGGGTCCGGATCGACCTGGGCCCCGCGGAGGTCGCCCGCTGCGTCGAAGAGGTGGGTATCGGGTTCTGCTTCGCTCCCATCTTTCATCCGTCCTACAAGCACGCCGGGCCGCCGCGTCAGCAGATCGGGGTGCCCACCGTCTTCAATCTCCTTGGGCCGCTGACGAATCCGGCCGGGCCCCGGGCCGGGTTGATCGGCTGTGCGTTCGGCGATCTGGCCGAGGTGATGGCCGGGGTGTTCGCTGCGCGGCGCTGCAGTGTGCTGGTGGTCCATGGCGACGACGGCCTCGATGAGCTCACGACGACCACCACCTCGACCATCTGGCGCGTGCAGGCCGGCACCGTCGACCGGCTGACGTTCGATCCCGCCGGGTTCGGGTTCGCCCGCGCCGCACTGTCCGAACTGGTGGGCGGCGACGCGCGGTTCAACGCGGCCGAGGCGCGGTCCGTCTTCGGCGGCGCGACCGGCGCGGTGCGCGACGCGGTGATCCTCAACGCAGCCGGGGCGTTGGTGGCCCATGCGGGACTGTCGAGTTCGGCGGAGTGGCTGCCGGCGTGGGAGTCGGGCCTAGCCCGCGCCGCGCAGGCCATCGACAGCGGCGCGGCCGGGGAGAAGCTGGCCGACTGGGTGAAGTTCAGTCAGTCGCTCTGAAAAGCCTTGGGCCGCAACGCGAGCCGAGCGTGCGGTGGCCGACCAGGTGCCGAAGTGGCCCGCGCCGCCGGCCGGGCTGGCCCAGCCGGTGCTGGCCCGGACGATCCGGGTGCCCGGTGTCGCGAGCCAGCGGTCCAGCAGCGCCGTCTCCTCGACGAGCGCTCCGCCCAGTGGCGCGGCCTGATACAGCACGGTCTGCGCCGCCGCGGTCAGCGCGTCGACCACCGGCATCGGCGGGACGCCCTTGGCCGCGTTGCCGGCACTGGCGAGCTGACCGTGCCGGATGACGGCGAGCTGCCAGCCCCCGGCCCCGTCGGGCTGGGCGGCGACCAGTTCGGCGACCGCGGCCAGGGCGTGCAGCCGCTGTCCGCGCCACAGCGTGTCGATGCCGGTGGCCAGGTGGTCGCGTAGCCGGGCGGCGCTCTCGTAGCGGCCCCGTTCGGCGAGCTCGGCGACGTGGGCGACGGCCGCGGTCAGGGCGGTGCGGTCGGCGCCGGCGATCAGGGTGGCCATCCGCTGTGCCGCCGGGGCGTACTCGGCGGCCGAGACGTCACGGCCGGCCGGGCAGGGTGAGACCTCGCGTTCGGGGCAGGCCGGCCCGTGCCGCGCCGAGCCCGCGAGCCGGCGGGTGCAGGTGCGCAGACCGGTGAAGCGGGCCAGCACGTCGGCGGTGGCGGCCGCGTCGGCGCGGACCCGGAACGGCCCGGCGATGGCGAGTTCCGGCCCGGCGGGCTTCGGGCGGCGCACGACCGACAGCCGGGGGAACGCCTCGTCGGTCAGGGTGATCCACCACCACCGGTGCGGGAACCTCGACCGCCGGTTGTACGGCGGCGCGTGGGCGGCCAGCAGCCGAAGTTCACGCACTCCGGCCTCCAGCGGGTGCGCGCACTCGACGTGGTCGACGGCCTCGGCCAGGGTGACCATTTCGCGCATCCGCCCACGCGGGTCGGCGCCGGTGAAGTACTGGGCGACGCGGCGGCGCAGGTCGGTCGCGGTACCGATGTAGAGCACCTCGGCGCCGGGCCCGCGGAACAGGTAGACCCCCGGCCGGTGCGGCAGGTGGCCGGCCAGCACCCGCTTGCGGCGCTGGGCCGGCGCGATGTTCGGCAGGTACGAGCGCAGTTCGGGGTAGGTGTGCACGCCGAGGTTGCCGACGCGTTCGATCAGTCCGTGCAGGACGTCGACGGTGGCGCGGGCGTCGTCGAGGGCGCGGTGGGTGGGTTCGGTGGTGGTCCGGAACAGCCGGGCCAGTGCCGCCAGCCGGACGCTGGGTGCCTCCTCGCGGGTCAACACCCGGCGGGCCAGTCGGACCGTGCACAGCACGGGCGGGTTGGGCCAGGTCAGCGCGCACTGGGCCGCGGCGGCGCGCAGGAAGCCGATGTCGAAGCCGGCGTTGTGCGCCACCAGCACCGCACCGCGGCTGAATTCGAGGAACATCGGCAGCACCGCGTCGATCTTGGGGGCGTCGTGCGCCATGGCGGTGGTGATGCCGGTGAGCCGGACGATCTGCGGTGGGATCTCGCGGCCGGGGTCGACCAGGGTGGCGAACTCGCCGAGGACGACGCCGCCGCGGATCTTGACGGCGCCGATCTCGGTGATGGCGTCGCAGACCCCGCCGGGGGTGGCCGCCCGGGACCGGCCGCCGGTGGTCTCGAGGTCCACGACCACGAAGGTGGTGTCGCGGAGCGCGACGTCGGCGGTCGAATCCATGTCGCCGAAGCTCAGCTGGCCGGCCTGTCCCACGGCACAGACGGTAAACCGGGGCCCCGACAGCCCCATGCGTCTCGTGCGACCCAGCCGCCTCGCGCACCGCGGTTCGGGCCGCCGAGTGCGCGGTTCCGTCGATGACACGCCGGGCCGGTCGCCGATTTCGCACGTTCGGCGTGTCGTCGGTGGGAGCGACTTGTCGGGGGTCGGTATTAGCGTCCGACACATGAGCGAGGACAGGACTGAACATGGGTGACTATCAGGACGATCCGAACGGCCCGATCGTTATCGACTGCGACGACTGCGCGGTGCGCGGTCCCGGCTGCAAGGACTGCGTGATCAGCGTGTTGCTGGGGGTCCCGGACACACTGTTGGACGACGAGCGCCAGGCACTCGAGGTCCTGGCAGAAGCCGGCCTGGCGCCCCGGCTGCGGCTGGTGCCGATCCACCGGACGCCGAAGCCCGGTGTGGCCTGAACAACACGTGGCGCTGCGCAGGTCGGGTTCCACGCATTGGTAAATTTGTCCGACCCGATGGACAACGCCGATGCCGTTTCGTAACCTATCTGAGACCTAAAGGCGGTTCGACGGCGGCGCGCTAGCCACGTCGAAGGCAGTTTAAGGACACGAAATCTTGACCCTCGACGGATCGCATCGGACGAAGCGTGCTGCCAGCCTGCCCATCCTCGGTGTGGTGACCGGGGCTGTTCTCCTCGGGCTGATGTCCTCCACCGCCACGGCCGATCCGGCCGAGGACGCCGTGGCCAAGCTGAATGATCTCTCCCGCCAGGCCGAACAGGCGGCCGAGGCCATGCACTCGGCGCAGCTCGACCTGAACCAGAAGCTCGACGTGCAGGCCGCCGCCGACCGGCAGCTCACCCAGTCCCAGGCCGACGTCTCCGTCGCGCAGACGCAGCTCAGCTCGTTCCAGACATCGGTCGACCGGGTCGCCGCGGCCACCTACATGGGCGGCCGGACGGACGGCATGGCCGCCATCCTCACCGCCGAATCGCCGCAGGGCCTCATCGACAAGCTCGCCATGCAGCGCGTGATGGCCACCGAGATGTCGGCGCAGATGACCAACTACAAGCGGCTGGCCGCCGCGGCCAACACCGCGCAGAGCACCGCCGCCAAGTCCGCCGCCGACGCCAGGACGGCGGCCGATGCGGCCACCACCGTCAAGGCCGACCTGCAGGCCAAGCAGACCAAACTGCAGCTGCAGATCGCCGTGGTGAAGTCGCAGTACAACATGCTCTCGCCCAACCAGCGGGTAGCCATGGCCGCGCCGGTGCCCGTCGCGGCCGTCCTGCCGCCCGAAGCCCCGCCAGGTGTCGATGTGCTGGCCGCCGCGCCCGAGGCGCTGCCCCCGGCCCCGCCGCCGGAGGCCGCCGTGGCACCGGGTGGCGGTGGGGGCACCAGTGAGGGCGCCATCGCCGTCCAGGCCGCACTGACCCGGGTCGGGTCGCCGTACTCCTGGGGCGCTTCTGGACCAGGCGCGTTCGACTGCTCGGGACTGGTGATGTGGGCGTTCCAGCAGGCCGGGATCGCGCTGCCGCACTCGAGCTATGCGCTGGCCGCCGGCGGCACTCCGGTGTCGCGCGACCAGTTGCAGCCCGGTGACGTCGTCAACTTCTATTCCGACGCCTCCCACACCGGCATCTACGTCGGCGACGGCATGGTGGTGCACGCCTCCACGTACGGCGTGCCCGTGAAGGTGGTGCCGCTTGACGGTGCCGGTCCGTTCTTCAACGCGCGCCGTTACTGACCGTTTCCGCCTGCTGCGGCCCTGGTGGCCGGTGCTGGCGGTTGCACTGGTCGCCGTCGCGGTTATCCTGGCCGCGCTGCTCGTCCGGACGGGCCCGCACCCCGGTGACGCGCCGTCCGGTGAGACGAAAACCGTTGCGCCCGAACATGTTGCGCAACGATCGGTGTCGCCGGTCAACCTCGGCGGACCCGCGGGTCAGGCGTTGCTGGATCGGGTGTCCGCCGAGGCCGGTCCCGCCGTCGAGGCGGTCCAGGAGTTCTGGGGCACCGACTGGGGCCGCGACAGCGCCGGGCCGATCGTCGTGATGTCCACCGGCAGTGCGGCGGAGTTCGCCGCCCGGTCCGGCGCCGGCGGCGCGGAGCGACCCGACACCGCCGCGGTCGCGGTGGCCGACCGGGTCGACCCGGCTTCCCGGACCGCCGAGGGCCAGCGGATCGTGCTGGCCCCGGGGGCCGTGGCGATGAGCCCGGACGACCTTCGGATCGTGTTCCGCCACGAGCTGTTCCACTACGCGGCACGTGCCGACACGGCACTCGACGCGCCGCGCTGGCTGACCGAGGGAGTGGCCGACTACGTGGCGAGGCCCGCGCCCACCGCGCCGGTCCGGATCGACACCACCCACCTGCCGTCGGACGCGGACTTCACCGGCACGCCCGAGGAGCTGTCCGCGGCCTACGACCGTGCGTGGCTGTTCGCCCGGTTCGTCGCCGACCGCTACGGCGCCCCGGCGCTGCGGCTGCTGTACCTGCGCGGCGCCGGGTACGCGCACGCCGATGCCGCGACGGCGCTGCGCGACGTGCTCGGTACCGGGCCGGACGAGCTGCTCGCCCAGTGGGGGGAGTGGGCCCGCTGATGTCGACCCGGGTTCTGTTGGTCACCAACGACTTTCCGCCTCGCCGCGGCGGCATCCAGTCCTACCTGGAGAATCTCGTCACCCGCCTGGCGGCGACCGGCGATCATGACATCGCGGTGTACGCCCCGCAGTGGAAGGGCGCCCAGGAGTACGACGCGCGGGCGGCGAACCTGCATGTCGTGCGTCACCCCACGTCGCTCATGCTGCCGGTGCCGTCGGTGGAGCGCCGGATGCGCGGGCTCATCCGCGAGCACGACGCCGAGGTCGTCTGGTTCGGGGCGGCCGCGCCCCTGGCGCTGTTGGGCCCCAGTGCTCGCCGGGCCGGCGCCGGCCGTGTCGTGGCCAGCACCCACGGACACGAGGTCGGCTGGTCGATGCTGCCGGGAGCGCGCTCGGCGCTGCGCCGGATCGGCGACGGTACCGACGTCATCACCTACATCAGCCGCTATACGCGGGCCCGGTTCGCCGGGGCGTTCGGACCGCATGCCGCGTTCGAGCACCTGCCGCCCGGCGTCGACCCCGACACCTTTCGGCCCGACCCGGCGGCGCGCGCCGAGCTGCGCGCCCGCTACCGGCTGGGTGAGCGCCCGACCATCGTCTGCGTGTCCCGCCTGGTGCCCCGCAAGGGGCAGGACATGCTGATCCGGGCGTTGCCGGCGATCCGCGAGCGTGTCGACGGCGCGGCGCTGGTGATCGTCGGCGGCGGGCCACATCTGCAGCCACTGCGAAAGTTGGCCGCCGACAACAACATCGACGATCATGTGGTCTTCACCGAAGGTGTCCCGTTCGCCGAACTGCCCGCGCACTACACCCTGGGCGACGTGTTCGCGATGCCGTGCCGGACCCGGGGCGCCGGCCTGGACGTCGAAGGGCTGGGGATCGTGTTCCTCGAGGCGTCGGCCACCGGGATCCCCGTGGTGGCCGGCGATTCGGGCGGGGCCCCGGAGGCGGTGCTCGACGGTGAGACGGGGTTCGTCGTCGACGGCCGGAACCTCACCGAGATCACCGACACGATCAGCGCACTGCTCTCCGACCCCGACACCGCCGCGCGGATGGGCGCCCGGGGACGCCAGTGGATCGACGAGCAGTGGCGGTGGGACACCCTGGCCGCGCGGATGGGCCGGCTGCTGTAGCCGGCCCGGGTCAGTCCTTGCGGTAGATCGCGTCGATCTGATCGGCGAACTTCTCGGCCACGACCTTGCGCTTGACCTTCAGCGTCGGCGTCATCTCACCGGTCTCCTCGGTGAAGTCCACCGGCAGGATCTTGAACTTGCGGATGGCCTCGGCGTGGCTGACGTGGCTGTTGGCCTCCTTGACCGCACCGTCGATCTCGGCCAGCAGATCGGGATCCTCGGTCAGGTCGGCCACCGACGCGCCGGAGTTCTTGCCGTGGCGTTCCTTCCAGCCCTCGAACGCCTCCGGGTCGATGGTGATCAGCGCGCCGATGAATGGCTGCGCGTCGCCCACCGCCATCGCCTGACTGACCAGAGGGTGGGCCCGCAGACTGTCCTCGAGCACCGCCGGGGCGACGTTCTTGCCGCCGGCGGTCACGATGAGCTCCTTCTTGCGGCCGACGATCTTGAGGAATCCGTCGGAGTCGACCTCGCCGAGATCGCCGGTGTGGAACCAGCCGTCCTGGACCGCCTCGGCGGTCGCCGTGTCGTTCTTCCAGTAACCGTGGAAGACGACACCACCCTGCACCAGCAGCTCACCGTCGGCTGCGATCCGCATGCTGTTGCCCTCCAACAGCTTTCCGACGGTGCCGGGCTTGATGGCACCGATCTGGTTGACCGTGATGGCCGCGCTGGTCTCGGTCAGGCCGTAGCCCTCGTAGATGGTCAGCCCGACACCGCGGTAGAAGTGGCACAACCGGGCGCCCAGCGGCGCGCCGCCCGAGATGGACGCGACGCAGTCGCCGCCGAGGGCCGCCTTGAGCTTGCCGTACACCAGCTTGTCGAACACCGTGTGCTTGAGCTTGAGCAGCAACCCCGGGCCGCCGGGACGGTCCAGCGCCTCGCTGTAGGCGATCGCGGTCTGGGCGGCGATCCCGAAGATCTTGCCCTTCCCGTCGTTGGCAGCGTTCTGCTCGGCCGTGTTGTAGACCTTCTCGAACACCCGCGGCACCGACACCACGATGGTCGGCTTGAACACCCCGAACATCGGCACGAGATTCTTGATGTCGCTGGTGAAGCCGACGGTCACCTTGTTGTGGAACGCGCCGATGGTGATCGCGCGGGCCAGCACGTGCGCCAGCGGCAGGAACACCAGCAGCCGTTGGCCCTTTTCCAGCAGCGAGGGCAGGGCCGCCTTGGCGCCGCGGATCTCGTAGAGCAGGTTGGAATGAGTGAGCTGGCAGCCCTTGGGCCGACCGGTGGTACCCGAGGTGTAGATCAGGGTGGCCGGGTCGGTGGCCCGGATTCCCTCGACGCGGCGGGTCACCTCGGCCGGATCGACCGCGGCGCCGGCCGCCGTGAGCTCGTCGAGCGCGGCGGGGCCCGACCCGTCGATGGTGAAGTGCCGGCGCAGGTCCGGCAGCCCGCCGGCGAGGTCGGCGATGATGCCGGCATGGGCGTCGGTCTCCCCGAACGCCACCACCGCGCCGGAATCCTGCAACACCCACTGCACCTGATCGGCCGAGGACGTCTCGTAGATCGGAACCGTCAGTGCGCCGACCGACAGGATGGCCATGTCGATGATGGCCCACTCGAAACGGGTCGCGGAGAAGATCGCGACCCGGTCACCGGGCTGCACACCGAGCGCGATCAATCCCTGTGCGACCGAACGGATCTGGGCCGCCGCCTCGGCGCACGACACGTCGACCCAGTTGCCGTCGACCTGGCGCTGGTAGATGGCGAACCCCGGATCGGTGCGTTCGTGGTCGTAGACGACGGAGACGATGTTGTCGGTCTCGGCGACGTCGAAGGATGCCGAAACACTCAACTCGCGCAAATCCCTGTCCTCCCGTAGTGCGTTGATGAACGCACCCACAGTAGTCCGACCGGGGGCGGCGATGTGACTTCCTTCACGGTTTTGCGGTCGACCGGCTGCCGGCCGGCGGTTCGGATATGTGAAGCTAGCGGGCATGCACAGCATCCAGGTGGCCGACCAGACTTTCGTCGCCGCCGCCGGCGCGAAGGTCGGCGCGGCGATCGCGGATCCGGCCAGGTGGCGGCGGTGGTGGCCGGACCTGCGGCTCGACGTCGTGGAGGACCGGGCCGACAAGGGCATGCGCTGGACGGTGGCCGGGCCGCTGACGGGAACCATGGAGATCTGGCTCGAGACCATGCTCGACGGGGTGATCCTGCACTACTTCCTGCATGCCGAACCGACGGGCGCCACCCCGGCCGAGGCGGCCGGAATGGACCTGGCAAAACTGACCCATGAGCGCCGCGTTGCGGGCAAACGGATGTCCTTCGAGATCAAGAACGAACTCGAGGCGGGGCGTCCGGTGGGTTCGGCTCCCACGCATTAGATATGAGGGCCAATGACTGCCCGGGAGGGTAGCGTGGCCGCGAAAGAGACTCCGAGAGGCAAGGCAGCGTTCACGTGGCGGACAAGACCGCGCAGACGATCTTCATCGACGCCGACCCCGGCACGGTGATGGAGGTGATCGCCGATATCGGCTCCTACCCCGAGTGGGTCAAGGAGTACAAGGACACCGAGGTCCTCGACACCGACGACGGCGGTAATCCGCATACCGCGCGGCTGGTGCTCGACGCCGCGGTGCTCAAGGACACCATGGTCCTCGAGTACGACTGGCCCGCCGACCGGAAATCGGTCCGCTGGTGGCTGGTGTCCAGTTCGCTGCTCAAGGCGCTGGATGGCGAATATCGCTTGGCGCCCAAGGGATCCGGGACCGAGGTCACCTACGAGCTGTCGGTCGACCTGATGATCCCGATGATCGGGTTGCTCAAACGCAAGGCCGAACGCCGCTTGACGGACACGGCGCTCAAGGATCTGAAGAAACGAGTCGAGGGCTGACGGAATCCGGCGAGGTCGACACCGGCACCCGGGCCCGCATCAGCCTTTTCGTCGGCAAGGGCGGGGTCGGCAAGTCGACGCTGGCAGCGGCAACCGCGGTGCGCGACGCCCGGTCGGGGCTGCGTGTTCTGCTGGTCTCGACGGATCAGGCGCACTCCCTCGGCGATGTGCTCGGCGTCCCCGTACCGCCCACGGGATCGTGCGACCCGGTCCGGGTGACGGCCGACCTGTCGGTGGGCGACCCGGCCGGGGACGGGGGATCGCTGGACGCCCTCGCACTGGACACCCTGGCGCTGCTCGAGGACCGCTGGCGTCGGACCAGCGGGCCGCTCGCCGCCAGATTTCCCGAGTCCGACGTGGGAGATGTTGCACCGGAAGAACTTTCGGCGTTCCCTGGCATCCAGGAGGTGCTCGGGCTGGGTGAGGTGGCGCGCCTGGCGGAATCCGGCGACTGGGATCACCTGGTGGTGGACTGCGCCTCGACCGCCGACGCACTGCGGATGCTCACCCTGCCTTCGGCCTTCGCCCTGTACCTCGAGCGCGCGTGGCCGCGGCACCGCCGCCTGAGCATCGCGCCCGGCGATGCCCAATCGGTGGCCGTCGTGGAGTTGCTGGAGCGCACCGCCGCCGGTCTCGAAGGACTGTCGGCGATGATCACCGACACCGGCGGGGACGTGGGCGCGCACCTGGTTCTGACGGCCGAGCGGGTGGTGGCGGCCGAGGCCGTCCGCACGCTGGGGTCGTTGGCGCTGCTGGGCGTCGAGGTTCGTGAGTTGATCGTGAATCAGGTTCTGGTACAGGACGATTCGTACGAATACCGCAACCTGCCCGCACATCCCGCATTCGACTGGTACACCGAGCGGATCGCCGAGCAGCAGTCGGTGCTCGACGAGCTCGGCGCCGGCACCGGGGATGTCGGACTGGTCCTGGTGCCGCACCTGGCCGGCGAACCGATCGGGCCCAAGGCGCTGGCGGAGCTCCTGGACTGTGCCCGCCGGCGCGGCAGCGCGCCGCCGCCCGGACCGCTGCGGGCCGTCGTCGACCTCGAATCGGGCTCGGGACTGGACTCGGTCTACCGGATGCGGCTGCAGCTGCCCCCGCTGGATCCGTCCGCGCTGGGGACCCTTCAACTGGGCCGGGTGGACGACGACCTCATCGTCGCCGTCGGGGGGCTGCGCCGGCGCGTCCGGTTGGCCTCGGTGCTGCGCCGGTGCACCGTCAGCGGTGCCCAGCTCAAGGGCGACCAGCTGACCGTGCGCTTCCGGCCGAACCCGGACGTCTGGCCGAAGGCGGGTGGGCGGTGAGCGGCCCGGGGGCGCCCGGCCACGGCGACCTGGGTCCCGAGCTGCGCCAGCTCGCCCAGGAGATCCTCGACCGCCTCGATCCCGCGGTGCGATCGATGGCAGCCCTGATGGCCGCCCGTTCGGGCGGTGAACCCGGTCGCTGCCAACAGGTCTGGTGCCCGGTGTGCGCGCTGGCCGCGGTGGCCACCGGTGAGGAACATCCGTTGCTGACGGTGGTCGCCGACCACAGCGTGAGCCTGCTGACGGTGCTGCGCGGACTGCTCGCCGAGTCCGGCGCCGCGGCTCCCGAACCAGATCCGGATCCCGACCCCGCTCCGCCCCCGGTCGGGGGCAACGGCCGCTATCAGCACATTCCCATCACGTTCGAGGATTGAGCCCGGCCCGTCGCTGTGGTGGCTCTCACCCAGGGTCGGTAAGGTTGGCGCAAAGCACCGCCGGTGCGGCCCGACTGGAGGACCCATGTGGTACTGGTTGTTCAAATACATCTTCATGGGCCCGCTGCTGTCTCTGCTCGGCCGTCCGAAAGTTGAAGGCCTGGAACATATTCCGGCGGACGGTCCGGCGATCCTGGCGAGCAACCACCTGGCCGTCGCCGACAGCTTCTACCTACCGCTGGTCGCGCCCCGCCGGATCACCTTCCTGGCAAAGCAGGAGTACTTCACCGGCACCGGGCTCAAGGGCCGGGCGATCGCCTGGTTCTACACCGTCGCGGGGCAGGTACCGATCGACCGGACCGATGCCGACTCGGCACAGGCCGCTCTGACCACCGCCGAGCGGATCCTGTCCGAGGGCAAACTGCTGGGCATGTACCCCGAGGGCACCCGGTCGCCGGACGGCCGGCTGTACAAGGGCAAGACCGGGCTGGCCCGGCTGGCCCTGCAGACCGGCGTTCCGGTGATCCCGGTCGCGATGGTCGGCACCGACGTCGTCAATCCGCCCGGGTCCAAGATGTGGCGGTTCGGCCGCGTCACCGTCCGCATCGGGAAGCCGATGGATTTCAGCCGGTTCGACGGACTGGCCGGCAACCGGTTCATCGAGCGCGCCGTCATCGACGAGGTGGTCTACGAGCTGATGCAGCTCTCCGGCCAGGAATACGTCGACATCTACGCCGCCAG
>WBZP01006419.1_pt1 | contig 11637 bp, 14 predicted proteins | sample 5204301 | NCBI WGS metagenome assembly WBZP01 (sample SAMN12412401, study PRJNA552823) | activated sludge metagenome | isolation source: activated sludge from nitrification reactor of wastewater treatment plant... | place: USA: Pennsylvania | collected 2017
CTTCGCTGATGAGGAACAATGATCACAAGAAACTCTTCACGGGCAAGGTTTTCGAGATTACTGCCGCTGGGCGGAATGAGAGGAATGATGTGATGTGTATTGTTAACCGTATCAATATAATACTTGAAAAAATTATCGGTTTGAATTTCATCACCTGTTATTGAGTTTTGTGTAACGGCAAACTCAAAAGGGGCATCTTTGAGATTGTTACGATCAAGAGACTGGCGGATAATATCTGATATCTCTTCTTTTGAATATCGTTGCAGAACCGAAGGCCTGTAAAACTCCCGCTGCAATTTATCATTTGGAAACAGGATGTTGGAATTCTTTCCTGTGATCACCGGAAAACGTTTATCCTGCATGAGTTTTTCAGCAGCTTCATTGGTAGCCCGGTTTATATTATCTATCAGTTGCTGTTCCTTTACCTCCTTTGCGCTCTTGAGCCACAGGAATTGAAAAAATATCAATCCCAGCAACGACAGCAAGATCAAAATGGTAATGACAGGAAAAATTCTTTTCATAACTGATAATACTCCCGGCAATATTGCAACTGCCGCAAAAGTAAAACACAAATATGGTTATAAATATAGTTCAGCATCCGCAGTGTAAATTTAACTAAGGTTTACAAAGAACCGGGCCAATGTTTTTTAATTTATTTCTGCAATAATATCTTACTTTAGAAATATGATTGAACCAGCCGAAAACATATTGCTCATCGCTGACCCTTTTCTGAAAGATCCCAATTTTATGCGCACAGTTGTTTACCTGTGCCGTCATTCGGAAGAAGGCAGTTTCGGATTTGTACTGAATAAAATGTTTGAACAAACCCTGGATGAACTTATAAATGGTTTGGAAGGAATTGAAATACCGGTTTACTACGGCGGCCCGGTTCAAACAGATACAATCCACTACCTGCATCAATACCCTGACCTGATCCCGGAATGTTACCAGGTGTCTGATGAAATATACTGGGGAGGCGATTTCGAAACAGTAAAAGAGCTGCTGAGAAATAACCGAATAGACCGGAATAAGATAAAATTTTTTATCGGTTACAGCGGCTGGGAAAAAGAACAACTTACGCAGGAACTTACCGAAAGCAGCTGGCTTACCGTATCGGCTAACCGAAAATTGGTATTTGAAACAGATATTGATGAAGTATGGAAAGAAAGCCTGAAACATCTTGGCGGGAAATATGAAATGCTCATTAATTACCCTATTGATCCCCAGTTAAATTAATATCATCTCATTGCTTTACCGACTGCTTTATATACCGGCAAAATTTGCGCTGTGGATCTATTGCAGGAACCTGCGTATCAATAATAAAAGCCTGTTATCACACAGCGGCCCTTTGTTAATTGCAGCCAATCACCCCAACTCTTTCCTGGATGCAATCATCGTTTCCACGTTATTTAAAAAGCCTGTGTATTCATTGGCAAGAGGCGATGCTTTTTCCAGACCCATTTACAGGAAACTGTTAATGTCTTTAAATATGTTTCCTGTTTACCGGATCAGTGAGGGAAATGAAAACCTGGAAAACAATTACGAAACATTTGAAAGCTGCAGGAAACTTTTCAAAAGAAACTGTATTGTTTTAATATTCAGTGAAGGCAGATGCATCAATGAATGGAGACTTCGCCCTTTAAAAAAAGGAACAGCAAGGCTTTCCTTAAGCAGCTGGGAAGAAGGAATTCCGCTTGAAATATTACCCCTGGGAATAAATTATCAGTCCTTCACCAGTTTTGGAAAAAATGTTGAATTGAATTTCGGAGATATTATTTCTCAAAAAGACATTAACAGCGATGACGCTTTCGGAAAAAAAGTAAACGATTTTAATGATAAGCTGAGATCTTCCTTACAAAGCCTCGTATTTACAGCAGAAAAAGAAAACAGCCCTGCAATAGAGAAAAGATTTATGATTATTCAGGCCCCTTTAAAAAAAATGCTTCTGTCTGTTCCTGCAGCAGCCGGCTATCTTATTCATGCCCCGCTGTACTTACCGGTCAGGAAATTATCTCTTGAAAAAGCCAGTCATAATGACCACTACGATTCTGTAATGGTGGGATTATTATTCCTCCTCTATCCTATCTACCTGTTGTTGGCTTGTATCCTCACACATTATCTCCTGGGAAATTACTGGTGGTTGCTTTGTTTGACTTTACTTCCTTTTACTGCATGGAGTTTTGTTCAATTGAAAAAGCAGTTTTAAGAGGCAAGTGATTTTTAACACGAATTACACTGGTTACACGAATAGCTCAAATTAAAAAGCCCACTCTAAACGAATGGGCTTACCTATTTTTACCTTTCGGTTTTATTTATTTCTCTATCGCAGCCTCTACCAACACCGTAGTTTTATTATTCAATACTTCTACAAAACCGCTCTGGATAGTGTAAGAAACCGTATTGGTTTTATCTTTCAATATCTTCAGGTTACCTGCTTTCAAAGCACTTACCAGCGGAGCGTGCCTGTCGAGCACTTCAAACAAACCACTGATGCCAGGCAATTGAACGCCATACACATCGCCGCTGAAAATTTTTTGATCTGGTGTTAATATCTCTAATGTCATAAAAACAATTTGATGATTTGATGATTTGACAATTCGGAAATCAGATGTTGTAACCCGTCATCAAATTACCAAATTGATCCATTATCAAATTAATTAAGCCTGTGCGGCAGCCATCAGTTTCTTACCTTTTTCGATAGCGTCATCCAGTGTACCTACCAGGTTGAATGCTGCTTCAGGATACTCATCCACTTCACCATCCATAATCGCATTGAAACCACGGATCGTTTCTTCAATTGGTACGAGTACGCCTTTCAAACCGGTAAACTGTTCTGCCACGAAGAACGGCTGACTCAAGAAACGCTGTACTTTACGTGCCCTTGAAACCACCATTTTATCTTCATCGCTCAATTCATCCAGGCCAAGGATCGCAATGATGTCCTGTAATTCTTTATAACGTTGCAGGATCAGTTTAACCCTGTTCGCTGTATTATAATGTTCATCACCCACGATAGCCGGTGTAAGAATCCTTGATGTTGAATCCAGTGGATCCACCGCTGGGTAGATACCAAGGTCAGCAATCTTACGACTCAATACAGTTGTGGCATCAAGGTGGGCAAATGTAGTAGCCGGAGCCGGATCAGTCAAGTCATCCGCAGGTACATAAACCGCCTGTACGGAAGTAATTGAACCGTTCTTTGTTGAAGTGATACGTTCCTGCATCAATCCCATCTCTGTAGCCAGTGTTGGCTGGTATCCCACCGCTGATGGCATACGACCCAGCAATGCTGATACCTCAGAACCGGCCTGTGTGAAACGGAAGATATTATCTACGAAAAAGAGGATATCCTTTCCCTGTCCTTCGCCATCACCATCACGGAAATATTCCGCAACAGTCAATCCACTCAAAGCCACACGTGCACGGGCACCAGGAGGTTCATTCATCTGTCCGAACACGAAAGTTGCTTTTGAATCTTTCAGGCCTTCCAGGTTCACAGCGCTCAGGTCCCATCCACCTTCTTCCATACTATGTTTGAATTTGTCGCCATAGTTCATGATACCGGCTTCAATCATCTCACGCATCAGGTCATTACCTTCACGTGTTCTTTCACCCACACCGGCAAACACAGACAAACCACTATATGCTTTCGCAATGTTGTTGATCAATTCCTGGATCAATACTGTTTTGCCCACACCGGCACCACCGAACAGACCGATCTTACCACCTTTTGCATAAGGCTCGATCAGGTCGATAACTTTGATACCTGTAAAAAGTACTTCAGTAGCCGTACTCAGGTCTTCAAATAAAGGCGGCTGAGCGTGGATAGGGCGGCCATTGGCTTTGCTAACCTGTGGCAAACCATCGATCGCATATCCGGTTACATTGAAAAGGCGTCCTTTGATACCTTCACCCACCGGCATGGCAATTGGCTTCCCGGTATCAACCACGGCCATTCCTCTTACAAGACCTTCCGTTCCGTCCATCGCAATAGTACGTACGCTGTCTTCTCCAAGGTGCTGCTGAACTTCGAGCACGAGGGTTTCGCCGGTATCACGTTTAACTTCAAGAGCGTTGAGGATTTCAGGGAGTTTGGAATCGCTGTTGAACTGCACGTCCACAACGGCGCCGATGATCGATTTTACTTTACCATTATTGGCCATAAAAAGTATTTAGAATTGATTACTTATTATTTCAGGGCGCAAAGGTAAGGCTTGAGGGATGGAAAAAAAAATCGGGAAAGATGTTTTTTTGACACCGGCAGCGGTTCCCTGGTTTGCCCGCAGTGGCGACGCTCCGTTCAGCAGCAGATCAACCTTCAACCCTTTTTTACAGCTGAATTAACCTTAGTTTTGCCGAAACAGGCCATCAATCCCTGTCAATATGAAGAAACCCTTATTTTTCCTGGTTTTTATGTTGTTTTCCTGTGCTGCGGAACACAACTTCAGCAAAGACAAACCTCTTTTTAATGCATCGGCAGTACTCGTAAGCTATAAATCGGTGGCTGATATGAATGACGCTTATTTCGAGATCCGGGAAAACAACTTTTTTGAATTCTACCGCCAGTTATTCGACAGCGTAAAAAACAGCAGCTACCCGGGACGATATACCAAAAACGGGGATACGCTCATGCTTCATTTTTATAACCCTAAAGGAACCGAAATGCTGGGTTCAAAAGCCATCATTGATGCGGAAAAGAATAATATCAGGTTTTTTAAGTAATGTGGAAAGGTGAAGATGTGAGAATTAAAAGGCTGGTTTCTCAAGGTCAACTACACGACTGAAACGATATCACAATCAACAATATTGAACAAGGAATTTCGAATCAAGAAGTTTTGCCACGGAGGCACCAAGGCACAGACAAACACTAAGATAATTATCAAATTTGCTGATCACCAAATTATCACATTTCCACATCTCCACATTATCCTCCCTTCTTTTTAAACTTCAGATTCGCCACATACACCCCTCCCAATATAACCGCAAGGCTCAGCACCTGTTTCCAGCCAACCTGTTCCCCGTAAATAATCCCCCACATGATGGCCACTACCGGTATCCCGTATGTAACCATGGAAGAAAATACAGCTCCCGCTCTTTTGATCAACATATAAAAAATGATGGAAGCGATTGCCGTACCACCTATGCCCAGCAATGCAGAAAAACCCGTAGAAGAAAGCACGGCTTTATTGGTAAGATCAAGGTTAAAATACCCGGTGAAATAAAGTACTACCAGTGCCGGAATAGCATTCAATCCCAGTGCCAATGAAGCAATTTGCAGGGAAGGAATATGATTGAGATAACGGTGAACCATATTAACGTTCAATCCATACATGATGGTGGCGATCACTACCAGCAGGATGTAAAAGAAATTGCTTTTCTGTGAAAAATCCGGCTGACTGAAAAACAACAGCACACTCCCGCTGAAAGCAATGATAATACCGATGACTTTATTGGTGGGCGTTCTTGCCTTGAAAAAAAGCGCCCCGATGATGATCACAAAAATGGGAGTGAGTGAATTGAGTACGCCGGCCAAAGCACTGTCGATTTCCTCTTCAGCAATACAGAAAAGATAGGCAGGCAGGAGACTCCCAAGCGTACCCGACATGAATGTTACAAATACTTTGTTGGCGGGTATCTTTCCAAAACTCCTGATGGCCACCGGTAGTAATACCAAACCTGAAAAAATGATCCGCAGTGAAGCTACCTGGTAAGCTGTAAGCGCCACGAGGCCTTCCTTCATTAAAATAAAACTGCTTCCCCAGATAAAGGAAAGCGCAATAAAGATGAGCCAGTTTATGAGTTTATGCTTAGGCAACAGCTTGAAAATTTTTCAATTGGACCGTAAAAACACTAACAATGTTAACTATTTTAAAGCTTTTCTTTGAAATAATCTTTTAGTTCCTGTATATTTATCGGCTCTAACTTATCTTATAACCTAAAACTCTACATTATGGGATTCCTCAAAGAATTTAAAGACTTTGCCATGAAGGGCAATCTTGTTGATATGGCCATTGCCTTTGTTATGGGAGGTGCTTTTGGCAAAGTTGTAACCGCTTTTGTTGAAAAGATGTTTGCACCCATAACAGGACTGTTAATGGGGGGCATTGATCTCAACTCCAAGAAACTTGTACTAAAAGATGCTGTACCGGAGGTAAAAGATGCGGCCGGAGTTGTAACAACCAAGGCGGCTCCGGAACTCGCAATACAATGGGGTGAATTCATTACAGCTTGTATTGACTTTATCATTGTTGCTTTTGTAATGTTCATGATCATTAAAGCAATGAATAAGATGAAAAAGAAACAGGAAGAAGCTCCGGCAGCTCCATCGTCTACCGACCAGTTGCTGATGGAAATCCGCGATTCACTCAAAAAATAATGAGCAATATCATTTTTATACATCAACGGCTGCAGCTAACTTTGCAGCCGTTTTTTATCACCATAAACTATACTTAATCATGAAAACGACCTTATCTCTTTCATTCATGCTGCTGCTTTTCACTGTAGCAAAAGCACAGGATCAAACCGTGAAAGACCTCAAAAAAGAATCCGAGAAAACAATTGCAAAAGATCCCAAAGACACGGCTCAGAAAACCTGGAAAACCGGGGGGATCTTTAACCTCAACATCAACCAGGGCTCACAAAGCAACTGGGCTGCCGGCGGCGATAAATTCTCTTTCTCTTTAAATGCATACCTGAATCTTTATGCTTTTTATAAAAAGAATAAACACTCCTGGGATAACAACCTTGATCTTGCTTTCGGCATCGTAAACACAACAAGCCTCGGCTCACGCAAAGCCAGCGACCGCATCGATTTTCTTTCAAAATACGGTTATGCAATCGGCAAACACTGGAATGCATCAGCCCTGCTGAACCTACGCACGCAGTTTGCAAAAGGATATGCCTATTCTAAAACAACTGCCGGAAAAGACACTTCTTCTGTTATATCCAATTTCTTTGCCCCGGCCTACATGCTGCTGTCACTCGGTGCTGATTATAAGCCAACAGACAATTTTTCTGTTTTCATTTCACCCATTACAGCCCGTTATGTATTTGTAACTGACGATATCCTGGCTCCTAAATTCGGACTTGATTCGGGCAAAAACGTGAAATCAGAATTCGGCGCTTTCCTTTCTACCAATTACATGAAAAAGATAGGCGAGAAATTCACCTTCAAAACCAGGCTCGACCTGTTTTCGAATTATAAAAAGAACCCACAGAATATCGATATATTCTGGTCTAATGTGCTGACTGCCTCTATCACCAAACACATTAATTTTTCTTTGAACGTGGATATGATTTATGATGATGACACCAAAAATGTAGACCCAACCAAAGGACCGGCTCCGCAATGGCTGGAACTGATGGGAATCGGGTTTGCCTATAATTTTGGGAAAAAATAATTCAACAGGCATCAATACAAATGGCCCTGCTTACAAGCGGGGCTTTTTTATTGAGTTGCTGAATTATGTGTTTATAACTTGAGCTGACCGGGGTTTATACATACGTTTAAACCCATTAACTTTGACGCCTCACAAAACAGTATACGTGAACGCAAACACACCGAATTACCAGATCAAATTAGACCAGTTCCAGGGGCCTTTCGACCTCCTGCTTTTCTTCATTGAAAGGGATGAACTGGATATCTATAATATTCCGATCACTAAAATAACGAACGACTTCCTCGATCATATTCACCAGTCGGAAAAACTGAATATCGAGCTGAGCAGCGAATTCATTCTTTTCGTGAGCACGCTCATGCGTATCAAAGCTAAAATGTTGCTGCCCCGCAAAGAACTGGATGAGCAGGGTAATGAAATTGATCCCCGTAAAGAGCTTATCGACAAAATCCTTGAATACAAAAAATTCAAAGAGGCTTCGGCTAAAATGGCCGAAATGGAAGCTACCCGTATGCTGATGATGAAACGGGGTAATCTACAGAAGGAACTCTCTAAAATCGGAGAAGAAGCGGGCGAAGGAACCGAGATACAGGCTGTTACCCTGTTCAAACTGATGAAGGCATTTGAAAAAGTTGCCAACCGCCTTCGTGAAAAGAACAACAAGCCGGTGCATACCGTAGTGCGATACAATTACACCATGGAAGGAATCCGTGATTATGTACTGGATATTTGCAGCAAAGAAAAAACCATCTCTTTCGAAAAGATGTTTGAAGTATGTAACGACCGCATTCACGCCATATTTATCTTCCTCAATATGCTGGAACTTGTTCAGCAAAAATACCTGCAGATACTGATAGGTGAAGGCAGAAACAATTTCATTGTTGAATACAATGAACACCGGGAAGAAGATCATTATGTACAACTCACGCAGGAAGATTTCAGTCACCTGAATTAAATAAATGGAAAGGGTTGTAAAGAAAATTTGCAACCCTTTTTTCTTACAGTATCTCACCAAATTGAATATGAAGAATACAGTTGAAAAACTGGTTAATGCTTTTGATGTAAGAGCGGCCATATTTGACCTTGACGGCACTTTGATCGATAACAATTCCTTCCATCTTGAAACATGGAAAAAATATCTTCAAAATATCGGCATCGATATCAGTGAAGAAGCTTACCGGAAAAACATCAATGGCCGAACCAACAAGGACGCACTCGAATATATCTATAATAAAAAGATGACCGATGAAGAAGCCATGGTTTATGCCATGGAGAAAGAAGCTTTGTACAGGGAAATATACAGGCCTTTTATAAAACCTGTTGATGGGTTGCTGTGGCTCCTTGATTCGCTTCATCAACTGAATATACCGATGGCCATTGCTACTTCGGGCATACAGGTGAACATTGATTTTATGTTTGAGCATATTCCCATCAGGCAGTATTTTAAAGAGATCGTCAACTCATCGCATATCAAAAAAGGAAAGCCCGATCCCGAGATTTACCTGAAAGCGGCTTCTTTATTAAACATTTCACCATCCCATTGCCTGGCTTTTGAAGATGCTGCTGTTGGAGTACAATCGGCTAAAGATGCCGGCATGAAAGTAATTGCCATAACCACCACTCAAACCCCGGAAGAATTAAAAGAAGCTGATTTGATTGTACCCGATTTTGAGGCACCCAGCTTCCTGTTATAATGTCAGCAATATAACTGGCCCTATATTTGATGTTTAAACATCAAATAAATTGATTATTATGAAAATGCTCATACAAAGGGCCGGTGAAAGAGGTTCGGCCGACTATGGATGGTTAAAACCCAATTATTATTTCAGTTTCTCGCATTACCATGATCCTGAAAAAGTTCATTTCGGAATGCTCAGGGTTTTGAACGATGATTTTATTGCAGGTGGCGGTGCTTTTCCCCCGCATCCGCATGATAATATGGAGATTGTAACCATTCCTTTTACAGGTGCACTTAAACATAAGGACAATACAGGCGGTGAAGGTGTAATACAGGCCGGCGATATCCAGATCATGAGCGCAGGTTCCGGCATTACACACTCAGAAGCAAATGCTTCCGCTACCGATCCGGTTACGCTTTTCCAGGTTTGGGTATTTCCTAAAAAGAGGAATATAACCCCGAGATATGATCAACGGAAATTTGATCTCAATGAAAGAAACAACAGTTGGCAGGTTGTTGTTTCTCCAAGAGACGAAGACAATGCTTTATGGATAAACCAGGACGCCCGCTTTTCCCTTGCCAACTTAACTGCCGGTAAAAGTCTGGGTTATGAAAATGCATTCAAAGGCAATGGCGTTTACCTGGTTGTAATAAAAGGTTCGATTGAAGTCAATGGAACTGCTTTTGGTACCAGGGATGCCGTGGGTATTTCTGAAACAGACAGCTTTGAAGTAAAAGCAACAGAAGATGCAGAATTGTTGGCGATAGAAGTTCCGATGAATCTTTCTTAATAATAAATCCAGAGCAGTACAGGCTTATCAGCCTCTTCAATATATTTTTTCAGCAGTTTTAAAAAAGCTGGGGAAACCGTAGGGCAACCCCAGCTTTTGCATATAGGGAACGGGTCTGTTTCTGATTCAGGAACGCAGCTGTGTGCATGCAATACTACAAAACGATTGAAGGCATTGCTGTTTGTTTTTTCTAGTCCGTATAATTTGTACGCCGGTCCGAATTTGCCATTATAAGATTTACCGATGCGGTATTTTCCCAAAGAAGTACAGTTGCTGTTGGCTATGTTTGAAAAATACAGGTCGCCGGAGCCTTTATCAGAACCGCTTCCATGTGTAACCAGGCCTTCCGCTTCCACTGAATCTTTTTGCAGGTTGTAAACAAAGAAACGTTTCCTGCCGGATGCAATTTTCATATCTACAAGAAAACAATAGCCCGTATCATAGTCATTCATTTCATTGAATGCTTCAGCCAGCCGGGCTTTTTGTTTCAGCCTGGCATACACCGCATCACTGACAACAGGTTTCTTTTTAAAGGCTGTTTCGGAAATATGATGATTGAATTTTGGTTTGTACCAGAAAAAATACCCGCATACAGTAATACAGGCAAACAGGAGGAGTAATAATGCGGAAAGTTTCAGGAAGATACGCATAGCTGGTGTACGATCTTTGGATGCAAAACGAAAGGCATTCCATAAAATTTTTCCTGCGCTGTTAAAGAAAACTTATACCTCTATGCATAAAAAAACTGCCGGCATGGGCCGGCAGTACTTAATATTGTTTGGTAGGTTAAACGAGTGCTTTGGCTTTAATTTTCACAGCAGCCATTGCCCTGATCACAGATGCGATTCCGTTTGAATCAATACCGATCTCATCGTACAATTGCTTAGGTGTACCGTGTTCAACCAGCCTGTCAGGAATCCCCATTACTTTTACATCTGCTTTATATCCATGTTCATTCATGAATTCAAGTATGGCTGAACCAAAGCCGCCAACCACGGTACCATCTTCAACGGTGATGATCTTTTTGAATTTTCCAAACACTACGTGCAGCATTTCCTCATCCAGCGGCTTTACAAAACGCATGTCATAATGCGCCGGGTTGATGCCTTCCGATTTTACATCACGGATAGCGGCAGCCGCAAAATTACCCGGGTGGCCAAATGTGAGTATCGCAATATCTTCTCCGTCTTTCAGTTTTCTTCCTGTGCCGATTTTGATCTCTTCCATCTTTGTTTTCCACTCGGGCATCACTCCTTCTCCCCTTGGATAACGGATCACAAATGGATATGGATTACTTTCCAGTTGTGCTGTGTACATCAGGTTACGCAGTTCCGCTTCATTCATCGGTGCACTCACAACCATATTCGGTATGCAACGCATATAAGCAATATCATAACAGCCGTGGTGGGTAGGTCCATCTTCTCCTACCAACCCTGCCCTGTCGAGGCAGAATACAACCGGTAGTTTCTGAATGGCCACATCATGTATCACCATGTCATAGGCCCTTTGCATAAAGGAAGAATAAATATTACAGAACACACGCATACCTTGTGTGGCAAGACCGGCACTTAAAGTAACCGCATGTTGTTCGCAGATACCAACGTCGAAAGCACGGTCTGGCATTTGCTCCATCATGAATTTTAAAGAAGAACCGCTCGGCATGGCCGGGCAGCGTTTCTAACTGCCGCGTGCCGACCATGCCGGCCTCGTCGACGACGATGACAGTGCGGGGATCCAGGCGCAGTTCGCCCTTGGCGATCTGCGCCAGCAT
>WBZP01006420.1_pt1 | contig 11636 bp, 7 predicted proteins | sample 5204301 | NCBI WGS metagenome assembly WBZP01 (sample SAMN12412401, study PRJNA552823) | activated sludge metagenome | isolation source: activated sludge from nitrification reactor of wastewater treatment plant... | place: USA: Pennsylvania | collected 2017
TCACCCCAGGGCATAGTGAACGGCACCTCACGACCCACAATCTGGGATGACCGAAGCCTGTCATAGAGAGGCGATCCACCAAATGCCATGAACAGCCCGTGAAGCGAGTCTGTCACGGTCGGCAGCAAGGACTGTTCCTCAGGTTGGAGCACCGTCCGGAGGACTGGACCGATCTGCTCAATCAATCCACTCGGCGGTGACGAAAAATTCCATCGCTCCAAGACCCGATGCGCGGCAATCCCCGTCAGTCGTCCTACGTCACGGGATTGACCATTTTGAGCGGGAAGAGGCTTGCGTGGCACTTCTTGTCGAATCAATGCGGTCGGTGTCACATGCCATTCTGTCTTCGCGACAGCACTCCACCGTTGTTTCCGCTGCTCCCACAGTCTGGCAATGGACGGTACATCGATTGAGATAGCCTGATTCTCTGGTGCATGTACCCGGTGCTGCCAGGCTCGCTCCGGCGCATGCACGACGCGATGGGGAAGGATGCTTGCTCCGATCGAGAGTTGCTGTGTGGCCATCTCGCCAACCTGCCCTTCGCCAATTTGTTGCAGCCATTGGAAAGTGGTTTCTCCGACCGATCGGGCCACCTTCCCTCCGGACAACACCAACAGCTCCTTGGCCCTCGTCATCCCGACGTAGAACACTCGCCGTCGTTCGGCCTCTTCTCGTACGGCAAACTTTGCCTGAGCCAGCACCGCCCCGATCGTGCGTTTTGACCCGAGAGACAATCCATAGATACCGCTCGACCAATCGTGCGCCACATATGGCACAGTGCGGTCCCGTCCTGTTCCTTGATGCATTCCCGGCAAAACCACAATAGGAAACTCCAATCCCTTGGCCTTGTGGATCGTCAGGATTTGCACTGCATCGGAAGATGCTTCAGCCAACGGACTTTCTGCCTCTTCCGGTTGTTCGTCCAATCGCGTCACCATCAACTCGATGAACGCACTCAACGTCATCGTGGCCCGTTCGGAGAGTGAGGCGGCTGTTTGTTTCACTTTCAACAAATTGGCGACGGCTTGTTCACCATGCAGGGAGGCAGCGGCGGCCTCCAAGAGTGGGAGCCGATCGAAGATCAATTGGATCGCGTCAGCCAGTGGGACTGAAGGAACAGCCCGATGAAGCCAGGCCAATTGTTCATAGAGACGCCGAATTGCCGCAGCCCTCGGATGGTCGAACGAGTCGAGACTTGTCCGGAGCCTATACTCCAATTGGGAAGCCTCATGGAATTCAAACACTTCGCGATCCGTCAAACCTCCTAACGGGGAACGCAGCAGTCCCGTCAGGGCAATGTGATCATGCGGATGGTCAAGCACTCGAAGCACATTCATCAGGTCAATTACTTCCTGGCGACGATAAAAATGTTTCTCCCCTTCAATGACATAGGGAATGTTGTGCCGGCGCAGGGCGTCGAGATAGGCATCGGCCTGGGTGAGCTTTCGAAACAGCAATGCGACATGGCCTGGCGCAGTATGAGGCCGTGAGAGGATCTCATCCGTCAACCACCGTGCCAGCACTTCCCCTTCAGCTCGCACGGCGAGATCCGCATCAAAGGGTTCATGCACATCAGCTGGAGTCGTCACTAAGAGCTGGACTCCTGCCTCCATGGTTGAAGGGCGACGTTGTGGGCGTACCTCAAGCCGGACATTGGCCGGCTGCACGAGGGGGTGGTGGACAAAGAGTCGGTCAAAGATGTCGTTGATTGGGCTGAGCACGGCTGCGGCGCTGCGAAAATTGGTCGTTAACGTTTGGATGACACCACCGCTTTGGGTGATTTTGTCCACCACCCGATCGAAGGCCTCAATGTCTGCTCGACGAAACGCATAGATCGATTGTTTGGGGTCGCCGACAATAAAGAGCTTCCCGGGATCCAGCCTCATATCCTGCCATGCGGTCTCATGACAGCCGAGCTGCTCCGACACCGCAAGAATGATTTCATACTGAATCGGATCGGTATCCTGAAATTCATCGACCAACACCGCTCGATACTCTCGCTTGATTCCTTCCCTGACTCTGGGATGCGCGTGGAGGAGACCTCTTGCCCTCGCCAGCAGACCGTCAAACGATAACCACCCTTTGTCCACGAACGATGTGCGGATCGACTCAACCAGTGGACCGAGGAGCTTCAGCAGATCACCAAACAGACTATGATCGACATCCAAGAGGGCTTGGCTGGTCTCAATGAGTCGTTTGGCCTCTTGGAACTCCGTTTCATCCCAATCCTTGACCTTACTCCCGATGTCCTTGCTGAGCCAGTCGCGAGTCGAGACATCCAATCGTTGGAGAGCGCAGGGGCCTTCGTTCGCCACTTGAGTCAGCAACGACAGGCACGCCCCAAGCATCTCCTCAATCTTTCGCCGTTTGGGACGATCGTAGGACTTCAGCAACGCGTGAGCCTTGTCTGCGCGTTCACCAACCCACCGAATGACACTCGGATTCACCGAGTCCTGGGCCAACTGTGACTGTATAGCCTCAAGATCTACAAGCTCGCTACAGAGTGCATACGCAAGGGCTCGGATCTCTTCAAGTGTCGTCACACCCAACAGGCGACGCCACGACTCATGATTTCTACCTTGTCGACTCAACTCCTGATCGATCCACACATCCCACGCTTGCGTGAAATACTCTTCGAATTGCAAACCGTCGTCTTCTTGAAAATCCGGATCGACACCACTCTCCAGTGGATGCAGTCGCAGCAGGTGCGCGGCAAAACTATGCAACGTCCCAATTTGTGATTTCTCAATATCGACCAGCGCAGCATGGGCTCGAACCGCAACCTCATCCCTGGTGATCCCATAGCGTTCTTGCAGGTCCTGAGCCGAGACGGCTCCACCATCTTGTAGCCGTGCCCCATCGGTTCTGGGATCGGCCAGCCACGTCAACCGCTCACGCAAGCGCACCTTCATTTCCATCGCCGCTTTGTTTGTAAACGTCAGTGCGACAACCTGCGTGATAGGCACTGGGCGTGGCTCTTTCATCACCAGATGCACAAGGCGATTGACCAAGAGCGTCGTCTTGCCGGTTCCCGCCCCGGCAATCACAACGACATTCCGATCAAATGTGGTTTCGGCAGCTTCGCGGGCGGCACCATCAGAAATCTCGTGGTGGTTACTCATCCTGCACCTTGATCGCCCGCAAGGATCGAAGATCTTTGGACTCCGGTGCACGATACGACCGCCACCAGGTCAACTGATGTTCACGCCGACAAGCCACCCGGTACTCACACGTCTCACAGTAGGTGCCGGGCAGGATAAAGAACTGACCAGCCTTTAGGCCGGTCACCAACCTCTCGATCGTGTCTTGGATCAGCGCGCCAACGTTTCCAGACTGATTCCGTTTGGCAAACATCGAACGATTGATTCGCTTCGGCCAATTGGGAGCCACAAAAAGCAATTGGACTTCCTCGGTCGCTCCCAACTCGGCAAGATCTAGACAGGTATAGAACGGCGGTTGCAGCCGAACACCTCGAACTGCCGACTGGGGGAGATTCCGGTCCTCCGTCTTCATGGCGCTACCGGTCTTATATTTGTAGTCGATGATTCGCAGGACGCCACTGTCTCGATGTCGGTCGAGCCGGTCCAGACGGCCTTGAATCTTCAGTTCGACTGATTCCTCCTCAACCACAAGCGACAGAGTGCCGCTCGCCTCCAGTTCAAAGGCAATCGGCTGATAGGGCAACTCAGCATAGGCCGCTTGATCCGAAGCAATCGTTGCAAGCACAAAGGCGACGGCCTGTTCCTTCGCCAATTCCCATAGGAGAAAATGTCCGGGTGGATGCTCCCTCTCGCACTCCGCAGCCGCCTTGACCACGGCCTCCTCAGCGACTCGACGGGCGGTGTCGCCCGGCAATGCGGTGGCAGGCCATCCTTTTCCAACAAGCGATTCATACGCGTGGCGCAGCCCCGAGTGGAGGAGGATACCGATCACCAGGGCATCCGGCTCTTTCTCCATCGCCAAACGAACCGGCTCCAGCCCTAACACGTCCGTCCCAAAATACTGGAACGGACAGCGGGCATACCGTTCAAGCGGGGTCGGAGCCACCCCTCGCCGCATCACCCGTGACCAGTGAGATGGAAGCGGCCCCGTCTGCCCATCAAACGGTGTGAGCGCCGGCACATCCTGTTCGATCGTCGTCACTGCCGTCACCGCATGGCGGAACAACTCGGTATCTTGTCCCATAGCCTGCAAGAACGACGCAGGATCATGCCCTTGCAATACCATCCATCTCGCGAATTCTCTGGGAGGAAGATACTGGCGTATCGCAGGCCGGTGGGCCACTCGATCCGTCAGGCGGCGAGGAACCGCCTCCACCGGACACTCAAGCTGACCGAGCCGACGGACCCCCTGCTCGACGTAGGGCGAGACAACGGACACACGCCCATTTTCGTCAGCCCGCTGATACGACAGAGACAGCCGCCTGGTTGCAGCCTGACAGAGCAGGGTGAACAGCAATGTCTCCTCGTCATAGCCGGCTAATTTTTCATCGATCTTAAACCCGAGCGTGCTATCGAGGACCCCACGATGACGATCGCGCAGAAAGGGATCCTCACGAATATACCGAGGAAAGTGCTTCTCATTCAGCCCGATGATAAACAGTGCTTTGAAGGGGGTCCCGCGGGCAGCCATCGCATCGAGTACGGTGACACCTTGATTGGAGACGGAACTCACCGGCACAGAAGCACGCTCCAACGCATGCTGCAGCAGTTCAACAAATTCCGCCCAAGACAGTTCTTCTCCAAGAATATCGAGCGACCGTAATCCGTCCCACGTCTGTTCGATAGCCTGCCAAATCGAATACGATCGCGTATCATCAAAGCGGTCGGTTTCTGAACCCTCAGCCTCCTGATGAAACAGATGGCGTGAAGCCAGCTGCTCAAGCACATCCACGTGTTCTCGGATCGTCGCCTGTACAGGCACCGTTTCACAGGATCGGAACAATTCTTCTACGACCTGCCAGCACAGCGTCGCCACTTCCGGTACCACCTCCAGTGATCCTCCCTGGACCTCTTCATCTCTTTCATCTTGCAGCGTCAGCGCGGACTGGGTTGCCCGTTTCACCCGCTCCCATTCATCACGACCATGGGTGATACGGAGCGCAGAGACCATGGCTTTCCATTGTTCAGGCCGATAGTGGGGACTCCCGTCTAATGGCTTGAACGATCGATAGAGCGGCGAAGCAATGAGGTCGAGAACCGTCGTGCCATAGAAATCATTGATGGGCAGAGAAGCCAGCTGCAAGAGAAGCTTGCAGAGCGGCTCATGGATCAGCGGAGTGCCTCCATTCGTCACGAACGGAATACAATGCCGATCGAATACGTTTCTCAACAACCCGCTGTAGGGATCCAACGTCCTGGCCACGACGCCGATCTCATCAAATCGATACCCGTTCGTTTCGACGAGATCGAGAATCTGACGACAGGTGGAACTCAATTCTTCTTCCGCCCCGATGGCGCTGGAAATCGACAACGTCACAGGGTTGCCACCAACAGCCACATCTGGTCGCGGCAGTGGCACACAGGCGTTCGGACCTGCGCCGAGAGGGTTGATATGCCGATCGAGGAAGCGTTGCGCAAACGTGTAGGAGGTGTCTTGCTCCAGCGGGAAGAAGAGTGTGGTCCGCACCGTTGCACGCACGGCTTCAAGCAGCGAGAGTTGCACCTGCGTGAGATCATAAAATCCGTAATAGAACAGATGCGTGAGTGACGCCAGGAAGGGAGAGGATGGAACGAACGGAATCAAGGACTCAGCAAAGTCATCATCCGTCCCTACCCCAAATGCCGTGCCCACCTCTTCCACAGCCGCATACAAGGAGAAGAGGGCTTGGAGCTGATTGAGTTCATCTTGGCCGAAATACCCTTCTGTGACACCTTGGATTGCGGCAGCGGGATCAACCCCGGCGTCCTTCAGGTCACGAATGCTCGACCAGAGAGCGGCCCAGGTCCCTGAGGCGTGTCCGATCCGTTGAAGTGGCGCTAACCCAGAGAGACGATTCCTTGTGAGATAGCGGACGAGCTGCTCGAAGAACAGATCGTCGACAACACGAATGCTCGTCGCTCGATCCTGACCGCGAATCTCATCTGCCAGGCGAAGGGCGAGCTGATGAAAGGTAAAAAGATGGACATTGAGCAGCGCGCAGTTCCGCTCAGCACTAATGAGCCGTTTGATGCGATCGAGCAACGTGCTTGATGGGACAAGAATCGCGACCGGAGCGAATGGATCGTCAGCCTGTGCGAGATGGAGTTGATCGATGAGCGCAGATTCGAGAGAAGGATGGAACCGACCGGTGACAACGCGGAGCATCTAACTCGGGTTGCGTGAAGCGTGAGACGTGAAGCGTGCGAACAGCCGCATGATTTGCATGCTCTAGGAATTGCGCTTGACGGACGGTGATGACGAACGACGCGTTTAGCCGGTCTCCGGTCCCAAGAGCTCTCCGTTGCAGTCGACGCAGGCCCAATCACCGTCAATGAACGACATGGGGTCGCCGCAGATTGGACAGTCGGGAGGAGGTCCTTTATCAATCCTGGGAAGATCCGGCAGATCAAAATCCTCTTCTTCCATGGCTCCTCTACCCTTCTTCCCGTTGTTTGATTTTTAGCTGGATAGCCTTCTCCGCACTCTCCCGGCTCGGCACACCAACGAACGTCAGCCGCCCATCGATGATCGTCGCGGGCACCGCACGGACGGAATGACGATCAGCCAACTCCTGCCCGTCTTTCGTGGTGATATCCACTTCCCGATAAGAAAAACTGTATTTTACCTTCAATTGTTTCCACAGGCTCTTCGCTGATGGGCAGGCCCCACAACTAGGCGACACAAGTAACGTAATGTTTGGCATGATCTTTCCGGATCGGTTGTAAGCTATCTTGATACTCGGATCTTAGCACCCGCTCAAAAGTCTGTGCAAGGATAGTCTCGTGTCGCCTTCTGGACACGCGCTCGTGGTGGGCTATTCCAATTGACTCACAACAGGCTGGTCGAAGCACCCCTTTGAGGCATTGGGATTGCTTTTCAAACAGAGTCGGAAACCGTTTCTGACCGCTGGAAAGCTTAATGAAATCGGCGTATGGTATCGAGACATGTTGCGCCACTTCTTCCATATCCTCCTTGGGCTTACCGCCATACTTGGACTCTTCACTTCGCCGGCAACAGCTGAACCAGGCCAAGATGCCTCGCCTCGGCTGCGTGTACTCACCTACAATCTCCTGCACGATGGGGGATGGTCTGGATTCTTCGAGAGCGGCACGCATCTCGAAGAGCGGTTGGAGATGACCATCCAAGAATTGCGGCGGTTGCAGCCTGACATCATTGCACTCCAAGAAGCTTCCGAAAGCCGGAAGCATGGGAATGTGCCGCAACGGATCGCCGAGGCTCTGGGATATCAGATGGTGTTCGCGCCCGCCACAGAACGGATCTTCGGACTCAGTCTCGTCGATAAGCTCATCACCGCAACCATCGGCTTCAAGGAAGGATCGGCTATTTTGAGTCGATATCCGATCACCGCCTCGGAAGTCTATGATCTGCCCCGCTGCCAGCGTCGGCTTGACCCTCGGATTCTCTTACGGGCTGAAATCACCGCACCGGATGGACCAGTACAGATCTTTTCCGCCCATACCGCAAAGGGAGATGACTGCCAGCTCCAGCGAGTCGGCGAGTTGTTCCGTGAACATCAGGGAACAGGTCGCGCCATCCTCATGGGCGATTTGAATACGGGGGAACAATCCCCGGTCCTTCTTCGTTGGCAAAAAGACCCGGGCCTCATTGACGTCTTCCGGGCCGCCAATCCAGGCGTCTCTGGCGGAACCGTCTGGCAAAATATCTACGTCGATTGGCCCACCACCGATCGCCGCGTGGATTTTATTTTCGTACTGGACGAAGGCACTGGGAACAGTCCCGTTGTGCACTCAAGCACGCTGGCCTTTGACCAACCCAGCCGCCTCCCGAACGGTGATGCCATCTGGCCGTCCGACCACCGCGGCGTGATAGCCGAGATTGAGTTCCTCCCTCTCGACCGTCCACGAATCAGCCGGCTACCCAACTCAAGCACTCGATAGAAAGACGGGGCAAGCAAGATGGGGCCTCATTGACACGTGATGGGAAGTCCCGGACAATGCCCACCTGCTAACTGTTCCTAGCGACGAAAAGGAAGATCAATTCAGGTGAGTCCGATCAGAAGATTTAGGCTGACCGCCTTGGCCGAAGGTAGTTCATTTCTCGTGTTGCTATGTATCGCGATGCCGATGAAGTACGTGATGGGAATGCCGAGGGTGGTGACCGTCGTTGGAGCGATTCACGGAATCTTTTTCTTGGCCTATGTCGCCCAGCTGGCCAAGTTGCGGGCTACCTTTCAATGGGACAACAAGTTTTCCTTCTATGCCGCTCTCGCGTCGCTCCTTCCCTTTGGCCCATTCGTATTCGATAAGCGCCTGCGCGACAAAGAAGCCACCACCAACTGACTGGCCAGCACAGGAACACCTCACCGTTTCCCATCGTACCCTCGCTCTTTCCACTTCTCGAGCAATTGGATACGCTTCTTGAGTTGTTCGACCGTCGCTTGGTCAACCCGACTTCCCGTGCGGGCAATGAGTTCGGCATTCAGGCGTCGATGATCAATGCCGCTAGTTCTCGAAACGGCGCTGACCAGCAAGCGATGAAGATCTCGCAGGTCTTGTTTCTGTTCATAGAGTGAGACCGCCGGTTCCTGAACTGCAGCCGCATCGCCCTCACTGCGCGTCTCGTCTTCACCGATCAGGCTATCCATCCTTGCGACAGCCATCAAGGGAACGTATTCGTTCGTCGAAACCGTCACCCGCCCGAAGAGATCTCGCTGCCCAGCCGGCATGATCTCTTCCAGCACATGGTCGCGCTCCGCCTTGATCTGTTTGGCATAGTGCACCAGCACCGGATCTTTCGGCAGATAGAGCCACGCCCGTTGCGGCTTCGGCAGCCCATCCTGCATCCGTACGAATCGGCCCACGACCTGCCGAAAGTACATTTCCGTGATGACGTTCGTGCCATAGACGCCGACACGAAGCCGAGGAATGTCCACTCCTTCGCTGACCATGTTGACGGCCACCAGCCACTGCTGTTTCTTATGGGTACCAAATTCTTCGATCGTTCGCGAAGCATCCGGGTCGTCAGATACCGCTACCTCCGCTTTAGTCCCGGTGACGCGGGCTACGAGCTCAGCCACCCAGCGGGCATGGTCCTGATCCATACAGACGATCAATCCACCGGCATCCGACTGCTCTTCCTTCCGAAGACGTGTCAGCTGCGCATGGGCATCGGTGATGACTGGGCCGAGCCAAGTGTCTTGCAGCAGCGCCGTTTTCAACCGTTCACGTTGCCGATTGAACGTCAACCCGTCCTGAAATGTCGCCTGATGCTCGCGACCGTCTGACAGCCAGCTCAGCTCACCTTCATAGCTTGGGAAGACGATCGGCCGACAGACGTTGTCACGGATCGCTTCGGTATACCCATAGGCAAAATCAGCCCGGCTTTCGTCATGCTCATACCGGATAAACGGGATCGGATTGTTGTCCGACCTGAACGGCGTACCGGACAAGATCAGCCGAAACACCGCCGGATCGAAGGCGGAGCGAAGCGCTTTCCCCCAGTTCTTCCCATCGCCTGCGTGGTGCAACTCATCAAAAATGAGCAACGTCTTCTTGCTCTTGCAGACGCGCTGAAAGATCTCTGGAGCCAGGCAAACTTGCTGGTAGGTAACCACTGCACCGTGATAGTCGGAGGCCTCAGCCGGCTGATCGTTCGTCAATGTCGGGTCGAGCTGCAGCCCGATCTTCCCCGCAGCCTCGGACCATTGCGTGCGGAGGTGATTGGTCGGGCAGACAACCAGCACCCGGACCGCTGCCTGCTTCGTCATGAACTCATGCGCAACACGCAACGCAAAACGGGTTTTCCCGGCCGCAGGCGTGGCCATCGCCAGAAAATCTTTCGACGGATTGCCGCAGACAGCCGACAACGCTCGTTGCTGCCAGTCACGAAGGGGCGCAGTCCAGGCGGGTAATGGCTTCATGGCCGATGCATCGTGGCCGGTTCCAAGAAGCGAGACTAGTCCAACCAATCGCGTTCCTGAAGCTTCTTCGGCAGGTATTTCTTGGTCAGGTATTGGAAATCTTTGTTGGCCAACGCATCGAGTTCGTATTTCAATCCGCTGGCCAGCATGCGCTTAATCTCCGCCTGCCAGGCCGGCTTCTTGAACCACTGGTAGTTCAATAGTTCCTTCGCACGGGCAATATCCTTGTCGTTGAGCTTGATGCCGACATTGCGCGGCAGCTCGTAGTTCTCTGGATCGGCACTCGACAGGCCCAGGAACTTGGCTTTGGGAATGGCCATCCGTTCGCTCTCGAAGGCCAGATTGATCGAGCCCTGTTTGACCACGGAATAGATGTAGTACCCCCAGGGATCGTTATCGACCAGCACATAAACCGGCAACCGATGTTCCTCGTGCAGCCGGCAGGCCAATCGCCGGACACCCCGAGGAGGTTGGCCGTTTCCAGTCAGAAGAATACAGTTATAGCGACGCCAGAACTTGTCCTCCGAAAGCCTGTTCCACTGCGTGCCTTTCTCGACAAGCAGCACAAAGTCCGCCGTACAGCGCCGGATCTCCAGATACTCCGGCTCGACGATCGAGGGGACGGAGTAGCCACCCTTCCCGAGCTTCGAACAATCGACACGATCGCCGTCATCACCGAAGACCACCGGCCCCACGATGCTGCCTCGATTTTCGGCACTAACATGGAGCTCTTCTCGAAGCGCCGCGAGCGACACTTCGAGATCTTCAATGACCGGATCGGACTCGTCCTGCGCATCAAAGGTATTCTCATGAGAATCCTTGATCGTATGTTTCGTGCGGTAGTAAATTTCTCGAAGCGACGTCGTGAGGTCGGCGCGCTGCAACTCGGAGAGCGCATCGGCTACCAGCACCGTCTGCATGAATCTTTTTGCCATGCCGACGTTGAAAAACGACCGCTCCTGCTTTTTGCTTCCCATCTCGATAAGGCCCTTCTTTTCGTTGAAGGACACATTCGAGAGAGCACGAATCGGAATCTGAAGCGTTGGATCTTTCGACCGCTCGGCCGCTTGGATGACGATATCCGCCAGACCGATCAGCTTTTTCTCCACCACTGTGGGATTTTTAGTCTTGGTCGCCATGATGTCCTATTTCTGTTTGCGAGGAGCGGTGGACTTACCCGGCTTGGCAGCCTTCATTTTCGAACCAGACTTGCCTCCAAAGAGCGTCGCCTGCTCAGACTTCGCAGCTGCTTTCCTTGGCGATTTTTCAGGATGTCTCGCTTTGACCACTTGTGCCTTTGAAGACGGCTTCTCGACAGGCGTTGTCTCTCCCGGTGCATCGGACGTGGCCCTCGGTGCCGTTCCTGCCTGATCAGCCTCGACTTGACTGGCCACCGCCGTCTCACCTTCGATGCCTTCTGCTGTCACGATGATGGAGTGTGGCAGCCCTTCAGGCCCGGCTCCGGCCTTACCCAAGGCATGGTCGGTTTTCTGGCCGCCGGTACGGGCGGAGGCGATCTTCTGAAGCTGTGCTTTCAATTTTTCTTTTGGTAATTTGCCTCCCTTGAGCCGATTGCAGGCCTCAACCACTTCTT
>WBZP01006423.1_pt1 | contig 11634 bp, 10 predicted proteins | sample 5204301 | NCBI WGS metagenome assembly WBZP01 (sample SAMN12412401, study PRJNA552823) | activated sludge metagenome | isolation source: activated sludge from nitrification reactor of wastewater treatment plant... | place: USA: Pennsylvania | collected 2017
AACGGACCGCATCGTGCAGGTAAGAGTGATTCCCGACGACGTGGCCGTCATCGAGGAGGGCGCGCGAGATGTCCGGCCGCTGGACGACGGCCTTGCCAACTTCGAAGAACGTGCCCTTCGCGTCGTGCTCGTCGAGGATCTGCGCGACCGCGAGTGTGCCATCGGGGTTCGGGCCGTCATCGAACGTTATGGCGACCAGGTTCTGTGAGCGGTTGCCGTGACTGTGGAGTTCGCCGAACCACTCGACGCGCGGGTTCGTCGAGCCCGTCCAGAACACCGCGAACCCGAGGACAACGGCTGTCAGCCCGAGCGCGGCAGGCTGGAGGAGCGGCCGCGCGGCTCGCGCGTGCCCTCGGACCGAGGCCGGCAGGAATGGCGCGGCCGCGAGTCCCGTGAACAGCCCGAACGGCGCCGCCAGGACATCGACGGCGCCGGGGTAGCTTGTCTGGGTGAAGAGCCACGCGGTGACCGCCGCGCCCGCGGCCCCGGCGGCGGCCGTGAGCGTGGCGCTGACCCGCGTGCCCACGGCGAGACCAACGAGGGCGAGGAGCATGCAAAGCACCACATGCAGCGGCGCCCCGTGGATGGGCGAGCGGCGGACCGCGGCGACCGGCAACGCGACGGCCAGGGCCGTCACGGAAATGAGGACGACCCCAGCACGTGTTGTTCGAGACGGCTTCGTGAGAACCTTGGCCACGGTGAACGGAAGGGCCTCCCTGGCGTCCCAGATTGTGCTGGGCGGGCTCATAGCGGCGTGGGCCGCCGCGGCCAGCCTGTTTCTGCTGCATCGCATCGTGGTCAGCAATGACTCGTTGAGCAACTACGGCCACGTCTGGCTGATCTCGGAGCACATCCGCGAGCACCACTGGCTCCCCTGGACGCTGCCGGCCTTGTTGCATGGAGACGCGCAGGCCTACCCCTACGGATTCATCCCCTGGACACTCGCCGCGCTGCTTCATCCATGGCTCGGCGACTGGGTTTCGACGGCGTGGATGGTGGTCGGCACGACCGGCGTGATCGCGGGGACGTTTGCCGCCTTTCCGGAGGTGCGAAAACCGCTGACCGCCGCGTGCGTCCTTGCCAACCCGGTACTGGTGGAGATGTTCATCCTGTTCCAGATGCCGTTCTCGTGGGCCGCGGCGCTCTTCCTGTTCGCGGTCTGGGCATTTCGACGGGAGCGAACGGTGACGGCGGTGGTGCTCGCCGGGGCCGCCCAGGCCACGCACCCCGCCGTGCTGATGCCAATCGTGCTGGCGGCGGTGGCGCTGGCGTACTGGAAGCAGCCAGCGCGGCGGCGAGAGCTGACCATCTGCTACGCAGCATCGGTCGCGATTGCGCTGCCCGCGGCGATTGTCGTCCTGACCTCGCCGGCGGTGGAGGACGCGAGCCGCTCGACGATTGCGGCGAACCTGGTGGGCACGGTCGCCTGGCGCTCGCTGGTGTTCGTCGTACCGGCGGCGATTGCCGTGGCCGGCTCGCGGCGAAGCGGCTGGTTGGCCGGCTGCGCGGGCGCGCTCATCGCGCTCAACCTCCTCCTCGTGCCGTTGCGCCACAATGCGTTCGCCTGGGGGCTGTTTTTCCGCGAGCCGGACGGGCAGGTTGCCGCGTTCGCCCGGAGTCCTGACTTCGAACCAGGCGCGACGTACCGGATTCTGCGCGCCGGGGATGGCAAGGTGGGGATGTACCAATTGGTGCGCGCGGGAGCGCAACTCGATTCGGAGTTCTTCCCGGAGAGCATCGACCGGCGCTCGTGGCCGAGTGAACGCGCGTATGCGACCTTCCTCGAAAGCCGCTCCGTGGAGTACGTCATGATTTTCTCGAACTACGACCGGACGTTCGGGACGAACGAGGGCTCGTTGCTCGAGACAATGGCGGAGGAGAGATGCGCGACCGTGATTCGTCGTAACGTGCAGTACGTGGTGTACCGCGTAACCCCCGGCGAGTGCGGAGCGTTGCCGTGACGAGCATCGGCCGGGCGCCGCAACGGCGCATCCTGGTGGTGGAAGACAACCCGGAAATCCTCCTGAACGTGCGCATGGGCCTACAGCGGTCGGGTTTCGAGGTTGTGACCGCCGGCGACGGGCGCGCGGCGCTGGCTGCCTTCGCAACGGCCCGGCCGGACCTGATCGTGCTTGACCTGCTGCTCCCGGACATCGAGGGCATTGACCTGTGTTACCGGTTCCGGGAGATGGAAGGCCCGCCGATCATCATGCTGACATCGCTCGATTCGGTGAGTGACCGCGTGGAGGGCCTGCGGGCCGGCGCGGACGACTACCTGGTCAAACCGTTCGCGATGGCGGAGCTCGTGGCGAGGATCGACGCCGTGCTGCGGCGGAGCGCGCCGAACGCCCCACGGATCGAGTACCAGGACCTGGAGATCGACCTCGACGCCTATGAAGTGCGGCGGGCGGGGGAACGCATCAACCTCACGCCCACGGAGTTCGACCTGCTCGTCTTCCTGGCGCGGCGCACGAACCGCGTGGTGACGCGCCAGATCATTTCCTCGGCTATCTGGCCCCTGGAAGAAGAAGTGGACGACAACCTGCTCGATGCGCACATGGCGAACCTGCGTCAGAAGCTGGAGGCGGGCAGCAAGCCGAGGATCATCCAGACCGTGCGGGGAATTGGCTTCGTGCTGCGGTGATTCTTCCCCAGAGGCTGGCGACGCGGCTCACGTTGTTCTTCGTCACGATGCTGGCGGTAGTACTGGTGGTCATCGTGGCGCTGGCGCTCTTCCTCGATCAGCATGAGTACACGGGGAGCGAAGACGCCGCGTTGCGCGACATCGCGGAGGCAGCGGCGGCGCGGCTGGAGGGCAGGACGGACACGGGGGCCGTCCTCGATGAGTTTTCGACGGCGGCAACCTTCCTCGAAACGCAGGACCTCCAGGGCCACGTCACCGCCCGTTCGTCCAACCTGCAGGCGAACCGCATCCCATACCGCCCGCACAGCCCGGAGCCGCTCACCCGCGACGGCTTCCACACGGTGGAGTTCCAGCGGCAGGAGTTGCGGCTCATCCGGCACGCGCTGCTGAACGACGGCCAGGTAACCGCGTACGTCATCGTGGCGCGCGCCGTGCCCGACACGGACAAGCGCCTGGTGGACCTCGGCGGCATCCTGGTAGGCACGGCGAGCTTCGGCCTGCTCGTGGGCGTCGTGGGGTCCGTCATCCTCATTCGCAAGGAGGTTGCGCCGCTGCGGACACTCACGGACGAAGCCCTGGCCGCGTCTTCGTCCGGCTTTCGCGTGCCCCTGGTCGCGGAGGGCGACGGGAGCGAGGAAGCGCGGGAACTGCGGCAGGCGCTGAGCAAGCTGGTCGAAGGCCAGCGGCAGGCCCTCGCGCGGGAGCGCGCATTCTTCGCGGACTCGTCGCACGTCTTGCGGACCCCATTGGCGGTGCTGCAGGGCGCCCTCGAAACGCTCGCCGCAGGGGGCAGCGGGGAAGAGCGGAGCCGCGCGCTCGCCCAGGCGCACGCAGCCGTGCAGGCGATGTCGCAGTCGGTCAGCGCGCTGCTCCTGCTCTCGCGCGATGCTCCCTCCGACCCGGCGACCTGGGAGGTGGTGGAGGTGGACGGGGTGCTGCGTGGGCTGGTGGAGGGCGCCGTTGCGGCCAAACCGGCACTGCGCATCGGCAGCGCCATCGAGGGCGTGCTCCCGGTGGCCGGCGACCGCTATCAGCTGAACGCGCTGTTCGCGAGCGTCATCGAAAACGCGACCCAGTACACGCCGGACGGGGGTTCGGTGACGGTGACCGCGGGAGTGCGAGACAGCGACGTGGAGGTGGAAGTCGCCGATAGCGGCGTGGGCTTCACGGAGACTGAGCGCGCTCACGCCTTCGACCGGTTCTACCGGGGGACAGCGGCGCGAGCAATGCGCGCGGAAGGCTCAGGCCTGGGCCTCTCAATCGCCCGGCGGATCGTCGAACTGCACAACGGGACGCTGGAGATCGGGCAAAGCGACGCGGGCGGAGCGGCGATCCGCATACGCCTGCCGCTGGTGGGATAGGTTCAGGCAATCTTCAGAGAGCGTTGCGAAAGCGTTCAGCGCGAGGGGACGACGATGGTTCGCGGCGGGCCAACCATGGCCGGCACACCACGCCTGGAGGCGGTCCCCAGATGCGGGTCCCAGCAGCGAGCATCGTTTTCAGTGACCAGGACATCGCCGATGCCCTTGCCCTTATCGAATCCAGCCTGCGGAGCGGGCAACTCACCCTCGGCAAGCACGGCAGCGCGTTCGAAGAAGCGTTCGCGGCCCGTTGCGGCCGCAGGCACGCGGTAGCGGTCAGCAGCGGGACAAGCGCGATCGAGATCGCGCTTCGATCGTTCGGGATCGAAGGCAAGGATGTCATCGTCCCGGACAACACGTTCTTCGCGACGGCCGCGGCGGTTGTGCACGCAGGAGGCACACCGGTGTTTGCTGATGCGAGCCGCGACACGCTCGCCATCAGCCTCGATGACCTGCGAACGCGGATCACGCCGAATACCGCAGGCGTGGTCATCGTCCACATCGGCGGCATTGTCTCGCCGGAGCTTCCCGCAATCGAAGCCGAGTGCAGGCGGCGCGGCATCTTCCTCCTCTGCGATGCGGCCCACGCGCACGGCGCGACCCTGAACGGCGTAGACGCGTCGGCCTGGGGTTCGGCGTCCACATACAGCTTCTACCCGACGAAGGTCATGACCTCGGGCGAAGGCGGAATGATCGTGACGGACGACGAGGCGCTCGCGGCGGAGGCCCGCGTCTATCGCGACCAGGGCAAAGCCGGATTCACCAGCAACTTCCACACGCGCATGGGGAACAACTGGCGGCTGAGCGAAGTCCACGCCGCGATCGGGCTCGTGCAGCTTCGCCGGCTCGATGACTTCATCGCGCACCGGCGGATGATTGCGGCGGCGTACGAAGCCGGCCTCAAGCGCGAGGGTCTGCTCACGCTGCCCGCCGCGCAGAAACTCGACGAGAGCAACTTCTACAAGTTCGTTGCCTACCTGCCGGACGGCGTTGAGCGGCAGGCGCTGAAAGCAGCCATGCGCGAACGCGAAGTCGGGCTCTCGGGCGAGGTGTACGAGTTGCCCCTCCACGCCCAGCCCGTTTTCGAACCCTGGGCCGCCGCGACCTACCCCGGCGCCGACCTCGTGTGCGCGCGTCAGATTTGCCTGCCCGTGTCCGCGCGGATGACCGAAGACGATGCCCGCTACGTGGTCGAGAGCCTCGCCCGTTGCCTGCCGGTGGGGGTGTAACGATGCAGGTTGCAGTTACCGGAGGCTCCGGATTCATCGGCAGCCACGTCGTCGACCATTTAATCGGTGCGGGACATCGCGTCCGGGTCCTGGACCTCAAACCACCCCGTCGCGGCGATGTGGACTGGCGTTCGAACAACCTGTGCGTCCCGGCCGAGGCGTTGGAAGCAACCCGCGGTTGTGACGCGATCATGCACCTGGCGGCGATGGCAAACGTCAACGACGTGGCCGCCGCCCCGCACGAGTCGATCGAGCTGAACGTTTCCGCGACGGGGTCGTTGCTCGAAGCGGCGCGCGTCCACGGGCTCTCGCATTTCGTGTTCGCCTCGACGGTCTGGGTGTACGAAGCAAGCGAAGCGACGAACGTCGACGAAGCGACTCCGCTTCGGCCGGACGGCGCGAAGCACCTCTACACCGCCGAGAAGATCGCGGGCGAACTGCTGGTCAACTCGTACAACCAGCTGTTCAACGTGCCAACGACGATCCTGCGCTACGGCATCCCCTACGGCCCGCGCATGCGCGAGCAACTGGTCATCCCGATCTTCATCAAGAAGGCGATGCACGGCGAACCGCTTCCCGTCGCCGGCGACGGGAAGCAGTACCGGAATTTCGTTTATGTCGAAGACCTGGCCGATGCGCACGTGCGCGTGCTGGACCGGCACGCGCTGGGGACGTTCAACCTGGAGGGGCCGAAAGAGATCGCCATCATCGAGGTGGCGGAAGCGGTGAACGCGCGCATCGAAGGGAACGGCGGCATCCAACGCACGGAGGCGCGCGCAGGCGACTACCAGGGCCGCGTGGTCTCACGCGACAAAGCGAAAAGCGTGCTCGGCTGGGAACCCACCACCCGGTTCGAAGCGGGCCTCGATTCCACCCTCGCATGGTTTGTTGAGCAATGGGCGCCGCAACCACAAGCCGTCTGAGCGGCCAGCCGTACTCCAGCCTTCGGCCGCGACGGGTGGCGGTCATGCCGGCGTTCAACGAGGCGGCCACGATTGTGGGCGTCCTGGACGACCTGGTTGGGCGCATTGACCGGCTCGTCATCGTCGACGACGGCTCTGTGGACGGCACGGGCGCCATCATGGACGCCTGGGCCCAGGGCCGCGCAGGCGTCAGCGTGGTCCATTTCCCGGAGAACCGCGGGCTTTCGGCGGCACTGCGGGCGGGCTGGGAGCAGGTGAGGGAGCTCGCAGGCGACGGCACGGTTTCACCCGAAGACGTGGCGTTCTCGATCGACGCGGACGGGCAGCACGAGCCGGAAGCCGTGGAAGGGATGATCCGGCACCTCGTCGAGAACGACCTGGATTGCGTGATTGCCCAACGGGACCTGAGCTACCACACCGGCTACAAGCAGTTCGGCAACCGCGTGATGACCTGGATCGGGCGCGTCTCCGGTGGCTTCAAGTTCGAGGACATCGAGAGCGGGTACCGGGTCTTCCGCATCGGGCCGCTGCTGGACGCCCAGCAGTACTACCGTGGCTACAAGTACAGCGAGACGGTTGAAGTGGCGGTCATCCTCTCCCGCCTGGGCTACCGGATGTGCAACAGCTACCCGGTGACCATCCCCGTGGCGCGGACGCGCACGCGCATGTACGACGCCCTGGTCGACGCGGTCTGCATGCCGCTGAGCTGGTACCGGCTGTGGGTGTATCAGCAGACGGCGAACGCGCGTCTGCGGCAGATAGCGAGCCGCGGCGTGTTTGCCGTAGCCGCGGTGGCGCCAGTTTTGCTGGCCATGGGGTGGTGGCGTGCGCGCGGTGATTAGCTCGCGCGGGTTCGCGGTGCTCTGGCGGCCGGCGACGCTTCGCCTGCTGCTGGCGGCGTTCCTGCTGGACCTGTTGAGCGTATTCATCGTCTTCGGCTACGGCAGCTCGTACCTGCTCCGTGTACTGCACGCGCCGCCCGCGTATCCAGCGTTCGCGCTGGCCATCTACGGGGGCGTGAAGACCGGGACATCCCAGCCCGCGGGATGGCTGTTGGACAGGCTCGGCAAGGGGCCGGTCGTGGCGATCGCGCTCGCCGCGGGGTCGATCGGGCTCGCGATGGCAGCGCATTCCCGGCGGGCCGACGCCTTTTTCGTGGCCGTTGGGCTGCTGGCGGTGACGGTGTCGATTGGCTGGGTGGTGGTGATGGCGGCGCTCTCGCAGGAAGCCAACGTGAAGGCCCGCGGCGCGGCTGCTTCGACGCTCGGCCTGCTCTCCGGGGCCGCCACTGGCTCCGCGGTCTTCCTGGCGGCGGGGTTCGTGGCGGTTGGCACGCCGCGGGAGGCCCTCGGCCTGGGCGTGTCGCTGGTGGTTGTGGTCTCGTCGTTGCTGGCGTTCGCGACGTTCCGCCCACCGGAAGCGATGCACTTCGGGCGGAGGCGGGTGCTGCGGGAGCGGCTGCCGCTCTTCGCGATCGTGTTCTGCCATTTCGCCGCGCTCACCGCGGTCGCCGCCCTGTACATCCCGTTCCTCCTGCGCGACCTCGACCTTTCAACGACACGTGCAGCCACGGTGCTCGTGCCGGCGGCAGCGGCGGGCGGCCTGACGATGCTGTGGAGTGGATCCCGGTCGCGGGCGGGGCTGAGGTTCGCGCTGGCCGGCGATTTCTACGCGCTCGGCGGCCTTGCGCTGCTGCTCATCTCGCGCGAATCGCACCTGCTGCTCGTCGGGTTGCTGACGGTGCCGGTGGTTGGCGCGCTGGCGGCGACAGCGCCGCTGGTGAATGCGGCGGTGCTCGACACCGGTTCGCGCACGCACAGCGAAACGCTCGGCTGGATCTTCCTGGTCGAAGGGCTGGGGGCGGCGGCCGGGCCACTGGTGGCCGCCGGGGGGATCTCGCTCGTGGGGATCAGCCTGGCTATGGCGATTCTTTCCTGCTTCATCATCCCCTTCGGCCTCGCGGTCAAGAAGGGGCAACAGGCGATTCAACAATGAGCATCACGGCCTTTGCTTCCCATCTCCACCGTCGTGTCCTGGTCACCGGGGGCGCAGGTTTCGTCGGTTCGCACATCGTGGATCGGCTGTTGGCGGACGGACACCGCGTGCTTGTGGTCGACAACCTCTCCACGGGGCGAACGACCAATGTGCCGGACGAGTGCGCCTTCGCGCTGGTGGACATCGCCGATTCGGCGCTCTGGACGGTGATGCAGCAATTCCGGCCCCAGGCGGTGGTCCATGCCGCAGCCCAGGCCTCCGTGCCGGTCTCGGTGGGGCAACCCCAGGCCGACGCGCGGGCGAACGTCATGGGCACGTTGAACCTGGTCCAGGCATCGCTGGCGGCGGGGGTGGAGCAACTGGTGTACGTGAACACCGGCGGGGCCCTGTACGGCCGGCCGAGATACCTCCCGATCGACGAATCGCACCCCGTGGAGCCGATCAGCCCGTACGGACTGTCGAAGTGGACGGCTGAGCAGTATCTGCGCTTGCTGGGTGACGGGAAGATCGCCGTCAAAGTGCTGCGATTGGCCAATGTCTATGGCCCCCGCCAGTCACCGGACACGGAGGCCGGGGTCATCAGCGTCTTTGCCTCGCGGATGCTGGACCGGCTTCCCGTGACCATCCATGGCGACGGGAGCCAGACGCGAGACTTCGTCTTCGTGGGCGATGTTGCTCGCGCGGCCGAAGCGGCGCTCTCGACCCCCGGGGAGCCGACGGTGCATGTCAGCTCCGGGACAGGGACCTCGGTGCGCGAGGTGTTCGGCTTCGTCGCGGCGGAAACGGGGTACCGGAACAGCCCGCTGTTCGGGCCAGCACGTGCTGGCGACATCCGTGACAGCGTCCTCTCGAACGGCCTCGCCCGGCGGGTCCTCGGGTGGAGCCCGGAGACGCCGCTGGCGGACGGAATTGCGGAGACAGTGGCCTGGATGCGCCTCGGGATGGAGGCTCCAGTGGCGGCAGTGGCCGGATGAACCGTATGCCGGCGACTGAGCCGGCGGTGGCGGGCGAATTCTTGCCTTTGCGGGGTATGCGTTCCATACTTAGAGCTTGATCCGCTGAGGCGGATCGTTTTTGTGTTGGAATCCGTTTCGAGATTCCGGGACCCTGCCCGGGTGGCGCAATTGGCAGCGCAGTCGATTTGTAATCGACCGGTTAGGGGTTCGAGTCCCCTCTCGGGCTCCAACACAGCCACGCCCGCCGCGAGAGCGGTGGACCACGTGGAGAGATGGCCGAGTGGTTAATGGCAGCAGACTGTAAATCTGCCGCGCTTCGCGCTTCGGAGGTTCGAATCCTCCTCTCTCCACCACCTTCCAGGCCGCCGGGCTTCACGCTCACGGCCAACGCGCTCGCAAGGAGCTTCTCCGAGCACCAGCCGCCCTCATAGCTCAGTCGGCAGAGCGCGTTCTTGGTAAGAACGAGGTCTCCAGTTCGAATCTGGATGAGGGCTCCAGCAACACTCTAAGGCGGAGCCAACCGCCTGGGCCAAAACACCAACTCAGCCCGGAGGGCACCATTCAATGGCGAAGGCGAAATTTGAGAGGACGAAGCCGCACGTAAACGTCGGGACGATTGGTCACGTTGACCACGGCAAGACGACGTTGACGGCTGCGATCACGAAGGTGCTGGCGCTGAAGGGCGAAGCGGAATACCGGGCGTTCGACTCGATCGACAACGCGCCGGAAGAGCGCGCCCGCGGCATCACCATCGCCATCGCCCACGTGGAGTACGAGACGGACAAGCGGCATTACGCCCACGTCGACTGCCCGGGCCACGCCGACTACATCAAGAATATGATCACCGGCGCCGCCCAGATGGACGGCGGCATCCTGGTGGTGGCCGCGCCCGATGGCCCGATGCCCCAGACGCGCGAGCACATCCTGCTCGCCCGCCAGGTGGAAGTGCCCGCCCTCGTCGTCTTCCTGAACAAGGTCGACATGATGGAGGACGAAGAGCTCCTCGAACTGGTCGAGCTCGAACTGCGCGAACTGCTCTCCGCCCAGGAGTTCCCGGGCGATGAGATCCCGATCATCCGGGGCAGCGGCCTGAAGGCCCTCGAATCGACTTCGACGGACCCGAACGCGCCGGAATACAAGTGCATCCTGGACCTGATGGACGCCGTCGACAGCTACATCCCGACGCCGGAGCGGCCGCTGGACAAGCCGTTCCTGATGCCGGTGGAAGACGTCTTCGGGATCAAGGGCCGGGGCACCGTGGTCACCGGGCGCATCGAGCGCGGCGTGGTCAAGGTGGGCGAAGAGATCGAGATCATCGGCATCGCCGAGACCCGCAAGACCACCGTGACCGGCGTGGAAATGTTCAAGAAGCTGCTGGACGAAGGCCAGGCCGGCGACAACGTCGGCTGCCTGCTGCGCGGCGTTGAGCGGGACGACGTGCAGCGCGGCCAGGTGCTGGCCAAGCCGGGCTCGATCAAGCCGCACACCAGGATGGAGGCGCAGGTCTACGTCCTCTCCAAGGAAGAAGGCGGGCGCCACACCCCGTTCTTCAACGGCTACCGGCCGCAGTTCTACGTGCGCACCACGGACGTGACCGGGGCGATTGGGCTTCCGGAAGGCGTTGAAATGGTGATGCCCGGGGACAACATCCTGATGACGATCGAGCTGATCCAGCCCGTCGCCATCGAAGAAGGCCTCCGCTTCGCCATCCGCGAAGGCGGCCGCACCGTCGGCGCCGGCGTCGTCACCAAAATCCTCGCCTAGGCGATTCGGTCCCACGAAGGAAACGGCATATGGCTCGTCAACAGATTCGCATCAAGCTCAAGGCGTACGACCACCGCCTCCTGGATCAGTCGGCCCGGCAGATTGTCGAGGCGGCTGAGCGCACCGGAGCGGCTGTGGCCGGCCCTGTGCCGCTTCCCACTTCGATCGACAAGTACACGGTTTTGAAGGGCCCGCACATCCATAAGGATGCCCGCGAGCAGTTCGAAATCCGCACCCACAAGCGGCTCATCGACATCATGGAGCCGACTTCCAAGACGGTGGACACGCTCATGCGGCTTCAGTTGCCCAGCGGCGTGGACATCGAGATCAAGCTGTAGGCCGCCATGACGATTGAAGGCATTCTCGGTCGCAAGCTGGGCACCACGCAGGTGTTCGATGGGAAGGGGCGCCTCCGCGGCGTTACCGCCGTCGAAGTTGGCCCGTGCTTCGTGACCGATATCCGCACTCCCGAGAAAAACGGGTACTCCGCTGTGCAGGTTGGCTTCTCGGAAGACAAGCGCCTGAACAAGCCTGAGACGGGCCACCTCAAGGCGGCTGGCAACCTGAAGCTGCGCCACCTGGCCGAATTCGCCTCCGCTGGTGGCGATTACGCCCTCGGCGACCGCATCGGCACGGAGCTCTTCGAAGCCGGCCAGATGGTCGACGTGACCGCGACCTCCAAGGGACGCGGTTACCAGGGTGGTGTCCGCCGCCACAACTTCAGCGGCGGCCCCAAGACCCACGGCCAGAGCGACCGCCATC
>WBZP01006424.1_pt1 | contig 11633 bp, 7 predicted proteins | sample 5204301 | NCBI WGS metagenome assembly WBZP01 (sample SAMN12412401, study PRJNA552823) | activated sludge metagenome | isolation source: activated sludge from nitrification reactor of wastewater treatment plant... | place: USA: Pennsylvania | collected 2017
CGCGGCCGACGCCCGGCCGAACTGGCGGTAGATGAAGGCGAGCGGGAGAGTTGGCAAAATTTCCAGCGGGCTGCGACCAGACGCGCTGCGTATTGACGAGCTGCGAATCTCACTTAAAAGTTGCAGGCGATCCTCACTGGAACATCCGTCTGACCTCCTATGACAGTCTGCGTCGCCGTCTCCGTTGATGATGGGCTGGTATTCGCAGCTGATAGCGCGAGCACGCTGTTGCAGACGGACGAGCAAGGAAGAAGCGCAGTCGTCAACGTCTATAGGTACGGCAATAAGGTCTTCAATCTTGTTCGCGGCCTGCCAATTTGCGCAATGACTGCCGGCATGGGCTCGATTGGCCGCGTCCCTATTCAGTCGCTCGCTAAAGACCTTAGAGTGAGCCTTACTGGCAATGGGGCTGATGACGGATACAAAATCGATCGCGAAGATTTCTCCATCGAACAGATCGCAATTTATGCGCGCAAATTCCTGTTCGAAGATCGCTACCAAAAACTCGACCCCCGACCCCCGCCCCCTCATGCCCTTGAGTTTTGGGTCGGTGGATACTCGTCACGTGAAGAACGGCCGGAGTTATGGAAGGTTTTGATCAACAACGGAACGTGCGAAGCACCCAAGTGCTTACGGAACCCCGGTGATTGTGGGATCGATTGGGGCGGCCAACCGGAAGCCATTCATCGATTGCTAATTGGGTTCGCGCAAAACGTTCCAGAGGTGCTCCACGGTGCAGGAGTTCCAGAGGCGGACCTTTTGAAGCTGATGGGTGTGATACGGCAGAATACGCAAGCGCACCTGGTGGCCCCGCAAATGCCGATCCAGGACGCCATTGAGCTTGCTGAGTTTCTTGTCGATTTGACCAAGAAATATGTTCGTTTCCTGCCCGGTGCCGATGTCGTTGGCGGCGACACCGCCAAGGGACTGCCGAAGGAGCTCCGCGGTGCGAAGCTCAGCGTCGACCTGCGCTTCGAGGATCTTCCGTCGGCGTGCCCGGACGGTGCCGGAGTGGTGGCGGGCACGCTGCGGGCGTCCGGATTGATCCGCGTCACGGTGACGACGACCGGCGGCGATTCGAGCGTGACCGCGGAGGCCGAGGTCGAGGCGTCCTACCGCGGGAAGGTCGGCGACGACGCCCGCTGGAAGACGATCGACGACGTCGACGTCCGGACGCGCTTCTCGCTCGGCGCGACCGGGCGCGGCACGGAGACCTGGCGTGCGCGCCGGACGGGGAGCGGCTTCGGCCGCGAGGCGATCACCGACGCCAAGGACGGGGCGGCCACCAGGCAGGCGATCGAGCGCGACGCCGGCCAACTCGCCCCCGGCCGCGGCGGCATCTGGGGCCCGCAGGGCGGCATCAACTGGTCGCGTGGGGCGAGCCTCTGGGACCTGCGCAGCGTTGCGAACGTGAAGGGCCTGATCGCGACCTCGGTGGCGAACTACCTGCTCACGCTCGCCGCGGTCGAGTACGTGCGCAAGGCGACCCTGCCGCGCCTGGAGAAGCACTGGTACGACGACGAGGCCTGCCTCAAACTCGACGCGGCCGCCGCCGACCGCACCATCTCCCCGGGCGGGACGACGACGATCACCGCACGTGACGCGCGCGCCGCCGACGGCACGCCGGTGCCGGCGTCGCTCAGCGCGTCCGGTGAGGCGTCCGTGGCGCCCGACCAGGCGGCACTGCCCGCCGCCGGCTCAGCGGCGTTCACCCTCACCGCGCCCGCCGCGCGGCCGGTGAAGGCCGCCTGGAAGGTCGTCGCGCTGAGCCGCGCGGGCAAGCGCACGGTGACCGGGACGCTGATGGACCGCAGCCGCTACCGGGTGACGCTCGCGCTCGCGGGGACGGCGACGCTCGCCACCCACGACGCGAGCGCCGATCTCGCCGGCGTCCTCCTCGCCGAGCCGCAAGATGGGACGCCGCAGCGCTGGACGGCGTCCGGGCCGGTCAGCTGGTCGAACATCGTCTTCACCCCGAAGATCCCGTGCACCTACGGCGATCCGGTGGCGGGCGGGGTGTGGACCGTGACGATCACCGACGTGCCGCCCGAGCAGATCCAGCTCACCTGGACGGTCGACGAGGCCACGCGCGTGAACGCCAGCGCGTTCTGCCCGCCGAGCGCGGTCATCCCCGACCAGGTCGGCCCGCGCCCGATCGCCGTCGCCCCGACGACGTTCACCCTCCCCGCGGCCGGCGGCACCCGCCAGCTGACCGGCACCTACGCCGGCGGCGAGGGCTCGTTCTCCAGCGACGGCACGTTGAAGGTCGAGCCCGAGACGGGCTGAGCGGCACCCGAGGGTCCTAGAGCGCACGGACGTGGTGGCATGTCGCTGATCCGACGGTGAACGTCGTCATGTCATGGGGCCGATCGTCGGTCGGTTCCGACTCCCGGGATGCACCCGAGACATGCCCAAGTTGTTCCGTCGGGAACAGCGGCCGCTCAGGCTCGCCAGGTGCGTCGGCAGGCGGTCGACGCCCGAGGGCGATGACACGTGGCTCGCCGTGCGGGTCAGACATCCTCCTCAGCTGACGTCAGCCGAGCGCGTGACGCCGCTGGTGTCAGAACCGGAAGGCGAAGCTCGTTCCTTCCAGCATCGTTCGATCGCGAGCGACCACGATTCTGACTCGTGGTCTCTTGTGTTCGAGTCCAGCGCCTGATTCAGCGGCGCATCACGCGCCCAAATCAGCCGATTTGCAGGCACTTCAATGGCGAGACCCGGACTCGAACCGGGGACACCACGATTTTCAGTCGTCGGCGTTCGCGCCGCGATCGCCAGTGTTCATGGGGTTTTCGCCGGCGGCCCGGGGCCCGGCATGTCCGTGGATAGCGGTTGATGCACCTGGGTTCGGGGCGTGAGAGGCACTTCACGCCCTAAACGCTCGACTGCTCAGTTGAGTACGCAAGCTCGGCGTCACGGTCGCGGACGCGCACGTAAACGGGTCGTTCGGTTTCGAGGCACGGCAGGCAGAACGAACCCAAGGACGAACTCTGGGTCGAATGCCCGGGCGAGCTTCTGGATCGTCTCAGCGTCGGTCGGTGCGGGTAGCTCTCGAGGCGTGAGACCTTCGGGACGTTCGTGCCCAGGAGCACTGTGCCCGCCGCCGTTCGGCGCACGCCTTGCACCGGTCGTGAAGAGAGGAACTGTCAACTGGGGTTGGTCGGGTCGACGAATAGCGAATCGGTCACTACAGTCGCCTCGTGCGGTCCTCAGCCGCCAAGGGTTGTGCGCTGGCGGTCTTCATCGTCCTGGTGATTGTCGTGCCCGCGGCTGCGGCGCCCGTGACGATCGACTTCGAGTCCGGTGCCGCGGTGGGTGATCCAGTCACAAACCAGTACGGCCCGCCGGGCTTTCTCGCTGGGCCGACATTCACCGCGCCGGTGAATGCCGGGTTCAACGCTGGGTGTGCGCAGCCGCATCTCACTGCGTCGAGACCGGCGTTCTCCGGCAGCTACACCCTCGAGCTCGATGGCTGCGCGAACGGGGAGTTCTATCCGACGGGTGCGTTTCTCAAGCTGGGGTACACGGCGAAGTCGCTGGACTTCCAGATCGCCGAGACCGGCACGCTCGTCGCTCCGGACGAGGTGATCATCACCGCCTTCCGCGCGGACAAGTCGATCGTCGTTCAGCAATCGTCGTTCCTGCCCCCACAGACTCAGCCGACCTACAAGCAGATCTCCGTCAACTCAAGTGCGTACGACATCGCGTTCGTGGTGATCGAGCGCGGGACGCAGACCGGGAACCCGGCGTCGCTGACCGGGGTATCGCCGTCGATCGGGCAGAGCCTGCTGCTCCTGGACGACCTGACGTACGACCCCCCGGCGGCTCCGCCGGAGAGCAGCTTCCTGCTCGCGGCGACGCCGAGTTCGCTGCGGCTCGCCGAGGGTGCCGAGGCCGACGTCACGATTCCGGTCACCTGGGTCAACAACCCGGACCCCTCGACGAGCCCGGTGTCGTTCGAGGTGGCTGCCCCACCGGGCGTCACAGCGTCGGTGTCGCCGAACCCGAGCACGGCCGGGACGGCGACCCTGCACCTGAAGGCTGACAAGAATGCGCCGACCGGGGACGTCACGGTCACGGTCGATGGGTTCGTCGACCAGGGCACACCGGCGGAGAAGCACGCGTCGACCGCGCTCGCTCTCACGGTCGCGGCGCCTTACGGGCTCAATGCGCTCGCGCCGGTTTCGCTGACGGCGTGCTCGCCGACGCAGGTGTTCGTCCGGGTGTTCACCGAGCCGGGCTTCAGCGACCCGCTGACGGTGCGCGTCTCCGGCCCCACGTACCTCAACGTCACGCCGATCGGCGACGCGCCGGGGGTCGGGTCTGCGACGATCACTGCGAGTCCGCAGAACGGCGAGCTCATCGTCCCGGTGGCGGTGGACGCCGATCGCTCATCTGCGTCGTTCGGTCCGGCGAAGCTCGTGGTCACGGCCCAGGCCACGGGGTACGCGCAGGTCAAGACGGAGGGCGCCTTGACGTTGCAGCGTGCGGGGATCGCGAGCGTGCGCGCTGCCGGGACAGGTCTCCCGGTCGGCGTGGCGCGCGGACCGATGTTCCGCAGGCCGGGCACGCTGCTTGATCTGGGCGGCGCGGGGTTCTGTCCCGGGAGTCGGCTGCGCTTCGGGACCAACGGATCGCAGGGCGCGCCACGCTCGATCGCCCCGGACGGGCGCTCGATGCGCGTGGAGGTGCCGCGCGGCGCACTGAGCGGCCCGATCACCCTGATCAGGACGGACGACCCGCTCACCCGCGAGAAGGCGGCCGAGGCGGCGGTCTCGCCGGCCCTCCCAGTCCTGGACTACCGCTCGGCGTATGGGTTCGCCTTTCCGAACAAGCGGTTCGAGGAGAACTTCACGCTCAGGCAGTTCGACAACACGTTCGGTTCGAGCATCTTCGTTCAGATCGACCCCTGCGCGGTCGCGACGCTCGGAGTCGTCTCCTGTCCGATCCCGACCGGGATCCCGGACCCGTTCGCGCTCACCGTCATCGCCGCGCTCGCCGACAAGGGGCGCAGCGGTCTTTGCTACGGCAACTCGCATCTCAACGCCGACATCGTCAACGGAGCCCCGATCGGCGGGTTCGACCCGCCGGGCGCGCAGCGGACGATCGATCTCACCGGCCCGGCCGGCCCCGCGCCGGCGCTGCTCACCCGCATCGGAGAACGGCACCTGCAGCAGTTCGACGCCAAGATGATCGCCGCGGCCGCTGCCGATGCGCTCAGCGGTCGTGACCCGGCGACAAGCGCCAAGATCATCCACGAGCGTGCCGTCCAGCAGCTCACCGACGGCGGCTCGTCACTCGGGGGGCGGCCGGCGATCGTGAGCATCCGCCATGGCGGCTCCGGGCACGCGCTGCTCGTCTACGACGTCGAGGAGCTGGAGGGCGGCAAGTTCGCGCTGATCGTCGACGACCCGAACATCCCGTTCGACGCCGCGGAGTCCACGAGCGCCAGCCAGCACGCCGACAACATGACCCTGAGCAGGATCACCGTCGACCCGGCGAGCAACCGCTGGACCTATCCAGGGCTCGCGGACAGCGAGAACAAGACGCTCCCCTGGTCGGGGGAGATCGACCTCAAGTCGATCAACGTGCTGCCGGCGGCGGCCGTCTACAACCAGCGTCCGGTCCTTCCGAACCTGTTCCAGGCGCTCTCGGCGGTGGTGCTCGCGTCCGATGGAAGTCGCCTCGACCAGGTGACTGACGGCAGGGGGCGGCGGCTCATCGGCGCCGACGGGTTCGTCCCCAGTGGCACGGCTGGGATCCCGCAGGCCGCGCTCGTCGGACCGACCGACGTCGCTGATGGCCCCAATCCCATCGGCGTTCTGCCCGTCGGCGGGGTCTACGACGTCGCGGGGACGCGCGCCGGCGGGACGGGTCGGCTGGCCTTGCTCGGGCGGTCCGTCAGCGCAACGGCGGTGCTCGGCGGCGCAGCGGCGAGCGCCGGAGCGTCGCCGGCGACCGATCGCCTCCGCGTCGCTGCGCGCGCGCGGCTGCTCCGTCTGACGCCCGGCGCATCGGGACCCACAGCGATGACGCTCGCAACCAAGGGCCGTGGCGGCGAGCGGGTCGTCGGCGTCGAAACCACCGGCCACAAGGGGGCCGGCGACACCGTGCAGCTCCTGGGCTCCGGCGACGTCGCGCTGACCCACGGCGGCCCGCCGTCACCGGCGAACGTCACGCTGTCGTCGGTCGACGGTTCGGGTCTGCCGGTGACCGCCCGCCTGCGCTTGGGCCGGATGGCGCCCGGCGAGCGCGCACGGATCCTCGTGCCCGACTGGAAGCGACTCGCCGGCCGCGTCTTCGAGATCCAGCAGCGCCGCGGCAGGGCGACGCGACGTGTACGGATCCGGGCGCTCGCCGCACCACGCGTTCTGCGCCTCGCGGCCGTTCGCGCCCGCACGGCCAGAGGACGGATCAGCGTGCGCGCGAATCTGCGGCGCGTGGGCCGGTCCCGCTGGGCATCGGCCGGCGCCTCGCTCGTGGTGGTACACCGCCGGAAGGTCGTCGCGCGTGAGCGTACGACGGCCACCACCGAGGAGCTGCGCACCGGCCGCGCAAGCCTCGCCCTGACGACGCGAAAGCTTGCGCGCGGCCGTTACCGGATCGCGGTCGTGGTCACCGCCTCGTCAGCCGGTCGCGATGCCCTCGCGCGATCAAACGCGGTGACGACACGGCGGACGCTGACGATTCGGTGAGCGTGCATGCAGGCACGGAGCGGCTGGACGCCATGCGGATCGCGCGATGTCAGCCAGTTGCTCGTAGTTGAGCGCCCCGTTCGTGTGTACTCGAGCCACGCACCGCGCTCCCGCCCAGGACAAGTGGCGGGCGCTCGCTAGGCGCGCTCCGTGCTCCTGGCAGGCCGGGCCGAGCTGGATCTCGGGGATGCGGGGTTGACGGGTTCCTCGATCGAGGTGGTCACGTGGACCAGCGACACCCACGGTCGCGACTCGTGGTGTCTTGCGTTCGAGTACAGCGCCCGATTCAGCAGCGCATCACGAGTTCGAAACGGCCGATTTCCAGGTACTTCGATGGCGAGACCCGGACTCGAACCGGGCGGGGTCCTGTCCACCGCATCTGCTGCGTCCCCTGCGTCCCAATCGTCCCGGCTCAGGGATCCGTCGTGCAGAGTCGACGCCGTGGTTGGTACCACCGCTGGTACTCACGGCCGCTCGAGTGCTCGCCCGCCTCGCCCAGGCCCACGACGGTTGAGGGTGGGTTGAGGTGGGTTCTCTGTGGGTTCGCGAGGGGTAAGAGCCGTCGCGTTGGTTCCTGTTGCCAGCTCGGATCCATCGGCCCGAGCCTCCTGTCCGCGTGGCTGAGTCCGTCCCGCATCACCCACGACGCCGGTCGGAGCGGCGCGCTCACGGTCGCTGCAACACGAAGATCGCCCGCTCGTGCGTCTCGGCGAAGAAGCGCTCGTAGGCGGGCCACAGTGCGATCAGGTCCGGCCAGTACCGCGCGGCCTCCTGCCCGCCGGCTTCCCGGGCGACTCGTTCCTCGGCCGCACCCCCGATCCGCACGGTGACCGTCGGGTTCGCGCGCACGTTCAACGGCCACGGATTCGGGCGCTCGGAAGGTGGCCGGACGTTGCAGACGACCAGATCGTCGCCGTCACGCAGGTAGATGAGCGGGGTCGTCCGCGAACGCCCGGATCGGCGACCGGTCGCCGTGAGCAGCAGGACGGGCAGCCTGCCGGTCAGCGAGACGCGGCCACCGGTCGCCAGGAGCAGCCATCGCTGCACCGGCGAGACGACGTGGGCGATCGTCCAGGTCCCCGCCCGCGTCGCCCCGAAGCTGCGCGTCGGTGACACGCGACGGTCGCGCGTGTCCGCCTCGTCCCCACGCGCGCTCTCGGTGGTGATGCGGAAGACGGGATGCCGCGCGGCGATCGCCTCGAACTCGCCGAGCTCGGCCCGGTGGTCGAGCGGGAAGTGCGCACGCGCCGCGGGCGCGACAGCCAGGTATCGCCGCAGGATCGGGGCACGGTCGGCGGGCGCGACCTCCTGCAGGAGGACGTTCTCGCGGCGACCGTGACGAAGCACCGCCTGCCCGCCCGCCGCGCGGACGTTCGCCACCCAGTTGGCGCCCTCTCCGAGCATCGCCACCAGGTAGCGCTCGCCGTCGAGATCGGCGATGACCACCGGCAGCGTGATGCGTCGCCCGCTCCTACGACCCGAGACCTCCAGTGCGGCCAGTCGCGTCGGCCAGATGCCGGCCGCGTGCACCGCCGCCTGGGCGCGGTTGAGCACCCGTGCCACCCCGCCCGGGCGTCCCCCCGCGTAGAGACGGCGGCGCGTGGCCGGCGACAGGCAGCTCATGCGAGCACTGTCCAGGACGCCCGGCGCGGTGTCATCCGCAGCATCCACGGGCCGTGTCTCCGTGCTCCTGCCGGTGGCGGCGCGACCGGGAGCGTTCAGCTCGTGGACGCGCGACGCAGGTCAGCACGCCACCGGATGGCGCCTGCCCGCGGGCGTCGCCCGGGGCATCCGGTTGCCATGCTGGCGGTGTGAGAGCCGCACCGTCCCCAGCGAACGTCACGATCCCGTCGCGGCGGGGCGAGCTGCGCGGCTATGTTGCCCATCCGGAAGGCGACGGCCCGTGGCCGGGGGTGGTGGTGATCTTCGACGTCGGCGGTCTCAGCCGCGACACGGTGCGCCAGTGCGACTGGCTGGCATCCGAGGGCTTCCGGGCGGTTGCTCCCGACCTGTACCGGGGACGGCCGATCGCCCGCTGCCTGGTGCCGGTCATGCGTGATGCCATCAGAGGCGGGGGCGCGGTCTTCGACGACATCGCTGACACCCGAGAATGGCTGGAGGCCTCGCCGCACAGCAACGGGCGCACCGGGGTGATCGGCTTCTGCATGGGAGGCGGCTTCGCGCTCCTGTTGGCCCCCGGTCACGGCTTCGCCGCGTCCGCGCCGAACTACGGGGCCGTACCGAAGCACCCCGAGACGGCGCTGGCCGGAGCGTGCCCGATCGTGGCGAGCTACGGCGGGCGCGACCGGACGCTGCGGCATGCCGCGCGACGCCTCGACGAGGTGCTGGACGACCTCGGTGTCGTGCACGATGTCAAGGAGTACCCGGCCGCGGGTCACGGGTTCATGAACGACCACGAAGGCGCCGGGGACCGGATCCCCCTGCTCTTCGCCGTGATGGGCCGATGGGCCAGGAACGGGTTCCACGAGCCGTCGGCCCGCGACGCTCGACGCCGGATCGTCGCGTTCTTCGAGCGGCAGCTGGGAGCGTGACGCCGTGGAGATGACGACGGCCGGTCAGGGCCCGCGGGTCGCGGCGGGGTGAACCGTGACCGCTCCGAGGTCGAGGTTGCGCGATGAGCTGGTGGGCGGCCCGAAGCGGGAACTGCACAACGCCGGGGTGGTATCCGCCGTGCTCGCCGACCCCTCGCGGGTGGGCGAGCTGTTCGACTGTGTGCTCGACCCCGACGAGTACGTGCGCATGCGCGCGGCTGACGCGCTGGAGAAGGTGTGCCGCCGGGACCCCGGGATCGTGGCCCCGCTCACCGGGCGTGTCCTCTCCGAGCTGGCGGTCAGCGACCAGCCGTCGGTGCAGTGGCACGTCGCCCAGATCCTCGGGCGAGTCCCCCTCGAGGGCTCGCAGCGGCGGCGCGCCGTGCAGGTGGTGCGCCGCTATCTGGTGACGAGCGGCGACTGGATCGTGCTCAGCCACAGCATGGACACGCTCGCCGGGTTCGCCGAACACGACGCGCGGCTGCGCCGGGCGATCGATCCGAGGCTCACCGAACTCGTCGACGACCCCCGCAAAGCGGTCGCCGCACGGGCCCGCCGGATCCGGGAACGTCTCGGGCTCTCCGGCGCTCCGTCGTCGCCGTAGCCGTCACGGATCGGCCGGCGACGTGCGTTCCGTAGTGTCGCACGCATGCCGCCCAACGATCAGCGGTGCGCTCGCGGCGCTCGCCTCGCAGCAGCGCTGGGTGCGGCGTCGCTTTTCGGCGCGATGCTGTGGTGGCGACGGCATCCGTCGGCGTGTCCGTACTCCCAGCGCTTCTGGCTCGAGCCGCCGCACCCGCTGATCACCCGCGCGCGGCTGCGCGAGATCCTCGCGCCGGAGCCCGGTGAGCGGATCCTCGAGATCGGCCCCGGCACCGGGTACTACACGCTGCCGCTCGCACGCTGGATCGGCCCCGGCGGGCAGCTCGACGTCCTCGACCTGCAGCAGGCGATGCTCGACACCACGATGCGCCGCGCCCGCGAGAGCGGCCTGAAGAACATCACCCCGACCTGCGCGGACGCCCAGCGTCTGCCCTACCCCGACGCGACGTTCGACGCCGTCGTTCTCGTCACGACCCTCGGGGAGATCCCCGACCAGGACGCCGCGTGGGGCGAGATCGCCCGAGTGCTCAAGCCCGCCGGTCGCGCGATCAACGGCGAGCTCTTCGGTGATCCGCACTGGGTCAGCCCCGCGACCGCCGAAGGACGTGCCGGCGCTGCAGGCCTCGGCAGACACCGGCGACTCGGCCCGAAAGGCGGGTACTTCGGCCGCCACGAACGAACCTGATGGGGTGCCTCACGACCGCGTCGGGGCCGTGGTGTCCCCGACCCGAGGGGGAGCGGCGGGCGGGAGTCCTGCGCGGGCCTGGCGATGCGGCGCCGCCAGGCGTACCATCGGCGGATGGGGATGGGGGTGCGCATCGCAGCGCTCGCCGCGGGAGCGCTGCTCTTCGTGGCGTTGCTGCCCGCCGCCGCGCCCGCCGCGGTGCGCCTCGGGCCCGACATCAGCAAGCCGCTGCCGTCGGGCGGCTTCCATCTCGGGGCGATCGGCTGTCAGAAGGAGCCCTTCTCGCCGTGTTACTACCTGAACCTGCGCTCGACCAACCCGGACGCGCTCGCAGCGGCGCCCGCGGACGGCGTGATCGTTCGCTGGCGCTTTCGCGCCGGCTGCTGCACGGACCCGCAGACGCTGACGCGCACGATGAAGCTCGCGACGTTCGATCTCGGCGCGAACGACGGCCTCGGCGGTTACGGGTACGTCGTCCTCGACCAGACCGGCGCGGGCTTCGACCTGCCGCCCGGTAACCAGGTGCTCGCCGACGCACCCGTCGAGCTGCCCGCGCGCCTCCCGATCAAGGCCGGCCAGCGGGTGGGGATCATCGCTGACGACCCGATCGCCTTCACCGTGAACGACGAGACGCCCGGCGTGACGTCGACCTCGATCGCCCACACCTCGCTCTACCTGGGCCAGGCCTACGGGATCGTCTTCGGCGCGGCCGTGCAGATCAGCGCCGACGTCGAGCCCGACGCCGACCGCGACGGCTACGGCGACGAGACACAGGACTGCCAGCCCGCCGATCCCACGCTGCACGAGAGCGCCTCGTGCGCTCCGCCGCCGGCGCCGGGGCCGCCGCCGCCGCTGATCGTCGCCGTGCCGTGCGCGTCACCGTGCCCGAGCGGTGGTCCCAGCGCCGGGGCCGTCTTCCCGCGGCCGGTCGGCGGGGGCGTCCCGCCCTCCACGGACGGGATCCACTTCTACATCCCGCTCTCCTGCCCGCCGGCCGCGACGCAGCCCTGCGGCGGCTTCCTGGTGATCGAGCCCGCGGGCGGCAAGAAGGCCTCGGCGAGCGCGAAGCGCGCGGTGCTCGGCCGGGTGAGGTACTCC
>WBZP01004870.1_pt1 | contig 11632 bp, 13 predicted proteins | sample 5204301 | NCBI WGS metagenome assembly WBZP01 (sample SAMN12412401, study PRJNA552823) | activated sludge metagenome | isolation source: activated sludge from nitrification reactor of wastewater treatment plant... | place: USA: Pennsylvania | collected 2017
TCAAGATCAACCAACGTCCACGGAAATGCCTCAACTACCGAGCCCCCTACGATGTCTTCGCCGACGCTCTCCGTGGTGCACTTGTAACTTGAATCCGCCTTGGCGATAGTCAAGCGTCCAACGGCTCCGTGACTGTTATCGACCTCTCTCTGGTGCCTGCGGAAGTGGTGCACATCATAACGGCGGTGATTGCACGTATGACGCTGGAGGCCCTGCAGCGTTACCGCAAGCTGAATCACGGCAAGACTTTGCCCACCGTGCTGGTGATGGAAGAAGCACACACATTCATCAAGCGCTACAAGGACGACTCGGAAAATCAAAACTCAGCGGCCATATGCTGCCAGGTATTTGAAAGAATCGCCCGTGAAGGGCGGAAGTTCGGGCTGGGCCTGGTGCTGTCATCTCAGCGCCCGAGCGAACTCTCACCTACCGTGCTTTCCCAGTGCAACAGTTACCTGCTGCACCGCATCAGCAATGACCAGGACCAGGACTTGGTGCACAAGCTGGTGCCCGACAACCTGCGCGGTTTGCTGCGCGACCTGCCCTCACTGCCATCCCGACACGCCATTCTGCTTGGCTGGGCCTCGGAGCTGCCGGTACTTGTGCAGATGAATGCGTTGCCTAAGCAGCATCAACCGGATTCGCACGATCCGGATTTCTGGGCGGTGTGGTCAGGCCAAGCCAGCGACGGCAAGAGTGTCGAGCGCAATGTGGATTGGAAGGCCATCGCGGATGACTGGCAGCAGATACAGCGAGAGGAGCCAGACTCGGATTAATTTCTATCTGAATTTTTTTGGACAAACCGCCAGAGTCTGGTTTTTTCTGTGGAGTAAGGATGTGACTGAACAACGCTATCCAGCCGCGAGTTCGTCGTGCCATCGTCCGCGCCAGAAATGCCAGTAGGGAGGGTCTGGTGAAGTAGGCTGGTGTTGAGGCGCTCTGCGCCGAAACCCAGCTTCTTGGTGGTTGTCCCAGCCAAAAGGAGACCGGGCCTCGGCTGGAAAGGGTCGATTTCCGTTCACAAGAGAAGAACAATAGCTCTCTATTAGAATCATTTGTTCTCTTGATAAGAACAAAATCCCGCCCAGTTGCCCCAGGCCCGGATAGGATCAAAGCGTTGGTTTGATCCTACCCTGTTTCGCCTCTCTGGCGATCACCCATGATCCTTCGTCGGGGGTGGGATTCACTTTGTTGACACGAGGTGGCTTCTCCGGGCAGCGGCTGTTTGGCGGGATTTTTCGTTCTCGATAAGAGAACAATTGCCGATCATAATTCAGATATTGTTCTTCAAATAACAACAAAAACAGGCCTTTTTCGTCATCGCCCGGAAGCTTGTAGGCTGGCGATGAGCGAAGCGAATCCCAGCACTTGAGCCGCCACCAAAAAGCTGGGTTTCGGCGCTTCGCGCCTCAACACCAGCCTACCAGGCTGATTGTTCATGCCACGAGGGTGGCGGATGTACCGCCAGCCAATGGCGTGCGATCTCCTCGCGGCGGCAGATCCAGACCGCCTCCCGCTCTTGGGCGTAGTCGAGAAACCTGGCCAAGGCCATGGCCCGGGCCGGATGACCGCTGATCCGCCCGTGCAGTCCCACGCTCATCACCTTGGGGCGTCGGGCGCCTTCGAGCCAGAGACAATCCAAGGCGTCCTTGAGCTGTTGGAAGAAGTCCTGTCCGGTAGCGAAGCCGGTGGGGATGAGATAGCGAAAGTCGTTATTTATCAGGGTGTAGGGGATCACCAGATGGGGCGGCTTGCCGGGGAGCCAATAGGGCAGGTCGTCGTTGTAGCTGTCCGAATCGTAGAGGAAGCCCCCTTCCTCGCGCACGAGACGCCGAGTGTTGGGGCTGACCCTTCCGGTGTACCAACCCAGGGGGCGGCGACCGCAGCACTGTTCGATGACGGCGATGGTGCGACGGATATGCGCCCGCTCCTCCTCCTCCGGCACCGATCGGTAATCCAACCAGCGGTAGCCGTGACCGGCCACCTCGTGGCCGGCCTCGCCCAGCGCCCGGCCTATCTCAGGCGTGAGTTCCAGGGCGCGTCCGACGGCAAAGGCGGTGAGGGGGAGGGCGCGCTCGCGGAAGAGTTCCAGGATACGCCAGACCCCGGCGCGGGAGCCGTATTCGTACATCCCCTCGACGCTCGGGTCCCGTTCACCTTCCCGGGCCGGGCGACCGGGGAGTTCGTGCAGCCAGGCTTCCGAGCGGGGATCGCCGTTGAACAGGCTGGATTCGCCGCCTTCCTCGATATTGAGCACGAACTGCAAGGCCAGACGCGCCCCATTCGGCCATCGGGCCTGGGGTGGGTCGCCGCCATAGCCCAGCAGGTCGCGTTCCATGCTCACCCCAGTTCGAAGGTGGTGACGCCGAACACCCGCTCATGGGCGATCCGCGGGAAGGGACCCAGATACATCCGGGCGCAGCCGAACACCGGCTGCATCTGGTAGCGCTCCGCCAGGGCGACGGCGGGCGGGTTGTTTTCCGGCACATCGAGGAACAGAGGTCCCCCATCGGCGAAGCGGGCGAAGTGGTCGTAGAGCGCCGTTGCCGCCGCGCTGTCATCGGCAAAGAGGGGGCCGACCTTGAAACCCTCGCCGCAACGACGCACGACCCCGTAGCCGCTCAGGCGTCCGTCCCGGAGACAGCCCAGGGCGAGGGCCTCGGGCTGGGCGATCCAGCCCTGTAAAAAGGCGCGGCGCGGCGCGGGGAAACAGGTGCGGTCGTAGGCGAGCAAAGACTCGAAGTCCAGGTCGGCCAGGGGGAGGATGTCGCCAGCGGACGGGTCCGTGGCAAACCGGGCGGGTTGGTCGAGCCGATAACGGATGTCCCGGTGGGAGAAGGCAAAACCGCCGCGGGCGTAGTAGTCCTGCATGTTGAAGACGCCGTCCATGCCGATGCTCGCCCCGGGACGCAGGCGACCGAGCAACCGATCGCGGCGGGCGTGCCAGAGTCGATCGCCGAGTCCGCGACCACGGAACTCCGGGCGGACGATGAAGAAGCCCATGAAGCCGAACTCCCCTCCATACGAGGTGATGGCGCCGCCGCCGATCACTTCGCCCTCGATCTCCGCCGCCACGAAGGCCTCCGGATCACACCGCCAGAAGAGTTCGGCGTCGTGCCGGCCCGGGTTCCAACCCTCGGCCGCGGCCCAGGCCACCAGTTCGTCGACCTCGGCCCGGCTCATGTTGCGGATCAGCATTTCAGTCGTCATGGCTCGTCTCCTCGGGGATGGTTCTCGTTTTGGTTGGGGTGTTCGGGAACCGGGTTTCGTCCAGACGGCACCCGGGGCCAAACAGGCTATAAGATAATTAATATTGATGCTAATAAAACATAAGAAAACATCAAGGGTTGTCGGCGGTGAATCTCACCACCTATCCGTTTTGGCGAGCAAGGGTTCCTCAGCCTCTTTCCTGTTGGAAAAGGATGGAGAAGGGGGATTTTCTGGCCTGAACCCCCCTCGATCCCCCCTTATCAAGGGGGAAACACACTGATAGGTGGCCAGGGCGGTGAATAAAGATCATGGACCCGGATCGTCCGATGTGTTACTAGCCCGAATTTCTTCCGGCAGAGGCGTCCGGGAACACAGGCCGGAGCGATGTAGCTTTTATCCGAACAGTTCATGATCCAACTCATCGAAATCACCAAGGTCTACAACCAGGGGCGTCCCAACGAACTCTGGGCGCTACGCGGCATCGACCTGAGCCTGGAGGCGAACCGTATCGCGGTGATCCAGGGGCCGAGCGGGTCGGGGAAGACCTCCCTGCTGTCCATCATCGGCTGTCTGTCACGACCGACCTCCGGGCGGGTCCTGTTGCATGGAAAGCTCTTGTCCGGGTTGCCGGAGCGGTTTCTGACCCAGGTGCGGCGCCACACCTTCGGCTTCATCTTCCAGCAGTTCCACCTCATCCGTGGCATCCGGCTGGTGGAGAACCTGATGCTGCCCGCCTATCCCCTGGGACCGGACTATGCCGGACTGAAGGCGAAGGCCAGGGGGCTGCTGGAGCGCTTCGGCCTGGCCGGCAAGGAGGATTCCCCGGTGGAATGGTTGTCCGGCGGGGAGCGGCAACGGGCGGCGATCTGTCGGGCGCTGATCAATGATCCCGAGATCCTCATCGCCGACGAGCCCACGGCCAATCTGGACAGCCGGCTGACGGCGGAATTCATGGGCCTGGTGGCGGACCTCAAGGCGGAAGGCAAGACCCTCATCCTCTCCAGTCATGACCCCCGGGTGGCCCAGCACCAGGCGGTGGATCGGGTGATCCGCATGGGCGACGGTCTCTTGGTCGAGTACTGAGCCGTGTTTTTCAATCCGGCCATTCTCGCCCTGGTGGGCGTCAACGCCCTGGTGTCCGGCTTGCTGCTGCTGGCCGCCGGCTTTGCGCTCCAGGTGCTGCGGTACTGGGATCTGGCCAGCGGCTCCGAGCGGCAGTTGCGGCTCGAACGCCGCACCTATCTGATCTCCACCATCCTGGGCTTGTTGCTGGTCGCCGAGAGCCTGTCGCTGTGGCTCTTCGTCCATACCGCCGAGTCGCTGCACAGCCAGTTCGTGGGGGCCATGTGCGCCACCGGGGTGCTGAACCAGAACCCCTGGGGCTGGCCGACCCTGTTTCTCAAGCTGGGGGTGTTCGCTGCCGGGGCGCTGTGGCTGGTGCTCAATTGGCTCGATCAGCAGGGTTACGATTACCCGCTGGTGCGGGTCAAATACGCCTGGCTGCTCCCCATCCTGCCCCTGGTGCTGGTCGAGGGCTGGTCGCAACTCGAATTTTTTCTCGCCCTGGATCCCGAGGTCATCACCTCCTGCTGTGGGGCGCTCTTTTCCTCCCAGTCCCAGGGGCTGGCGGCGGAGGTGGCCGGACTGGATCCCAGGACCTCCCTGGTCGCCCTGGCCGTCAGCGGTGGGCTGGTGATGGCGCTCGCCGGTGTTGTCGCCCGAAGCGGACGGGGGGCGCTCTGGCTGGCGGCGGTGGCGGCCGTCGCCCTGATCCTGGCCCTGATCGCGCTGGTCTCCAGCCTGGCAGTCTATATTTACGAACATCCCCAGCACCATTGCCCCTTCTGCCTGCTCAAGTCCCAGTATCACTTCATCGGCTATGCCCTCTATCTACCGCTGCTGGTGGGCGCGGTCGCCGCCCTGGCCGCCGGTCTGGTTTCGCTCTGGCGCCAGGTCCCCAGCCTCGGCCCGGCGGTGGAGTCCGGTATCAGGCGTTTCGCCCGGCTGGCCTGGCTGGGCTTCGGTCTCTTCTATGGGTTGGCGATTCTGATAATAGTGCGGTCCCATCTCAGTCTGCTGGAGTAAAGATGTTCGGCTTACGGAAACAGGCATGGCGCTGGTTGTACGGATTCGGTTGGCTGTTCTGGCTACTCCTGGCCGGCTGCGAGGGCGAGGCGCCCAAGCTCGTCAACGGCCAGGCCCTGCCGGAGACCAGTCTGGCCCGACTGGACGGCAGCCGCCTCCGCTGTCCCCAGGATGTGCGCGGCCAGGTGGTCGCCATCCGCTTCTGGGCCGACTGGTGCCCCTTCTGCAAAGAGGAGATGACCGCCCTCGAACCCCTCTACCGGCGCTACCGCGAACGGGGATTCGAGGTGCTGGCGGTCAATGTGCGTCAGGACCCGGAACGGGTGCGCGCCTTCAGCCGCTCCCTGGGCTTTACCTATGAGGCCCTGCTCGACCGCGACGGCGCCGTGGCCCGGACCTACGGGGTCCAGGGACTGCCCACCACCATCTTCGTCGATCGTGGCGGTCTCCTGCGGGGCCGGATCGTCGGCGAGTCTTCGCCCGAGCTGACCGCCAAGCTGGTGGAAGAGCTGCTGGCCGCCGCTTCGCCATGACCGCCGAGCCCAGCTATCTGCTCGCCTTCGCCAGTGGTCTGTTCGGTGCCTTCCATTGCCTTGGCATGTGCAGCGGTATCGCCGGTGGCTTCTTTTACCTCAGTCGCGGCCCCTGGCTCTGGAGCCAGACCGCCTACCACGGCAGCCGGATACTCGGTTACCTGACCCTGGGGATGAGCGGTTTCTGGCTGGGACGGGTATTGGTGCAGACCGGGCTCTTCGGCCGGGGGCAGGGGCTGTGGCTCATCGCCGTTGGCGTGGTGGTGGTGATCCTGGGCGGGCTCCATGGCTACAAGCTGTTCCGCTCCAAGCCGGCGCCGGATTCCCCCGTCGCGTCGGCTCGCGTCGCTCTAACCCGCAGTTTGGGCTGGCTGGCCCCCTTGCTCGCCGGTTGGGTGAATGCCCTGGTCCCCTGTAGCCTGGTGTTCGGGGTGGCGATCAAGACCCTGGCTATGTCGAGCTGGCTGGAGGCCGCCACCATGATGCTGGCCTTCGGTCTGGGGACCCTGCCGGCCAATCTCGCTGTCACGCTCACCGCCGCCATACTGCGGAAGCGGGCTGGTCGCTATCTGTCCCTGGCGGCGGCGGGGACGGTGGTGGGGCTCGGTCTCTGGACCATCTATGAAGGCTGGGTGTTTTACGATGTCATGCGCGGTCTGGCTCCGTGAAATGACACATGGCTCCGGCAAATCACCCATCCGATCATGGCTCCTGAGTCGCCTGTTCAGGAAAAATCCAATCTGGATCAGCTTCTTGTCCTGGTCCAGGCCAGCCTGCTCCAGGGGCATGGTCTTTGCCTGAGTCCCCTCCGGGTTGTTCCCACCTCTCTTACCTCACGGAGACAGCGAATGAGCGAATCCTCGACCATGAACCGCCGTCAGGCGTTGAAAACCCTTTCCCTCACCGGCCTGGCCGGACTCGGTCTGCTGGCGGCCAGCCCCGCGGTCACGGCGGCGAGCTGCGAAGGCGACGGCACCCCGTTGCAGTTCATCCCGAAACGCCCGCCGGATGCCAATCCGCTGGACAACGAACTCGCCAAATACCCCAAGTGCCCTTACTGCGGCATGGATCGCAAGGAATATCACCAGAGTCGTCACCTGGTGCAGTACCAGGACGATCTGGTGGACGGCACCTGTTCCATCCATTGCGCCGCCATCAGCCTGGCGATCAACCTGGATCGCGGTCCCAAGGCGATCTATGCCGCCGATGCCGGGGCCAAGGCGGAGATCAGCCCCCTGGTCAATGTGGATCAGGCCACCTATCTCATCGGCTCCAGGATCAAGGGGGTGATGACCGGGGTCAGCAAGGTGGCCTTTGCCTCCAAGGAAGCGGCGGCGGCGGCGCAGAAACAACAGGGCGGTGATCTGGGCGACTTCAACGCCGCCCTCAAGGCCACCTATGCCGATCTGGCCCAGGACACCATCCTGATCCGCCAACGTCGGGCCGAGAAGCGGCAGAAGATGACGGGACACTGATCTGGAAGGAGGTCAGCCTCGGTGTTCCCGGGCCTGGGCGTTTGGATCCGGTTTTCTGTTCTTTTATGGAGAACAATGCCTCTTGATATTGATTCATTGTTCTCTTCATAAGAACGAAAATAGCCGTTTCCAGCCGAGGCCCGGAACCGCCGAGGCGATGGCCTGAGCATGAATAGCCATCCCTGGATGCGGAAGCGAGGAGCGGTACAGGGATGTACCCGCTAGGAAACCGAGGACACCCTGGCCTCCTTGAGCCGCCGTCTCGCCGTGCCTGATAAGCGCCCGCCAACTGAAGCGAACCAGGCCGGGAATTGCGCCCAGGGGGGATCTGGTTTACTCTTCGCGCCTGCTGTTCTGGCCTGGAGCGGACGGATCCAAGATCCGCAAACCCTGGTCCTGAAACGTCGCAGCCTTCCCTGGAGAGGTGTCCGAGCGGCTTAAGGAGCACGCCTGGAAAGTGTGTGTACGGCAAAACCGTACCGTGGGTTCGAATCCCACCCTCTCCGCCAATACAAGTCCTCCCATCGGCCCAGCCGGCCCCGAAGGCGCAGAGAGCCCCGCCCTACGCGGGGCTTTTTGCTATCTAATCAGCCAGGTATTTCAGCGAGAAAGGGATGCGCCGGTATGGCGGGTTGGCTGAGGTAACTCGCTCATCAAAACTTGCCATGGGCTCCTGATGGCACCTCAAGCGATGGCTGGTCTTGTTGATGATCCCCAAGGCGGGCCTCCCTAGTCGCCAGTCTCGAACTCGGCGTTCTTGAACTTCAGCACCTTGCAGTTCTCCTTCACCACACGCTGTAGCCCGTCGTCGAAGCCGGTGGCCGATTCGGCCTGGATCTCGATGGCGATCTTCACCTTCACCCCGGTGCGCATGGTGAATTGTTGGATCACCTCGTCGACCAGGTCGGCAAACTGCTTCTTGGCCAGGAACGGATCGAGATTGATGCTGGCGTAGAACTGTTTCTTCAAGACCTAGCCGGCGGAGCCGGTTTCCGCCCCGTATCCGCCTTTGCGCGAGTTTTCGGCGCGGGGTGTGTCGCTCCCACCCGTGGTCGCCGTCGTGGTGGTTGCGCGGCCACCGGGGTCAGCGTTCTGGGTACGCGACGCTTCCTCCGCCGCGCGTAGCGCTTCCTTGTACGTCGCCGCCGCGACCGGCTCGATCAGCAGCAGAGACGAGTCCATGATCAGCGACCTTCGCTCGCCGTAGCTGAACCCCAGGTAGCGCCCGTCATCCTTGCCATAGGCCATACCAAAAAATTCGCGGCTCTCGGCGCCCGCGGCCATCGCTCTCTGAAATACGGTGTCGTCCTTCAGGCGCGGCAGGTAGAGCTGCTGGCAACTTTGTTGCCAGACGTTAAGCGCTCCCGTCTCCTTGGCGCCGTCCTTCCAGAACCAATCCTTCAACATCTTGGTCAGGTGAATCGGCGCCCACTCATTGATGAGCAGCTCGTTCTCCTTGAGCACATGCTCGATCTCCTGCGACCAGTTCTGTGCGCTGGGGTTGACCTGGAACGGCTCCCACTGCAGCTCGGACAGACCCTTGCCGGGCTGTGCCTCTTGCATCGGCGCCAGGATCCACTTGTAGGTCTCGCGGATCATGCGGCGTACCGTCTCCTCGGTCTGTTCCAGGTTGGCGCTGGCTTGCCTGGCCATCAGGTTGTCGAGGACGAGGCGGTTATCCTTATAGTCGCTGACGATGCTGCGCCAGGCGAGATTGGATCGAATCTGATCCTTGAGGCGAGTCAGGCTATCGTAATCGGCGGCCAGGAAGATGAGCCGATTCTGTTTGAATCGCGGCTGCTCTCCGCGCTTCTTCAGGATCTCCGTCGCGCGCTCGACGGCTAGGCGCTGGCCGCTCTTGCTGAAGGCGGCCTCGGGGGGCAGCACCACCAGGCGCAGCGCCCAGTCGTCGGGAATATCGCCACTGCCGGTGAAGACGTGAATACCCCCGAAAACCCCGGCGGCGAAGCTGCGCTGCAGCCGTTCCCGGATCGCGGGGAACACGTCCTCTTTGTCCTGGAAGCGACGCTTGCGCTCTTCCATTTCGCGCCGGAGGTTCGGCCGGGTATCGAGCCAGAAGCGATGATTCGCCTGATTGAGGTAGTGGAGTTGGTCGCTCAAGCGTCGTAGGGCATCCTTGTAGAGCCCAATCGGCTGGCCGGGCTGGGCTGCGCCCAGCGTCACCCGCTCCAGCTCTACCCCGCGCACCATCTGTTCCTTGGTGCTGGGTGCGCTGCCCAGGAACACTGTCCGCGCCGCCCGACGGCAGGCCTGCACACTACCGAAGCGCGTATCACGACTTTCGATCTCGGTGGTCTCGGCGCGTTCGCCGTCCACGTCGCGCTCGATCACCGGGTCCCAGCCAGGGGGGAGGTAGTAGAGGACTTCGTTGCGGGTGTCTGCGTCGTACAGCGGCAGACTGCCCGGCATGATCAGCAGGTCATTGTTGCCGTCCTTCCACAGCCGGTGGATCACCTTGGCCATCAGCTTCAGCACGCCCCGGGTACGCTGGAAGTTGTCCAGGGTGGCCCAGTCCTCGTAGAGCCGGTCGAATACCTCGGGGTGGATCGGGTAGGCCTGGAGCAGCCGCTCGAAATAGTGGCTCGCTTGCGTTTCTTGGGGGAAGTCGTTCCGGTTCTCGGTGTAGAAATCGGCGAAAGCCCGACATACCGACCGCATCGCCGGTTGGTGGTTGATTGACGAGAACAGCCGTCGCCGCACGATCTCGAAGGCTTCTTCGGCGGCTACCGGCTTCCACAGCGCCTGTACGCGCCCGAAGTAATGGGACAACGCCTCCAGCGCCTTGACGCCACGCTGGCTTCCCGCCTCCTTATCGGACTCAGGCAGCGAGGCGAGCAGCACGGCGGTGGGGACGGCCTTCAACGCTTCGGTCAGTGCCTGTACGAACGACAGGTTGGAGTCGAAGGTGCCCCCCGTCAGCGCCTTGCCTTCCTCGAACTGGCGCACGTAGGCGACCAGCTCGTCAATGAGGATGACGCAGGGAGCGCTGCGCGACAGGACTTCTGTCAGCGCCGCCTTGCCCGGCGAGGTTCCTGACGTATCGGCCGCTGCCACCAGCGCGTAGCCCTCCGCACCGCCGAGTTGCCACGCCAGGTCGCCCCACAAGGTGTGGATTGTCAGCCCATCGCGCTGGATTGGCTGATTCGGTGATGCCTTGATACCGTCCAGCACGGCGATGTGGGCACGGGGTAGCTCGATGATGCGCGCCGCGTCCAGGATGGCCGCCAGACCCTGGAGATCGCTCGCCGGTACCTCGGTTTTCGCCAGGTGGTAGACCGCCAGCATGGTGTGGGTCTTGCCACCGCCGAAAGCCGTCTGCAACTGGATCACCGGATCGCCGCCCCGGCCCACCAGCCGCTTGACCACTGAATCCAGCAGCAGCCGCATCCCCTCGGTAATGAAGGTGCGTTGAAAGAAAAGCACCGGGCTCTGGTACTCCGCGTTCGCCGTGCCCGCGTGGACCCGCGACAGGTCCGCCGCGAACTCCGCCTGCTGAAACCTGCCCTCTCTTACGTCCGAGTGGGGCTCGGCGATCTCGCGCCAGGGTTTGAGGGTCATAGCGTTGCCTCCGCCAGCGGATCGACCAAGCGCAGCCCCTCGATCCACTGAAAGTCCCGAACATTGTGGGTCACCAGCGACAACCCGTGCAGCAACGCGGTGGCCGCGATGATGGCATCAGGAATCTTGATCTTTTTCTGCCGTCGCAGGGCGATGGTCTGTTCGACCACGGCGGAGTCCAGGTCAATTCTGGTAAGACCCGCGAACAACCGTTCCGCCGACTCGATCTCCGCCGGAGCCTGGGGGAAACCCAAGACCTCGACACGCGAGATTACCGAATAGGCGCCCCCCTCCATCAGCCCCGTCCGCAGCAGCGCCTGCCCCGCCGGCCCCAAGGCCCGTTCAACTGGTAGATGAAGACATTGCTGTCGAACAGATACCGCATCTTTACTCGTCTCCCCAGTCGGCTTTGCGCTGGGATTCGATCAACGCCTGGACATCGGCGGCGGAGCGCCTTCCCCATGCCCCGGCCGTAGCCGCCAGTAGTGCATCGGCCTCCGCCGCGGAGCGGTTCTGTTCCGGCGCGGCCGCCTCCTGCGTATCCAAGGCAATCAGAATCATCTCTACCTGGTGATTAACGAAACCGGGGGGCAGGTCCACCACGATTCGTTGAGACTGAACGTCCAAAAATCTGCGTTCAACGAGCATTCGGATACCCCCCTTGCCAACCAACCTGGCCGCGGACACGGCTCGCGTCGTAACTCTTCAGCATGCTGGCCTCCTCACAGATCGATCTCCATCTGAGTATGG
>WBZP01006426.1_pt1 | contig 11632 bp, 10 predicted proteins | sample 5204301 | NCBI WGS metagenome assembly WBZP01 (sample SAMN12412401, study PRJNA552823) | activated sludge metagenome | isolation source: activated sludge from nitrification reactor of wastewater treatment plant... | place: USA: Pennsylvania | collected 2017
CAAGGGCGTCTGTTCGCGCTCGGGAACCTCGGGCAGTTTCGGCGTGAAGGGGCGGGTTTCCATGGCCGTGAGTGTAGACGATTCGATAGCCTTTTTATACAGTTAACCGCAGTTTATGAGCATTTACAATAATTCGGACAGTTTTTGAGGGAGTAGTCGGCGAGGTAGCGGCACCGGGTCAAGTTCGGATACGGTGAAGTCGTGAACCCACGCCGAATCCGAGGGATGTCCCGATGCCGCTGTTGGAAAGTGTACTGTTGAAAATGCGGTTGAGCCAACCGTTCCAGCAGCTTCTGAATGAGTTGTTGCTCCTGTTGCTGATTGGGACCCGACGGTGTTTAGCGGCGTAGCTTCCCCCGACCCGGACCTCCTCCTCGAAACCGCTGTCGTCTACGTCCCCCGGCGCTGCCGCCGGGTCTGGTTGGTCGTCGTCATTCACCGGCGAACTCAGCGGATCGCCCTCCTTATTCAGTACCGCGCTGGACCTCGACCCCGTCACCCTCTACCGCTACTACACGGCCCGTTTCCAAATCGAAGTAGTCGAATTGAACAACCAATGGAGAAATTATGGTTTCCTCAGGAAGCCACTAATGATTCATCTACTTTACAGTTAGCCTCGAATTCGTAGGCCATCACAGGAAAATTTACAGGACCAAAATTTTCGTGGGGGCGGCTGTGGGCTGAATTCACCCGGTCATCGTCGAGAAGACTCCCGGTTGCCAGCCTGATACAGACGGCAAACGGGGGTTTAATCACGCGGTCTCACCCCGTCGCCCATCCCGGAACCGGCGGCATCTCCGACAAGCGGCGCGGTTCCCGCGCCACCACCATCGCCTGTTGGTGCGTCCAGCGCAGGATTACCAGCGCCCCGTCGGCGTGTTCCGCCAGCGCGGTGCAGCTCTCCACCCAATCGCCGTCGTTGCAGTACAACACGCCATGAATGTCGCGCAGCGCGGCATGATGGATATGCCCGCAGATCACGCCATCCAGCTTGCGCCGCGCCGCTTCGTGCGCCGCCGCCGCCTCGAAGCGGGCGATATAGGCCGCGGCCCGGCCGATGCGCTGCTTGAGGAAACTGGCCAGCGACCAGTAGGGATGGTTCCAGCGTCGCCGCCAGCGGTTGTACCAGCGGTTCAAGAACAGCAGCAGGTCGTAGGCCCAGTCGCCCAGCCAGTTGACCAGTGGCCCGCCGCACCGTACTGCGTTGTCGCACTCGTCACCGTGGGTGACCAGAAAGCAGCGGCTATCAGCAGTGACGTGAATGATCTCCGGGACAATCTCGATGTCGCCGACCCGCAGGCCGAGATAATCGCGCGCCACTTCGTCGTGGTTGCCGGGCACGTAGATCACCCGGGTTCCGGCCCGCGCCTTGGCCAGGATGAGCTTCAGCACCTCGCCATGGGCCGCCGGCCAGCGCCCGCCCTTGCGCAGGCTCCAGAAGTCGATCAGATCGCCGACCAGGTACAGCCGTTCGCATTCGCACTGTTGCAGAAAATTCAGCAGAAACTCGGCCTTGCATTCCTTGAAGCCGAGATGGACATCGGAAATCCACAGGGAACGGAATCGCGGGGACGCCATGGGATGGACCTAACCGTCGAGTTTTTGCCCGATAAACCGGAAATAGCGCCAAAGGCCAGCGTAGGCCACGCCCGGCGTCTGGAGCAACGGACGGCAGCGCGCATTCAGGCAGGGTGGCAGATGACCATCCATCCGCACATGGTTGACCGCCATCCAGCGTTGGAATGCGGGGAAACGGGTATCGTGAAAATCCACCACCGCCAGCCGGCCGCCCGGGCGCAGATCGCGCAGGGCGGAGTCCACCGCCTGATTCCAGCCGGGATTGATCATCGACAGGCAATAGGAAAACACGATCAGATCGAACACCGGCTCCGGGTACAGTGGCCGGTCATAACGTTGTTGCAGCAGCGCGACCGGCAACTGGCACCTCTCCAGCTTGCGCCGCGCGCGCGCCAGCATGTCCGCCGACAAATCCAGGCCGGTCACGGCGGCCTCGGGGAACTGGCGAACCAGGCGTAGCAAGTTGTCGCCGGTGCCGCAGCCGATTTCCAGAATATTGCGCGGGGGGTTCGGGAGGAGGGCGATGGACCGGACCAGCGCGGCCCGCCCGAACAGGAAACTCCAGCGGGTGGCGTCGTACAGTCGGGCATGCCAGCGATAGTAGCGGGTCAGGGCGGTGGCGCTACCCGGCGATGCTTCGGCTGGGTTCGGGTGGAAGGCGTCGCTCGGCATGGTCAAAGCACCTCGGCGAAGTGCAGGCTGCCGTAGGTGCCGACCCGATCCTGAGCATGCAACGGTTCGGTCAGCGTCGGGAAAAAGCGCAGCGCCCGCCGGGTCCAGTCCGGCAGGAAGCTGACATCACCGCCGGCCGAGCGCAACAAAATCCGGCTGCCGGGGCGGCTGTTGGCCAGAATCAGCCGCCATTCTTCCTCCAGCGCCTGGGGCTGGTGCCAGGCCAGCCAGTCCTGATGATCGAGCAGCACGAAATGGCTGTACCTATTGGGATGGGTACGGAGAAAGTCACTGACCGTGGCGTCGTGGCACTGCACCCGGTCGAGGTTGGCCCGCAGCCGGGGGAAATTTTCTTCCAGGAGATAGTTGGGGCAGCACCGCTCGGTATAGGAACCGGTGAGATAGGCCCGCCAGAAGTAGTTGTCATGGATCAGCACCTCGGTCAGGACGTGACGCAGCTTGTCGCCGATGTAACCGATGATGCCGCCGGGATATTGCCGCTGGATCAACCGAATTTGCGGGCGTGGCACGCCGAGCATGGCCAAGGCGGTCGGTTGTCGCAACAGCCAGGTACTGAACCGCCCCCACAAGGCCGGTTCGATCTTTTGGTACAGGGTGCGTTGCTCGGTCAGGCTCTGGGCATCCAGAAAATCGAATAAATAACCGTGCAGCTTGCGCCCAGACTTGAGCAACTGCCGGCTGACCAGCCAAGCCACCGCGCCACAGGTGCCGTGGTAGTAGAACGAGCGCTTGCGATTGGCGGTATCGAAATAGGCGATTTTCTTGTCCCAGAACGCCGCCGCGTAGGGCGGCAGTCGCGGGCGCAGCGTCTGATAGAGTTCCCGGAAACGCGGGTGCGACCCTCGCCGGAACATGTGTTCCAAGTCGCCGAAATCGCCGCGTGCGATCAGCGCCAACTTGAGTTGCAACAGGGCGTTTTGCCGGGGGTTCACGTCCACCGCGTGAATCTCCGCCGGTGTGTCCAGCAAATAATCCAGGGCGTTGCAGCCGGCGCTGGTCAGCACCACCACCTTGCTGTCCCGGTCGAGGTCCAGCAATCGCCGGTCGATGCGTGGGTCTTCCCAGCACATGTTGTAGATCAGATAGCGCTGGTGGATCGTCTTGAACAGCAGATCGTGAGCGTGATTGCCGAGTCGGGCGCCGAGTTGCGTGACCATACCGCCTTGAGCCAGGGTTGCGGGAAATTGGCCACGGAGTATGGGAACGGGCGTTAACAGGATGATTGCGTCGCCATGACCGTTTTGTGATGGGTGCCGGTGGTGAGGTCGTTCGTGCGTCTGCGAGAGGGGCGGCGCGGGAGCTACGAGGGAGTTTCCTCGCCGCCAGGGTAGGATGACTGAGGACGAACCCCCGGCGCACCCGCCCACGCAACGGCTATCACGCGCCTTGACAGCTTTCCAAGCGGGATTATGCTGTCATGTAAAGCCCATAATAACTCTGTAGCCATCAGGATGGACCCGAAGACGCGCGTCGTGGGACGCAGAGCACTGGAGCGACGGGATCGGAGGATTGCCGGCTCCGAACTTGGGTGAAGGTACATTAGGCGTATCCATAACTTCGCGGAGTCTGGTATCCATGTCTACAAGTTTGATGCGGCAACAATGGAATGAAATGGCTAGTTGTAACCCATTTTTTAGCATTACTAGCTGGCCAGATTTTGAGGATCAGGAGGATTTAGATATTGATTTCTTCTGGAAAATCGGTGAATTACACGGCAAAAATTTATTAGCTTATCTAAAGCTAAATGATACTTCTCAAATGAGTATGGTAGAAATCGGTTGTGGTCTTGGGCGGATGACACACTATTTTGCAACGCGGTTTAGAAATGTATATGCACTAGATATTTCTGAGGAAATGGTCCATCGCGCTAAAACTTACTGGGAAAAATTAACAAATGTTACCTTCATTAACAGCAGTGGTATGGATTTAAATCCAGTAACTGATAATACGGTGGATTTTGTATTTTCATTCTACGTTCTTAATCACGTAGTGCAGCCAAATACCGTGTTGAATTACATAAGGGAAACAGCCCGTGTACTTAAACCTGGAGGTTTGGCGTTATTACATTTCCGGATTCCATCTGATTATCCATTGTGGAGAAAATCAATATTTCAGCGTACTTCATTGGCTTTACGTGGTTTCAAAACAAAAGATACCAAAACACTTTGGTGGAATGAAGGGATTGAAAGAGTGATGAGGGAATATAAAACATCTCTGCCAGTTGATTTTAATAAGTTTGAGTCTTGGCAGGGCTGTGAAGTACCATGGGAAGAAGTCATTCGAGTGTGTAAAGAATCGAAGCTTAAGATTTTCAATACTGACAGCACCTTAGCGGCAAATACTCAGTTTGTATTTGTTACGCTGCGCCAACAGCAGCAAACTTAGCTTAAACGAAGCAAAGCAGAACCGGAGAGATAGGCGAGCAGGTCTTCCATGGGCGTGGACTTCAGGTTTTTATGGTCTGGATGGAACCGGCCACGCGCCCGGCGTCGACCGCGCCGTTCCCCCTCCCGCGAGCGGAAGAGGGGAAACGAACGGCTGGCGCCGACAGCCGTTCGAATCAGGCTTCCGGTTGGTCGGCGGACGGCGCCGTTTCCTGGCCGTCACGCAGGGTCATTTCTAACAGGTGAATCCGCCGGTTGTCGGCGCGCAGTACCTGGAAGTGGAATCGATCCAGGTCCACGGTCTCGCCGCCCTTGGGCAAGCGGCCCAGTTCCATCATTACCAGCCCGCCGACGGTATCGGCCCACTCGTCGCTCAGCTCGGCTTTAAAATACTCGTTAAAATCCTCGACCGGGGTGAGCGCCTTGACGATAAAGGTGTCGCCCTGCGGACGGACGAACGCATCGTCGTCGGTATCGTGTTCATCGTCGATCTCACCGACGATCTCCTCCAATACATCCTCAATGGTGATCAGCCCGGCCACGCCACCGTACTCGTCCACCACGATGGCCATGTGCAGGCGGTTGCCACGGAACTCCTTCAGCAGGACATTGAGGCGCTTGCTTTCGGGGATGAACTTGGCAGGCCGCAACAGGGTGCGCAGGTCGAAGTCTTCGCGGCGGTCGAAGGCGTGAGTCAGCAGATCCTTGACGATCAGGATGCCGATGATGTCGTCCTTGCTGTCGTCGATCACCGGCAGGCGGGAGTGGCCGGATTCGACAGTTTCGGCGATGAGGCGCTCCAGGCTCCAGTCGTGTTCCAGCACCACCATCTGCGCGCGGGGGATCATGACATCGCGCACCTGGGTTTCCGACACCCGCATGACGCCTTCCATCATCGCCAAGGCATCGGTGTCCAACAATTCCCGTTGCTGGGCGTCGCGCAACAACTCCATCAACTGGTCCCGGTCCTTGGGTTCGCCCATCAGGACGAGGCCCAAACGTTCCAGCCACGACGGTTTATGGCTGGGTTCGGATCGTTCTTCGTTCATGGTCGGTCTTGCAAGTCTCCATAGGGATCAGGGTAGCCGAGTCCTGCCAGGATGCGGATTTCCAATAATTCCATGGCCTCGGCTTGGGCTTCATCATGATCATAGCCCAGCAGGTGCAAAACGCCATGCGCGACCAGGTGTGCCCAGTGCGCCTCGAGCGTTTTGCCCTGGATGACAGCCTCGCGCAACACCACCGGCGCGCAGATCACAACATCGCCCAGCAGCGCGCTCTCGACCTCCGGCGGGGCCTCGAACGGGAAGGACAGCACGTTGGTCGGTCCCTGCTTGTGGCGGTAGGTTTCGTTGAGGGCGGTGCTTTCGGCCTCGTTGACCACGCGGAGGGTCAGTTCGGCGTCTTTTGGGTAGTTCGCGCCGGCCAGCGCCGCCTCGGCCCAGCGGTGAAAATCGCTGGCTGTGGGCAGACCTGGCAGGTCCAGCGCAATTTGCAGATCCAGTTCCAAGGTCATGACGGTTTGTCCTGTTCGTGGCGGGCGTAGGCGGGTTGAACCTGAATATTCAGGTCTTTTTGCTCGCTGAATTTTGCTGATCCTGCTGCTCGAGATTTTGTTCCCAAATCTGGTAGGCATTGACAATCCGCTGCACCAGCGGATGGCGCACCACGTCGCGGGCGTTGAAGAAGGTCATGCTGATGTCGTCCACGTCCTTGAGCACCTGCAAAACCTGGCGCAGGCCGGACGGGATGTTGCGCGGCAGGTCTACCTGGGTGACGTCGCCGGTGACCACCGCGGTCGAGCCGAAGCCGATGCGGGTCAGGAACATCTTCATCTGCTCGACCGTGGTGTTCTGCGCTTCGTCGAGGATGATGAAGGAATCATTAAGGCTTCTACCACGCATGAACGCCAGCGGCGCGACTTCGATGATGTTGCGTTCGATCAGCTTGGCGACTCGCTCGAAACCGAGCATCTCGTACAAGGCGTCGTAGAGCGGGCGCAGATAGGGATCGATCTTCTGGGCCATGTCGCCGGGCAGGAAGCCCAGCCGCTCGCCGGCTTCCACCGCCGGCCGCACCAGTACCAGCCGCCGCGCCGCGTTGCTTTCCAGTGCGTCCACCGCGCAAGCCACCGCCAGATAGGTTTTGCCGGTGCCGGCGGGACCGACGCCGAAATTGAGGTCGTGGTGCTGGATGTTCCACAGATAGCGCTGCTGGTTGGGACCGCGCCCGCGGATCAGGCCGCGCCGGGTGCGGATGGTGACCTCATCGGTTTCCGGCTCGGCCTCAATCAGCGCATCGGCGCCGGCTTCCTGCAAAAACAGATGCACTTGCGCAGGAGTCAGGGCTTCGTCGCGGGTGGTCCGGTACAGCGCCTCCAGCACTGCGACCGCGACCGCGACCGCGTGCGGTTCGCCGATCACCCGGAACTGATGGCCGCGATTGTTGATTTCGACGCCGAGCCGGCGTTCGATCTGGCGCAGGTGCTCATCCAGGTTCCCGCACAAGGTCGCCAGCCGCGTGTTGTCGGCCGGTTCCAGCAGCAGATCCTGAAATTTGGGGGAAGTGTTTGGGTTCAAGGTGGGAACAGCGGCGGGCGCGTTCATCAACTGGCCTGTTGCAAGGCCGGCAATTCCGGGCAGGCGACCAGGCGGCCACGCAGGGAATTGGGCAGCGCCTCAGTGATGACGACCTCGGCGAAACGGCCGAGCAGGCTGGCCGGCCCGTCGAAGTTCACCACACGGTTATTCTCGGTGCGACCCGCCAGTTGCTGGCCATCCTTGCGGGCCGGACGCTCCACCAGCACCCGCTGCGTCGTGCCCACCATGCGCCGGCTCACGTCGCGCGCTAGTTCCTCGATCCGCGCCTGCAACCGGGCCAGCCGCTCCTTCTTGACCGCCAGCGGCGTGGAATCGGGCAGGCTGGCGGCGGGCGTGCCGGGCCGGGCGCTGTAGACGAAGCTGAAGCTGTGGTCGAAGCGGAGGTCTTCGATCAGCGCCATCGTCGCCTCGAAGTCGCGCTCGGTCTCGCCGGGGAAGCCGACGATGAAATCCGACGACAGGCTGATGGTGGGTCGCACGGCGCGCAGCTTGCGGATCTTGGCCTTGTATTCCAGCGCCGTATGGCCGCGTTTCATCAAGCTCAGGATACGGTCGGAGCCGCTTTGCACCGGTAGGTGTAAATGGCCGGCCAGTTGCGGGACGCGGGCGTAAACCTCGATCAACCGGTCGGAGAATTCCACCGGATGCGAAGTGGTGTAGCGGATGCGGTCGATGCCGGGAAGGGCGGCGACGTGCTCGATCAGCAGCGCCAGATCGGCGGTTTCGCCGTCGTCCATCGGACCCCGGTAGGCGTTGACGTTCTGGCCGAGCAGGGTGACCTCGCGCACGCCCTGGGCCGCCAGCGCCGCGACCTCGGCCAGCACCGCGTCGAACGGCCGGCTGATTTCGTTGCCACGGGTGTAGGGTACCACGCAAAAGGTGCAGTATTTGTCGCAGCCTTCCATGATGGAGACGAAGGCGGTCGGACCCTCGGCGCGCGGTTCCGGTAGCCGGTCGAATTTTTCGATCTCCGGGAAAGACACATCCACCACGGGTTGCCGGTCGGCCCACACTGTGGTCAGCATCTCCGGCAGCCGGTGCAGGGTTTGCGGCCCAAACACCAGATCCACGCAGGGCGCCCGCTCGCGCAGTGTTTCGCCTTCCTGGCTGGCGACGCAGCCACCGACGCCGATGACCACGCCGGGCCGCTGAATTTTCAGCGCCTTCCAGACCCCCAGTTGCGAAAACACCTTGTCCTGGGCTTTTTCACGGATCGAACAGGTATTGAGCAGCAGCACATCGGCCTGGGCGGGATCGTCGGTGCGTTCCAGACCGTGGGCCGCGTGTAGCACATCCGCCATCCGGGCGGAGTCGTACTCATTCATCTGACAACCGTGAGTTTTGATGTACAGTTTGCGGGTCATGAGGGATTTTTGAACAATAACAAGGCGGAAAACTATAGCATCGCCGTTGGGGGGGCGCTAGGCAAGGAGTTTGTCAGCGCCCGATATGACTGTTTATAAGGGGTTTTTCATATGACCGCGCCATCGGAAGAAACCCGCACCGAGCCGGTCGAGGTGACATGTCCGGGCTGTTTTCATCTGGCTCCCACGCTCCGGCGTGGGAGCAGGTCCAGACGCTCCAGCGTCACGAATCCGCTCAAAATTTATGCGTCAATCCACTAGCACCGGCGATGCGGGATCGTGACCCTCAACGTCGGTTATGTGGGTCCGCTCGACAAGGCCGATGCCAGCTTCTACATCTGGCCGGTGCGCGATGGGCGATGGGCGATAAGAGGAAGTGATCCACAGCGAACCACCCCGGCGCTACGCGCCACCCCTCCTTGTCCAAGGAGGGGAAAATGCTCGATCTTCCACGAGGTGATGACCATGTGCTTCCCCTATGGTATTGCCAACTTCCGCAAAATCCGCGAAGGCGGCTATTTCTATGTTGACCGCACCGACCGGATTCCGCTACTGGAAGAAGCGGGTAGCCAACTGCTGTTCCTGCGGCCGCGTCGCTTTGGCAAGAGCCTGTGGCTGTCCACGCTGGAGAACTACTATGACCTAGCGCGAGCCGCTGACTTTGAACGGCTGTTTGGCGGGCTGAAAATCGGCCAGAATCCTACCCCGCTACACAACCGCTACTTCGTCATGCGCTGGGACTTTTCAATGGTCGACCCCGGCGGCGATCTCACCACGATCCGGCGTTCCCTGTTTAATTACCTCAATATCTGCATCAAGGACGCGGTTTCCCGCTATGGCGACTGGCTGGACGGGCGTGTGGTCGACATCAATCCCGACGATGGCTTGGCCTCCTTTCAATCCCTGTTGAGCAGCATCTCGCAAACCCCGCACAACCTCTATTTGCTGATCGACGAATACGATAACTTCGCCAACGAAGTGATGATCAGTCCCTTGCGGGGCACGCATCGCTACGAAGAACTGGTGCAAGGCGAAGGGATCATTAAAACTCTGTTCAAGGCGATCAAAAGCGGGGCCAGCGGCAACGGGATCGACCGGGTGTTCCTGACCGGGGTCTCGCCGGTCGTCCTCAGCGACATGACCAGCGGCTACAACGTGGCCGAAGACCTGAGCGCCGATCCGGATTATCACGACCTGTGCGGGTTTACCGAAACGGAACTGCGCGCTGCCCTGGAAGCCGTGGCGGCGGTGCATGGTCTTGACACTGATCAGGTCGCCACCGCCCTCGACCTGATGCGCGACTTCTACAACGGCTATCGCTTTTCATCCCAACGGGACGAGCGGGTCTACAACCCGACCCTGGCGCTGTACTTTCTCAAGCATCTGGCGCGACATGGCGGGTATCCGGTTCGACTGCTGGACGACAACCTGGCGATGGACCGGAACCGGATTCAGTACGTCGCTCGCTTGCCGCACGGCGAGACGCTGGTGAATCGGGCGCTGAATGAAAGCGAACCGCTGGCGGTGGCGCAACTGGTCAACCGGTTCGGGGTGCAAGACATGCTCACCGCCCCGAGAACCCCCGACTTTCTGGCCACCCTGCTCTACTACTTTGGCGTGCTGACTTTGGCCGGGCGGAACGAATGGGGTGAACTGAGGCTGACCATTCCCAATCAGGTGATCCGCAAACTGTATGTCGAGCGGCTGCAGGAACAGCTCCTCCCGGACTACGACGACCAGGAACAACGGCAAGGGCTGTGCCGGAGGTTCTACGCCACCGGCGATCTTGGCCCGCTGTGCGACTTTCTTGAACAGCGGTATTTCAAAGTGTTCGACAACCGCGACCTGCGCTGGAGCAACGAGCTGGTGGTCAAGACCGCCTTTTTGGTCACGCTGTTCAACGACGCCTTTTATGTGATGGACTCGGAACCGGCGCTGGGGCGGGGCTACGGCTACTTGCTGCTGCGGGTACGCCCGGACATGCGTCAGTACGCGCTGCTCGATCACCTGCTGGAGTTCAAGGCGGTCGGTTTCAAGGCGGTAGGACTGACCAGCGCTGAACTGGCGGCGAAGCCACGGGACGAGTTGCGCGCGCTGCCGGCGGTGGCGGACGCCTTGCGGGAGGCGGAAACCCAACTGGCCGCCTACCGGGAAGTACTGGAACGCGAAGCCGGAACCCCGCTCAAGCTGCGCACTCATGCGGTGGTGTGCATCGGGCTGGAGCGGCTGGTGTGGTGTTAATGTCTGGACCTGCTCCCCTGCGGTAGCGTGGGAGCCAGTTCATATCCTGATCGAATATCGCCGGCAAACGGCGCTATCCTATCTCCCCGACGCGATAACCGTATCACCATAATATTGGCCGAGGGAGATCGTCCTGGATGACCGCGCCATCGGAAGAAACCCATACCCGCCCGGTCGAGGTGACCTGTCCGGGCTGTTTTCACCCGCAGCAGTGGGACGCGGCCGCCGCGTGCCCGATTTGCCATTATCGCGCCCACTTGGAGGGCCGTTCCGGGGCGCTGGCGACCCTGATGCCGGGTTCCGGCGATCCCTATTGCTCGCTGGTCAATGTCGCGACCGCGGCCGACGGCTCGCCGCTGATCCTGATCTCGAAACTCGCGATCCATACAAAAAACGTGATCGCCGACAGCCGGGTTTCGCTGATGCTGGACGAACGCAAGGAAGGCGATCCGCTGGAAGGCGCGCGGGTCATGCTGATGGGCCGCGCCGTGGTCTCGACGAATGACAACGACCGCAATCGCTATCTGGCGCGGCAGCCGGAAGCGCAGGCCTTCGCCGGCTTCGCCGATTTCGCGATCTACCGGATCGAGATTTCGGCGGCGCATCTGGTTGCGGGCTTCGGCCGGATCGTCGATCTGAAGCCCGCCGACATCCTGGTCGACATGAGCGGCGCCGAGGAATTGCTGACGGCGGAGGAGCGCGCCTCCAATCACATGAACGAGGACCACGCCGACGCCCTGCGTCTCTATGCCACCAAACTTCTCGGCGCGCC
>WBZP01002534.1_pt3 | contig 11631 bp, 12 predicted proteins | sample 5204301 | NCBI WGS metagenome assembly WBZP01 (sample SAMN12412401, study PRJNA552823) | activated sludge metagenome | isolation source: activated sludge from nitrification reactor of wastewater treatment plant... | place: USA: Pennsylvania | collected 2017
CACCGACTCAAAGGTGTCAATCAGTCGGGTCCTCGCCGCGGTCAAGGCTCTCCCACATCTGCTTGGGCGTCGCCTCGTCGCGCTCGGTGTTGCGCTCGAAGCGGGTGCCGAAACCCGGCCACTGCCCGCCCTTGACCAGGATCAGAGCCGCGCCCACCAGCCCGACCGCCGCGAACGCCAGCATCGACGCCCGCTCAACCTGCACAGCCGCACCGACCCAGGTCACCACCGAAAACGCCGCCCAAATCTGGCGCGGACGGCCGGACACCAGCCAGATCGCCACGAGGGCGAACAACCCGGCGGCCAGCCCGAGCACCGCCCGCTCGCCGAAGTACAACCCCGCCGCACCGAGCACGGTCAGCAGGAGTGCCAGGGTCCGCGTCACATCTGCTCCGCGATCGCCAGCGCCTGCAGAACCGCGGCCGCCTTGTTCTGGCACTCGGTGTCCTCGGCGGCGGGGTCGGAGTCCGCCACCACGCCGGCCCCAGCCTGCACATAAGCCTGACCGTCGCGCAGCAACGCGGTCCTGATCGCGATGGCGGTGTCCATGTTGCCCGCGAAATCGAGGTAGCCGACACAACCGCCGTACAGCCCGCGGCGGGTGGTCTCGAGTTCGTCGATGATCTCCATCGCGCGCGGCTTGGGCGCTCCCGACAATGTGCCGGCCGGGAACGTCGCGGCCAGCAGTTCGTAGGCGGTCATGCCCTCCTGCAGCCTGCCCGTAACCGTGGAGACGATGTGGTGCACGTGGGAGTACTGCTCGATCTGCATGAACTCCACCACATTCACAGTGCCCGGCTGGCAGACCCGGCCCAAGTCGTTGCGCCCGAGATCCACCAGCATCAGGTGCTCCGCGCGCTCCTTGGGATCAGCGAGCAGGTCCGCGCACAAGGCCGCATCCTCCTCGGGCGTGGCGCCGCGCGGCCGGGTGCCGGCAATGGGATGCAGCATGGCCTCGCCCGCGGCCAGTTTGACCAGCGCTTCCGGGCTCGAACCCACGACGCTGAAACCCGCCTGGTCCATCTCGCGCCCCGGCACGTTGAGCAGGTACATGTACGGACTCGGGTTCGTCATCCGCAGCGCCCGGTAGACGTTGAGCGCGCTGGCAGTGCACGGCCGCTGGAAGCGCTGCGACACCACGATCTGGAAGGCGTCGCCGGCGCGGATGTACTCCTTTGCCCGCTCGACACTGTCCCTATAGAGCTGATTGACCGAGGGTTCCGGCCGCGCGGGCCGCTCGACCGCGGCGACCTCGGCGGGCGCGGGCTGGTGCAGGGCTTCGGTCATCGCGTCCAACCGCGCGACCGCGTCGGCATGGGCGGCGTCAACCCGCTCGTCGGTGTTGTCGTAGTTCACCGCATTCGCGATCAGCCACACACTGCCGTCCACGTGGTCCATGACGGCGAGGTCGGTGGCCAGCAGCATCGCCACTTCGGGCAGTTCAAGGTCGTCGGGGTTGTCGTCCGGCAGCCGCTCCCAGCGCCGGACCGCGTCGTAAGCCACCATCCCGACCAGGCCCCCCGTCAAGGGCGGCAGGCCGGGGGTCGGCGGGGTGTGCAGGGTGGCGATGGTGTCCCGCACCGCATCTACGGCGCGACCGGTCGCCGGCAGTCCGACCGGCGTGTTGCCCACCCAACGCACCTGACCCTGCCGATCGGCCGTCAGCATCGCCGCACTGCGGGCGCCGACGAACGAGTAGCGGCTCCAGGTCTGACCGTTCTCCGCGGACTCCAGCAGAAACGTCCCCGGCCGGTCCCCGGCGAGCTTGCGGAACAGTGCCACCGGAGTGAGGTCGTCGACCAGCAGTCGGCGCACGACCGGGATCACCCGCCGGCCTTCGTTCGCCAGGTGTCGGAACGTCTCGAGGTCGGGTGTGCTCACCCCGTTGGGCGCGGCGTACTCCGTCACGCGAGGACCCCGGTGTCGAAGCAGGAGCGCAGCCCCGTGTGGCAGGCGGGCCCTTGCTGATCGACCAAGAGCAGCAGCGCATCCCCGTCGCAGTCGATCCGGACCTCGCGCACCTGCTGGGTGTTTCCTGAGGTCTCCCCCTTCACCCAATACTCACCGCGCGAGCGCGACCAGTAGGTACCGCGGCCACTGGCCAGCGTGCGGCTCAGCGCCTCGGCGTCCATCCAGGCCAGCATGAGCACCTCTCCGGTGTCCCATTGCTGGGCGATCGCCGGCACCAGCCCATCGGCACCGAAACGCACGGCTGACACATCGACATCGGGCTGCATGTCGTCATTGTGCCCAACCGGCCCGTGCGACGATTGGGGCATGGGAGCCAGGGGTGCGCGCTGGGCCACGGCCGCCACCCTTCTGGTGATCGCAGGGCTGGTGGCTGCAGCCTCGTTGTGGATGATCCGCAACGCGCCCGACCAGTCCGAGAACGCCGCCGACACGGTTCCCGGAGTGGTGCCGATCGCCTCGTTGCCGTTCGCTTCCTGCTACGCGATCCCCCGCGACGCCCGCGGCGAGATCATGACCGCTGACGGTGTCTACCCCGTGGTCTGCGAGAAGGAGCACGACGGCCAGATCCTCGACCAGGTGACGCTGGACAACCTGGAGTGGGCCGGTGAGGTCGCCATGAAGGCGTCGGCGCAGAACCAGTGCTCGACCGCTTTCAATCGCTATAGGGCGACCTTCTCGGAACCTGAGACGCTGATCCCCGGGTACTTCCTGCCCGACGAGCCGCAGTGGAACAAGGGCAACCGCACGATCACCTGCACGCTGACGATGGAGGCGCCATTCAGCGGGTCGAAGCTGTGAGCGGCGGATGAACCTTGCCAAAATCGCCGCATGAGCGTGGCGATAACAGTTCACGATGTTCCCGAAGCAGTAAGGGATGAACTCGCGGCTCGAGCGGCCCGGGCCGACATGTCGCTGCAGGAGTACCTGCGGGGGCTGCTCGTGGACATCGCGTCTCGTCCGTCAGTCAGCGACGTGATCGCGCGTGCGCGGGCACGGGTCGACGCCACGGGTTCGCGCCAGGATGCAGAGTCACTCTTGGACGCTCGCGACGCCGATCGGCGGTAAGCCCCTCGCCGTCCGCGACAACTGCGGGGTCCCTACAGCCGGACCGTCAAGCCCTCGTCAGCCATGGCCTGCTTCACGTCGCGGATCGTGAGCTGCCCGTAGTGGAACACGCTGGCCGCGAGCACTGCATCGGCGCCGGCCCGCACCGCAACGGCGAAGTCCGCGGCTGACCCCGCCCCACCACTGGCGATGACCGGGATGTCGACTTGCTCGCGGACCAGGCCGATCAGCTCGGCATCGAAGCCGCTGGTCGTGCCGTCCGCGTCCATGCTGTTGAGCAGGATCTCGCCAGCCCCGAGCCGGGCACCATTGGCAGCCCAGGCGATCGCATCGATGCCCGTGCCCTTGCGACCGCCGTGGGTGGTGATCTCGAAACCGCTGGTAGTACCGCGGGAGCGCCGGGCGTCCACGCTGAGCACAACACACTGGCTGCCGAACCGCCGGGCCGCCCGCGTCAACAGATCGGGATCGGCGATCGCGCCGGTGTTCACTCCGACCTTGTCCGCCCCGGCGCGCAGCAGCGCGTCGAAGTCGTCGACCTTGCGCACCCCACCCCCGACTGTGAGGGGAATGAAGACCGCATCGGCGGTCCGCCGGACGACGTCGAGCATCGTGGCCCGGCCTCCGGAACTGGCGGTGATGTCCAGGAAAACGAGCTCGTCGGCGCCGTCGGCGTCGTACTGCCGGGCCAGTTCGACCGGATCCCCGGCATCGCGCAGGCCTTCGAAGTTGACACCTTTCACCACACGGCCGGCGTCGACGTCCAGGCACGGGATGACCCGCACCGCGAGGCTCATCGCACGGCCGCCAGGGCTTCAGGCAGCGTGAACGCGCCGGCGTAAAGAGCCTTCCCGACGATGGCGCCCTCGACTCCGGCGACTCCCGCGATCGCACGTAGATCGTCCAGAGTGCTCACTCCTCCGGAGGCGACGACCGGCCGGTCGGTGGCCGCGCAGACGTCTTGCAGCAACTGCAGATTCGGACCGGTCAGCGTCCCGTCGCGCTGGACGTCAGTGACGACGTAACGAGCGCACCCCTCGGCATCCAGCCGGGCCAGGGTCTCGAAAAGTTCGCCGCCTTCTTGTGTCCAGCCCCGCGCGGCCAGCGTTGTGCCGCGGACGTCCAGTCCAATGGCCACGCGATCGCCGTGCGCGGCGATGACCTCGGCACACCATTCCGGTTGCTCGAGAGCCGCGGTCCCGATGTTGACCCGGCGACAGCCGGTGGCCAGCGCTGTGGCCAGCGAGTCGTCGTCGCGGATCCCGCCTGACATCTCCACGTCGATGTCCAGGCGACCGACGACCTCGGCCAGCAGATCGGCGTTGGTGCCGCGGCCGAACGCCGCATCGAGGTCCACGAGATGAATCCATTGCGCACCCTGCTCCTGCCACGTCAGTGCGGCTTCCAGCGGGTCGCCGTAGTCGGTCTCGCTGCCAGCCTCGCCCTGCACCAGCCGCACGGCCTGTCCGTTGGCGACGTCGACGGCGGGGAGCAGTTCCAGCGGCATGGTTCGAGCCTACCGAGCACTTCTCACGAACCCGCAGCGCGCGTTAGCAGTCTCGACCGCTGCTACCCACGCCAAGCAGTTCTTTGCAGGGATGTAATACATGTCTTACTCTTGGCGTATGACGACTGACGTTCGCATCGACATGCATGCAGCCGCCTTCTATTTGGCTGACCATGCGATGGTTGAAAGCGGAAAGGTATATGCGAACGGCGCCTTCTGGAACCGCTTGAACTTCCCGACCTACCCGACGGTGGTCTCCTTTTCAGTCGTGGCGGTGATCGTCGTCCCCTGGCGAGCCCATCACCAGATGCACAGGTTCGCCGTGTCCTTCGAGGATGCCGACAAGAATCAGGTGGGTGGCCAGTTCGCCGGCGAGTTTCAGATCGGAACCAGCTTTGACCAGAGGACTGGCGACACCAGCCTCGTGCCTCTCGCCATGGCAGTGAGCAACCTCGTACTTGAACGAGCGGGAGATTACGCGGCCGTTCTGACCATCGATGGCAGCGAAATCGACCGATGGCCATTTCGCGCGGTCCAGTTCGCTCCTGGTATTCCCCAACCCCCCGGCATTCCGCCTGCCGACGCTCAGTGATGCTGGAATTGGCTGGTGGCATTCGATCCCTACAAATTCGAAGTGATCGATTGGGACGAGGAGGAAGACCCGGACGGGAACCTGCAGCATTGCCTACGGCACGGCGTTGATGAGCGGGTCGTGGCGGAGGTGCTGCGTACCCGTCCTGTCGAGGTACGAATGCGTCTACAGTCAGCGGAGTTCGCCATCGTCGGCCCCGACGAGCATGAAATGCGCATGTGGACCATCCTTTTCGATGTGAGTTACAAGCGGGGCGACTGGCTTCGGCCGATCACCGGATGGCCATCCAAACAAAGTGAAGTGAATGCTTGGACAAAGGCGACAGGAATCGCTTGGAGGCGGTCATGACCAGGTCTGAAAGAGAGCGGCGACAGGAGGCTCAAGACAACGCGGAGTCGCTGGTCGTTGAACCTATCGGCGAGGTCGCGCCGTCTGACATCAAGCAGATGCTGTCCCTCAGGATGGATTCACAGTTGATCGGCATGCTTCGCAACATCGCTCAGGAACGAGGCGTAACCGTAAGCGAGTTGCTTAGGGAAGCGGCATTGGACATTGTAAACCGAAGTTCCATGCCTACCTATGTTTCATACATGGAATCCGGCACGACTGCTATCAGCACGCACTCGCACAACGACTCTCGCATCGAGCTGCGTGTCGCTCAATGACGATGCAGTCAGCAGCACGCGCCACCGAACCGGCAGCCGTGAGCATTCACAGAGTGGTTGGTGATGCCACAGCCTCAACCAGCTTCGCAGGGCAGATCAATCCACCTGGACTTGCGCAAACTGGTTGCCGGCCCGGTAGCGCCACCAGTTCGTGAGGCTCACGCCAATCCAAGCACTCCTGGATTCATGATCCCTTGCGGATCCAGGTGAGCCTTGATCGCGCGCAGCAACTCCACGCCCGAGTCCCCGATCTCCGCACCCAGCCAGGGGGCATGGTCCCGGCCCACCGAATGGTGGTGAGTGATCGTGGCGTCGGTGGCCACCAGTGCATCGGTCGCGGCCCGCTTGGCCTGCTGCCACTGCGCGACCGGGTCGTCAGCCAAGGAACAGATCACCGTGAAGTAGAGGCTGGCGCCCGTGGGATAGATGTGCGAGAGATGGGTGCCGATCAACGGCTCCCCCAGCACCCCGCGCAGCCCCGCGTGCACGGCGTCGTAGGTGGCCTGCAACTGGGACCACTCGTTGGCCGTCTCGAGTGTCTCGACCAGATATCCGGCGTCCAGCAGATCGTCGCGCAGGTACGGCGCCGCGAAGCGGTTCTTCTCCCACGAGTGCCCGACGCTGGTGCCCAGACCCACGCCCCCGAACCGCCGGAAGACCTTGTGCGCGTGCTTGCGGCGGGCGGCCACGACGTCGGCCGGGCCTTCCCACCCCACGATGGCAAGGCAGCCGCCGGCCACCCCGCGGAAGGCCGAGTACCGATCGAAGGCCTGCTTCTTCAACCCCGTCAGCGAACTCATCGCCAAGTTGACGGCGCTCTCGTCGGCGTCCGACAGCCGCATGATGTCGGCCACGGCCCGCTGTTGGGCGAGTTCGCGGAACGCCCGCGACCCAGCCGCGAAGTTCGGGAACAGCAACCCCTCGTAGTGCCGTTTCTCCGGCAGCGGCCGCACCCGTATGCCGACCTCGGTCACGATGCCGAACGCACCCTCACTGCCGAGGAAGACCTGCTGCAGGTCCGGTCCGGCGGCCGTCCCCGGCGCCTTGCCCAGCGCAAAGTCAGCCTTCGGCGTAGCCACTCGCAACTTCGTCACTGTGGCGTCCGCACGGCCATACCCGGTCGAGGTCTGCCCGGCCGAACGGGTCACCGCGTAGCCACCAACCGTTGCCCGCTCCCAGGACTGCGGGATATGTCCCCACGTGAAGCCGCGGGCCTCCAGCCACCGTTCGAGCTCCGGCCCGGTGATCCCCGGACCCACGAGGACCTCACCGGTCTCGGGGTCGAGATTGTGCACCTGGTTCATCCGCCAGAAGGCCACTCCGATGGTGAGCCGGTCGGTGACGTCGACGCCGTCCACGACGGTCGTACCGCCGCCGAACGGGACAACGGCGCAGCCGCGTGCGCTGGCCAGGTCGAGCACGGCCCGGACCTGGTCGTGCGACTCGGGCAGCACCACCGCGTCCACGACGGGAACCTCGGCCGCGGGCCACCGGCGCTTGCACAGGTCGATGAACGAGAAACCCCCCGAGCAGCGCAACCGAACCAGGTCGTCGGTGTCGACCTCACACGGCAGGGCGGCCAGCTCATCGGCCGGGATCCGTGGGGCCCGGACTTCGACCGCTGCCAGGTCCACCGCAGGCCGTGGAGTTGCCGTACCCATCCCCCGCTCATCGAGGAAGACGTGCAATGACTCCGGGATGCCGTGCCCACCGGCACCCCAGCGCTGAATCGTGTCTGCCATGAGAACCTCCTGCCCCGATGTTACACTGAATGCCATGGTGTCACAGGGTGCGACGGACGAGGCCAGCACCCGCCTGCTCGATGCGGCGAGCCGGGTCATCACCCAGAGCGGCCCGGCAGCGGCCACCATGTCGGCCATCGCCACCGAGGCCGGCGTGTCGCGCATGACGGTCTACCGCAAGTACCCGGACCGGCACGCGATCCTTTCCGCGTTGTTCAACCGGGAACTCGGCTCGATCGTCGCCCAGACTCGCGATCTTGAAGCGGACAACCAGCGCGATCTCATCACCGAGATCGTCACCGTCTCCGTGCAGCGCATCAACGCCCATCCCCTGATGCAAGCGGTTCTGAAGTACGAACCGGAAGAACTCACCGAATGGATCACCGGCCGACTCGGCGCGACGCAGCGCGTGGCCCGTGCCGTACTCCGCGACCTGATCGCGGCCGGCCAGCAGGGTGACGGCGACGGCAGCGTGCGCCCCGGTGATCCCGACGAGATGTCGTTGACGTTGGTCCTCGTCGCGCAGACCTTCGTCTTCGCCCACCGCATCGGTGGCAGCGAGGCCGAACTGCGCACACTCGTGAGGGGGTATCTCAAATGATCCGTCCCGGCGATCCCAGCAGCCTCTTGAACGCCGAGCGCCGCCGCCGCGAACTCTCTGGATTGCGGCGAGACCGCCGGACGGGCGTCCTGGTCGTCGGCGGGGGCATCACCGGCGTCGGCGTGGCGCTGGACGCGGCTGCCCGCGGCCTGGACGTGACCCTCGTCGAGCGCCACGACCTCGCCCATGGCACCAGCCGCTGGAGCAGCAAACTCGTCCACGGAGGCTTGCGCTACCTGGCCAGCGGCAACGTCGGCGTGGCTATGGAAAGCGCCCGGGAGCGGCATCTGCTGATGACCCGCATCGCGCCGCACCTGGTGCGCGCGCTCCCCACCTTGATCCCCAACTACGGCGGCAAGGACCCGTGGATCCAATACGCGGGGCTGCTCGCCGGCGATGGCTTGCGCGCGTGGGCCGGGACGAAACGTGCCACGCTGCCGCGAGCCCGGCACGTCGACGCTCGGACTGCACTGCGTATGGCGCCGGCGCTGCGGACCGAAGGCCTGCGCGGCGGCATCGTCGGCTGGGACGGCCAGGTCGAGGACGACGCCCGGCTGGTGGTGGCGGTGGCGCGGACCGCGGCGGCGTACGGCGCCCGGGTCCTGACCCACGTCGATGCCGTGAGCGTGGGCGACGGCCGGGCGTTGCTGCGCGACGAGGACGGCGAGTTCGAGATCACGGCCGACGAGGTCATCACCTGCACCGGAGTCTGGACCGAGGAACTCAATCCCGGCATCGCCCTACACCCGAGCCGCGGGACCCATCTGGTGGTGCGATCCGAGCGCCTCGGCAACCCCACGGCATCCATGACCGTCGGGATTCCGGAGGAGTTCGGGCGGTTCGTCTTCGCGATCCCGCAGCCGGACGGCCTTACCTACGTGGGGTTGACAGATCTGGAGATCGACTCGCTGGTGCCCGATCCTCCGCAGCCCAGCGCCGAGGAACTGACGTGGCTGCGGGAGCGGATCTCCGCCGCGCTCGCGGTGCCGCTGCGCCCAGAGGACGTGATCGGCACGTATAGCGGGCTGCGCCCCTTGGTCAGCGATGCCCACGCGAGCACCGCCGACATCTCCCGCCGGCATCTGGTCGCCCGCCAACCCAACGGCGTGATCGCGGTGACCGGCGGCAAGCTCACCACCTACCGCCAGATGGCGCAGGACGCGGTCGACTTGATCACTGCGGCGCCCTGCCCGACGCCGGACATCGCACTTGTCGGCGCCCCTGGGGATGCCCGCAGCCGCGACCGTCTGGTGCGGCGGTTCGGCGAAGAGGCGGCTTTTCTCAAGGAGGCCATCGATCGTGATCCGGAACTGGGCGCGCATGTCGACGGCACCGCGGCCCGCTTGGTGGAGGTTCGCTGGGCGCAGCAGGCCGAAGGAGCGTTGACCCCCGAGGAGGCTGCCGACACGCGGCTGCGCGTGACGATGGTCGACCAGGTCCGCGAGCAGGCTGTGACCGCTGTGCGGGCGGCCTGGAGCTGATCTTCATAACGATACGGGGTGTATTCGAGTTGTAGTCGGCCTAAGGCCTACACCTCTCACCCGTGCCGGGCGTAGCCTGAATGTGACGCGGAGTTCTCCTGCCTCCGCTGAACGGCTGAGGCTGGCACCCCGCGAAGAGGGGGCGAGCGCCATGAGCGCGGTCACAGCGGGCAACGCAGCCGCTTCAGCCCTCCCCGCTTCCCTTCTGGAACCAGCGCCGATACCCATGCCGTCGTATGAGGGCATCGACCTAGGGCAGGTGTCCGTCGGCGGCCTGCTTGTCGGCGGGCAACAGTTGGTCACTTGCTGTGATCGCCCAGTTGTGGCCTGTTACGGCCTACAACGGACACATTCCGGCTATCGGTATCAAGCGCGTAGCCGATCACATAACAATCCGGATACGGCATGTCCGCTTGCGTGGGGCGGGAATTCAACTACGCTCCGCCTCTCTTTAATTAGCCCATCTGAGGGATATACCCTTACTCGCACGCGGAGTTACCTTTACATCAACCGAACAGACGAGGTGGCTGCGTCGAACCGGTGGCGAGGAGATCAAGGTGTTCACATTTAGTGAAAGTGCACCGCTCCGGGTAACGCTGCGTCACCCAGGTACCACCTCTCATAACTCTTTCATCACTCACTGTGCGCAATCGCGCCTCAACGGAGGGCAGCACCATGTTTAAGAAGTTCCGCAGGATCCTGGCCGGGACCACATCCACTGCCGTCATGGCGGGCATGGTGACTGCCGGCGCTGTAGCCGGGTCGGTGGCTACTGCTGCGCCCGCGGCGGCTGTGACCAACGTGACTATCGGCACCGTCCAGGCACAAATGGCTGGCCACACGGGTCAGACCCAGGGCAACTCGGATGGCAACTGCATTAGGTTCTCCCCGCCGGACAACAGCACCAGTCCGCCCAACAAGACAACCTGGGTCACTTACTCCACGGAGGCAGCGGCAGGCCACGGTCGGCCCTGCTATGACGAGTTGAACCGGGATGAGCAGAGTGCGATCGGGATCCAACCTGTCAACTCGCCCAGCACTTTCGCGGTACCGATCGGCGAGCCTTTCCTGCTTGGCCGAATGGTTCACTACAACAACCCCATCAATACCGACGAGCCGGCGCGCAACAGTCACTTCGTCGGCAATCTCAACCTTCGCTTCCAGAACAACCCAAATCAGGTGTTCTCCTTCCCCTACGACCTCTATGAGACTCCTAACGGCAACGGAGACGCTCCCGGCTGTCCCGATAATATCGACCAGGATCAAAGCGACTGCTCGGACGACATCCTCAACTTCACCGAGCAAACGTCAGAGACCGAGGTCGTGATTGACAACATCGCGTACGGCCTAGTCGCCCGCGGATTCGTCCCTAATGGGACCGGTATCAACACGTGTCCTGCTCAGCCGGCCGGCGCTGTGAAGAACAAGTTCATCACCAAGGAGCGGAAAGAAACCACCGGTTGCCTCTACGGGATTCTCGTTCAGAAGCGCGACTTGACAATCACCAAGCAGGTGACATGGGGCGACACCGGCCCGGCGAGCATCCCGGCCTTCAACTTCACCGCGGACAGCAATCTGGACGGGTCCGTGTGGAATACCGACCCAGGCGTTCTCCAGCCAGACAAGATCAAGGACGCGACTAAGTCCTACGGCCCCAAGAAGCTGAACGCTGGCGGCGAGACGGTCACCGTCAAGGAGACTAACGCCAACAATGGAGACTGGGATTTGACCAGTATTCAATGCGTCGACGGTTTAGGTCAGGTTCTCACTACCGGCATCACGACAAATGCAGGGCAGGGTAGCTTGCAGATCCAGAATGTGGAGCCTGTAACCAACAAGGACGCGGCGCCCATTAACTGCACATTTAGGAACACGTACAACTCACCGGGCATCAACGTCGTCAAGGCCGCCGACAAGACGAAGGTGCACTCCGGGGACACGGTGAAGTACACCTACACCGTCACCAACACCGGCGACACCCCGCTGAGCAACGTCTCGGTCACCGAC
>WBZP01006430.1_pt1 | contig 11629 bp, 13 predicted proteins | sample 5204301 | NCBI WGS metagenome assembly WBZP01 (sample SAMN12412401, study PRJNA552823) | activated sludge metagenome | isolation source: activated sludge from nitrification reactor of wastewater treatment plant... | place: USA: Pennsylvania | collected 2017
AGGCGGCTCACCCGCTCCGGGTGGCGCACGGCATATTCGAGCGCAATGGCGCCGCCGATGGAGTGGCCGAGCACGGCGATGCGCCCGTGGCCGAGATGGGCGCGCAGGGCGTCGGCGTCGTCGGCCAGCTGGGCGAAGGTGAGCGTCTCGATGGGCGGCCGCCCGGAGCGGCCGTTGCCGCGGTGATCGTAATAGATCAGCCGCAGCGCATCGCCGAGGATGTCGAGCCCGGCCAGGTAGCCGTGATCGACGCCGAGCCCGCCGTGCATGATCAGGCAGGGCAGGCCGCCGCCGGCCTCGCCGTAGCAGAGCTCCGTGCCGTTCAGCTTAGCGGTCGCCATCCTGGGGAGACTGACTTTGCGCATCGAGGCCGGTGAACAGCAGGGCGAGGGACGCCTTGTTGTCGACGCCCAGTTTGTCGTAGGCGATGCGCAAGTGGTGATGCACCGTCGCCGGCGAGATGCCCAGCTGCCGCGCCACCGCTTTCGAGGAATGGCCGCGGCTGTAGGCCAAGGCGACGTCGCGCTCGCGCCGGGTGAGCCGGTCGATGGCGGAGAGCGGGCGGGCGCGGAGCAGCAGCAGCCTGCCGAGCGGCGCGGCGGTGACGACCAGCGTTCTGCCGGCGAAGCGTCCCGCGTGCTTGATCCCGTCGACCAGCGGCTTGGGCAGGGCCGGTTCGCGCCAGGCCGGCCACTCCGCGCCGATCAGCCGGTTGAAGTCCGGCTCGGCGTACCACAGCATGCCGCGCCGGTCGGCCATGGCGAAGCTGGGGCGACGCCAGTCGCCGGACGCGTCGAGTTTTTCCAGGCAGATCGTGCGGTTGATGCCGAGCGCCGTCAGCAAGTGCGGCGCCAGCGCCTCGCAGAGGCGTTCTTCCCTGCCGGTGAACTGCCGGTCCGGGTCGGCGCGGTAGAGTCCCACCCAGTTGAGCAGGCGGCTGCCTTTCGGGTTGAGGGCCAGCGCCATGGCATTCTCGTGGCCGTACTTGTGCGCGTAGTCGCGGATGCCCGCGTAGCGCTGGCCGACGTAGTGGTTGGGGATGTGGATATTCTTGGCGCGGCCGAGCTGTTGCGCCGTCTCGGTGGCGAAAGTGTCGATGTCGAGAAACTCGGCCCAGTCGGTGATCGATTCCTCGGGATCGTGGTGCAGATGCACGGCGTGCGGCACGAAGGCGCCGTCCCGTATTTCTGCATTACCCCAGCGGGCGGTGTCGAACTGCAGCACGGGCTTGACCAGATCGAGGGCGAAATCCTGGAACTCGTCCAGCGGCCGCTCGCTCGCGCCGTGGTAGAGATCCAGCAGCAGTTTCAGGACGGCGTCCATGCTCATTCCGACGCCAACGATAGCGGCAGGCTGAAGAGCAGCACCTTGGTGGCGCGCTGGACGTCGACGACGGCTGATACGACCTCGCCCCATAGCCGGGGATCGGGCACGGCCTCGTAGATGCGACCTATGACCGGTATCAACAGATCGAGCTTGCACCCGCGCATGACAAGCTAGAGTTGCCTAGCGAGCCGATTCGAACAGGCAGGTATACATGTTCCCTCCCCTGGCGGCGATTCACATTTATGCTGACATGTTCTATATCTGGCAGTGCTGTCTATCTTTTTTAATTATCCTTTCTATAACAACAATATGCAAGGCGCTAAAAAGAGCAAATGGGTTACCGATGTAGCTACCAAATGAAATGGTTGTTGTAAGCGCAAGAATTAACCTTCCGTTTCCTTCCTCATTCCGCGTAGTTAATAAAAATCCAAAACAGCTCGGGTCATCTCCGTAGCCTTGGTCAGGCTTGTTGATAAAGGAGATGTCATGACTATCGAAGCTTTTCACCAGCCGTCAGCGGTCGCGCTCTCGATGACGGAATGGCAGTTCATCGTGGGCTGTCTGCTGGGCGCAGGTGTTGGCATCACGCTCAGCAGGAGCGGGGTCATGCTGACCCACCCGAAGACGCGCTGGCTCTTTATCTCGCTCATGGTTGGCTTCGCCAGCCTGTGGGGAATCGTCAGCAGCTATTTCAATGGTTGATCGGAGTGAAAAGGCATGTTTGAACCGTTTTTCTACTATGGAACCGGCGTCATCTCCTTTTGGGGCGCAGTGGCGTTAATCGCAGGATGGGTGATTCTGCAAATGCCAACCGAGGATGACGAGGACGATGAATAAGAACAAGGGCCGTCCCATACCGGGAATGACAGCCAAGGCCAAGGGAACAATCCTGGGGGCGCTGCTGGTTACTCTGGCATCAACCCCTCCAGCCAGGGAAGAAGCCCTGTCGGTCCGGCCTGGCTCGCTTCATCGAGAAGAGTTGGCTGTTGTCGTCTGCAATTTCCCTGACCCGGATCTTCCGCCAGGTGATGTCCGGCCGGTCGAAATCGATAGCAAGGGATCAAAGGTGGTTGCCCTCTGGCGCAGCCCGTTTCTGGACGACTAATCACCTGCCAACGAAATTCAATTCATTTGAGGAAAACATGAACCCACTGCTTAAGAAACTCTGCATCACAACTCTTTGCCTTGCTTCCTTCGGCGCCGCTGCGCAAGGCACTCCCGCCCTCGAAGTCCGGTGCGGCAATTACCTGAAGGCCGCGCCGAGGGACAAGGCGGAACTCGACGGAATCATCATTGGGTATTTTCAGGGCTACAGCCAGGGCGTCGCAGTGGGCAGTAACGACGACAGGCGAGCGCTGACATTACGCGGCGCTTCCACCAAGGACATGTTTCTGTTCGTCCACCTGTATTGCCGCAACCATCCTGATGCGATGATTCAGGGGCCGCTGCTGACATACATCATCGCTGCAGATAGTGACAGTCTGGATGCCTTGCGGATGCTCAAGTGACCGGGGGGACGGAGAGGGCGCAAGCGGACGGAAATCACATCCCGGTGCAAAAAGTCGAGGCGGTGAATGACGACGCTGATCAATAGAGGTCAACTGCTACGGCTCGATCAAGCGCACGTAAAGACGATATAGCAGCTTGGGGGTAACAATGGGGGTAACAACTCAGTTAGATTCCTCAAATACAAGAATCGGCGCGGCTTAGCGAGATGAATTCGATAGTCCTCCGGCCACCAGACATGAAAAAAGGCCAACCACACGGTTGGCCTTTTTCGTCGCGCCGGATGAACGCCTACCGGTATACCTTCATGCAGGCGTTGTTGGCCTTGTAGGTGTCGCAGCGGAATCCCTCGGGGCGCGGCAACACGACGCAGACCGTGTTGTCGCCGAAGAGGACGCCGTCGAAGTCGCTGGCCGCCAGCGCCGGCTTGCCCTCGATCTCGATCATGGCGAAAAGCCCGTCGTTTTCGTGCGAGCAGGAAATCGTGATGCTGCCGACCTGGCCGTAGCGCTTGCAACGTTCGCGCAGGCGCGAGGCGAACTGGTCAGGATCCCTGGCCTCTTCGATCACCGGTTTGCCCATGACTCCTCCCTTGCTGTCGAGGCCGCAGAGCCCCATTGCAATCTGGCAGGCGATGCTCCTCGCCGCTTTTTCGTAGGTTTGCAGATGTTTCAGGTATTCCTTGGTGATGCAGTAGGCGGCAAGGCGCCGGTCCCCGGGCGCGGCGGTCTTGCTGATGACGCCAAGTTTTTGCAGCCTGATCAGGCGCCGACGCAGGGTGGCGGGGGAGCCGAGGCGGTAGAGGCTGAGCTGCTTGAGGTTCAGGTTGGTCCCCTGCTCGTGGGCGGCCATCAGGGCGAAGACGATGTCCTTGTCCTCGCAGGATTGCACGTGCGGCAGGTTCAGCCGCTCGTAGGTGGACAGTTTCCTCAGGGTCGAGAAGATCATCGTATGTCAGTCGCGTATCGGTGCAAGTATCCTCGCGCGAAGGGGAAAGGCAAGGGGAAATGGTGATCAATTTGACAGGGATCGGATGCGGGCCGGGGCACGCTATGTATGCGGCCTCCGTCGACCACCGCAACCCATTAAAATCCATGCATTCCATTTCAACGGATCGGGGCTGCGCATGAGGATCAGCGGATTTGCCCGCGCAGTATCGTGTCGGCCCGCGGCGGCAGCGGGCATCTGGATGGCAGCCCTGGCCTTGCTGGCGGCGCTGGCGGGTTCCGCTCGTGCGACGGCCTCGGAGTTCGCCAGCCCCGGAGGGCCGGCGCCCGCGAATCTCGACGAGATCGCGCAGGTGCTGCGGCAGGATCCCTACGACCTGGAGCTGCTCATCAGCTTCGGCACCTCCAAGGGCGGCTCGGCCGGGCATCTCGCCCTGGCCATACGCGACGGCGCGGCGGACGACGATCGGGTCCATTCGGCCAACTTCTATGCCGACCGCGACCCCGCCCACGCAGGCCGCTACTACACGCGGGAATTGGTGCTCGGCATCCCGAAGAAGGAATACCTGTACGGGACGTCCTCGTCGCTCGGCGAACTGGCCTCCTTCGGCCTCGATTTCGGGGAGGTCTACAAGCGTTCCGTGGTCGGCGTGCGCGTGTATGGCGTGCCGGCGGCGGAGAAGCAGGCGCTGGCGGCCTTCTTCGCGCGCGTCAATGCCGATTATCGGGCCCGCGCCGGTCGTACGGACTATCACGACGACGAGATCAAGTACGGCTACCTGCACCTGAATTGCGCCAAAACCATCGGCATGGGCTTCAGGCAGGGTGCCGGCTACCGGGACGTCGAGGTCAGCAGCGCGCGGCTGCTGTCGGGGCGGCGCGTGGTGGCGGCCGCGAACGCCAACGTGCCGACCGAGATGGCGCTGAAGCTCATGAAGGCCTGGCATGCGCGCGGCTACGGCATGGACGTGGTGCTCTACAAGAAATACGCGGGTTCGGACTGGATCGATCCGCGCGAGGAAGACAAGGTCGCGCTCAAGGACCTGCCCGACCGCTTCCCCTCGGTGCTGTCGCGCGATTTTCGCAGCCAGCAGGGGCAGTACCGCGATTACGACAATCTCTTCGCCATGTATCTCCTGTTCAACCTGGGCAAGGCCAGCGTGAAGCTGAACGAGGAAACGAAATTGCTCGAGATCGAGAAGAGCAAGTCCCCCATGGCCTATGCCGAGGCCGCCGTGCAGGCCGCGCAGAGCGCGAAATCCGACAGCGCGAAATATCGCCGGCGCGTGCCGTTTCTGCCGCGCGGCACGCTGATCGGTGAGACGCCCGACAACACCCACCTCTATCATTACGAGGCGGGGGACAAAAAGAAAACGGCGCCCTAGCGCGGGCGCCGTTATCGGCCGCGAGGGCCGACCGCCTTACTGCGGCGGTAGCGCCGACTTCTTCCAGCCTTCGCCCGGGTTGAACTCGGTCATCGCCGCGGCCTGCTGGGCCGTCTTCGGGCCGAGGTTCTTCTCATAGACGACGCCGTCGTGGCTGATCATGAAGCTCATCACGCCCGAGGCGGCGTATTGCGCCGGGTAGGCGATGACGGCGAAGCCGCCGATCATGTTCTTGCCCTTGGCCAGGTAGCTGTACCTGCCGCCGGGCGCGTCCTTGCCCTGCGCCTTGAGGATGCGGAAGTAATAGCCCCAGTAGGGCGCCGGCTTGCCTTCGGCGCCAGCCCCCTTGTATCCCTCGCGCACGGCATTCGCGGCAAACGGGCCGAGCGGGCTTTGCGGCTCGCCGGCCTTGGCCGGCCAGTACAGGCCGTCGCGCCTGCCCGCGCCGCTGTGGAATTTCTGGGCGTACTCGCGCACGCCGTCGCCGTCGCGGTCTTCCGCCGCGTACTCCCGCTGCGCGTCGGCGATGGCCTGCAGCGCCTGGATGGTGTTCAGTTCGTTGCGCCCGATGCGTCGGTTGAGCAGTTCTTCCCTGCCCGCCGCCGTGTCGAACTTCCAGCCATCGCCGGCCTTGACCAGTGGCACGGGGAAGGGCCAGTCGCCCTTGCCGATGACGAGGGTGGCGCGCGCATCGCCGTCGGCTTTCAGCGCATGCTTCTCGTCGTAGGCGGCGACGAAGCGCGCCCGTTCGCTCTTCTCCTGCACCGCGTCGCCCGAGGCGAGGCCCTTCGCGGCGGGGCCGAATATGGCGCTGAGGGCCGCCTTGTCGTCCTTGCGCGCGGCGTCGACCAGCGCCGTTACGGCGGCATCGGCGGACGCGAAGGTTTTCTGGGCGGCCGGCTGGGCGGCTTGTGCGCCCCAGGCGAAGGCTGCAAAAAGCAGGGCGGCAAAGGCTTGCCAGCCAGGGATCACGCGCTTGGCGATCATGAAGTGCTCCCGCAATGTCTTGATGGGTGTCATGTTGGTGTCCTCCTAGCGGCGACCGCCGCCACCGCCACCGCGACCGCCACCGCCACCACGGCCACCCCCGCCCCCGCCGGCGCGTGCGCCCCCGCCCCCGCCGCTGGCACGGGCGCCGCCCCCGCCGCCGAAGCTGCCGGCGCTTTGACGGCTCGACTGGCCGCGGCTGCTGAAATCGCCGGCCTGGCGGCCCGAGTCCGCGCCGCCGAAGGCGCCCTGCCTGCCGCCATCGAAGCCGCCGCGCGACACGTCGCGCGTGCCGGCCTGCGCAGCGCCGCCGCGACCGCCTCCCCGGTCTCCCGCGCCCGCCCCGTCGAAGCGCTGTCCCATGTCGGCCCGGCCCTGCTCGGCGCGGCCGCGGAACTGCTCGCGGTTCTGCACGTCGCGCGTCGAGGCGCCGCCGCGATTGTATTGCTGCGCCACCTTCGGATCCTTGTAGCTGACGCCGCGACGGTGGTCGACGTTATGGTTCCATTTGTTGTTGCCGCTGCCGATGTTCGTGCGGTTGAAATTGTTGTACTTGTTTGCGTTGATATTGACGTCGCCGCCGCCCCAGTTGCAGTTGCCCCACAGTGCGCCCCCGACGATGACGCCGGCCGTGAAGGTCCAGAAGGCCGCGCCGGGCACATAGCCGGGCGGGTAGTAGTAGTAGGGCGGGTAGGCCGGATAGGGCCAGGCGCCATATACCACCGAGGGATTATAGGTCGGCACATACACCACTTCCGGATTGGCCGGCTCGATCTTGATGATGGTCTGCGAGTTTTCCTGCGCGACGACGACGTTCTGTTCCTTGCTGCTCTTCAGGTTGCCCTGCTCGTGGGCGCGCTTGCGCAGCGACTGCACCGCCGCCAGCACGCGCGCCTGGTCGGAGAGGAAGGCGTCGCCCAGCTGCTGCGTCCAGGAGAGCTTCTCGTTCATCATCGCCAGCACCTGCGGGAACACGGTGAGCGACTTCACGCTCGGATCCCAGGGCTGGTTCACCAGCGCGTCCTCGAGGGCCTTGTCCTTGAGGCTGGAGTTCGATTTGCGCCAGCGCGCCGCCTCGACCACTTCGAGGGGGTAGGTGGAGGCCATGAGGATCTGCGCCACCAGGGCATCCGTGTACAGCGCAATCGGCGCGAGCAGCTGCTCGAGCTGTTCCTGGCCGATGGGCTGGCCCGCCTGCGCCGGTGCGCCGGCCGCAGGCGGCGGGGGCGCCTGCCCGATCGACGGCGCTGACACCAATGCCAGGGCGCCCGAAACCATAACCGCCATGATGCGGCGAACGTGGGGGGGCATGGACAGTACTCCTTTCATGGGCGGCGACGCCGCCATCGAAAAAATAGTAGCACAGACCGACTGGTTGGTCGGCAAGGGCTGGGCATGGAACAAGGCCTCTGTCGTCACGGGAAAATCGACTTGGTATGCTAGTCTAGTCAATATGGCGGTGCTGCAAAGTCTCTGTTCGCAGCTGCTTGTTTTCAAGGGGAATGTCCCATGAAGAAGGTTCCGCAGCAAATGGTCCTGAGCAGCGAGCTGAACCGCAAGGTCGGCACGCTGCTGAAGAAACGCGTCGACGGTGCGCGCGAGCGTTATCAGGAGCGCCTGCAGAAGGCCGCCGCCGCCAAGGTGGCGGATTTGACGAAATCGCCGGCGCAAGTGGCCGCTCTCGGCCTGGGACTGGCCGATTACATGACCGACGTGGCGCAGCGCTCGATTCTTTTCTGGGACACGCTGCGCCAGCGCGGCAACCAGTTCACCCAGCGCGAGGAGGCCGGGCTGCCGCCGGTGCTGCATTTCAAGTACGAGACGGTGCTCGATGCGCGCACCTTCGACCGCCCGGTGAATTACGCCCTGGTGCGCATCGTGCCGCCGGAAGGCGTCACGGTGGACCCGAAGCGCCGGCCCTACATCATCATCGATCCGCGCGCCGGCCACGGGCCGGGCATAGGCGGCTTCAAGGCGGATTCGGAAGTCGGCGTCGCGCTGCAGGCCGGGCATCCTGTCTATTTCGTCATCTTCTTCCGCGAGCCGGAGAAGGGCCAGACCCTGCTCGACGTTTGCGCCGCCGAGGGCGTTTTCGTCAAGAAGGTGCGCGCGCTGCACCCGGACAGCGCCAAGCCGGTTATCGTCGGCAACTGCCAGGGCGGCTGGGCGGCGATGATGCTGGCCGCCTCCGACCCCGACGACACCGGCCCGATCGTCATCAACGGCGCGCCGATGTCCTACTGGGGCGGCGCCTGGGAAGAGGGTGACAACGACAACCCGATGCGCTACTCGGGCGGTCTGCTCGGCGGGACGTGGCTGTCCTCCTTCGTCTCGGACCTCTCCAACGGCACCTTCGACGGCGCCTGGCTGGTGCAAAACTTCGAGAACCTGAATCCGGCCAACACCTACTGGGACAAGAACTACCATCTCTTCGCCAACGCCGACACGGAAGGCCCGCGCTTCCTCGAGTTCGAGCGCTGGTGGGGCGGCTTCTTCCTGATGAACCGCGAGGAGATAGAGTGGATCACGCAGAACCTCTTCGTCGGCAACAAGCTGTGGAAGGGCGGCGTGAAATCGAAGGGCGGCAAGACTTTCGATCTGCGCAGCATCCGCAAGCCGATCATCCTCTTCGCCTCGATGGGCGACAATATCACGCCGCCCGAGCAGGCCTTCAACTGGGTCGCCGACGTCTACGGCTCGACCGAGGAGATCAAGGCCAACGGCCAGGTCATCGTCGGCCTGATGCACCAGGACATCGGCCACCTCGGCATCTTCGTCTCCGGCGCCGTGGCGAAGAAGGAACACGCGCAGATCGTCTCGGTGATGAAATCCATCGAATCCATGCCGCCCGGCCTCTATGGCATGAAGATCACCACCATCGACAGCAAGGACGGGGAGAAGGCCTACGAAGTCGAATTCGTCGAGCACCGTCTCGAGGATGTCATCGAGCGGCTGAACAAGTTCAAGCGCAAGGATGAGAAGCCCTTCGAGGCGGCGGCGGAAGTGTCCGAATTCAACCAGCGCGCCTACGAGATGTTCGCCCAGCCCTTCGTGCAGCTCTTCGCCAACGAATACACCGCGAAACTGCAGCAGGACTTCCATCCGCTGCGCCTGCAGCGCTGGGCGATCTCCGACATGAATCCCTGGCTCGGCTGGCTCGGCCCCGCCGCTTCGGTCGTGCGCCAGCATCGCAAGGCGCTGGACAAGGACAACCCCTGGCGCCGCCTCGAGTCGGCGGGCTCGGACTTCATCAGCGCCTCGCTCGACTACTACCGCGACGTGAGCAATGCCGCGAGCGAGGCGGCCTTCTTCGAGATCTACGGCAACCTGTTCGCGCTGAAGCACGTCGGCCCGGACGGCAGGCTGCTCGAGGAGCCCGTCATCCAGCCGCGCGAGCTGCCCGTCGTCGAGCAGGCGCTCGCGCAGATCGAGTCGGGCGGCTTCGCCGAGGCGGCCACGCGCATCGGCTTCCTGCTGCATCGCCATGGCGAGCCGATGCCGCTCTCGCGGCTGGAAATGCGCGAGGAGATGGAGCGCGATTACGCCGAGCTGCTGCCACAGCAGTCGCGCGACGAACTGCGCCGCATCCGAGGCGTGCAGGAAATCATCGTCCGCTTCGAGCCGGAGCAGGCCATCGAATCCCTGCCGAAGCTCCTCGCCGATCCGCGGGACAGGGCGCGCATGATCAAGCTGCTCGAGGCCGTCGTCGGCGATCCGCGCATCCAGAAGCAGGGCATCACCGCCGAGCAGAAGCTGGCCCTCGAGCGCATCCGCCACGTGCTGGGCGTCGACCGGAAAGCCCTGTCCGGGCCGAAGCCCGCCGCCAAAAGGGCGAAGACATCCCGCCAGCCCGCCCGGAAACAGTGAGCAGAGGACAGACACCATGAGCAAGGCAAAGCTGCGCACCCCCGCCCTCGAGGGCAAGAAGGCCCTCGTCGTCGGCATCGCCAACGAATATTCGATCGCCAATGGCTGCGCCCGGGCGTTTCACGAGCTGGGCGCCGACATCGCCGTCACCTACCTCAATGAAAAGGCCAGGCTCCACGTCGAGCCGCTGGCGCAGAAAGTCGAGGCGCCGATCTTCATGCCGCTCGACGTGTCCAGGCCGGGCGACATGGAGGAACTGTTCAAGCGCATCAGGAAGGAATGGGGCCGGCTCGACATCCTGGTGCACTCGATCGCCTCGTCGAAGAAGGAAGACCTCAAGGGCGGCCTGATCGACAGCTCGGCCGAGGGCTTTGCCTTCGCCATGGACGTCTCGGTGCACTCCTTCATCCGCATGGCGCGCCTGGCCGCGCCGCTGATGAAGGACGGCGGCACGATGTTCGCGATGAGCTACCACGGCGCCAACAAGGTGGTGCCCAACTACAATCTGATGGGGCCGGTGAAGGCGGCGCTCGAGGCCTCCTGCCGTTACCTCGCCTACGAGCTGGGGCCGCAGAAGATCCGCGTGCATGCCATCTCGCCCGGGCCGCTCAAGACGCGCGCCTCCTCGGGCATCCGCGATTTCGACCTGATGCTGAACAAGGCGGTGGAGCGCGCGCCGGTGGGCGAGCTGGTCGACATCATGGACGTCGGCTATGCCTGCGCCTATCTCGCCACGCCCTACGCGCGGCGCATGACCGGCGAGACGATTTACGTCGACGGCGGCGCGAACATCATGGGTTGAGCCGCGCCGTCCCGCAGTGACTGACTTTTCCCGCGCTACTGGTCTTCTTCCGGCAGCAGGGAGGCGAGCATGGCGACCATGTCCGGGTCGAGGTCGAAGCCCGGTTCCTGGTCGGGATTGATGGAGATCGACAGCCCGGCGCCCATGCGCCGCAGGATCCAGGCGAGATCGACCAGCATGCCGCCGCCGTAGCCCGGGAAGTGGGCGAGGAAATCCCGCGCGCGCGAGGGATCCGAGAACAGCACCAGCACGCGCTCGCCTTCCTCGATGCTGACCACCAGCGGATCGGCCAGCGTCGAGGACTGGAAGCCGGCGATCTGCCGCTTGTCGTCCTTGACGGGCAGGAACACCTGCTCGTCGATCAGGCGGCGTGCGAACTGCTCCGCATCGAGGGCGCCGGCGTGGAATTCCAGCAGCAGCGCCTCGAGGGCGTTGCGCGCGCCGTCCTGTGCAGACTGACCGTTCACGGCGCCAGGGCGAAATCGTCGGCGAGCGGCTTCGCCGGCATGTGGAAGGCAACCGGCCCGTCCGGCAGGCCGTCGACGAACTGGCGCACGAAGGGGTCGGTCGAGTTGCGGATCTCGTCGGGCGTGCCCTGCGCGACGATCCTCCCGTCCGAGATGAAGTAGGCGTAATCGACCACCTTGAGCGACTCGGCGACGTCGTAGGTGACGACGATCGAGGTGACGCCGAGCGCGTCGTTCAGGCCGCGGATCAGGTTGCCGATCTGCGTGAGCGAGATCGGATCCAGCCCCGAGAAGGGCTCGTCGTACATGATCAGCATCGGGTCCATGGCGATGGCGCGCGCC
>WBZP01006431.1_pt1 | contig 11629 bp, 7 predicted proteins | sample 5204301 | NCBI WGS metagenome assembly WBZP01 (sample SAMN12412401, study PRJNA552823) | activated sludge metagenome | isolation source: activated sludge from nitrification reactor of wastewater treatment plant... | place: USA: Pennsylvania | collected 2017
ATAAATCGAAAAAATCGCTTACCTTTAAAGATTATAATCGGAGCAAATCCCGAAACTCGTCAGGCCCGGCCCCGACACAAGAACCCGCAACGATAAAATCCAAAACAACAAAACCCGAAAAACCGGTAGTATTCAATTCCTATCAGTTAAGTGAAAGCGCAAGCCCGGTGCTGAGCCTTTCTACCGTTACAAAAGAAACAGAAGAAAAAAACAAACAATATTTGATTGCGGAAAAAGAGCAGGAGTACCTCAAGAAAAACCGGTGGACCCCTTACTACATTCAGGAAGGCGATTCTTGGGAAAGTATTGCTCAGGAAAATAGGGTTATGGTTGAGGTACTCCGAAAGCTCAACGCTGCCGATAAAAGTACAAAAGCCCCCATCGGTAAAAAAATCAGAATACCTAAAGACTAGCTTATTCCGTCTCGGACTCGCCCCAACGGTATGCTTTTTTGCTCAACCCCAACTGATCTAAAATTCGCTCCGCTACTGTATCTGCAAGCTGATCAAAGGTTTCAGGACGAGAGTAAAAGGAAGGTGAAGCAGGCATTATAATTCCGCCGGCTAGGGTAACGGTACGCATATTTTCGATATGAATCAGATTCAAAGGAGTATCTCGGATTACACAAATCAACTTTCTTCTTTCTTTTAGTATTACGTCTGCTGCCCGTGTAGTAAGGTCATCTGAAATTCCGTGTGCAATTCTTCCCAGTGTACCCATAGAGCAGGGGCAAATTACCATATACTCATACTTAGCGGAACCGGAAGCGAAGGGCGCAAAATAATCAGTCCTTTCATATAAAGTAAAACGCTCCGGAATGTGTATTTCCTCATTGAGCTCCTGTTTCCATACGTCGGGTGCATTTCTGGAAAAAACCACCCCCACCGTAATATCCTGAAAGGAGGAAAGCAAGGTAAGCAGCCGCTTAGCATATATACTTCCGCTTGCACCGGTAATGGCTACCACTATTTTTTTATGCGTCATAATTCGTTTTTTTAGGATTGAAATCAGCAAAACCAATTTAAAATAATGAATCTGCTGAGAGATTGTCTTTTATGAAATAGCAAAATACTGGACTATATCACAAAAAAAAGACCCATACTAATATGAGTCTCTTAAAACGGCTTTATCGTTAGATTGTTTAATGGCTTTTTCCTTTAATATGATTATAGTTATGATTCGTATCCATCATAGATTTATACTCTTCATTGCTTTCTTCCAATTCCTCAATGCTGAACTCATTTTCTTCGATGGAGCTCTCATGCTTTTTTATCATTGCCTCATTGGTTTCAATAATTGCATTGTTGCTGCTTATTTTTCTTTGGTTTTGCTCCACTTGCTTATTATATCGGATAATTTCCTCACGGATATAATCTTCATTTTTGTCAGATGCAGCGGTAACTTCCATTTCTTTCAATAATGCTTCTGTTTGTGTATTCAGGCTATTATTGATAGACACAAGACTTTCGTTTTTGGTCTGAATGGTTTCGATTTCTTTAAGAAGTGCAGAATTTCTACGCTTTAATTCCAATACTTCGGAATTGTTTTTAGCGACGGTTTCAATCATTTCAGAGTTATCTGAAGCAAAATCAATACTCTTTGCCCTCATTTCAATATCTTCATTCTCAAGACTGCGAAGATCAAATTCAGGGTCTTCCTGAGCACTTACAGATACAAACAAAACAGTAAAAATAAAAAGGAAGCAAAAAAACTTTCTCATAATATTCTTAAAAAATTGATTAACGTTAGTGATAATTTAGTTAATATAAATGTAAATGTAGTTTTTGAACGATATCCCAGGTGATTTTATTTGATGAATTACTATTTTTATGAAGAATATTTTAAATAATATTTAGTTTTTATTAAGACATTCCGTCAGTTCTTTATTCACAAATAGTATGCCATAAAAGTAAAACCGAATCAAAAAATAGTACAGGATATTAAGAAAATGTATGGTATGCTTTTTTTCAGACCATATTTCTGAAATTTAAAGAAAAAGAAAAAATAAATCTTTCATTTGTATTAAATTTCATTGCAAATATAAAAATTGATTTTCAATAAAAAAAACATTTAAATGATATTTGAAAAAATCTTGCCAAATTTATAATATTTTTCACAAAAAAAGGACACTTCTCTGACAATTCAGTACTAAAATTATAAAAAGATGACATAAAAGCAGAGATTTAAAAGAATATAATGAAGTATTGTCAGATTTTCCATAAATTTGCCCTGATTTTTTACAATGGAATATAATTTGAGATGAAATACGTTTCTATATCAATATTCTCAGGTAAATTACAAAAATAAGAATATCAAAGTTTTTAATATATGTTAGGATTTTTAAAAAAATTATTTCCTTCCAAAAAGGAAAAAGATGTACAAAGCATTTCCCCTTTAGTGGATCAGATTAATGAGGAATTCAAAAAACTAAAGGGACTTTCTGATGACGAATTGAGGGGAAAAACGGCTTCCTTTAAAGAAGAAATAAAGACTTATATTTCGGAAATCGTAAATGAAATGAAAAACCTTCGCTCTCAGGCAGAAGAGGAGGAAAATATCGAAATCAAAAATCGTTTGTACGATCAGGTTGATGCTTTGAAAAAAGAAAGAAATAAAGCCATCGAAGAAGTTTTACAAGGGATTTTGCCTGAGGCTTTTGCGGTTGTGAAAGAGACCGCTCGCCGCCTTTCAGAAAACAAAGAATTAAGGGTAAAAGCAACGGAATGGGATAAAAAAATTGCAGAACAAAGACCCGATATTGTAATGATTGAGGGAGACACCGCTATTTGGGATAATAAATGGACAGTAACCGGCTCCGAGATGGAGTGGAATATGGTACATTATAATGTACAGCTCATCGGAGGAATTGTGCTACATCAGGGAAAAATCTCAGAGATGGCAACGGGTGAAGGAAAGACCCTTGTGGCAACCCTTCCGGTATATCTGAATGCACTTACGGGTTTTGGTTTGCATGTGGTAACGGTGAACAACTATCTTGCACAAAGGGATAGTGAGTGGAACGGACCTCTTTTTCAGTTTCATGGTCTTTCCATTGATTGTATTGACCGACATGAGCCTAACTCTGAAAGCAGAAGAAATGCTTACCTTGCCGATATCACTTACGGAACGAATAACGAATTTGGGTTTGATTACCTGAGGGATAATATGACAACCCGTCCCGAGTTTCTCGTTCAGCGGGAGCATCAGTTTGCTATTATTGACGAGGTGGATTCTGTACTGATAGATGAAGCACGTACACCGCTCATTATTTCCGGACCAGTTTCTAAGGGCGGAGATATTCAGCAATATATTGATTTGAAACCTCGTATAGAAAGGGTAGTTAAGAAACAAAGAGAAATTACGGTAAAGTATCTTAATGAAGCCAAAAAACTCATTGAAGGCAAAGACCCCAAAAATGGAGGCGTTGCGCTTTTGCGTGCTCACAGAGGCTTGCCCAAAAGTACTGCATTGATTCGTTATCTGAGTGAATCCGGTATAAAAACGGTGCTTAATAAAACAGAGGGAGAGTATCTTCAGGATAATTCTAAAAGAATGCCGGAAATAGATGAGCCGCTTTGCTTTACGATAGATGAAAAAAACAATCAAATTGAGCTGACCGATCTTGGAAGGGAAATCATCGCTCAGGCGGGTGAGGACCCGGATTTATTCGTATTGCCGGATGTAGGGGCAAGATTCCACGAAATCTCTATGAAAGACGTCACCGAAGAGGAAAAAATCCGTTTAAAAGACGAACTTTCAAGGGAGTATTCTCAAAAATCAGAGTTGCTACACGCAATTCAACAGTTGCTGAAGGCTTATACTTTATTTGAAAAAGACATTGAGTACATCGTTCAGGAAGGCAAAGTCCTTATCGTAGATGAGCAAACCGGACGTGTAATGCACGGTAGAAGGTACTCAGACGGATTGCATCAGGCGATTGAAGCCAAAGAGAATGTACAAGTTGAAGCAGCAACCCAAACGTTTGCTACGGTTACCCTTCAAAATTTCTTCCGGATGTATCACAAACTCTGCGGTATGACCGGTACAGCAGAAACAGAAGAGTCTGAATTTTATGAAATTTACAAACTGGATGTAGTCGTTATCCCTACTAACCGCTCGATTTCGCGGAATGATATGGATGACATGATTTATAAAACGAAAAAAGCAAAATATAACGCAATTATCGGAGAGATTGAGCGGTTGAGAAATTTAGGAAGGCCGATTCTTGTGGGTACTACGAATGTGGAGGTTTCTGAATTGCTTGGTAAAATGCTGAGAATGAGAAATATTCCTCATAATGTATTAAATGCAAAATACCATCAGAAAGAAGCTGAAATTGTAGCGGAAGCAGGGCTTGCCGGTAAAGTAACAATTGCTACAAACATGGCCGGTAGGGGAACAGACATTAAACTCGGACCTGGCGTGAAAGAAGCCGGAGGGCTTGCCATTATTGGTACAGAAAGACACGAATCCCGAAGGGTAGATAGGCAGTTAAGAGGAAGGGCAGGTCGTCAGGGAGACCCCGGTTCTTCTCAGTTCTATATTTCTTTGGAAGATGATTTGATGCGTCTTTTCTCTAACGTTGAAAGAGTTTCTTCCATTATGGACAGGTTTGGTTTTAAGGAGGAAGATGTGATTCAGCATGGAACGATTACCAAACAGATTTCAGCAGCCCAGAAAAAAGTGGAGGAGAATAACTTCGCTATGCGTAAAAGACTGCTCGAATACGATGACGTAATGAACTCTCAGCGGGAAGTAATTTATAAAAGAAGGAGAAACGCCCTCTACGGTGACCGTATTAAGATTGACCTCGATAATATGCTCGCAGACCTTTCTCGTGCTCTCGTGGATAGATATTACGATATTGCTGATGCGGAGGGTCTTCAAATTGATTGTATCCGTACTTTATCCATTGACCCTGAAATCAGTGAGAGAGACCTCAATTCTGAAGATTCGGATAAACTCGCCGTTAAGGTATATGAAATGGCGAAGGCCTTCTATGTCAGAAAAACTACTTTCATCGCCGATATGCTACAAGAAGGAATTACGCAGATGAAAGCCCAAAACCCTCAGATACGTCAAGTTGTTGTTCCTTTTACAGATGGGATTCATAAAATTGACCTGATTGTGGAGGTTGAAGATGTATTCCGTACTAAAGGTAAATATATCGCTGATGAGATGGAAAAAGTAACAGTTCTTTCTATCATTGATGAAAAATGGAAATATCATCTGAGAGATATGGATGAATTGCGCCAATCCGTTCAAAATGCTGTTTTTGAACAAAAAGATCCGTTGCTTGTCTATAAATTTGAGGCATTTGAGTTATTCCAGAATGCGCTAAAGACTTTTAATATGGAAGTAATCTCTATGTTGATGAAGTATGACCTCGTTCGGGAAGAAGCACCTCAGGAGCAAAAAAAGGTGGAAGTGCCCAAAAGGGATGATTTCAGTAAAATGAAAACCCAGCATCAGACGGCTATCGAAGAGGAATTACGCAGACGGAAAGAAGAAGAACGCAAGATTCTTGCCGCTGACAGCGAAACCCCCGAAAATAACCGCCCGGTTTCCAGAAGGGAAAGAAGAGAGCAGGATAGAAAAAAACGGTAATTCTGAAAATTAAATACAGAAACGGCTGACAGTGGAATTATTCCTGTCAGCCGTTTTTTCATAAAGTCTGTTACCTAAATATTCTCGTTTTTTACCAGAACAAAATGTATAAAGCTGCAATAATCCCACAAATCAGTACTCCGAAAATACTGAATATTTTGCTCGTTCTGAAGTCTTCGGTTTGTATGTCAATGGGCTTAGAAGTGCTTTTTACCCCAAGACTAATACCCACCATTAATAAAATAAGGAATACAAACACAATTTCCATCCGGTTCATAAAGGGTAGGTCAGGTAGCCAGAATTTCAGGATTGCCGAAAGCGGAATTGTGGTTAATGCTGCGGCCCATGCTGCGGCAGTATTGGTTTTTTTCCAGAAAAATCCCAATAGAAAAATAGCAAGTACTCCCGGTGTAATAAATCCGGTGTATTCCTGAATGTACTGAAATCCCTGGTCTAGGTTTTTGAGGGAAGGCGCAACCAAAATAGCAATCAGAAATGCTACTAAAACACTGATTCTCCCTGCCTTGACAAGGTGCTCTTGACTTGCGTTTGGGCGGATATAATGCTTGTAGATATCGAGGGTGAAAATAGTGGAAATGCTATTCGCTTTTCCTGCAAGGGAGGCCACAATAGCAGCTGTCAGGGCCGCAAACGAAAGTCCCTTTAAGCCGGCAGGCAATAATTCCAATAAAGAGGGATAGGCTCTATCGGGTTTTACTACTCCTGATTCCATCATTTTTTCGGCAAAGCCGGCTATTTCCCCTTTAAACAAAACATAGGCTGCAATGCCCGGAATGACCACAAGAATGGGCATAATTAATTTTAAAAATCCGGCAAAAAGGAGGCCGTTTCTCGCTGTTTCCAAGGATTCGGCCCCTAAAGCTCTTTGCGTGATATATTGGTTACATCCCCAATAGCTCAGGTTCATAATCCACATTGCCCCGACTAATACAGATAAACCTGGTAAGTTCAGGTACGCATCCTTTGTACCGCCGGCTCCATCTGGTATCATCATTTCTCCTTTGTGAATAATCATATTGAAGTGCTCCGGTGCTTTCACCTTTAACATCATAAGTCCATTTAGCCAGCCACTTTTATCCCCTATATTTTCGGATACTAAGTCTAGGGCTAGATAAGTGGTAGCCAGCCCTCCCAAAATCAACACAACTACCTGAATAACATCTGTATAACCAATTACTTTCATCCCTCCCAGCGTAATCAAAATCGCAAAAATGGCTAATCCAAGTACACAATAGTAAAAATGAATTCCAAGAATTGCTTCTAAACATAATGCCCCAAGATAAAGAATAGAAGTAAGATTTACAAATACATATACCAGTAACCAGAATACCGCCATTACTGTACTTACTCCTTTATCATACCGCTGAGCCAGAAACTGAGGCATTGTGTATATTTTGTTTTTTAGATAAATGGGCAGAAAAAAAACCGCTACAATCAGTAATGTAGCCGCAGCCATCCATTCATACGCTGAGATTGCAAGCCCAAGCGCAAACCCGGAGCCTGACATCCCGATAAATTGTTCGGCTGAGATATTGGAAGCAATCAGAGAGGAACCGATTGCCCACCAGGTAAGGGCACCTTCTGCAAGGAAAAAGTCAGCCGCACTGCCTTTTGCTGATTTTCGGTAAATGGAATAGCCAATACCGGATACCAAAATAAAGTAGAGAAAGAAAACAAGATAATCGAGCGTTTGCATAATACAATTCTATTGAAAGTTAATTTATAAACGAAACCCAAAGTCTCTGTTTCATCGCATTTCGGGTTTAATCCTCATCATAAATTCCCATTTTACGGTTTTGAACCAGATTTTTTAATTCAGAAAGGGCATGAAGGTCATTTTTTTGTTCTGCTTCACGGATTCCTGTCATAAAAATAGTCATTCCTTCTTCCATTTCCCCCTTTTTTTCATAGATTTTCCCTAAATGATAATAAAGCCCTGTATAGTCGGGGTGAATGGCCCTAAGTCTTTCAAAATAAACTATCGCTAATTCCCAGTCTTTCAGCATCATATATTCATAGGCAATCGAATATAGGCTGAAGGAATCGGTCTCATCCATTTTCAGATAAAGGTACAATTGATTTAATCTTGGGAAAAGCAAACGATAAAATGCTTCTTCATTTTCCTGTTCTCTTACGAGAATGGTTTTTTCCGGACTTCTTAGAATTGGCCTTTCAATAAGAACCGGATTTTGGGCTAAAATGGAAATCCATTTTTTGTCGCTAAATTTTTTTCCCTCGTATTTTTCTTTATAAAGTGTTTCCTTTTTACGGATAATGCCCGAAATAGGGAGCGATAATTCTTTCAAAATTTGGGTAATTTCCTCCTCTCCAAGTGGGTTTTTTAAGTATTGTACCGTCTGAAAGTCATTGCCGCTGAGTTTTATTAAATTATACATTTTCCTGCTTTTGCCGCAGCCAGGATTATGATACAGAGTGAACATATTTTTTTTATTTTATAATCTTTAGCTTGTTTTTTGCAAATGTAATGGATATCTGATAATTTCGCTCAAATTTTTCAATAAATTCATTTAAATATGTTTTACACCTTAGAGAATAAAAGTGCACTTGTTTGTGGAAGTACCTCAGGAATAGGAAAAGCGACCGCTCAAACACTTGCAGAAATGGGGGCTAATGTCATTCTTATCGCCCGTAACGAAGACAAACTAAAAGAAACGCTCAACGGACTCGTTTGTAAAGAGGGACAATTTCATCAATATTTGATTGCAGACTTTACAGAGCCTGAGCAGGTTACTGGAATTTTACAAAATTTTTTGGCTAAAGGCAATCTTATTCATATCCTTATCAACAATACAGGCGGCCCTGCTGCTGGTCCTGTCTCTACTGCGGAGGCTCCGGCATTCGTTGCGGCATTTCAGCAACACTTAATCGTAAATCATTTGCTGACTCAGGCCGTTATACCCGGAATGAAACAGGTAAATTACGGCAGAATCGTTAATATAATCTCAACCTCCGTAAAGCAACCCCTTGCAAACCTTGGGGTTTCTAATACCATCAGGGCTGCCGTAGCAAACTGGGCAAAAACGATGGCCAATGAGCTTGCGGCTTTTGGAATTACGGTAAACAATGTTTTGCCGGGCGCAACCGAGACTGAAAGGCTTTCTGCGATTATCGCCGGAAAGGTTTTGAAAACGGGTAAAAGCGAAGCGGAAGTAGCAGCGGAAATGATAGCGGAAATACCGGCCGGAAGATTTGGCAAACCAAAGGAAATCGCCAATGCCGTAGGGTTTTTGGTTTCATCCGAAGCGGCATATATTACAGGTATCAACCTTCCCGTTGACGGAGGAAGGACGGGATGCCTTTAAAAGCGTTTCTCAGGATTTACGCATTCTTTGTGTAAATCCTGATTGATAGAAATCGTTTGATTGAACACTAATCTTTACATTTTTTCCCTCATATTCATTCTTTTATTACAAAATGAAAACCAAAAATCATGCTTTTGATTTTATCGTTATCAGGATTTTCCCTTTTCTTTTATTCCTCTTACTATCTCCGGTTTTTACCCTTTCGAAGGAGATAGATTTTTCTAAAATACCCTATCCGAGGAATATTTTTGTGATTGATTCTGTAATCAGAATGCGTCACTGGCAACAAACCCCCTCTTTTGATATACAATCGCCTTATCTTGAAATGCTGAAAGAAGCAAATAAACAGAATGACGCAAGAATGAAATTTTTTGCGGGGTATTACCGATTTAGTTATTCATTAATCCAAAATTCAGAGGCTTATACGGAAGCAGATATGCTTAGGATTATAGATTCTTTGAGAATAGAGGCAGACAAAGTGAATTTTCCGGATATTCAACCCTATCTCACCAATATCATAGGCAATTATTATATCAAGATAAAAAAAAATGGATTAGGTTTATATTATCTAATGAAAGGGCTGGAAGAAAGAAATGAAAATAATCAATCCACCTTTAAGCTTTACCCTGGTTATGCCACCTATCGTATTGCTTTATTGTTCTATGAGTTTGGTGACTATACTAAAGCCATCCAGCTTGCTAAGGAAGTAGAAAAAGAAAAGGTAGAACTACATGTATCTGTTTTTAATAAAAATTTATTAGGAATGTGCTATCTAAAATCCGGGTTTAGTGATACCGCTCTTTCCTATTTTGACGGGACGATGAAAGTACTTCAGGAAGTAGGTCCGGGTAGAATGAAGGGTTGGCGAGGGATTGTGAACGGAAATAAAGGGTTTTGCTATCAGGCTATGAATCAACTGGAGCAAGCCATTCTTTATTATCAAAATGGAATATCCGTAACGGACTCTTTCAATCTTTATAGTAACAGTACTGGATTTACCTTAGCTTTGGCTTCTGTTTATCATCAACAGAATGAATTAGCGAAACTAAAGGAGGCGTTAATCAAAGCAAAAAACGGAGTTTTTAAGAGCGCAAGTGAAGAACACTTCTTTAAGTATTACAAAATGCTTACTCAGTATCATACCTCTGTGGGCGATTATAAGACTGCGTTAATGTATTCGGATAGCGTTAGATTATGGGCAGATAGCCTCAATACACTCTCCGACAAAAACATACAAGTGAATGCGGAGCTTATGTATGAGATTGAAAAAGGCAATATTAGACAAAATCTTTATTTAACCGAGATTCACAGAAATCGTTACCGCCTTGGATTATTTGTGGCTATAGGGTTAATGATAGGCCTAATCTTTTCCTTTCTTTTTATCCGTCAGAGGGCATATATCCGTTCTGATAGGGCCAAAGTAAAAAGGGAAATACTCCGGTCTGAAAGTAAGTTAAAGGAGTTTACAGATATAATCCTGGAAAAAAACAAGCTGATTGAAAAAATGGAACAACAACTAGGTGAAAAGCTGGATGAAGAAGCAAAACTAAAACTTAGGGATTCTGTGATTTTGACAGAAGAGGACTGGAGCAATTTCAGAAAGTTGTTCGAAAAAGTACATCCTGGTTTTTTTGCCAGACTGAAAGAGAAAGTACCGGATTTGAGCCCCGCAGAAGTTCGTTATATTGCCCTTTGTAAATTACAATTATCCGGAAAAGAAATGTCTGCAATGCTTGGGGTAGGGGATACCGCTATTCGACAATACCGATATAGAATCCGTAAAAAACTAAACGTGGAGGACGAAGAGGAGAGCATAGCATTATTAGTGCAATCCATTTAATGTTTTTTGGGGATAAACAATCCTTTCTGTTTAGAATAAAAAACTAAAATTTTAAGTGCCTTACTATAAGGCTTTTATATCCTATAACGATTTTGTAACGCAGTTGTAACGGTATTAAAACGGTCTTTTTTTGGAGATTCGGTATTTTGTTTTAAAATTTGTATAGTACTTTTAAAAGAGAATATAAGTAAGACTCCACTTTTGGTTTATCTCTTATGAATTCTCAAAATTGGTTGTTTAATTAATCAAAGTTCATCCTGATTTTTCATCATATATTAAAGAAATAGTTTACCCTTATTTTACCTTTACTTTTTACCATAATCCTGCTTTTGTCTAAGCAGGATTTCTTTTGATTAGAACCCAATCAAAGAGAAAAAACTCCTTCTTGGATTATTACCGGAAAATGTAATCTACTCCGCTTACCTGAGACAGGAGAGTGTCCGGTGCGTCTAGGATTTTTGCATTCCCGGGAGGAGTTGGGGTTACCGGAGAGCGTAGGGTAAGATACTCCTTCATAACTGCATGAAGCGTTAAAGGAGAAGATTTTGGATTGGAAACCTCCCTGATTCTGCAAAGCATGTCGGCAGGGTCTCCGTCTCTTTCGCAAGCCAGAATGCTGTAAAAAGTACTGTCTTCTATGGCTTTCCCTTTTACCGTGAAGCTTTTTATGCGGCTACCCGATTCTCCAAAGGCATTGAAACTGACTTCCATCCCCTGAAATTTTACCAACCATCCCCCAAATCGTTTGGACGCGTCTTTGGCAAATACATTGTTGAGTTCCTTTTCCATCCATTCTCTAAGCTGTTTACCTGTAACTTTTCCATAGCGAATAGGGCTG
>WBZP01005379.1_pt1 | contig 11627 bp, 6 predicted proteins | sample 5204301 | NCBI WGS metagenome assembly WBZP01 (sample SAMN12412401, study PRJNA552823) | activated sludge metagenome | isolation source: activated sludge from nitrification reactor of wastewater treatment plant... | place: USA: Pennsylvania | collected 2017
CCAGCGGGTCGCACACGCGTCGCTCCATCCATCGGGCGACCACGCGCTCCATCAGGCTCGTGCCCGGCGCCGCCACCGCGGCGCCGTAGGTCTCGTTGCTGCCGGGAGGGCCGGTGGTGACCGCGGAGACCCCCGCCGACTCGAGGCCCGCCCCCGTCGGGCTCGCCGTGCGCGCGATCTGGAACGCCTCCCAGTCGCTCATGAAGTCGGCCACGGTCGGCGAGAGGCGTCGAGCGCGGATGCGGGACGCGAGGGCCCGGACGTCGTCACGACCCTCCGGCGTGCGGGCGGTCCAGAAGAGGTCGCCGCTCGTGGTCGTGAGGAGCAGCTCGTCGCCGTCGCGCAGGCCGTCGCTCGCGAACCGCTCGACGGCCTTCTGCACGTCGACCCGGTGCGACGGCGCGAGGTTGAAGTCGTCGACGACGAGGACGAAGCTGCGCGCGCCCGGCGGCACCGCGTGGACGACGCCCGGGATCGGCAGTGCGGAGCGGGCCGCCGCTTCCGCGGGCGAGGTCGGCCGGCCGCCGAGGTCGAAGGCCTCGAAGCTCGCGATCTCCCGCGTGACGCCGTCTTCCTGGACGCGGAAGTCCGCGGCGGTGAGCCCGGGCACCGGGCGGCCGTCCTTGTCGAGCACGATCGCGTCGATCGTCACGAGGCGCGTCTCGGTGGCGAAGGTCGGGGGCGTCGGCGGCGTCTGGGCCGGTGCCGTCGCGGCGGCGAGCGCCAGGGCCGCCAGGGCCGGCCCGCGCCTCACCACGGGTGCGAGGAGCATGAGGAGACTGTAGTCAGAAGTCCGCGACAGTGTCTACGCCGGCCCGACGGCCGGAAGGCTGGGGTCAGATCTTGAATCTTGCCTGGTCGAGCGGGGCACGATTCAAGATCGGACCCCATTCCTCGCCAGCACCGGCCGCAGGTACGGGCCGGTGCGGGACGCCTTCGCCTTCGCCACCTGCTCCGGCGTGCCCCAGCACACCACCCGGCCCCCCTCGCCGCCGCCCTCGGGGCCGAGGTCGATGACGCAGTCGGCGGCGGCGATCAGGTCGACGTTGTGCTCGATGACCACGACCGTGTCGCCGCGCTCGACGAGCCGCTGCAGGGCCGAGACGAGCTTCGCGACGTCGGCCATGTGCAGGCCGGTCGTGGGCTCGTCGAGGACGAAGAGCGACGGTCCGAAGCCGGGAGACGTCAGCTCGGCCGCGATCTTGATGCGCTGGGCCTCTCCGCCGGAGAGGGTCGGCGACGGCTGGCCGAGCTGGAGGTAGCCGAGGCCGATCTCCGAGAGGAACTCGAGCGGGCGGCGGATGGCCCCGACGGCGTTCAGCGCCTGGAGCGCCTGGTCGACGGTCATCTCCAGCACGTCCGCGATCGAGTGGCCCTTGAAGCGCACGGCCATCGTGTCGGCGTTGTAGCGCCGGCCGTTGCAGGACTCGCAGGGCACGTAGACGTCGGGCAGGAGCGACATCGTCACGCGAAGGCGGCCCTGGCCCTCGCAGCGCTCGCAGCGGCCGCCCTTCACGTTGAAGGAGAAGCGCGACGGGCCGTAGCCGAGGGCCCGCGCGTCGGGCACCGCGGCGAAGAGCGAGCGGATCGCGTCCATGATGCCGACGTAGGTGGCGGGCACCGAGCGGGGCGTGCGGCCGATCGGCGACTCGTCGACCTCGAGTACCCGCGCGACGCCGCGCAGGCCTTCGAGCTTGTCGAGCACGGCCGGCAGCCGCTCGCCGGCCACCCGTGCTCGGGCCGCGCGGTAGAGGACGTCGCGGACGAGCGTGGACTTGCCGGAGCCCGACACGCCGGTGACGACCGTGAGCCGGCCGAGCGGGAAGTCGACGGTGGTGCCGCGCAGGTTGTGGAGCCGCGCGCCGACGACGCGCAGCCGCGCCGCGTCCGCGAGGGGCCGGCGCGGCCAGGGCGGCGTCTCGCCGTCGCCCCGGAGGTAGCGGCCGGTGACCGACTCCCGGCTCCGCGCGACCGCCGCCGGCGAGCCGGAGGCGACGAGGCGCCCGCCGTTCGGGCCCGCGCCGGGGCCGAGGTCGACGACGTGGTCGGCGGCGCGGATGACGCTCTCCTCGTGCTCGACGACGACCACGGTGTTGCCGCGGTCGCGCAGGCCGAGGAGGGCCTTCGTGAGCGCCTCGTCGTCGCGCGGGTGGAGGCCGACCGTCGGCTCGTCGAGGACGTAGCAGACGCCGCGCAGGTTCGAGGCGAGCGCCGCTACGATGCGGATCCGCTGCGCCTCGCCGGTCGAGAGCGTGTCGGCGCCGCGCTCGAGGGTCAGGTAGCCGAGGCCGAGGCGGTCGAGGAGCGAGAGGCGCAGGACGAGCTCCGGCCAGACGCGCTCGCGGACCTCCTCCGGCAGGACGCTCTCGAGCGTCCCGAGCCAGGCGCGGATCTCGCGCACCGTGAGGGCCGAGACCTCGCCGATGTGGCGGCCGGCGATCTTCACCGCCCGCGCCTCCGGCCGCAGCCGCGTGCCGCCGCAGGCGGGGCAGGCGCGGTCGCGGGCGCGGCGCACCTCGCCGTCCTCCTCGACCTTCGGCGCGCCGAAGCCCTCGCACTCGGGGCAGGCGCCGTACTTCTGGCTCCACGAGAAGAGGCGCGGGTCGGGCGCGGGAAGGCCGGTCCCGCAGCTCGGGCAGGAGCGGCGGGTCGAGTAGAAGCGCTCGCCGCCGTCCCTGCCGATCGCCAGCAGCGTGCCGCCGCTGAGGGCCAGGGCCCGCGCGATCGCGGGCTCGAGCTTCTCGTCGCGCCGGCGGCCGCCCTCGACGCGCGCGGCGAGGGCCTCGACGTCGTGGATCTGGAAGCGGTCGACGCGCGGGGGCGCCGCCGCGGCGTAGGTCTTCCCGTCGATGCGCACCTCGGCGAAGCCCTTGCGGTGCGCGGCCTTGATCGCGTCGAGGTGGAAGCCCTTCCGGCGGCGGACGAGCGGCGCGAGCACGTCGACCCCGCCGCGCGGGAAGTCCTCGGCCACCCGGGCGGCCAGGGCCGCGGCGTCGACGACCTGGCCCGGCAGCCCGCACTTCGGGCAGTGGACTGACCCGAGCCGTGACCACAGGAGGCGCAGGTGGTGGTAGACCTCGGACGAGGTGCCGACCGTCGAGAGCGGCGTGCCCCGCGAGAGCTTCTGCTCGAGGGCGACGGTCGGCGGCACGCCCTCGAGCCGGTCGACCTCGGGCCGCGCGAGCGGGCGGATGAACTGGCGCACGTAGGTCGAGAGGCAGTCGAGGAAGCGGCGCTGGCCCTCGGCGAAGAGCACGTCGAAGGCGAGGGTCGACTTGCCCGAGCCGGAGACGCCGGTCACGGCCACGAGCGCGTCGCGCGGGATCTCGACGTCGACGTGCTTCAGGTTGTGCTCGCGCGCGCCGACGACGCGGATCGCGCGCGTGTCGGCCTTCGGCCCGGGCGCGGCGGCGCGGCGGGCGGCCGTGGGGACGCGCGCTTCGCTCGTGTGGACGACGCTCTTTCCGGCGGCCTCCGCGCCCGGCCGCGCGCCGAGCGCCTCGGCCAGCGCGCGGCCCGTCGGCGTCGGCCGCGCCGCGATCGTCTCCGGAGCGCCCGCCCCGACCACGCGCCCGCCCTCGTCGCCGGCCTCGGGCCCGAGGTCGACGATCCAGTCGGCCGCGGCCGCGAGGCCCATGTCGTGCTCGACGACCACGACCGAGTGGCCCGCGTCGACGAGCTTCTGCAGCGCCGCCGTGAGCACGGCCACGTCGGCCGGGTGAAGGCCGGTCGTCGGCTCGTCGAGCAGGTACAGCCGACCCTTCGTCTCGCCCGACTCGGCGAGCGCCTGAGCGAGCTTCAGCCGCTGCGCCTCGCCGCCCGACAGCGTCGGCGCCGGCTGCGACAGCGACAGGTAGCCGAGGCCGAGGTCGAGGAGCGGCGCGATCGCGGCCACCACCGCCGGCTTGTCGGCGAACACGCGCGCGACCTCGGCCGCGGGCAGGTCGAGCGCGTCGGCGATCGACAGGTCGCGGCAGCGGACCTCGAGCACCTCGGGCCGGAAGCGCCGGCCGTCGCACGCCCCGCACTTCACGAACGCGTCGGGCAGGAACTGCAGCTCGACCTTCTCGTAGCCGGCGCCCTCGCAGACGGGGCAGGCGCCGGACTCCGAGTTGAACGAGAAGGAGGTCGGCTTGAGCCCGCGCTCCTTCGCGTCGGGCGTCGCGGCGAAGACCTTCCGCAGCGGCTCGAGGACGCCCATGTAGGTCGCGGCGTTCACGCGGGAGCTCGCGCCGAGAGGGGACTGGTCGACGAGGGTCACGCCGGTGAGGGCGTCGGCCCCGTCGAGCCCGTCGCACGCGCCCGGCTCGGACTCGCCGACGCCGAAGTGGCGGCGCAGGTTCCGGTAGAGGACCTGGTCGACGAGCGTCGACTTGCCCGAGCCCGAGACGCCGGTGATGCCGACGAGCCGTCCGAGCGGGATCTCGACCGTGACGTCCTTCAGGTTGTTCTCTCGCGCGCCGCGGACGCGCAGCTTCGCCGCGCTCTCGATCGGTCGGCGCGGGTGCGCCGTCGCCCGCGCCCCGGCGCGCCCCGAGAGGTACGCGCCCGTCACCGACCGCGCGCTCTTCAGCAGGCCGGGGAACGCGCCTTCGTAGACGACCTCGCCGCCGTCCTTCCCGGGGCCGGGGCCGAGGTCGACGACGTGGTCGGCCGAGGCGATGAGCCCGCCGTCGTGCTCGACCACGACGACCGCGTTGCCGGCGTCGGCCAGCCGGCGCAGGACGCCCGACAGCTTCGCCGCGTCGCGCGGGTGGAGGCCGACCGACGGCTCGTCGAGCACGTACATCGTGCTCGTGAGCGAGCCGCCGAGGGCCGTGGCGAGGGTCACGCGCTGCGCCTCGCCGCCCGAGAGCGTGCGCGACTGCCGGCCGAGTGTCAGGTAGCCGAGGCCGACGTCCACGAGGAAGCGGAGCCGGCCGCGGATCTCGTGAAGGAGCTGCTCGGAGGCGGGGTCTCTTCCGGGCACGGACCACTCGCGGAAGAGCCGCTCGGTGTCGGCCACCGGCCGCGCCTCGACCTCGGGCAGCGTCTTCCCGGCGACCCGGAAGAGGCGCGCCTCCGGCTTGAGCCGCGCGCCGCCGCACTCGGCGCAGGTGCCGTAGCTGCGGTAGCGCGAGAGGAAGACGCGCACGTGCATCTTGTAGGTGCGCGCCTCGAGGTAGCGGAAGAAGCCGGCGACGCCGTACCAGCGCTTCGGTCGGCCCGCGGGCTCCCCATCCCAGACCGCGCGCTGCACGGCCTCCGGCAGGTCGGCCCACGGCACGTCCTCGGGCAGGCCCTCGCGCTTCAGGAAGCGCTCGAGGTCGTCCTGGCACTCGCTGTAGAAGCCGGTCTGGAAGGGCTTGATCGCGCCGCCGGCGATCGTGCGGCGCCGGTCGGGGATCACGAGGTCGGGATCGATCGCCATCGTCCGACCGAAGCCCTTGCAGGACGGGCAGGCGCCGACGGGATGGTTGAACGAGAAGAGCGCGGGCGAGGGGTCGGCGTACGCGATGTCGCAGCGCGCGCAGTGGAGCGCCTCGCTGAACCGCCGGGGCTGCTCCTCGCCCTCGACCCGCAGCTCGACCCGGCCCTCGCCGTGGCGCAGGGCTCCCTCGATCGAGTCGACGATCCGCTGCCGCTCGTCTCTCTCCATCCTCACGCGGTCGAAGACGACCGTGACGACGCCGTCCTCCGGGTGCAGGCGTGCGTCCTCGATGCGCACGGGCGCGCCGTCCTCGAGCACGCGGCGGAAGCCGGCCTTCTCGAACGCCTCGCGCACGACCCCGATGCCGACCTTCTTCCCTATGCGGTGCGGGAACGTGACGAGGGCCGTGCCACCGGCGGCGTCCGCGGCCAGGCTCTCGAAGATCGACGAAGGCGTGTCGCGGCGCACGGGCGTCTCGCACTGCCGGCAGTGGAGGACGCCGGCCCTCGCGTAGAGGGCGCGGAGGTAGTCGGCGACCGAGGTCATCGTGCCGACGGTCGAGCGCGAGGTGCGGACGGGCGCGGTGCGGTCGACCGCCACCGCCGGGAGGACGCCCTCGAGCCGCTCCGCCCGCGGCCGGTCGAGCCGCTCGAGGAACTGCCGCGCGTACGGGCTGAAGGTCTCGGCGTACCGCCGGTGGCCCTCGGCGTAGAGCACGTCGAACGCCAGCGACGACTTCCCGGCGCCGGCGACGCCGGTGACCGCGGTGACCCCGCCGATCGGGATCCGCACGGTCACGCCCTTCAGGTTGTTCTGTCGCGCCTCGTCTATCTCGATGAACCGGCTGGGGGGCATCCCTCCAACATGGCCCAGGACGGCGGCCGGAGCAAGCTGGGGTCAGATCTTGAATCTTGAATCCGCGACCGCGGATTCAAGATTCAAGATCTGACCCCAGGCGTCCGCTCGCCGAGTGGCACCACGACGATACGGTGGTTGTCGAGGTCGGCGATCCACAGGTGGCCGGCGTGGACGAGCACGGCCGCCGGCTTGTTGAGCTGGCCGGGGCCCGAGCCCTTCTCGCCCGTGCCGAAGACGCGCGTCACGTGCCCGGCCGCGTCGACGGCCACCACCTGGTGCGCGTTCATGTCGGCCACGTACACGGCGCCGTCGGGCCCCGCGGCGACACCGTGGGGGGTGTGAAGCGGGGCGTCCGTCCGCAGCGTCCCGAGGCCGGCGGCCGGGCTCCAGGTGCGGACGAGGTTCGCGCCGGCGTCGGCGACGAGGAGGCTCCCGTCCTTCCCCCACGCGAGGTCCATCGGGTAGACGAAGGTCCCCTTCTCCGCGCCGACGACGGTCTCGACGCGCCCGCCGCGGATGCGGCGCACGCGCGCGTTGCCGATGTCGCACACGAGCAGCGAGCCGTCGCGATCCCAGAGGACGGCGTGGGGCGAGCGGAAGCGCGCCTCCGCGTCCGCTCCTTCCGCGTCGCCCTCGACGCCCGCGGCGCCGGCGAGCGTGGACACCACGAACGAGCTCCGCGGCGCCGCATCGGTCGACGGCGTCATCAGACGGACCGTGTGGTTCGTCGCCTCGGCCACGGCGATGGCGCCGTCCCTCGACACCGCGACGCCGTGGGGAGAGGCGAAGCGTGCCTCCGCCGCGGCCCCGTCCGCGTGGCCCTTGCGGTCGGGTCCGCCGGCCAGGGTGGTGACGCGCCCGCCGAGCGTCACCTCGCGGATCGCGTGGTTGTAGATGTCGGCGACCACGATCGACTCCGGCCCGAGGGCCGCGAGCCGGATGGGCTTGCGGAACCGCGCCTCCGCGCCGACGCCGTCCTGGAAGCCCTCGGCGCCGTTGCCGGCGACGACCCGCGGGCCGGCCGGCGCGGCGGGGCGCGGCGGCGCGGCGGCGGTGCACCCGATCGAGAGGGCCGCGGCAAGGAGCCCGAAGCGCGGGAGGCGTGTCATGGACGGTCCTTTCGAGGCGGAAGGAGCGAGGCCACGGCGTCGCGCACCGCCGGCCAGGCCATGCTCGCCGGGTTCACGAGCTCGAAGTGGCCCGCGCCGTCGACGACGGTCACGGTCACGGAGTCGCCCTTCGCCCGGGCCGCGGCCTCGTAGCTGCGGGCCTGCTCGATCGGGACGATGCCGTCCCGCGCCCCGCACACGAGCCTCTGCGGGAGGCCGAGCGGGAGGCGGCGGATCGGCGATGCGGCGGCCACGCGCTCGGGGACGGCGGCCGGATCGCCGCCGAGCAGGCGCGGGATGGCGTCTCCGCAGACCTGTCCGGCCGCGCCGGCTTCCAGGTCCGTGACCGCGGCGAGGGCGACGACGCCGCGGAGGCCCAGCGGGCGCTCGCCGGGAGCGGCGTGGGCGGCGTGGGCGGCGTGGGCGGAGCGCCCGGAGAGCCACAGCGCGAGCTGGCCGCCGGCCGAGTGGCCGACGGCCACGACCCGGTCGAGATCGAGGCCTTTCGCCTTCGCGATCGTCCGGAGGTGGTCGGCGCCGAGCGCGACGTCGTCGAGCGTGCCGGGCCAGCCGCCCCCCGGGTCGCCGAGGCGCCGGTACTCGAGGCTCCAGGTCGCGTAGCCCTCGCGCCGCAGGGCGTCGGCGAGGGCGCGCACGTGGTCGAAGCCCCAGGGCGCCTCCCAGCAGCCGCCGTGGACGAGGACGACGACCGGGTGCGGGCCTTGACCGCGCGGGAGGCGCAGCTCGGCCTTGTGCTGCGGCGCGGCGCCGTAGGCGAGCGTCTCGTCGGCCGCGGGCTGCGGCAGAGCCAGGAGGTCGCGGCTCGTCATCGGCTGGGCGGAGACGGATTCGTTCATGGGAAGAACCAGGAGAGCGAGAGCCAGGGCGGCCGTCGAATGAGCGAGGCGCATCACGTCACCCGCGTGCGCCGCCGGTGCTCGGGGCGCTCCCACTCTCCGCGGGCCATCACGTCGTGGAGCGCGGCGACGGCGTCGAAGACGTCGACGAAGCGAAGGTACGCCGGAGCGAGCCCGAAGCGGAGCACGTCGGGCTCTCTGAAGTCGCCCACGACGCGCCGTGCGACGAGCGCGCGCACGATCGCGAAAGCCTCGGCGTGGCGGAACGAGACCTGGCTCCCGCGGCGCCCGGCGTCGCGCGGCGAGGCCGGCTCGAGCCCGAACGCCGCGCACTCCTGCTCGACGAGGCGGATGAAGAGCTCGCCGAGGGCCACCGACTTGCGCCGCAGGCGGTCGACCCCCGCCGCCGCGACCGTGTCCACGCCGCACTCGAGCGCCACGAGGCTCAGGACGGGCGGCGTGCCGCAGAGGAGGCGCGCGACGCCGGGCGCCGGTTCGTAGCGGGTGTCGAAGGCGAAGGGCGCCGCGTGGCCCATCCACCCGGCGAGGGGCGTCTCGAAGCGCGTGTGGTGCGCCTCCGCCACGAAGGCGAAAGCCGGCGCGCCCGGGCCCCCGTTCAGGTACTTGTAGCCGCAGCCGACGGCGAGGTCGACGCCGCAGCCGTCGAGGTCCACGGGCAGGGCGCCGGCGGAGTGCGCGAGGTCCCACAGGGCGAGCGCGCCCGCGTCGTGCGCCGCGCGCGTGAGGTCGGGCATGTCGTGGACCTCGCCCGTGCGGAAGTCGACGTGGGTGAGCATGAGGACGGCGACCCGGTCGTCGAGGGCAGCGGCCAGCTCGTCGCGCGCGACGAGCCGCAGCTCCACGTCGCCGAGGAGCGCGCCGAGGCCCTGGGCCACGTAGACGTCGGTGGGGAAGTTGCCGCGCTCGGAGACGATCATGCGCCGGCCCGGCCGCAGCCGCAGCCCGCCGGCGAGGAGCTTGAAGAGGTTCACCGACGTCGAGTCCGCGACCGCGACCTCCGACGGCCGCGCCCCCACGAGCGGCGCGATCTTCGCGGCGACGCGCGCGGGCAGGTCGATCCACCCGTGCTCGTTCCAGCTCGAGACGAGGCCTTCGCCCCACTCGCGGGCCACGGCGTCGCCGACCCGCTCGACCGCGCGTCGCGGGAGGGCGCCGAGCGAGTTGCCGTCGAGGTACACGAGGCCGTCGGGCAGGACGAACGCGCCGCGGACGGCTGCGATCGGATCCGCAGCGTCCAGCGCCTCGGCGTCCGCGCGGGTGAGAGCGGCCATGCGGGCGATCTTACGCCTGGGGTCAGATCTTGAATCTTGAACCCCGCGGCGAATTCAGATTCAAGACCTGACCCCAGCGGATTCATCGGGCGGCGACGCTTGGGCCTTTCCGCGAGTCGGGATAGGCTCAGGCGAAGGACCCAAACCCATGCAATCCAAGTCCCAGGAACGGACTCCGCCGCGCGTGACCCGCCGCGGCTTCCTCGGCGCGGTCTCCGCCGGGCTCGCCGCCGCCTCCGCGGCCGGAGCGTCCCCCCTCAACCCACAAGAGACGAGAGGTGCCCGAATGATCAGCCTTCCGCCGCTCCCCTGGGGCGACAGCGACCTCGCTCCGCACATCTCCCAGGAGACGATCTCGTTCCACTACGGGAAGCACCACAAGGCCTACGTCGACAACGCGAACAAGATGATCGAGGGGACCGACCTCGCCAACGCCTCCCTCGAGGACATCGTCAAGGCCGCGTGGGGCAAGCCCGAGAAGAAGGGCCTGTTCAACAACGCCGCGCAGGTCTGGAACCACACGTTCTACTGGAACAGCCTCAGCCCGAAGGGCGGCGGCCAGCCCACCGGGAAGCTGCTGTCCATGATCCAGAGCGACTTCGGCGACTACGCGAAGTTCAAGGAGGACCTCGCGAAGATGTGCGTCACCCAGTTCGGCAGCGGGTGGGCCTGGGTCGTCGAGGAGGGCGGGAAGCTCAAGGTCGAGCAGACGCCGAACGCCGAGACTCCGCTCGTCGCCGCCGGCAAGAGGCCGCTCCTCACGATCGACGTCTGGGAGCACGCCTACTACGTCGACTCGGTGATCGACAAGCTCCTGAACTGGGAGTTTGCCGCAAAGAACCTCGGCTGAAGCCGCTGCAGTGGCAGCCGCGACGGTCCCGTCGCGGCTGCCCCCGTCTCCTGCCCCGCACCCTGGAGGCTCCACGAGCACGCACTCGAGACGTGCGTCGAGGCCGAGGCCTGTCGGCCTCAGCCCCTGGCCGCGGGCCTACTCCCGCGCGCCGCGCGTCGAGGCCCGCCAGACGTACACGCACAGCGCGACGAAGAGGGCCGCCGAGACCGACTGCGAGACCGCGACGTCGCCGTAGAACGGGCTCGTGACCCACTCCTCGGTGTAGCCGGGCACGAGCCGCAGCGCGGCGCCGAACACTCCGCCGAGGGCGCCGCCGGCCATCAGGCCCGAGGCGATCACCACCCCGCGCTCGCGGATCGCCGCGCCGCGCTCGCCGCCGAGGCCCGTCGCCCGCCCGTTCAGGAAGTGAGAGAGGATGCCGCCGACGAGGGCCGGCGTGTTGAGCTCGAGCGGCAGGTACATCCCGAGGGCGACGATGAGGGCGGGCACGCCGAGCATCTCCATGACCACGGCGATCACCGCGCCGGCCCCGAAGAGGATGTAGGCGACCGGCTGCTGGCTCATGAAGCCCTCGACGAGGGACTTCATGATCGCGGCCTGCGGCGCCGGCAGCACGACCCGCGGGTCGCCCGGCGCCGCCTCGCCGAACTGGAACGCCCGCGCCAGCAGCACGATCGTGAGGCCGGCCGCGAGGGCCGAGGCCGCGATGCCCAGGAACTTGACCCGCTCCTGCGCGGCCGGGGTCGAGCCGAGCCAGTAGCCGGTCTTGAGGTCGGTCACGAACTGCCCGGAGATCGAGAGGGCCGTGCAGACGATGCCGGCGACCGCCATCACGAAGAACATGCCGCTCGTGCCGGAGACGCCGAAGCGGAGGAGGATCACCGAGGAGACGATGATCGTGAGCATCGTCATGCCCGAGATGGGGTTTCGCGCGGTGGTGGCGATCGCGTTCGCGGCCACCGACGTGAAGAAGAAGGCGAAGAGGAGCGTCAGGACGACGCCGACCACCACGACGAGCAGCGACTGGCCGAGGGTCGAGTAGAAGACCCCGGCCGCCAGGGTCGTGAGGAGGACGCCGCCGAGGATCGTCACGATCGGGATGTCGCGGACCGTGCGCGCAGGATCAAGGTGCCCTATCCCGAATCCCTGCCGCTCAAGAAGCGCGAGCAATTCCGGCTGCTGGGCAAACGCGTGCCGGGCGTGGACAACCGGAAGATCGTCACCGGACAGCCCTTGTTCGGCATCGAT
>WBZP01006433.1_pt1 | contig 11626 bp, 10 predicted proteins | sample 5204301 | NCBI WGS metagenome assembly WBZP01 (sample SAMN12412401, study PRJNA552823) | activated sludge metagenome | isolation source: activated sludge from nitrification reactor of wastewater treatment plant... | place: USA: Pennsylvania | collected 2017
GAGGAACACCTGCAACAGTTCCCGCAGTCCGAGCGTCTTCGGGGCGCCGTCCACCAGGGCCACGGCGTTGATGGTGAAGTTGTCCTCCAGCGGCGTCAGCCGGTACAGGTCGGCGAGCACGGCCTCTGGGTTGAACCCGCTCTTGACCTCAATCACCAAGCGGGTGCCCTGCTCGCCGTCGGACAGGTCGGTGACGGCCGAAACCCCGGCGATCTTCTTGGCGTTGTGCAGTTCCTTGATCTTCTCGATGATCCGCTCGGCGCCGACGTTGTAGGGCAGTTCCGTGACCACGATGCCGCGCTTGCGGGGGGTGAGCGCCTCGATCTGCGCGGTGGCCCGGATCTTGAACGATCCGCGCCCGGACTCGTACGCCTCCCGGATACCGTCCAGGCCGATGATCCGCCCGCCGCTGGGCAAGTCAGGCCCGGGGACAAAGCGCATCAGGGTGTCGAGTCCCGCGTTCGGGTGCTTCAGCAGATGGCGGGCGGCGGCGACCACTTCGGTGAGATTGTGCGGAGCCATGTTGGTGGCCATGCCGACCGCGATGCCAGTCGTTCCGTTGACCAGCAGCGCTGGGATGGCGGCCGGCAGCACCTCGGGCTGGACTTCCCGGCCGTCGTAGTTCGGCACGAAGTCCACGACGTCCTCGTCGATCGCCTCGAGCATGGCCCGCGCGGCCGGGGCCAGGCGGCACTCGGTGTAGCGCATGGCGGCCGGGCCGTCGTCGGGGGAGCCGAAGTTGCCATGGCCGTCGATGAACGGCAGGCGCATGGTGAACGGCTGGGCCATGCGGACCAGCGCGTCGTAGATCGCCGACTCGCCGTGTGGGTGCAGCCGACCCATCACCTCACCGACGACCCGGGCGCTCTTCACGTGGCCACGGTCGGGCCACAGGCTCATCTGGCCCATTTGATAAAGGATGCGGCGCTGCACGGGTTTCAGACCGTCGCGGGCGTCGGGCAGCGCCCGGGAGTAGATGACTGAGTAGGCGTAGGTGAGGAAGGACGACTTCATCTCGACAGCGACGTCGACGTCGGTGACGTGCCCGTCGTCTTCAGGGATGAGAGTGCCCGCAGCCATGTGCCTCATTCTCACTTACCGGCCGGTGCTGGACGGGAGGGGGCGGGTGCGTGTTGACGCCGCGTTCTGCCCGGACTTGCACCTACGTCCGCGGGTCGCTCGCAAGGTGAGCATCAGGCAGGCTTGCCGTTGATAGACAACTGCGCCGGAATCTCACAACCGCCTCCCGAGGGTGTGCAGAAATCCGAATCAGCGCGTACCGTTCAGGCGGCGGACTCGATCAGCGCCCGGATCCGGTCGGAGATGCAGTTCAGATCTGCAGTCAGGTTGTCCCGCAAGAACGGGTCGTCGGTGTTGGCAATGCGGTCGGCCAGTAGGGCCTCACGCTTGCGCAGAAGGTCCAGATCAGCAGTCATGTCACACCTCCGTATGTCTTGCGGTTACTCGACCTGTGGGTTCTATCGGCCAGAAGGAGTATGCATATAAGTACCGTTCTGTGCAATTCGACGCGCACAAGACCGGTACCGGTTCCTCCGGCCGATAGCGTTAGGTGCATGACGTCTGCCCCGGAATTTCCGGCGTATCCCGAACATTGGGAAGCTGACGTCATACTGCGCGACGGACGGATCTGTCACATCCGCCCGATCCGTCCCGAGGACTCCGACGCGCTTGCCGCCTTTCACGAAAGCTTGTCCGCCGAAACCATTTACTACCGGTTCTTCGCGCCCTACCCGAAGCTAACAGAGAAGGATTTGCACCGGTTCACCCACGTCGATCATGTGGACCGGGTCGCCTTCATCGCCCTGGCCGACGGCCGCATCATCGGGGTCGGCCGTTACGACCGGATCGACCGCGCCACCGCCGAGATCGCGTTCGTCATCCACGACGAACACCAGGGCCGTGGTTTGGGTTCCATCCTGCTCGAACATCTGGCCGTTGCCGCCCGCGAACACGGCATCACACGATTCGAGGCCGAGGTGTTGCCAACGAACCGGCGCATGTTGGCCACGTTCGAAGAGGCGGGATACAAGCCGACCCGGGCGATGGACGAGGGCGTTGTGAAGCTGCACTTCGACATCAGTCCCACCGAGTCCTCCCGGGAGGTTATGCAGGCGCGCGAGCAGCGTGCCGAGGCTCGCTCGATCCGATCGCTGCTGGCTCCTCGGGCGGTAGCACTGGTCGGCGCCAGCCGCCGGGAGGGCACGATCGGCAACACCCTGCTGCACAACCTGCGCAAAGCCGAGTTCGGCGGGCCGCTGCTGGCCGTGCATCCCGAGGTCGACGAGATCGCTGGCGTGCCCTGCTATCGCAGCCTGGCCGAGGCGCCCGGTCCGATCGATCTGGCTGTCATCGCCGTGCCAGCCGACCAGGTTCTGGACGCGATCGCGGACTGTGGCAAGGCACGGGTGCGCGGGGCGGTCGTGGTCTCGTCCGGCTTCGGGGAGACCGGCCGGGCCGAGGGCAGACGCTTGCAACGCGACCTCATCGCACACGCCCGCGTCAACGGTCTTCGCATCATCGGGCCGAATGCGCTGGGCATCATCAACACCGACCCGCACGTGCAGCTCAACGCCAGCCTGGTGCCGGACCTGCCTGCCCGTGGCCGCCTCGGTTTCTTCGCCCAGTCGGGTGCGCTGGGGGTCTCCCTGCTCAACCAGGCAACCGAACGCGGCCTCGGGGTGTCGGTCTTCGTCTCCGCCGGCAACCGGGTCGACGTGTCGGCCAACGACCTGTTGCAGTTCTGGGAGGACGACGACACCACCTCGATGGTGCTGCTGTACCTGGAAAGCATCGGCAACCCGCGCAAGTTCACCCGGGTCGCGCGGCGGCTTGGCGCTCACAAACCGATCGTGGCTGTGCGATCCGGTCGCAGTACGCAGTCGCTGCCGCTGGGTCACACCGTGCGCCGCACCGCGCTACCACCGCAGGCCATCGATGCCGTCTTCGACCAAGCCGGCGTGATGCAGGTCGACACGCTGGGTGAGTTGTTCGACGTGGCCAGCCTGCTGTGCTTGCAACCGCTGCCCAAAGGCCGCCGGGTGGCGGTGATCGGCAACAGTGACGCGCTCGGGGTGCTGACCGCGGATGCCTGCGAAGCCAGCGGGTTGGCCGTCGCGGGGGAACCGCTGCTGATCGGGCACGCCAGCACAGTCGAGGATCTGGTTGCTGCGGTGGGAGCGGCGATCGAAAGCCCCGACTCCGACGCCGTGATCGTGTTGCATGTGCCGGTGCTGCGCGGCCAGAATCCGCAGTTCGCCGAAGCCCTGCGGCGGCTGGCGGAGACCTCGACGAAGCCCGTCCTCGGCGTCTTCATGGCCTCCGACGAGAGTCGTCGCGTCATCGCCGTTGACGGTCCGCACGGCTTGCCCGGCCGGGGATCCATCCCGGTGTTCCACGAGGTCGAGCCGGCCGTCAAGGCACTGTCCACGCTGGTGGACTACTCGCGCTGGCTGGACACCCCGCGCGGAACGGTTCCGCAACTGCCGGATGTGGCCAGCGAGAAGGCCCGGGTTGTCATGCGGACGATCCGGGAGAAGGCCGTCACGGGGCACGGTGAGCAGGCGCTGGTGCCGGTTGATTACGAGGACCTGCAGGCACTTCTGAACTGCTACGGCATTCGCCTGTGGGACTCCCATGTCGTGACCAGCGAGGCCCAGGCGGTCACGGTTGCCGAGCAGGTCGGCTATCCAGTCATTCTGAAAACGGTGCACCCGGGTCTGGCGCACCGTCCGGACCTGGGCGGGGTGCGGATCAACCTGGAGAACGAGGCGGCGGTGCGCACCGGGTACTTGAGCCTGGTCGCCACCCTGCCGGCCGAGGCGCAGAAGCGACTGGTCCTACAGCAACAGGCACCTGCCGGCATCCCTGTCATCGTGGAGAAGCGGGAGGATGCACTGTTCGGTCCGGTGGTGTCGTTCGGTCTGGCCGGGGACGTGCCGCGGCTGTTGGAGGACCGCGGCTACCGGATCCCGCCGTTGACCGACCGGGACGTCGACGACCTCATCAAGGCGCCGAAAGCCGCACCGCTGCTATTCGGATATCGCAACGCCCCACCGGTGGACGTCCAACTGCTCGCGGGCCTGATCCACCGGATCGGGCAGTTGGCAGACGATCTTCCCGAGATCACGCGGCTGGAACTGAATCCGGTGATCGCGGCGGGCCGGGCGCTCTCCGTGGTCGGGGCAGCGGCCTGGAGTGGACCGGCCATGATCCGGGCTGATCTGGAAGCGCGCCGACTGCCTGGCTGAGCGCTGCAGATGTGAGCGATGCGCCTCAGATGCGAGCGATGAGCACGGAGCCGATTGCTCACATCTGGGGTGGATTGCTCGCATCCTCTCCGACCGAGTCGGGGTGGTTCACCACCCACACCGCAGGCCCGTCGCCGAAGTGTCAAAATGGGTGGCATGGCGACACCGGTTCCGGCCCGACCCGGGCTGCGGGAGGCGATCGAACGCACTGGGTACTACCCGGTCGTGGTGCAGGACGTCCTCGATGGCGCGCTTGCCACCGAAGAGGTGCGGGACTTCATCGTCCAGCACGAAACCACCTTCGACCGCGCTGACGAGATTCGCCGGCACATCACGGTGCTGCTGCTGACCGACACCCGTCTGCTGGTGGTGCACGTGGATGAACACAGCGACGGTCTGCCAGCGGGCAGCGTGCAAGCCAGTTCCGCCACGGAGTCGGTGCCATTGGGTCTGATCGGCCCGGTCGTGGTGCAGCGAGTTGTAGACAACCCCGCCCATTTCCGGTCTGGTGACCTGCCGAGCGAAGTTGTGCTGACGGTCAATTGGGGCAGCATCAGCCGGGTGGATCTGGAACCAGCGACCTGTGGTGACCCGCAGTGCGAAGCCGATCACGGGTACACGGGCACGCTGGCCGTCGACGACTGGAGCCTGCGCGTGTCGCGGGCTGCGGATGGCGACGATGTCGTTGAGGCAACACTGCGGTTCGCCGGGTCGTTGATCGCCCGCACATCAGGCTGAGCCGACTGCCCCCTCGGCACAAAGGCCAAACGCGCAACCTCGGACGATGCTGGGCTTTCACCTTTGGGCCGCTACGCCCGTGGCTCTGGAAGCAATGATCACGCTGTGTCCTGCGCGAAACGTAGCGTGGTCCGGCAGTGCGCCAAGCTTAGGCGGGTTGCAGTCGGGACATGAACAATGAGCGGTTTCCTAGAAGATGCGGCTCGGGTCGTCCGGGAGCGGCGCGGCAGTCACTGTGGGACGGGCCGCCGCTGAACGGGCAGCCGCTTTGGCCGCGGGGTGCTCGGCATCCCAATGAGCAGGCATCCGCGTCTCGGTGAGATCCACGACACGGCTGCCCAGCAGGTCGGCAGTCGCGACATCGGCAGGTACGACCGTGCCTTCGCTGACCCGGAAGACCAGCGCAATGGCCAGTTCACCGTGCGCCAGCGCCTCAATCCGCCAGGCGGACTCGTCGGTCTTCCGGCACGCCCACTCGAGTTCCTCGACCGGGACATCGGCGCGGCGAGCGGCCCTGTCCACCAAGTCCTCGACAAGGATCTGCTGACCCGCGGAGTGCACGGACAGGCGGCGTGCGCGCTGGATGACGAAATCCATCTCGGCCATGACCGGCTCGGCGAACCGCTCCACGAAATCAAGTGCGAGGTCGGTCTGGGCAGCCACCTCGTCGACCGAGACTCCCTGCCGGATCAACGCCTGGATGTCGCGCGGCGTCAACGAACCCGTCGACTGCCGGACCGAGGTCCGATGGATCGCGCGCCGGACGGCCGCAGCGACGGCCTCGTCGACGGCGACCGTGTACTGGACCCCCCGGCCGTCCTCGAGAACGAGGTGCGTGCCGTCCTCGGACAGGCCTTCGTACCGCAATTCCCGCATGCTGCACCGACTCCCAACCAGTGATGTTGAGATCAGTGTGACACCAGGAGCCGGTTCGCCAGGGCAAGCGCGCGGCGTGTCCGGCGCGGCTTCGTGACGCTGCAGTCTGGCTGTCGGGTGCGCAATCGGTGAGCATTGAGGGCGCCCAAGAACCGTCCGTGGCGCTAACGGGTGCCCGAATTTGCCCACGGATCGGCCGCCCGGCAGCCGAAGGAGCTGCGCTCAGCCTTCCGCCTTGGCGGCGATGACTTCCAAGGCACTGATCTCGGCCCTGTGCGTGATCCGCATGGCCGCGACCGAGACCAGGCAGGCGGCCACCGCGCAGCCGGCGGTCACCAGGTAGGCGATGTGAGCGCCGGCGGAGTCGATGAGGGCACCGGAGACGGGAGCGGCCACCGCGAGCCCGAGGGCCAGGCCGGTGCTGGTCCACGTGATGCCCTCGGTCAACTGCGCAGCCGGAACGATCCGCTCGACCAGCGCGGTGCCCGAGATCAGCACAGGGCTCACGGACAGGCCGGCCAGGAACGCCACCGGGCCGAGCACCAGCGCATTGGGCGCCAGCGGGAAACCGAGTGTGACCACGGCCATGAGCGCCAGCATCTGGGTCATCCGGCGGCCGTGGAAGCGTGGGCTGGGCAGCGCCCCGTAAATGAATCCGGCCAGCAGCGATCCGAAGGCGTACATGGCCAGGAGCAGCCCGGTGATGGACGTGACCTGCTGCTCCTGAGCGAAGGCCACAGTCACGACCTCGAACGAGCCGAACACCCCACCGATGAACACGAACGCCACGAACAGCCACGGCATGCCCGGGTTGGCCAGCGCGAAGCCGCTGCGCTTGGCCTTGCCGTGCGGGGGTGGTTCGGTGCTGTGTTGCGGGATCAGCCACAGACACCCGATGAGGACGAACACGACGGAGACGACCAGCGCTGCGGTGGGGTGGATCTGCAGCGCCAGCACGGTGGCCAGGGGCGGGCCGAAGACGAACACGACCTCGTCGAGGATGCTCTCCCAGGCGTAGGCGACGTGCAACTCGTCCCCGGTGGGCAGTACGTAGGCCCAACGCGCGCGGACCAGCGACCCCAGGTTGGGCAGTGTCATGCCCGCGCCGACCGCCAGCGGGATGACGACTGACAGTGGCATGCGCAGATCGAGTGCGACCAGCAGCGCGACCATGAACACTGAGTACGCCGACACTGCCCACGGCAGGATCCGGTGCTGGCCGTGCCGGTCGACGAAGCCGCTGACCAAGGGACCACCGATCGCTCCGGCCACCGCGAAACTTGCGGAGATGGTGCCGGCCACCGCGTAGTTCACGCCCTTCGACGTCTCCAATAGGACGATGCCCAGGCTGATCATCGAGATCGGCAAGCGCCCGATGAATCCGGCCCACGTGAAGGCGCTGGCTCCGGGCGTGCGAAGCACACGACCGTAGGGACCCAGCATGCAGTCCAATCTACTTGGGGCTCCTGCGTGCACCCCGGGGCCGGGATCGGCAGGATGAGCGTATGGATGCGGTGCTGCTGGTCTCCTTCGGCGGTCCCGAAGCACCCGACGAGGTGATGCCTTTCCTGCGCAGAGTCACGGCCGGGCGCGAGGTACCCGAGGAACGCCTACAACTGGTGGCGAAGCACTACATCTCCCGCGGTGGGGTGTCCCCGATCAACGCTCTGAATAAAGAGCTGCTCGATGCGCTGCGCCCCCGGCTCGACCTCCCGTTGTACTGGGGCAACCGCAACAGCGCTCCCTGGCTCGCCGACGCGTTCGCGCAGATGGCCGCCGACGGTGTGACCCGGGTGATTGCGGTTTTCACCAGTGCCTACTCGTCCTACTCCGGGTGCCGGCAGTATCGCGAGAATCTGGCCGAGGCCGACACCTTCGGACTGCCCGTCGTGAAGCTCCCGAACTATTACAACAACCCCGGTTTCGTGGCCGCCAACTCCGAGAACCTGCGCGCGACCTTGGACAAGGCGGGCGGGGCGGCACGGGTCGTCTTCACCACGCATTCCATCCCGGTGACGATGGCCGCGCAGTCCGGACCACACGGGGACGGCTACCTCTCCCAGCACCTGGAACTGGCCCGGTGTCTCATGGCGGGTCTGGATCACGAATGGGACCTGGTGTTCCAGTCGCGGTCCGGGCCGCCGCACATGCCCTGGCTGGAGCCGGACATCAACGATCACTTGCGGGATCTCCACGACAGAGGCGTCACTGAGGTGGTGGTGGCACCGATCGGCTTCGTCAGTGACCACATGGAAGTTGTGCAAGACCTCGATACCGAAGCGGCGGCCACAGCGGCCGAACTCGGAATCCGAATGCACAGGATGCCGACGGCTCATACCCATCCCGCATTCGTGGCCGGTCTGGCCGAAGCCATCGCGGCGGTGCGCGCCGGGCGGCTACCTGAGGTCTCCTTCGGGCAGTCGCTGCCCACCCCATGTGCCGCGGGGTGCTGTCCGAATCCGCGAGGCACGAAACCGGCACTGTGTGAGGCGCAAGCATGAGCGAACTGCTGGACCTGGCCTTACGGGTGGCTGCCCGCAGTGCCCGCTTCCTCGAGGACGGGTGGGCGCGCCGGGAAGTCGTGGCCACGAAGAGTTCCTCGACCGACATCGTGACCCAGATGGACCAGGGCAGCGAGCGGCTGCTCGTGGACCACATCCTGGCCGCCCGTCCTGACGACGGCATCATCGGCGAGGAGGGCTCCGACCGGGCCGGCACCACGGGCGTGACGTGGGTGATCGACCCGCTGGACGGCACCGTCAACTACCTGTACGGGTTTCCGTCCTGGGCGGTGAGCGTCGGTGTGCTGGTCGACGGCAAACCCACGTACGGGGTCGTGCATGCGCCGGCGTTGCGAACCGTGTGGCATGGCACCGCGGGGGAGTCGGCATTCGCCAACGAGCGGCCCATCCGGACCGGGCACGTCAGCGAACTTTCATCGGCTCTGCTGGCCACTGGATTCGGCTACGAGGCCGGAGTCCGGGCCATCCAGGGCGGAATCGTCGCCGAACTGCTGCCCCGGGTGCGTGACATCCGCCGGGCAGGGGCGGCAGCAGTGGACATGTGCTGGGTCGCGCAGGGTGTGCTAGACGGGTATTTCGAACGCGGTACGCACCTGTGGGACCGGGCGGCCGCCATGGCCATCTGCGACGGCGCGGGTGTGCGGGTGGGCGGCTTCGATGGCCCGGCGGCTGATCGCATGACGATCGCCACGAACCCCGCCCTCTTCGACGAACTCCACGACACGCTGCGCGCATTGGGAGCGGATCGTGAGTACGACTGACCGGTACCTGCGCTATCTGGCCGCTGAGCGGACGTCGGCGAACATGTACCGCTCGCTTGCCGATCTGACCGACGGCGACCGGCGTGAGGCACTGCTCGAACTCGCGGCCATCGAGGAGCGGCATGCAGCGCACTGGATGGCCCTGCTGCATAAGGCCGGCGCCGAGATCCCGCCCGACACCGGGCTACTGGATCCCGCTGACGAGCAGGTGATGGCAAGGGCGCAAGATCTGGGGCTGGATGCCGTGTTGGGCGATCTGGAACAGGCCGAGCGGGACGCGGTGGGGATGTACGATGCCGAACCCGACGCGCTTCCAGGAATGAGCGACGACGAACGCAAGCATGTTGAGGTGCTGGCCGGGATGATGTCGGGCCCGGCCGCCGCGCCGAACGACGTCCGCGGCACGCTCAATGCCGCGGAGCCCTGGCACCGCACGGACAAGTCGGGCGCGCTGCGGGCGGCGATCTTCGGTGTGAGTGATGGGCTGGTCTCGAACACAGCGCTCGTTATGGGCTTCGCGGGTTCTGGCGTCTCGAACGGCACGGTGCTGTTCGCCGGGTTCGCCGGGTTGCTGGCGGGGGCCTTCTCGATGGCGGCGGGGGAGTACGTGAGCGTGGCGAGTCAGACCGACCTGTTCCGCCGCGAACTGCGGCTGGAGGCCGATGAACTGCGCACCAAGCCGCAGGAGGAGCAGCGCGAACTCGAGCTGATCTACCGGGCCAAAGGCTTGGACGCCGGTACCGCTCGCCGGACCGCCGCGAAGATCATGAGCGATCCCAGAACCGCGCTGGACACGCTGGCGCGCGAGGAACTCGGCCTCGATCCCGACGATCTGGGCAGCCCCGTGCGGGTCGCGGTGTCCAGTTTCCTGGCTTTCGCTGTTGGTGCCTTCGTGCCGGTTCTGCCGTATCTGCTGGCCAGCGGGACTGTCGCCCTGGCGCTCGCGGTGACCCTCGCGCTGCTGTCCATGATCGTCGTGGGTGGCACGGTCGGCCGATTGTCCGGACTCGGCGTGACCCGGGCGGCGCTGCGGCAGGTGCTGGTCGGTGGCGGTGCGGCAGCCGTGACGTATCTGCTCGGCAGGTTGGTGGGCACCGGGCTGGGGTGACACAGGTCGTACATGGCCGTGGCCGGCCGCCCGTTCAGATCTCACGACTGCGTCGTTGTCTCTCAAATGGCACAACCAGCCTGGGGGAAGCCGGACGGCGTCATGGTTGCGTCTGGGGCTCGTGAGGTCCCGATCCGTGAGCATCCTGGGCATCGGTGAGCGCGCCGGGCGCCGAAAACCCGCCCGCGGTGCTCACGGATGCCCGGAATGCTCAGGGATCGGGGGTTGCGCCAGAACTCGCTCAGTCCAACCGGCGCAGCTCACGGGAGTACCACGCCGCGTTGCCGACGTAGGTCTGCACCGAGTGATCGAAATCGCCTGGCTGGACCTTGTTCTCGATGATCTTGGCTGGCACGCCCAGCGCCATGCCGAAACTGGGCACCTCGGTCCCGTTCGGCACCATCGCCCCGGCTCCGACCAACGCATGCGGATGGACCACCACCCGATGCAGGATCACCGAACCCGATCCGATCAGGCAGTCGTCGGAGATGGTGCACCCCTCCATGTGCACGTTGTGCCCGATCACGCAGCGGTTGCCGATGAGCGTGTCGAGCGTGCCGGTGCAGTGGATCACCGAGCCGTCCTGCACGGAGGTCTGACTACCGACACGGATCGCCCCATGGTCCCCGCGCAGGACCGCGGTCGGCCACACAGTGCTCTGGGCGCCGATCGTGACATCCCCGATCACCACAGCGTCGGGATGCACGAAAGCGGTCGGGTCGATGGTCGGTGTCTTGTCGCCGAGCGCGTAGAGGGGCATGGACCTATTTCACACGGGTATGGCTGCGTGACGAGCACTAGGTGTGATCATCACCACAGGGGGCGACCCGCTGCTGACAGAAGCGGGCTGAGTATGGCAACATCACGGCTCGAAACGACATCTCGGGCATGAATCCGCCTCCCGCGGTGTTGCAAGGTGAGCAACGAGGTACAGGAGAGGGAATGGCTACCGACTACGACGCGCCCCGCAAGACCGACGAGGAACTGTCCGAGGACTCCCTCGAGGAGTTGCAGGGCCGCGTCAAGACCGCCGCAGGGGGCGTGGACGAGGACGAGACCGAGATCGCGGAAAGCCTCGAACTGCCCGGTGCCGACCTGTCCAACGAGGCACTCACCGTGCAGGTCGTCCCCAAACAGGAGGACGAGTTCACCTGCTCCGTCTGCTTCCTGGTGCACCACCGCAGTCAGCTGGCTAGTGAGAAGGGTGGGGTGCTGGTCTGCACCGAGTGCGCCTAGCGAGCTGTTACCCGCCTTTGGCAACGTCCGCGACCTGTGGCATGGCGTGAAATCGCCATCCTTGAGCATCCCGGGCATCGGTTAGTCCGCCGGGCACCAAAAACCCGTCCGGGATGC
>WBZP01002488.1_pt2 | contig 11625 bp, 10 predicted proteins | sample 5204301 | NCBI WGS metagenome assembly WBZP01 (sample SAMN12412401, study PRJNA552823) | activated sludge metagenome | isolation source: activated sludge from nitrification reactor of wastewater treatment plant... | place: USA: Pennsylvania | collected 2017
CAGCGTCGCACGCATCCACGCGGCCCGGGTGGCGGCCTCGGCAACCACTTGCCGCCAGGTCCAGGTCCGGTCGCCCGCCACCAGTCCGAGGCTGTCGTCGGCCGCGCGTGCCCGGACGAGCGCGGCGACGGACGGTCGCGCCCGCGGCGCCGCCGAATTCATTGACACAACGTTACCGTAAGTCCTACGGTTGTCGATCACAATGTCGATCACACACACCGAGTCCACCGCGCTCAACGCCCGCGTCGCCGAACGTGCCGAGACCCGGCTCCTGATCGACGGGGAGCTGCGCGAATCCACGTCCGGCGACAGTTTCCCGAACATCAGCCCGGCGACCGGCAAGGTGCTCGGCGACACCACCGCCGCCGGGCCCGACGACATGGACGCGGCGATCGGCGCCGCCCGCCGTGCGTTCGACGCGGGCGCCTGGAGCACCGACCGGGCCCTGCGCAAGCGTTGCCTGCTGCAATTGCAGGAGGCCCTGGAAGCCGAGAGCGAACTCCTGCGCGAGGAGATCATCGCCGAGGTGGGCGCGCCGTGGTTGACGACGGTGATGGCGCAGGTCGACTGGCCGCTGCACGACGCGCTGCGCTTCCCCATCGACCTGATCGACACGTTCACCTGGGAACGCGACCTCGGTGTCGGTAAGGCCGGCGACGGCCGGCGCCGGGTCACCAAGGAAGCCGTCGGGGTGGTCGCCGCCATCGCCCCGTGGAACTACCCGTTCGAGATCATCTCCAACAAGCTCGGCCAGGCGCTGGCGACGGGCAATACCGTTGTGCTCAAACCCGATCCGAACACCCCGTGGACCGCGACGCGGATCGGGCGGATCATCGCCGAGCAGACCGACATCCCCGACGGCGTGGTCAATGTCGTGCCCACCCCGGACAACGCGGTGGCCGAACTGCTCGTCACCGATCCGCGGGTGGATCTGGTCTCGTTCACGGGTTCCACCGACGTCGGCCGGCTGATCGCCCGCAAGGGCGCCGACACCCTCAAGCGGGTGTTCCTCGAACTCGGCGGCAAGTCGGCCATGGTCCTGCTCGACGACGCCGATGTGGACGCCGCACTGCCCAACACCGCCCAGGTGTGTTTCCACGCCGGCCAGGGCTGCGCTGTCAACACCCGCCTGCTGGTGCCCGCGAAGATGTACGACGACGTGGTCAACCGCGTGCTGGAGATGTACACGATGCTCCCGCCGGGCGACCCGGCCCGCCAGGACACCGTGCTGGGTCCGGTGATCAGCGCCAAACAGCGGGACCGGATCCTCGGTTTCGTCGACCGGGCCCGGGCCGCCGGCGCCGAGATCCTGACCGGCGGCACCAGGGCTTCAGTAGCTGAGGGGTTGCACCCGGAGCTGGCCGGCGGGTTCTACCTGACCCCCACACTGGTTGCCGGCGTGAACAATTCGGCGGAGATCGCCCAACAGGAGGTGTTCGGCCCGGTGATGGTGGTGCTGCCCTACGACGGCGACGACGACGCGCTGGCGATCACCAACGACAGCCACTACGGGCTGTCCGGGTCGGTGTTCTCGTCCTCGCCGCAGCGCGCGATGGAGTTCGCCGACCGGGTGCGGGCCGGATCGTTCAGCGTCAACGGCGGCCTGTTCTACGGCGCCGACGCGCCCTACGGCGGGTACAAGGCCAGCGGCATCGGACGCCAGAACGGTATCGAGGGGTTCGAGCAGTATCTGGAGACCAAGACGATCGGATATCTGTGATGAGTGCGACTGCCCGCGCCGCGGTGCTCCGCGGTATCGGTGACCCGCTGGTGCTCGAGGACATCACGCTTACTCCGCTGGCGCCCGACCAGGTCCGGGTCCGCATCGCGGCCAGCGGTGTCTGCCACTCGGACCTGTCCCAGGCCACCGGTGTGCTGCCGGCCGGCACGCCCTGCGTGCTCGGGCACGAGGGGGCCGGCGTCGTCGAGGAGGTCGGCGCGCAGATCCAGCACGTCGCGCCCGGCGATCACGTCGTGATGGCGTGGGTGGCTGCCTGCGGGCGGTGCTGGTACTGCCAGCGCGGCGAGGTTCACCTGTGCCGCAACGCAATCCGCGACGTGTACTCGATGCCGTACGCCAGTGACGACGCCGGCACCGCGCTGTTCACGTCGATGGGCGTGTCCAGTTTCGCCACCGCAACCAACTGCCTGGGCCGGGCCGTCGTCAAGATCGACGACGACATTCCGCTGGAGGTCGCCGCGCTGGTCGGGTGCGGCGTGGCCACCGGCGCCGGGGCCGCCCTGAACACCGCCCCCGTTCCACACGGCAGCGCAGTGGCGGTGATCGGGCTCGGCGGAGTGGGACTGGCCGTCCTGATGGGCGCCACGGTGCGCGGGGCGGCGCGGATCATCGCCGTCGACCCGGTGGCCTCCCGGCGCGAGATCGCGCTGGAACTCGGTGCGACGCACGTGGTCGACCCCGGATCCGAGGACACCGTCAAGGCGATCAAGGCACTGACCGGGCGCCGGGGCGCCGACATCGCCTTCGAGGTGGTGGGCCGGGCGGCGACCATCGAGACCGCCTTCGCCGCAACCCGTCCGGGCGGCACGACGTGTGTGGTGGGCGCACCGCCGCCGTCGGAGATCATCTCGCTGCCGGCCAACGACCTGTACATGCAGGGTAAGACGGTGGTCGGCTGTCAGTACGGTTCGGTGGTCCCGGCCCGGGACTTCCCGATGCTGCTGGACCTGTGGCGGACCGGCCGGCTACCGCTCGACCGCTTGATCACCCGGCGGATCGCCCTGTCCGAGGTCAACGACGCCTTCGCGGATCTGGAGCACGGCAACGGAATTCGGTCAGTGATCGTCAACCCGGCGTGACGGGCTGCCACAGGATCGGCAGTTCCGCGGTCTCGCGCAGCAGCGTCGACGGGCCCATCCGGACCCCGTCGAGCACCTGGTAGTTCGGCCAGCGCCGCAGCACCTCGGTGAACACGATCCTGGCCTCCAGCCGGGCCAGCTGGGCACCCAGGCAGAAGTGCTCGCCGATGCCGAACGACAGATGCGGATTGGGTGAGCGCGTGACGTCGAATTCATCGGCGTCCGAACCGAATACCGTCTCGTCGCGGTTGGCCGCGGCGTAGAGCATCACCAGGTACTCGTCGGCGTCCACGTCGGTGCCGTGCAGCGTCACCGGACAATTGGTGGTGCGCGCCATCGCCACGATCGGGGTGACCCAGCGCAACATCTCCTCGACGGCCGCCGGGATCAGCGACTCGTCGGCGGCCAGCGCCGCCCGCTGCTGCGGGTGCTGCGCCAACGCGATCAGTCCCCCGCTGATCAGATGTCGGGTGGTCTCGTTGCCGGCCACCAGCAGGCTCATGCAGAAGCCCAGCTGTTCGCCGCGATCGAGATCGGAGTCGGCCGTCAGCGCGGTCAGGATGTCCTGTGGCGGATCGGATTCCGCCTGCCGGGCATCGAGTTTGGCGTTGAAGTAGACGAAGAAGTCGATTGCCGCCATGGCGCGCGGGTCGGTCGCGTCGGTAGCCGCGACGGCGATGGCGTCCGACCACTCCCGGAACGTCGGCAGATCATCCGCGGGCACACCGAGCATATGGGCGATCACCAGCAGTGGCACCGGCGCGCACAGCGCATCCACCACGTCGACCGGCTCGGTGGGATCGATCGCGTCCAGCACGTCGTTGACGATCCGCTCCACCACCGGCGCCAGTTCGGCCACCTTGCGAACGGTGAAGCCGCGGTTGACGATCCGGCGCATCGCGACATGCCGGGGCGGGTCGACGTACAGGATGGACTCGGTGCCCGTCACCGTGCGTTTGAGATCGCCGATCAGCACGCCCTTCGACGACGTGTACGTCCCCGGATCCTTGCTCATCGCGACGATGTCGTCGTGGGCGGCCACGGTCCAGAACTTCCCGTCGGCCCGGGGGGCCACGGGACACTGCCGCCGCAGCTCGGCCAGCGCGGGATCGGGTTCGTGATTCCAGAACTCCGGGTCGGCGACGTCGGGGGTGTCCATCAGATGAAGTCCGATCCCCCGTCGACGTTGACCGTCGCGCCGGTGACGTAGCCGTTGCGCTTGGACGCCAGATAGGTGGTGATGGAGGCGATCTCCTCGGGCAGGCCGGCCCGGCCGAGATCGCACGGTTGGTGGAAGTTGTTGTCGATCCACGTCATCACGTCCACCGGGTTGGTGGCGTCCAGGCCGTCAGCGGCCAGGATGTCCTTGAGGTTCTCGGTGAAGCTGGCCGTCACGATGGTGCCCGGGCACACGCAGTTCACCAGGATCCCGTCCTTGGCAAGACTTTTCGACAGGTTCTTGGTGATGCTGCTCAGCGCCGACTTGGCCGCCGTGTAGGCGACGATGCGCGGGTTCTGCCGCTGGATCGAATGCGCCGACAGGGTGACGATGCGCGCCCAGTCGGCGGCCCGCAGCAGCGGCAGCGCGGCCCGGATGGACCGGACCCCGGCCATGGTGCCCAGGCTGAACGCGGCGTCCCAGTCGGCGTCGGTCATGTCCTCGAAGTAACCGTCGCCGGGTCCGATGGTGTGCACCAGGCTGTTGATCGAGCCCCACCACTCGCCCACCTGGGCGAATCCGGCCGCGATCGAGTCCGCGTCGGTCATGTCCACGCTGATCCCGATCGCGTCGGCGGCGCCGGCCGCCAGGCAGGACTTCACCGCGGCGTCCAGTGCCGCCTGCCCGCGGGCCATCACCGCGACGCGGGCCCCCTCGGCGGCCAACGTCTCGGCGATCGCCAGACCCATCCCCTTGCTGCCGCCCGTGACGACCGCGCTCGCACCTGCCAGACCCAGATCCATGTTTTCCTAACGGTTGTTGTTGAGTACGTCGTCGATCATCTCGGGCGCGACGCCCAGTCCACGCAGGCAGAACCGCTGCACGCGGTCCCGCAGGGCGGCGACGTCGTGCGGGCGCGATGCGATCGCACCGTCCCCCACCACCCAGTGGCGATTGACGTTGGCCCACACCACACCGTGGAGCGACTGCGCCTCGGTCGTGGGTTCGATATCGGTGAACAGGCCCAGATCCATTCCCCGACGGAGGTATTCGACGAGCGGATGCAGGATCTCGCCGTACGCGGCGGCCACGAGTTCCGGCGCGTTGGACATCTGGGATTGCGCCTCGACGGACATGCGGCGCAGGTCCGCGGCAACCTCGTCGTTGAAGGCCATCTCGAGCCGGCCGTCGATCCAGGCCGCCACCGCCCGCACCGGATCCGCAGCGGCCTCCATGGGGATGCGCGTGCGCTCCATCTCGGCCCGCGCCATGTCGACGAACAGGGCCGCCAGCAGTTCGTCCTTGGAGCCGAAGTGACGGTAGAAGGCCCGGGTGCCCAGCTGTGTCTGCCCGAGCACCGCGGCAATGCTCAGCGCACCGACCCCGTCGGTCAGCACGATCCGGCCGGCCGTGGCGAGGATCGCGGCCCGAACCTGCGGGTCGGGTTCCAGGCGTCTACGTCCGCCGGTGGTGGCCGGCTCGACAGCCGACTCACGCACTGGCATCGTAGGCCGCCAGGTAGTCCGCGAACGCGTCGCGGACCTGACCTTCGGTGAGTCCGAAGTCGGCCAGCTCGTAGTCGTGGGTGCCGCGGTGACCGGGTTGATGACCGTCGGCCCACGCCTGCACCTTGGCGCGCGCGGTATCGGAGAACTCCAGCCCGAGTTGGCCGTAGGCGTCCGCCACCGTCTTGACCGAATCGTGTTGCAGATCGGCGAAGGACACGTCGACGAACCTGTCGTCGCCGACGCGCTTCCGGAAGTCCATGGCCCGCCCGACACCCTTGGCCCACCAGGCGAGCTGTTCGGCGCCGAGCTCGTGCGGGTCGCGGCGGTCGCTGCTCCAGCTGCGCACGTAGCCGATCAGACTGCAGACCGAGCCCAGGACCTTGGCCGGATCCCGGTGGCTCCAAAGGAATTTCGCGTTCGGATACGCCTCGACGAAGGCGTCCAGGGCGAACATGTGCACCGGCGTCCGCAGGTGCCACAGGTTCGGCTTGCAGTGCCACTGCAGCAGTTTGAGCACCTGCCGGTGGTAGGTGTAGGTCTCGCGCATGTCGGTATCCATCAACCACGCGGTGTAGCTGGGCACCCGGACCACGCCGTCGAAGTGGTAGGTCCGAAAGCTCATGCCCATCAGGTCCTGGCATTCGGTGGCCGCCTCGGCCTCCGAGCTCATCATGGTCTTGAAGTCCGGGAACATCTGGTCGATCATCGCAATTCCCTCGGCCGCCTGCGCGATCCGCGGGTCGGTGCGTTCGGTGTCCTGCTCCGGCGGTGGTGTCGGCTGCTGGGATTCCCACGTCCGCAGCGACCGGAACTGTGGGTCGTTCGCAATCAGCTGGCCCAGCGCGGTGGTGCCGGTGCGGGGCAGGCCGAGGATGACGACGGGCCCCTCGACCACTTCGTCGTCGATCTCGGGATGCTGCTTGTAGGTGTCGATGATCTTCAGTCGCTGGATCAGGGCGTTGCTGATGGTGGCGTGCTGGATCACCCGGCCCAGGTCGTTGAGTTCGGCCTCGGTGTTCAGTCCGTCGACGGTGCGTTCCAGACCTTCGCGGTAGTAGTCGGTGCCGAAATCGTCCAGGCCGGTGGCCGCACGGGCGCCGTCCTCGAGTTCGTCGGCGCGGAACGTCTCTGGGAGGGTCACGAGTAGAACCTTTCGTGGACGGCGCGACGGCGGTCTTCGAGCACCCGGGCGCGTTCGGCGGGCGTGATCATGGTGGTGCCCGCGGGAAGTTCGGCGGTCACCGTTTCCAGCGGGACGATGCGGACGTCCGGCACCGGCGCGGAATCGGTTCGTACACAACGCAACAGCATCGCGCCGTTGCTGTGCCCGGCGGTGTCCAGCCAGTTGGCCACGCCCGGGTCCTCCGCGGCGAGCACGAACCGGACCTTGCCGTCGTCGTCGCGCACCGCCTGATGTCCGTTGAGGCTCGACTGGTGTCGGGCGTAGTTGATCGTCTCGAGCCAGGGATTGCCCAGCGAGACGCTCCAGTACACGCCGGTGGGCGGCTCGAATTCCAGGATCAGCGCCTGGCCGGGTTCGAGCTCGAATCTGCCGATGACGGGCCGGTTCTCGGCCGCGGCGCCCATCGAGCTCATGTCCGCAGGGGGCAGGAAACCGTTGGTCGGCGGCGCGGCGCCGAAGTCCAGGAAGAACTTCAGGTTGCCCGGCACGAAGTCCCCGAGCGCATACAGCTGCCGGGCCACCGAAACCTCCGGTGCCACCGTGCGTTCCCCGGGATCGACCCCGGGCCCGATGCGCTCGATCGTCAGGGCGGCCGGCATCTCGGTGTCCCAGTCGTAGAGGAAGTTCCGCACGGTCAGCACCGGATGTTCACCCACCAGGCGCAGCCAGTTGCCCGGCTGTTCGTCGGCCGACAGGATCACCTCGAAATTACCGTCGTCGTCCACCTCGAGCTCGTCGACCAGGCAGTTCGCGGTGGCCGCCATCCCGTCCATGGTCTGCAGCCCGACGTAACGGGCGGTCCCCCGATTCCCGAACAGCCGGTAGCTCTCCCCGGCCCGCATTTCGGCGTTGAGATACACGCAGTCCGGGCACTCCATCCCCCACGTGACGATGTCGTCCATCTTGGACCGGGCGACCGCGAGCACGGGATCCGGATCGACCCGCAGCGCCATGTCGATACCCACTGCCATCAGCACCATCAGGTGGCGCATCCCCGCGGCGTGGTCCAGCGCGTTCCGGTTGACCGGAGCCGTCCGGACCAGTTCCTCCGCGGCGCCCAGCCGCTCCTGCAGGTGGGCCCAGGCGGTGTCCATGTCGACGTCAGGTACACCGGAGCCGGACAGCGCCGCCTCGGCGATCGAGTGCGGCAGCCAGGCCATCGGGTTCTCGGGGGTCGTGTCCGCCAAAAGTTCTTCCGTCCCGCCTATCGCCAAACCAGTTTCGAAAATGCTATTTTCGTTTCCGGCCGACTATCACACCACGACGCGAGGGCTGTCAAGGTCTGTCGGCGATGACGAAGCGCGACAACGGAAGAGGCAAGAGACAGTGACCATGTCGCAGGTGGTGTTCGACCCGTTCTCCGATGACTTCTTCAATAATCCCTACGCCACCTACCGGCGGATGCGCGACGAGGCGCCCGTGTACTACAACGACGTCTACGACTTCTACGCGCTGACCCGCCACGCGGACGTCACCGCGGCGTTGAAAGACACCGCCACGTTTTCTTCGTCGCGCGGGATCGACCTGCAGATGGTGAAGTCCGGCGAACCGCCGCCCCCGCTGATCATCATGATGGACCCGCCGGAGCACCGCCGGATGCGCAGTCTGGTCAACAAGGTGTTCACGCCGCGCGCCATCGAACGGCAGCGCCAGACCGTCATGACCCAGATCGACCGTTTCCTCTCGGCCGCTGATCCCGACAACTTCGACGTGGTGCAGGACTTCTCGGCGCTCTTCCCGGTCGAGGTCATCACCCAGATGCTCGGCGTCCCAGCGGAACTGCGCCAGCAGGTCCGGCTGCTGCTCGACAAGACACTGGAGCGCGAATACGGGAAGATCGAGATGCCCGAAGCCGGGATCGCGGCCGCCGTCGAGACCGGAATGATGTACTTCAACATCATCCAGGAGCGCCGCGCCCAGCCGCAGGACGACATGATCAGCGACCTGATCGCCGCCGAGGTCGACCGCGGAGACGGTCAGATGACCCGGCTCGACGACGTCGAGATCACCGCGTTCGCCTCGATGCTCGGCGGCGCCGGCGCCGAGACGGTCACCAAACTCGTCGGCAACGCCGCGGTCACCTTCGCCGAGAACCCCGAGCAGTGGCAGCTGCTGCTCGACGACCGCAGTCTGATCCCGGCCGCCGTCGAGGAACTGCTGCGCTGGGAGGCGCCCGCCCAGTATCTGGTGCGCTACACGCTCCAGGACGCGGAGCTGCATGGGCAGACCATTCCGGCCGGCAATGCGGTGATGATCTGCGTGGGCGCGGCCAACCGCGACGAACGGGCCTTCCCCGACGCCGAGACCTTCGACATCACCCGGGATCGGAGCGCGGCGCAGAACCTCGGGCTGGGTTACGGCGAGCACAGCTGCCTGGGTGCCGCACTGGCCCGGATGGAGTGCATCGCCGCGATCGACCGGATGCTGGATTTCATGCCGCGCTACGAGATTCGCCGCGAGGGACTGAAGCGGGTCGCGATGTCGAATGTCATCGGCTGGCACAACGTCCCCGTGCGCGTCCTGCGGTGAGTGTGCGCAATGCCGTGATCGTGGGCGGCAGCGGCGGCATCGGGAAGACCTGCGGCGCCGCCCTGGCCGAGCGCGGCTACGACGTGGTCCTGATGGCCCGCCGGGAGGAGGCGCTGCGCGCGGCTGCCGCTGAGATCGGTGCCCGCTGGCTGGTCGCCGACGCCTCCGATCCGGCCGGATTCGCCGGTGCCCTCGCCGAATTGGGCCATGTCGACCTGCTGGTGCACGCCGGCGGTGTGCTCGGCGGGACGTACGCCCGCAAGCAGACCTTCGAGCAGTGGCGCACCACCATGTCGGCCAACCTGGACTCCTGTTTCGTGGTGACCCACGCCGCGCTGCCGCTGATGCGCCCCGGGTCCCGGTTCATCTTCCTGTCGTCCTCGGCCGCCCACGAACCGATGCCGGGACGCACGGCCTACTCGGCCGCCAAGGCCGGGATGAACGCGTTCGCCCGCGCCCTGGCGCTCGAGGTCGACCGCGACGGGATCAACGTCAACATCGTCACCCCGGGGCCGGTGGAAACCGAGATGCTCCAGGATGTTCCGTTCGAGATGTACGCGATCACCGCACACGACGTGGCCGAAGCGGTGGCGTGGCTCGACACCGTCGCCCCTGCGGTGGACCTGCCGGAGATCCGGTTGAACGCCGTGGTGCGCGGGCCGTCGGCGCGGCCCCCGGTGGTGCCGCTCGAAGTGCGTCGTCGAACGGGGACCTCGCGCGATGACTGAGCCCGAGGAGGGCGTGCCCTACGGTCGGCAACTCACCATCCGCGCCGAGGCCGACCCCGACGGCCTCGCCCTGGCGGTGGTCGCGCGTGACGGTAGCGAAAAGCATCTGAGCTGGGATGCACTGGAACGACTGGCCAATCAGTGGGCCCGGGCCCTGCAGTCCTCGGGTGCCACACCGGAATCTCTTGTGGCACTGTCGGTCCCGAATTCCGTCGAGCTCGTCGCCGCCGCGCTGGCCACCTGGAAGATCGGGGCGGTGCCGATCCCGATGCGCTGGGATCTGCCCGACTGGGAACAGCAGCGGCTGCTGGAGGTGATCGCCCCGGCATTCGTGCTCAGCGAGGACAACGTCGCCGACCTGACCACACTGGCTGCGGCACAGGACGATTCCGCTCTCCCCGACATCGTCTCCCCGGCCGTCAACGGCATCTGCAGCTCGGGTTCCACGGGCCTGCCGAAGATCATCCTCAACACCGCGCCGGCACTGTGGACCCCGGAGAAGGCGCAGCCGTTCATGGCGCAGTGGACTCCTGTCGATGCGCCGCAGATCATCCTGGTGCCCGCACCGATGTACCACACCAACGGTTTTGGAACGCTGAACTACCTGCTGGGCGGCGATCGGTTGATCGTCCTCGAGAAGTTCGACGCCGGCCAGGCTCTCGACGCGATCGAACGCCACCGGGTCACCAATTTCACCGCCACCCCGACGATGCTGGCGCGGATCGCCGACGTCCCCGACGTCGAGTCCCGCGACCTGTCCAGCGTGGTGTGGATCCTGCAGGGTGCGGCCGTGATGCCCCAGACGCTGCTGCGCCGCTGGTTCGAACTGCTCAGCCCGCAGCAGGTGGTGATGGCCTACGGGATGACCGAGAATCTCGGCCTGGCCGCACTGCGCGGCGATGAATGGCTCGCGCATCCCGGCAGTGTCGGTCGGGGTTTCCGCGACACCGAGATCCGGATCGCCGACGACCACGGAAACCCCGTGGGGCCAGGCGAATTCGGTGAGATCTATCTGCGTGCCCCGATGACCGGCGGATACCGCTACATCGGCGGCGCCGCCCCGCTACCGACCACGGCAGACGGCTTCACCTCGGCCGGAGACCTCGGGCACATCGATGCCGATGGCTACCTCTACATCGCCGACCGGCGCACCGACATGATCGTCTCCGGTGGCGCGAATGTGTTTCCCGCCGAGGTGGAATCGGCGTTGATCGACCACCCCGGTATCGCCGATGTGGTGGTCATCGGATTGGCCGACGAGAAGTGGGGCCGCCGCGTGCACGCCATCGTGGAGCCCAGCGAACCCGCCGCCCCGCCGAGCGCACCGGACGTGATCGCCTTCGCCAAGGGCCGGTTGGCCGGCTACAAGGTGCCCAAGACGGTCGAGTTCGTCGACGCGATTCCGCGCAGCGCGGCCACGAAGGTCAATCGCTCGGCGCTGGCGGCCGAGCGCGAGGTCTAGTTCACGCCTGCCGGCCGGTGGGTTTCGAAGTGTGCGATCGCCCCGGTGCACTCCAGCACATCGATCGCCAGCCCGGCATCGGTGAACCAACGCCGCGCATCGGCAACCGTTCCGGCCGGCCCGAATGCGCCCACCGCCCGCAGTCCCGTCATGTATGCATCGGCACGCCGGAGTTGGTTGCGGACGGCGAACTCGCCGATCAATCGGCCACCCGGGCGCAGGCACCGCGCAATCTC
>WBZP01003794.1_pt2 | contig 11624 bp, 7 predicted proteins | sample 5204301 | NCBI WGS metagenome assembly WBZP01 (sample SAMN12412401, study PRJNA552823) | activated sludge metagenome | isolation source: activated sludge from nitrification reactor of wastewater treatment plant... | place: USA: Pennsylvania | collected 2017
GGGCCGAGGCCGAGCGGGCGATGAAAGAGCGGCACACGCTGCCGGGCATGGTCCTGGGGACGCCGCAGTACATGTCGCCGGAGCAGACGCAGGGCTTCGAGCTGGACCCGAGGACGGATCAGTACGCGCTCGGCTGCATCATGTACGAGATGCTGACCGGCATCGTTCCGTTTGACGACGGCAACTTTCTGACCGTGATGTTTGGTCATGCCTCGGCGCCGGTGCCGCCGATGCGGACGCGGCTGCCGTCGCTGCAGATTGCCGACTCGCTGGAACAGGTGGTGATGAAGACGCTGGCCAAGGAGCCGGCGGCGCGTTACCGCTCGATGCGGGACCTGGAAGAGGCGCTGCAGGCCGAGATCGACAAGCTCTCGCCGAGCGGTCGAGCGTCGCAGGTGCAGATCCAGGTGGTCAAGAAAGGCTGGCCGCTGTGGGCGCTGATGGCGACGGTGTGGGGGACGCTGCTGGTGGTCGGGGCGGGGACGCTGACCGGGTATCTGGTCTATAAAAGGCGGCAGCGGGCGGCGCACGATGACAGCCTGGCGGCGACGACGCGGCTGCTCGGGGCGCGGCAAAAAGCGGTGGAGCAGCTCAAGCAGGACCTGTCGGCCAAGGCGGTGGAGCTGCGGACGGGGGCGCTGAGTGGGCTGGCGGAGACGCGGGATGGCAGCTTGGTGCCGTCGCTGGTGCCGCTGCTCCGCGATCCCGAGCTGAAGGTGCAGGTCAAAGCGGTCGAGATGCTGGGGCAGCTCGGGCGGCGAGAGGCGACGACGCATCTTTTGCCGATTCTGAGTGAAGAAGGGCGGTCGCCGATTTTGCAGACGGCGGCGGCAGAGGCGCTGGATCAGCTGGGCGAGGTGCGGGGACGGCAAGCGCTCAAAAAGACGATGAGCGGCAAGGGCGACCAGCAAGCCAAGCTGCGGGCGGCGCTGTATCTGTGTGGGACCGGCGACGGGGGGGCACGCAAGCTGCTGACCCAGGCGGTGGCGCAAGGGCTGGTTTCCGAGGCGGGACAGCTGGAAGTGCTGCCACAGCTGGCGCGGGCCGGTGAGTCGAGTGCGCGGGAGCGGCTGCGGCTGCGGCTCGGGGGCAGCGGCAATGTCGATCAGCAGCGTCAGGTTGCGGTGTCGCTGGCCAAGCTGAGTGAGCCGTCGGGTAAGCAGTATCTGCGCGAGCAGAGCAAGAAGCCGGGGCTCGACGGGCTGAAGGCGGCGGTGCTGCTGGCGCAGCTGGAAGAAGCGGTCGATCCGGAGCTGTTCCGAGGGGTTCTAAATGCTCCGGCGGCGACGGTGAGCATGCAGGCGCTGGCGGTGACGGGGCTGGGCTATAGCGGTCAGCGCAAAGACATCGAGCCGCTGCTGGCGCGACTGGTTCCGGCGGAGCCCCAGCTGCAACAGTCGGCAGCGACGGCAATCATTCGACTGACGGGCGCCGATCCGCAGGTGCTGGCGATGCAGGACATCAGCCTGGCCGAGGCGGCGCTACAAGGTGGCGGTGGACTGCTGGCTGAGGAAGCGCTGGCGATCCTCGGGGAAGTCGGCTCGGCCAAGCAGGTCGGAACGCTGGTACGGGCGCTGCGTGACAGCACGGAGCTGTCTACCCGTCGTGGTGCGGCGCGGGCGCTGGCCAAGATTCGCGATCGGACGGCGCTGGCGGCGCTGAGTGCGGGGCTCGACGACAAAGATCAAGCGGTTCGCGAGGAGGTCATTCGTGCCTTGGGTGAAGCCGGGCGTCGGCTGATCGGTCAAGGTCAAAAAGACGTGCTCGGCGAGGTCAAGGGCTGGCTGGGCAAGATCGTGGCCGGTCCGACGGGGCGAGAGCAGACGCTGGCACGGACGACGCTGCTCAAGCTGGGCGACGAGAGCCAGCGAACCGAGGTGCTGACCGTGCTGCGGACTGGCGACAGCGAGGTGCGGCGGCAGGTGATCGAGTCGCTCGACAAGGACTCAGCGACGCTGGGGGCGGCCTTGGAAGACAGCGAGCAGCAGAATCGCTTTCTGGCGGCGCGACGGCTGGCCGAGCTTCATGACAAGCGGGCGATTCCGATCTTGCAGCAGATGCTCGCCGACAAGCCCGAGTCTCCCGAGGGGATCTTGGCCTATGCGCTGCTGCGGCGGCTCAATGTCGCGGCGGAGGCGCCTCAGAAAGCGCAAGAGCTGCTGGATAGCAGTGAACCGGCGGTGCGGGCGGCGGCGGTCCAGGCAGCGGCGGAGCAGGATGCGACGACGGCAGCGCTGGTGATCGAGCGAGCGGCGCGCGATCCCGACAAGCAGGTGCGACTGGCGGCAGTGACGGAGACAGCGCGGCTTCCCGAGGGAGAGTCGCGGCCACTTTTGCGGACTCTGATGCGTGACCGGGACCCCGAGGTGCGCTCGAAGGCGACGGCGGTCTATCAGCAGGTCAAGGCCGCAGCGGAAAAACCCGTCGAGCCAGCGGCTGCCAAGCCCGATGCCAGCGCCGATGCCGTCGTAGCGCCCGCCGCTGTTCCGACGCCAACTGGTAAGCCCGAGGACAAGACGGCAGCACAGGACGCGATTGAGAAGCTGGTTCGGGCCGGGGCAAGTGCCTTCAAAGACGGTAGCTACGATCGGGCGCGCTCGCGGCTGTCGCAGGCCAACTCGCTGTGTGCGCGGGAAGCAGCGGCGGCGTGCAGCAAGTTTTCCTGGGAGCTCGGCTACTACCTGGGTCGCAGCTACGAAGGCGACGCGCGCTTTGAGCAGGCGATGAGCGAGTACCAAAAAGTCAAGTCGCTGCGCAGCCTCAGCAAGTCGCAGCGCAAGGAAGTGGCGACGGCGATTGGCCGCGTCCAAAACAAGCTGGCGCTGGTCACCATCTTCCACAACAAAAAGGGCCACTGCGTTCCCGAGGAGCGCTGGCTTGGCCCTGGAACCCACGAGTTTCAAATCAAGGGCAGTCCAGCGACGACGATCGAGCTGCGTGCCCGCGACAAAAAGTTCTTCAGGGAGCCGGGCTGCTGATGAGACGAAACCGAAAAGTGCAGCACAGCGTCTGGCTGGGCGTGCTGTTGGGAGTGGCGGTGGCGGGACAGGCTGGGGCCGGACATGTCGGGGCTCGTCGCGACAGTGGTAGCCAGCATGGGGGCCGGGCGCAGGTGGTGGCACTGCTCGAGCTGTCAACTGGGCAACCGACGGTGACGATGGATGAGGCGACCCGCAGTCGGCTCGGCGGGGCGCTACAGCGCAGCCTGCGGGGTCGCAAAGTCACGGCGGAGCTGTTCGAGGTCGCGGGCGATGTGGCGGGCGGGATGTGGCCGCAGCCGTCGCAGTGTAGCGACAGTGAGTGCCAGGCGGAGCTGTGCCAAAAGAAAGAGCTGCGGCAGCTGCTATCGGTGCGGGTGAGTCGCGACGGGGATGAGGTTCGGCTCGTCGGGCAGCTCTACGATGCGGCGATGGCCGACTTTGCCGCCGAGGTGCAGACGACCTGCCTGGGCTGCGATGGCGAGCGCTTGGCGACGCGGCTCGGTGGGCTGACCGACGAGCTGCTCAAGAAGGCGCAGCTGCGCAAGACCGGAATTTTGGAGATCACTTCGCAGCCACCGGGAGCGACGGTGCGACTCAACGGAATGAGGCTTGGGCAGACGCCGCTGCTGGTGACGACCTTTGCCGGCGAGCACCGCATTGAGGTCTTAAAGCCCGGCTTTGCGCGCTATCAAAACGAAGTGGTCGTCGAAGCTGGCCGAGGCGCCGCGCTCGATGCGTTTCTGACCGTCGAGCCTGGTGTGCCGCAGGGTGGCGAGCAAGGCCTTCCCCGTCGCGCTGAGCTGTCGCCCCGGCTGCGTCGTACCGTTTGGTCTGACCCGACTCCGCGCTCGTAGCGTCCGTTTTTTTTCCCACCAAGCCCGCCGTTTTTCCTTGACAAGCTGTTTTTGTTGCCGATTACGCGGCCTTTTTGGCATAAGGCGGGCGGACGATTTCCCGAGGAGCCGCGATGCTTGGTAAGCAAACCGATGAGGTCCGCAAGTGGACCGGTCCGCTCGTCACAATCGAGTGCCAAAACCCTGCGACGCTGGAAAAGCTGGGGGAAGTACCGTCGCTGTCTGTAGCCGAAGTGGCCGAGCGAGTCGAGCGGGCGCGCGCAGCCCAGGTCAGCTGGGGCAAGACCTCGCTGGCGGAGCGACGGCGGGTGCTGCGGCTGCTGCTCGACTACATCTTGCTTCATCAAGAGGAGATCTGTCGGCTGTGCTCGACGGACTCGGGCAAGACGCTGGCCGACGCGGCGATGGGCGAGATCTTTCCCGTCTGTGAGAAGATTCGGTATCTGATTGACCACGGCGAAGACGACCTGCGACCGGACCCGCGCCCGTCGGGGCTGCTGATGCACAAGGCCGCTCGCGTCGAGTACTTACCGCTCGGGGTCGTCGGGGTCATCTGTCCGTGGAACTTTCCGTTTCACAACATCCTGTGTCCGACGGTACCGGCGCTGTTTGCTGGCAATGCGGTGATCGCCAAGACCTCGGAGTGGACGGCGTGGTCGGCGGCTGATTTTCAGGCCATCTTCAACGAGGTTCTTACCCAGGCGGGCTACAGTTCAGACTTAGTCCAAATCATTACCGGCGACGGCAACACCGGTCGGGCGCTGGTCAACTCTGGCGTCGAGAAGATCTTCTTCACCGGCTCGCCGGAGAACGGTCGCAAGGTCATGGCTGCCGCCGCCGAGACGCTGACGCCCGTCGTGCTGGAGCTGGGCGGCAAGGACCCGATGATCATCTGCGACGATGCGGATCTTGATCAGGCGGTTGGCGCGGCGATGCTCGGCGTCTTTACTGCCTGTGGGCAGATGTGTGTGGCCGCCGAGCGACTCTATGTCTTCGATGGAATCTACGATCGCTTCGTCGACAAAGTGGTGCAAAAGGCCCAGGCACTGCGTCAGGGTCCACCGTCGCTGGATCGTGGCGGTGACTTCGATGTCGGGGCGCTGACGATGCCGCGCCAGCTCGAGATCATCGAGCGCCAGCTCGCCGATGCGGTCAAAAAAGGCGCGCGCGTGCTCGTCGGTGGTAGACGCAATCCACACTTCCCCGGTCAGTTCTTCGAGCCCACCGTCGTCGTCGACTGCGATCACAGCATGGACTTGGTCAAGCAAGAGACGTTCGGTCCGGTGATGACCATCCTGCGCGTACACAGCGAGGAAGAGGCGATTCGGCTCGCCAACGACTCTCGCTACGGCCTCGGCTCGTCGGTGTTTACCAAAAATCGTCGTCGCGCCGAGCGCATCGCCAAGGGCATTTCCGCCGGAATGACCGTCGCCAACGACTACGGCATCGCCTACATGGTGCAGTCAGCCCCGTTTGGCGGCGTCCGCAGCTCTGGCTTTGGTCGCATCAACGGACGCGAGGGTCTGCGCTCGTGCTGTCACGTCAAGACCATCGTCACCGACAAGCTGCCGCTGCACCTGCCGATGTCGCTGTATCCGATTCGCCCGGCGACTTTTCCGATGCTCACCGGCGCGGCGCAGCTGTTTTACGGCAAGGGAATCGGCGAGCGTGCGAAGGGAGCGGTGCAGGTAGCGCGCAGCTTGGTCGCCATGGTTCGGGACAGTCGGCGGAGTCAGTCATGACACAGTCCAACATATCGGAGGTTCGCCACCACACCGTCACCGCAGGTGGTCTGCGCTTCCACGTTGCTGAGTCCGGTCCCGAGGACGGTCCGCCGGTGCTGCTCCTGCATGGCTTTCCCGAGTGCTGGTATTCGTGGCGACGGCAGCTACCGGCGCTGGCGGCGGCGGGCTTTCGTGCGATGGCTCCTGATCTGCGCGGCTACAACCTGTCCGACAAGCCAACCCGCATCGACGACTATGCCCCGAAGAAGCTGGCCGCCGACGTGGTGGCGCTCAGCAATGCGCTTGGCTATAAGCGGCTGGATGTCGTCGGTCACGACTGGGGAGGGGCGGTGGCGTGGCTGACCGCTTCGTTTCCAGAGACGCGGCATGTGGTAAGGCGGCTGCTCGTCTGTAACGCGCCGCATCCGGCGCTGTTTGTCGAGCAGCTGAGCCTCTCGCAGCTGCGACGGAGCTGGTACATGCTGCTGTTTCAGCTGCCGCACCTGCCCGAGTGGCTGCTCTCGCACGATGACTATGCCTATCTGCGGAAGATCTTTGCCCACACCCAGGCGCTGCGGCAGAAGGTCACCGACGCGGACTTTGCGATGTATAAAGCGGCGCTGCAGCAGCCGGGCGCGCTCACCGCGACGATCAACTATTACCGGGCGGCGCTGCGGCAGAATCCGCTTACGTTCGCCAAGCAGGTCGAGCCGGTCGCGGCGGAGACGCTGCTCATCTGGGGCGAGCAAGATGTGGCGCTGGGCCGTGAGCTGACCGAAGGCCTGGGCAAGCTCGTCCCGAGGCTGCGCGTCGAGTATCTACCGGCCGGACACTTCGTCCACCTCGAGCGCCCCGACGAGGTCAATCGCCTGCTCGTCGAGTACCTGTCGCGCCCACTCCCGATTCCGACGGCCAATTAGCTACAGCGGGATGTTGCCGTGCTTCTTGGGCGGATTCTGTTGCCGCTTGTTGCGCAGCATCCGCAGCGCCGTGATGATCTTGTGACGGGCCTGACGCGGGCGAATCACCTCGTCGACGTACCCGAGTGATGCTGCCGAGTACGGATTGGCAAACTTTTCCCGATACTCGCGGACGTAGGCGGCGCGCACGGCTTCGGGATCGGCGGACTGGGCCAGCTGCTCGCGATAGATGATGTTGACTGCACCCTCGGGGCCCATCACAGCGATCTCGGCGGTCGGGAACGCGAAGTTGATGTCAGCACGGACATGTTTCGAGGCCATGACATCGTAGGCACCGCCGTAGGCCTTGCGGGTGATGAGCGTCACTTTCGGCACCGTCGCCTCGACGAACGCGTAGAGCAGCTTGGCGCCGTGACGGATGATGCCGCCGTGTTCTTGATCGCGGCCCGGCATAAAGCCAGGAACGTCGACGAGCGTGAGCAGCGGAATGTTGAAGCAGTCGCAGAAGCGCACGAAGCGGGCGGCCTTCACCGACGCGGCAATGTCGAGCACCCCGGCCAGCACCGCCGGCTGATTGGCGACGATTCCGATGCTGCGACCGTCCATGCGCGCGAAGCCGACGACGATGTTCTGGGCCATCTCGGGCTGGATTTCGAGGAAGCGACCCGAGTCGACGATGCGACGGATCAGCTCTTTGATGTCGTAGGCCCGGGTTGCTTCGACGGGAACGAGGTTGTCGAGCGCCGCATCTTCGCGGTCCACCGGATCGCTGGAAGTCACCACCGGTGGATCTTCGGCGTTGTTCTGCGGCAGATACGACAGCAGCTCGCGCATCGTCAGCAGCGCCGATTTCTCGTCGGGACAGCGCAGGTGCGCCACCCCCGAGCGGCTTGCGTGCGCCAGCGACCCACCCAGGTCTTCCTTGCTGACTTCCTCGTGCGTGACCGCCTTCACCACGTCGGGACCGGTGATGAACATGTAGCTGGTCTTATCGACCATCGCGATAAAGTCGGTCATCGCCGGCGAATAGACCGCCCCGCCGGCACACGGCCCGAGAATGAGCGACAGCTGCGGCACCACTCCCGAGGCCAGCACGTTGCGGGTGAAGATCTCGGCGTAGCCCGCCAGCGACTCGACGCCTTCTTGAATGCGCGCGCCCCCCGAGTCATTCAGCCCGACCACCGGCGCTCCGACGCGCATCGCCAGATCCATGACCTTGCAGATCTTCTGGGCGTAGGCGCCCGACAGCGAGCCGCCGAAGACCGTGAAGTCCTGCGCGAACAGAAACACCTGACGGCCACCGACCTGACCGTAGCCCGTGATGACGCCGTCTCCGAGGATCTTTTGCTCGGCCATGCCGAAGTCGGTGCAGCGGTGGGTGACGAACTTGTCCAGCTCGACGAAGCTGCCCTTGTCGCAGAACAGCTCGATGCGCTCGCGGGCCGTGAGCTTGCCGGACTCGTGCTGGCGCTTCATCCGTGCCGTGCCGCCGGCGACGAGAGCCTCGGCTTCTTTGGCCTCGAGGACTTTGAGCGGGGAAGGTCGCTCGCTGGCGACGGGGGCGGGTTGGTTCGACGGTTCGCTTGGGCTGCTCGTGCTCATGGGGCGCAGAACTTAGCGCAACTGGCGGGGCTGTGTCACGGACTACTGGGACCGGCTGCCGAGGGTGGCACGCAGCTTGACGACCTGATCCCCGCCGCGAATCACCGAAAGCTCGACCGTCTCGCCGCTCTTGTGCTTGCGCAGCGCAAACGTCATGTCTTCCAGCGTCGAGATCTTGCTGTCCCCAAGCTGAATCAGCACATCTCCGGCGGTGATGCCCGCCTTGTCCGCTGGACTGCCCGGTCGCGCCCCCGACAGCTTGACGCCGCCTTGCGCACCTTGCATCGCCGTGTAGTCCGGTATGGTACCAAGGTAGGCGCCATACCCACCCATGTCTCCCTGACGCGGCGCTGGACCTTTGGGCTTGCTATAGGTCAGCGCGGTCGCCGGGCCCTTCAGCTTCTCGCCGAGCTGGCGCAGGATGTCCGTCGCTAGGCTGCTCACCTGCAAGATCCCGAGCGAGTTGATCTTGTCGGCGGTGTCACTCGGGCGGTGGTAATCGGCGTGCGCTCCGGTAAAGAAAAACAGCACCGGCACTCCGGCGGCATAAAACGGCGTCATGTCACTGGGACCATAGCCGTCGCCCCCGAGTCGGCAGCGCAGCCCGCTTCGCTGACACGCCGGCAGCACCAGATCTTTCCACTCCAAAGCCGAGTCGCTGCCTTGCACGCTCACCGTCGGAATCGTGCCCTCGGGCGAGCCACCCAGCCGACCTACCATGTCGAAGTTGAGCATCGCTTTGAGCCGCTCCCGCGACAGACCTTGGGGCCAGGCCGCGACGAAGCGGCTGCTGCCGACCAGACCCAGCTCCTCGCCGGTGAACGCCGCAAGGTAGACATCGAAGCCGCGCTCTTTCTCGGCGAGCAGTCGCGCTACCTCGAGCAGTGCCGTTGTCCCCGAGCCATTGTCGTCGGCACCGGGATGGACCTGGGTAGAGCCTGGCGCCATCGACGACCGCCCACCGAGGCCCAGATGGTCATAGTGCGCGCCGATCACGATTGCCGGCACCACACCGCTCGCAGGCTGACTCGCCGGCAACAGCCCGATCACGTTGCGCTCTTTGCGAGACTCCCGCACAAGGTTCACCTTGCCGGACAGCTCTGCCGTCGCTGAAACGCCAGACGACTGTGCCGTCTCTGCCGCGATGACAAGATGCGCCAGTGGTCCTTCCGCTTTGACAGCGACGGCTCCGCCATGCCCACCGTGAGCACCACCACCGTGAGCACCACCACCGTGAGCACCACCACCGGGTTCAGGTCCCTTTGGTAGCAGCGCAGCGACGAGCGTACGACTGCCAAACGCCACGGGAATGCCCGCGCCACCCTCTGGACCATCGAGCGTCAGCTTCGGCAGGTTGTCGTTTTTGGGATCGACAAAGATCACCGCCTGCGCCCCGTGCTCACGCAGGTTCCAGGCCTTGTAGCGCAGATCCGAATACGAGCGCGCCGCCGACGCTGGCAGCTTACCCTCGGGAATCCCACGCAGCACCACCGCCACCTGCCCCTTGAGATCGAGCCCTTGCAGATCGTCCCAGTGCGACTCCGGCGACGTGATTCCGTAGCCCGCAAAGCGCAGCTTGCCGGCAAAGGTGCCATTTCCCGACATCGCGGCCACCACCATCTCCGTCGGCTGGAGCACCCGTGCCCCGCTGCTGAACGTCGAGCCGCCGTCACGGACACCAATCACCACCTCGACCGACTGGAAGTAGCTGGGATGGCCAGAAACTGGCTCACCGACGGGCTGAAGTCCCGCGCTCTGCATCCACCGGGCCAGCTCGTCCCCCGCCGCTTGGATTCCGCTGGTGCCGACGCCGCGACCTTGGCGCTCGGGGGCTGCGAGCCAGCCGATCCGCCGCGACACGGTGTCCGCCGCGACCGGTTTGGTGGATTGTGGCGCGAACTTGACCCAATCGGCCAAAAAGACATTGGTTTCGCCGCGCGCTTTGCCGCCCCGATTCGAGGAAAACGCCAGCGTCTTGCCGTCGGGAGAAAAGATGGGAAAGCCGTCGAAGTCCGGCGCGTCAGTGATTCGCTCGAGCTGCGAGCCGTCGGCGTTGATCGCCCACAGGTCAAACTCGCGACCGCGCGGATCGCCATTGTTCGACGAAAAGATGATGCGGCGGTTGGCGGCTCCAGCGACGCTGGCGGGAAAGAAAAACGGCGCGAACGAGGCTGCCCCAAGCTCGGTGACCTGATGAGCATTTTTGCCGTCGGCATCGGCGACCCACAGCTCCATTCGCGTCGGCCTGACCATGTGCTCGGCCAGCAGATCTTTCATCGTCTTGGCCTCGGCGTCGTTGCGCGGCCTATCGGCTCGCCAGACGATCGACTTGCAGTCCTCGGAAAAGAACGCACCACCGTCGTAACCAGGAGCATTGGTAATCCGCTTGACGCCGCTGCCATCGAGGTTCATCCGATACAGCTCCAGGTCACCGTCGCGGTCCGAGGTGAAGATGACGCTGCCGTCCTTGCAGACGGTGGCTTCCGCGTCGTAGCTCGTCGTATTCGAGAGCCGCTTCACGTCACTACCGTCGGGCAGCGACGTGTACATCTGGTAGTTATAGAGCGGCCAGACGTAGCCTTTGCTGCGATCCGGCTGCGGCGGACAGTCGTCTCCCAGGTGTCGCGTCGACGAAAAGATCAGTCGACTGGCATCGGGAAAAAAGTAGCTGCAAGTATGGCGACCTTTGCCGAAAGTGACGGGGACAAGGCGGGGCGGCTCGCTCCCTTTCGTCGGGATGGTCAGCTGGTAGATCTGGTCGCAGCGGTCCGTCGGGGTCGTGGCTTGCAGGCTCAGCCGCTTGCCGTCTGCCGAGAAGTACGCCTCAGCATTCTCGCCGCCGAACGTCAGCTGTCGGAGGTTGCGCAGGTGCTTCTCGCCCGGCCCCAGCACGGCCGGACCTGGCACCGGGCCGCCACCATGCCCGCCCGCCTGCGCGCTCGCTGGCCCCCCGGGTTGCCCGCCGGCTTGAATGTGCGCTTGTGGCTGCCCGTGTGCTTGCTGCGGCGTCGCCTGTGCCCACGCAACATCGAGCGTGACACAGAGAGAGAAAAGCGCTAAAGAGGAGGACGAAAAAGTCATGGCATGTCCTACCCTTGGGTCACCTCGCAGGTCAAGACTCGCGGCGCCGCAACCCGGACCGCTTGCTCTCGGATGTGCTCGGAACCAGGCGCTTGCAGCTACGTCGAGTCTGCAGAGCGAGGCAAAAGGCCTGGGGAATCGCGTACCTGCAAAAACAGGACCGGTCCGAGAGCCTCAAGTGGTATAGTGTCAAGCAGATTTTCCGTCGAAGAAAGGTCCGTAGCTGGTCGCTCCCGGCTAGACAAGGAGACGCAGTTCCCATGGCTCGTGAAGAGAACTCGCTATTGTTTTCGCTGAAGGAAGTCGCCAATACCCTCCAGGATCGGCTGAAGGAAGAGGAAGACTCCCGCGCCGCTGCCATCGAGGCTGAGCGACGTGCCAAGGAAGATGCCATTCGCCGCGTCAAGGAGGAGGAAGAGGCGAAGATTCGTGCCGCCGAGGACGCCATTCGCCGCGAGCGCG
>WBZP01006434.1_pt1 | contig 11624 bp, 9 predicted proteins | sample 5204301 | NCBI WGS metagenome assembly WBZP01 (sample SAMN12412401, study PRJNA552823) | activated sludge metagenome | isolation source: activated sludge from nitrification reactor of wastewater treatment plant... | place: USA: Pennsylvania | collected 2017
CATCAGGTTGTCGTAGAAAAAGCGACCCGGATTTCGCTGGTTGGCCAAGATGCCACCGACGCGCGCGGCCAAGTGAAGGATCAGATCGGGCCGGGCATCGGAAAGCAGCCTGCGAATCGCGTGTCCGTCGACCAAGTCGTAGTCGCAAGAGCGCGGCACGACGATCTGATTGCAGCCTCGAGCCTGTAGCCTTTCGACGACAAACGAGCCAAGAAAGCCCGCGCCGCCCGTCACCAAGACCCGGCACTCGGACAGACGAAGCGTGCTCATGGCTTCACATCCTGCGGCTTGCGCACAAGCGACGGCCAGGTCGAAGGCGGCACAAACGCACCGCTCGGCGGCACACCGCTTACCGACACCACCAGCGCGCCTTCTTTGGACGACGGCAGGATCGGCCTGCGCAGCCCTTCGGTAATCGTCTTCACGCGCGACGGATCAAAGCCCATCAGCTTCGTCGCCACCAGATCGGCCAGCACCGGATCTTGGCTGGCGACAATCAGCCCAGCGTGACGCGGCGTCGACGCAAGCGGCCCTTCCCCTTCGCCCCCGATGATGCCGTCGATCAGCGTCAGATAGCGTCGCTGCGGCGAGTCTCTTAGCACCCCATCTTTGCCCGTATGCAGCACGATTTCGTTTAGGTCCAAGATCGTGCGCCAGATCGTGTCGTTGCCTTCCCACGAGCCTTCCAGGATGAACCCTTTGACCATCCCGTTTTGCGGGTCTTGCAGCCTCGGTGCGCGCGCCACCAGCGAGTGCCCAAGCGGCAGCGGAAGACGCTGAAGCTGGTTTTCCATCCGCACCGCGAGCGGCGGCCAGAACGGAAACTCGTCGCCATCTTCGGCAGGCGTCCCGGCGGTGTAGTGCGGCAGCCAGTACTTTTCGTTGGTCAGCCCGATCACCGACTTACAGGCCAGCGTCACGCCCGACTTTTTGTGCGTCTTGAGCTTGCACAGGTTCAAGATGCAGTCGGCAGCCAGCACCGTCCGAGGGATCGAATACTCGTGCTTTCCGTCCGAGTGATGCGGATGCGGCGTGTGCTTGTGCGAGCGATGAAAGCGATAGCGTCCGGCCCGTCGCTCCACGTCGGCAAAGCGCGAGCGACTCGCCAGATCCACCACCCGATAACCGAGCGGATCTCCGGGCAGCGACTCTCGCACCAGCATGCCCAGGTTGAGCGACCGTCCCTTTCGTCGCACATCGTCGAGCACCATCCGAGGCACGATCTGGAAGTAGCGCAGATCGAGAAACTCGACCAAGTGCCCGCGCTGACGGTAATACGCAATCAGCTGATCGATTCCTAGGCCTGCCAGCACGTCTTGGACGTTGCAGCCTTCGACGGGCGTATCGACGATCGTGACCTGTCCGGTCGGTCCCGTCGCTCGCAGCGCGTAGTCGATCAAGGGCCGCAGCACCGATCCCGGCGTCGAGCTACACAGCAGCTTGTCCCCGACGAGCGGCTGATGAAAGTTCTTCGACGCGACGAAGTTTGGCTTGAGCACCACGCGATCGCCCGGCGCAATCAAGTCCCCGAGTGGGTTCCAGTCCGGCGTTCCACTGCGCGCCCGGTCGAGCCCCAGATCACGCAGCGCCGCTTCCACCTGCTCGTAGACGGGATTGGGAGGATCAAAGGGCGGCAGCTCGGGATACTTCGACTTGGGCCGACTGACGACGGCAACCGGCACGGACTCAACGGGCTTCATCTGGACCATCTCGCTCGGGATGACGGTGTATCACGTTTGCGCCAAACGAGCGCGCGCCGCCACGCGATCCTGTCGACCGGACGGCATCGAACAAGCGAGCCTGTCCCTGATATGCTGCTTGCTGCAACCGGCTCTTGGGGGAAAACATGCGCAGCGTACGACGACAGCTCACGGCAGGATGGGCAGCGAGCCTCTTCGCTCTGTGTTTGGCGTGCAGTCCGACAACCAGCAACGTCGAAGGTGGAACACCGGACCTGGCCATGCAGGCCCGCGACATGGGCATGTGCCCGATCGATTCGCAGAACCTGCTGCAAAACCCTGGCTTCGAGACTCCGAGCGTCGAGCCCGACGGCAACGGCAAGGCAGTGAACACCGGCAGCCCCGCCAGCTCGATTCCCGGCAAGTGGGACGGCTGCTGCAACCAGTCCGGCGGCGGCACCACCTGGATGGTCAGCCTCGGCACGCCGCGCTGTGGCCTGCGATCCTTGCAAGTGACGAGCACCAGCGCCACGGCCAACGTCCTAAACCAGTCGCTCCAGCTTCCGTCGAAAGTAGGCAAGACGCTGACGGCTTCAGCCTATGTGTTTGTGCAGCAGGCCAGCGCCGGAGCCAAGATCGGGCTCGACATCTGGGATCTGGGTGCCAACAAAGTCATCGCTTCGTCGCCAACCATCGCCCAGAGCACGGCGGACTGGCAAAAGCTCGAGCTGTCGGTGCCGGTTCCAAGCGGCGGCAACTTCCAGCTTCGCATCAACACGAGCGGCACGCTGACCGCCTATGTCGATGATCCGAGCGTGCTGGTGCCGTAGCTCGATTACCCCAAATATCCAAAACGTCCTGCGTTTTGGTTGACCATGAGGGTAAATGGGGGTACTTGTCGCACATGCTTACAGCGGGCGACGAGATCCAGCCAGGATGGGGCGGCGGTGTGCTGCTCATCGAGGACCGATCCACGCTGATCGACTCGGTGCAGTCTTGTCTGGGCGAGCGCGGCTATCGCACGCTGACGGTGTCGTCGTTTGACCAAGCGGTGCGCGGCGCAGAGCAGCCCGATGTGGCGCTGGTGCTTCTGCGCTATCGACTGCTGGCCCAGCTGGGTGGCAAAGAGCTGCTCGCGGCGCTGCGAGCGGTCAGTCCTCGGCGACGGCTGCCAATCATCGCGCTGCTCGATCAGGAAGCGGACTGGAAGGCGGCGAGCATGCTCGACTTCGAAGACTACCTGCCCGATCCGTTTTCGCTCGACGACCTGACGCACCTGGTCGACGAAAACTGCCGCTAACCAGTCTCGCTTTCACGCAGATCGCGCTAGGTTAGAAGGTCTTGTAGCGACGGGCGCCCAGATATCGTCGCTGCCACTCGGGCTCGCCCAGCGCGCTTTCGTGAACGACGGGACGATCGCTGGTGGTGGCGTGTAAAAAGCGGCCATTTCCGACGAAGATGCCAACGTGAGCAACCTTGGGCGGGCTGCCCGCTGGAGCCTCGGCGCTGGCAAAGAAGACCAGATCACCGGGTCGCAGCGCAGCCTGCTCGGCAACTGGCACAGCCGATGACCACGCCATCTGCGGTGCAGCATTGCGAGGCGGAATCACTCCGCAGGCCGCAAACGCACTGCTAACCAGCCCGGAACAGTCCACGCCCAGCGTCGATCGTCCGCCCCACAGATACGGCGTTCCTTCGTACCGCTGCGCCGCCGCCAGCACACACGCGATCGTCGGCGGCTCGGAAGGAATCGGCTCGACATCACCGCGCTGAATGTACGCGAGGCTGGCATCGGGCAGCAGCACCTTGAGCCAGCGAGCCGACACAACCTCGATGAGCGCCAGCTCACTTTGCAGCGGCAGCACCCAGCGCGGATTGGCCACCGTCACATCGGGACTGCGAAACAGGTTGGCGAGTCGCGACGTGACCCGCAGCCGCACCGGCGCTCCACCGGGAACCAGCGACACGGTGGACTGCGGACCTGGACCGGCAGCCAGCGCATCAATCGGCACATAGCCTTGATAGGAAGCTGCCGTCTGCACGAGCAGCAGCGCATCCGCCGGACCGTGGCAGGAATCAGGCTGCGGCACGATGCGCAAGCGCTCGCCAAACAGCGCCTGATCCGCGAGCGGACCTTGCGGATCGGCGCGCTCGTACAAGTGAGCCACCGGCACCGACACGACCGCTTGTCCTGCGCTGATGAGCGCTCGCCGGGTCGCAGAGAGGGCCGGGTCACACAAAGCCGCAGGCTGTGCGCGCAGGGAACGAACCGTCAGCAGCGTCGTCCCAGAAAAAACCACCACAGCGACGAAACGGAACCAATGTCGGATGGGCACGAGCGCACCGTAGCACGGCCTGCGCAGGAATCCGCATCGCACCTAGCTATGTGGCGCAAGTTACTGAAAATACGCGATCTGACCGGCTTTTTAGACGCGCTGTCTTCGGGTATAGTGAGAACCGATCGTCGAGTCGTGTCACTGCCCGTACTGATCCCACCGCTGGGAACGATGGCGGAAGCTGCGCCGCCTGACCCAAGTGGCCCAACAGAATCGCGCGCCTGGGGAGCCCCCGGAACATGAAGTTTTCCTGCGAACAGTGCCAAACCAAGTACAACCTTCCCGACGACCGAGTCCGGGGGAAGGTGCTCAAGATTCGCTGCAAAAAGTGTGGCTGCCAGATCACGGTCAGCCAAGGCGGCGTCCGTACTGCCAAAGGCGAAGGAGAGTCCGAGGACGCGACGATGATTGGCTCGCGGGCGTCGGTCGGACTGCTCGGCGGTGGCGGCGGCGGCGGTCACAGCGGCGGTGGCGGCGGCGACGAGAGCGAGGGTGGCGACTCGACGATGATCGGCGGAATGGCCGACTTCTTTTCCAAGCTGGGCGGACCGACGCAGCAAGCGCCCGATGAGTGGCACCTGTCGCTCGATGGCAATGTGGTCGATCCGATGCCGCTCGCAGAGCTTGCGCAGCGGATCCTGAGCGAGCAAGGCACGCCGGGTCGCGACATCTTCGTGTGGCGAGAAGGTCAGTCGGACTGGCTGCCACCGGACTCGATCGACGAAGTGCGCGCGGCGGTGGACAAAGCGCGCAAAAACCCGCAGCCAGTGAAAGCCAAGCCCGCACCTGCGCCGAAGCCAGCCGATGACGAAGACGAGGGCGGCGACAAGACGCAGATGGGCTCGCTTGACTTTGCGGCGCTCGGTCTGGGGGATGCGAAAGCGTCGTGGGAAGATCCCGAGACCAAGGTCGAGCCGCCCAAGTCCGGTGCCAAGTCCGAGCCAGCCAAAGCGGCGGCCAAAGACGCGGCCAAAGACGCGGCCAAAGACGCCAAGGGCGCGGGCAAGGACACGGCTCCCAAGGGCGCGCTGGGCAAGCTGGCGGCCAAAGACGCAGAGCCTGCGAAGTCGGCGACCAACTCCAAAGACGGCATCAAGGCGGAGCCGCTCAAGTCCGCTACCAATTCCAAAGACGGCATCAAGGCAGAGCCGCTCAAGTCCGCTACCAATTCCAAAGACGGCATCAAGGCGGAGCCGCTCAAGTCCGCTGCCAAAGAGCCGGTCAAGCCGGAGGCCAAAGCCGCTGCCAAAGAGCCGGTCAAGCCGGATGTGAAGGCCGCTGCCAAAGACGATGCCGATGATCTGCTCGAAGACGATGCGCTCGAATCGGTAGACGCGATCGAGATGGACATCGCGATGCCTGCGCCTCCACCGAAGGGAAGTCGTCCGGCACCGCCGCCGAAGCCGCCTGCGATGAAAGCGCCTCCGATGGCACCGGCTGTGGCGGCACCGGCTGTGGCGACTCCGGCTGCGGATCCGATCGCGGCAGTCAGTCCCCCTGCGCAAGCGGCGGCACCGGCTGCGACACCGCTTGGGTCCGAGCCCACGATTCCGGCCAGCTCTGCACCGCACATTCCGAGCCCGAGCGAGTGGGCCCAGCAGCAGCAGCAATCCCAGCAGCCAGCGCAGCCCGCACCGCAGCAACTGGAGCAGCCGCAGGTCAATCCCGCGCCCGCCACCGCGCCCGGAGAGTGGCCACAGCCCGCAGCCGACTACGGACAAGCACCGACTGGCAGTCCGTACGGAAACCTGTATGGCGGAAGTCCCGCGCAGCCCGATGCTGCAATGAGCGCACAGCCCGCAGCCGGCTTTGCAGCGGAACCACCGAGCGCCGCGCCGGAAGCCAAGTCAAAGACGCCGCTGTTTGCAGGCATCGCGGTGCTGGTCGCGGTGCTCGCGGGGGCTGGCTACTTCCTGACCGTGGGATCGTCCGGTGGAAAGACCGTGCAAGTGGTCGACGCGGGACAAGATGCCGGAGCCCCCGAAAAGCCCAAAGAAGAGCCGGTCAAAAAGCCCGATCCGCCCAAGATCACCGGCATCACCAAGGCCGAGTTTGACTCGCTGTGGTCGTCGGGAGAGTCCGCGGTCAAGGGCTGCTTTGAAAAAGCGCTCAAGAAGCAAGCCGATCTAGAGGGCAAAGAGCTGACCGTTTCCGTCGACGTGTCTGACAAAGCCAAGGTCGGCGAGATCGCTCTTTCGGGAGCCGATCTGGATGACAAAGCCAAAAAGTGCATCCAGAAAGCGCTCAAGAAGTGGAAGTTCCCAGCCAAAGACAAGTCCGCGTATACCGCCAAGTTCCCACTCAAGATTTCGAAGTAGTCCGCCCAGTGGCTGCGAATGGACCGCCCTGCCCTATCATGGGCTGAGCGGCCTTGTACTTACTTGCGATCATTACTCTCTCGGGGGATAGACGTGAAGCACACTCCTTGGCTTATCGTTTGCCTATTGTCCATTTCCGCATGTGAGCCCGAAACGACGGGAGGAACCGTGCCTGCGCGCCCGGACTTGCTGTTACCGGCCAATACCGATCTGCAAGGTGCGGACCTGGCATCGTTTTCGTACACATCCACGAAGCTGCCATCATGTCCGACGGAAACGATTACAGCGACCACGCTCTACAACAGTGTCGTTTCAGCCTCTTGTAGCTGCCACAAGAGCAACGCTTCACCGCGCATGGCCAGCGCGCTCGATCTGCGCAACAACCTCGTCGACAAAAACGCTCGCTTGGCCCAGATGAAGCTGGTGACGCCCGGAGACATCACGCGATCCTATGTGCTGTTCCGTCTGACCAGCGAAGGCGATCAGATTCCAGGCGGTAGCTCAGGCTATATGCCGCTAAGTGGTCGGCTTGGAAACACCCCGTTGTGTCAGTTTGTAAACTGGGTTCGCAGCGGCGCTACGCAGTAACAGAGCCCGGTTTCGATCCAGGCTCCGATTCGGGTGCGTGCGACCCACGTCCCCGCTGTAGCGAGCGAGTCGGCACGCCGCATATAATGGCAGATGGTGCTACGACTGCTGGCCATCTGCTGCCTGCTGCTAGTGTCCACTTGGGGCTGCTCAACCGATCTGCACGGGCTGTCCCACCTTCGCTCCGCCACGCAGCGAGAGCAGCGCATCGTCCGTCTGTATCCCGGCGTGTGGCAGTACCACTACGGAGACTCTCCGCTGGATGCCAAGGGTCAGTTTCTGTTCGCGAGTCCGACCCGCAAAGACAGTGACTGGCCGACGACGCAGCGTCCGTTTGTGCCACCTGGACGCGGCGCAGAAGATATTTTGTGGCTGCGCACCACGCTGGAAGGCCCGCCGCTCATCGATCCGGCGCTGTTTTTGCAGTCCGTGAACCAGAGCTTTCAGGCGTTTCTCGACGGTCAGCTCATCGCGGAAGCCGGGGCGATCCACACCGAAGCCGCTCGTCGCTTTGCCGGGGAGCCGCGCGCCTATCTGCCGCTCGATCCGCACTATGTCGGTCGCGTGCTGACGCTGCGCATTTACTCGCCCCATCGCTACATCGGCTTGTTTGGCGAGATCTTGATTGGCTCACGCGCGTCGATCTTGGCCTATCAAGTGCAACACGGAGCGACGGCGTTTGTGCTCGGACTGCTGATGGTTGGCATCGGTGGGCTCGCGCTGCTGCTGTTTGCCCTGCGTGCGTCGGAAAGCGTCTATCTGTACTACGGCGTCTTTACGCTCAGCACTGGGCTTCACTTTCTGGGACGCTCGTCGCTGCATGAGATCATCACGTCCAGTCCGTCGCTGTGGGCGGTGATGGTGGTGCTGTCGCTGCCGCTCCTGTCGAGCAGCATGTGCGCGTACATCTGGAAGACGCTGGGACCAGGACCGCGCGGGATGATGCCCAAGCTGGCGACGCTGTACCTGGCCTACTTTGTCGTCGCCGTGAGCCTGGTTGCGCTGGGCATCTTGAACCTGTGGCAGGTGCTGTATCCGCTTCAGATCTTGATGCTGTTCGGAATCATCGGCGTCATGACCACGCTGCTGCTGTCCGCCTGGCAAGGCGACATCGGGGCGCGCATCCTGAGCCTGGGTTTTGGACTGTGTGCTACGTCGGCGGCCATCGACATCTTGGCGGCGATGGGAATCATCGGCGGCAGCCATCACATCTTCAGTCACTACGGAGTCGCCGCGCTCGTGGTGTCGCTGGGCGTCGTGCTGGTGCGTCGCTTTGCGCTGATGGCCATCCTCACCGACCGAGCCGCCCGACTGGAACAGGAATCGCAGCTGCAAGCGCAGCGACTCGCCGAGCAGTCCAACCTGCTGTCCGCCGCCGGGAAGATGGCCAAAGGTGACTTGCTCTCGCAGATCTCGGTGCCGACCGGAAGTGAGCTGACCCCGCTCGCGCTCGCGCTCGACAGCATGCGACAGGATCTTCAGCACAAGGTCAGCGAGCTAGAGCAGCGCAACCTCGCCGTCCGCCAGCTCAACGAGGAGCTGCGTCGTCAGATCGAGCAGCGATCCCGGCGACTGATGGAAACCGTCGCACAAGGGCTGTCCCCCGCCGCGCAGCGTCCCGCCCAGATTGCGCCCGGCAAGCGGCTGGGCGACCACTACCACGTCCTTTCCACCATCGGCAGCGGCGCGATGGGAACCGTCTTTGAAGTCGAGCGCACCACCGACCATCGTCGCTTCGCCGCCAAAGTGCTCACCGAGGCCCGCAAAAAGACCTCGCTTTTGCGCTTTGCCCGCGAGGCCCAGATCCTGTGTCGGCTCGATCATCCCAACCTCATCTCGATCGTCGACATCGACGTCACCAAAGATGGCGTCGTGTTCCTGGTCATGGAGCTGGTGCGCGGCTCTGTCCTCAAGCAGTTTCGCGACCGCTTCGGACAGCTTCCCTTCGCCCTCACCGTCCTGCGCCAGATGACCGCCGGACTCGCCACCATCCACCGCAGCGGCATTGTGCATCGCGACTTGAAGCCAGCCAACGTGCTGCTCGCGGAGTCGGCGGACGGCGTGTCGGTGAAGCTGGCGGACTTTGGGATCTCGATCCTGTCGGCGGAGCTATCGAGCGGTCGGTACGGATCGGGAACGGAATCGACCAGTGATAGCTCGACCGTGGCGGCGCTGGCGGCGTCGGTGATGGAAGAGAGCCAGTCGGACTATCTCCAATACCAAGTCAGCGATGAGCCCTCGGCATCCGACGTGCTGACCGTGCATGCAGCCGAACAAGCGGCGGCGGACGATGTGGACGGCGACTCGGCGACCCAGGATGTGTACGCGCCCGCCAGCCGGCTTCGGCACTCGCAGCGAACCGATGCGTCGTCGGAAGCAGATGTCAGCGGGTCCGATGCCGATGCTGTCGAAGCCGAAGTGGCCTCTCCCCTGACCCTCGATGCCAACCTAACCGCCACGGGTGTGCTGGTCGGAACCCCGATGTACATGGCGCCGGAGCTTGCGCAGGGATCGAAGCATGCGCGGCCTTCGGCGGATATGTTTGCGCTCGGGGTGATTGCCTATGAGCTTCTGACGGGAGAGATGCCGTATCGCTCGCCGGTGGTGTGGGCGCGGCGTCCGAGCGATGTCCAGGTCGCGCCGCCGCTTATCGCACGAAAGGTGAAGCTGCCTGCGCCGGTGCTTGCGCTGCTCGATCGCTGTCTGCATCGCGATCCGCTGCTGCGACCCAGTGCCGAAAAGCTGCACGCGGAGCTATTGATGGCGGTTCCGCCCTAGCAGACGCGGCTCGGAATTGTGCTCGTCAGCGCGGCGGCTTTGCGCGTACAACGGAACGATGAACAAACCCAAGCTGACCTATTTCGATGCACCGGTAAGTCGCGGTGAAGAGTGTCGTCTCGCGCTGCACATTGCGGGCGTGGACTTCGAAGACGTTCGCGTGCCGTTTGGCGACTGGCCCAAGCTCAAGCCGCTGACTCCGTTTGGTTCGCTGCCGACGTACGAAGAGCCAGGCCGTCCGGTGCTGGCGCAGACCAACGCGATCCTGGTGCTCATCGGTCGTCGTCACGGCCTGCATCCCAGCGATGACTTTGTCGCGGCGCAGCATGAAGCGCTGATGGCTCACGTCGAGGATCTGCGCGGACAGGTCGGGCCGACGATTCGCATTGCCGACGAAGCCGAAAAGCGTCGCGTGCGCGAAGGACTGGTTGCGTCGTATCTGCCGACGTGGGCCGAAAACGCGGAAAAGCAGCTCGGCGACGGTCCGTTTGTCGCGGGCGACAAGCTGCACGTCGTGGACATCAAGCTGTACCTGACCGTGCGCTGGTTCATCGGCGGCAAGGTCGACTACATTCCCGCGACGATCTTTGCCGCGTATCCGAAGCTAAACCGCGTCTACGAAGCGGTGCGCGATCACGCAGGCGTCACGTCCTGGTACGCACGAGGCTAACCGACGGGCGCGCTGCGGTCCGCGCCAGCTACGGCGTGTGATTCGTCGCGGAGCCTGTGCTCACCGTCGACGGAATCGTCTGTCTGGGCACCACGGAATCGCTCGCCGCACCGCCCATCGTGAGCCCCAACACCGTCAGCGCCAGCACGATGCGATAGAGCGCAAACGCCAGCAGTCCGTGCCCGCGCAGGTAGCGCAAAAACGCCGCAATCACCAGCCAGCCGACGACAAACGACACGAGCAGACCGATTCCGATGTTCACAAAGCCGACTTCGCTGTGCAGGATGTGACGCTCTTTGACAAGCTCGTACAGCGTCGCCGCCCCGAGTGTTGGCAGCGCGAGCAGAAACGCAAAGTCCGCCGCTGCTGCCGTCGGTAAGCCCGCAATCAGGCCGCCGGTCATGCTGGCCAGCGAGCGCGACGTGCCCGGCCACAGCGCCGCCAGATGACACAGTCCCACCGTCAAGGCGCGACGAGGCGGAAGCTCATGCGCGTGCTGATACGGTGGCACCGATCGACGACGATAGCGCTCGACCAGCAGCATCAGCAGACCGCCCACCCCGAGCGCAATCGCGACCGGCAGCGGCGCAAACAGCACCGCTTTGATCCGCTTTCCCAACAGGTACGCGACGCCGAGCAGCGGCAGCGAGCCCAGCAGGATGTTCCGCACAAGCGCCAGCGACTCCGGCTGCCGACGCAGCACACCCGTCAAGGTATCGATGAGGATGCGACGGTAATAAAACACCGCCGCGAGCAGCGCGCCCAGCTGAACCACCACCGAAAACGCATCGATCGCTGGTCCACGAAGCCCCAGCACGCGACTCATCAGGATCAAGTGTCCCGTCGAAGAAACCGGCACAAACTCGGTCAGCCCTTCGACGACGGACAGCACAAGGACTTGCCACAGCTCCATGGCTTAGGTCGCCGCGCCTCGGCACCAGCCGATGACGTCGTCCAAGATCCGCTCAAGCGAGATCGTCGGCGTCCAGCCGATGAGCTGACCGATCTTGCCAACGTCGGGAACGCGACGGCTCATGTCCTCGAAGCCCGGCTCGTAGGCCCGCTCGTAGGGGACGAACACGATCTCGCTCGTGGAGCCGGACTGCGCAATCACACGCTGCGCGAGGCCGAGGATGCTGACTTCCTCGGTGTTGCCGATGTTGAAGACCTGACCGTAGGCGTCGGGACGCTCCATCAGCCCAATCAACGCGCGCACTGCGTCGCTGACGTGGGTAAAGCAGCGCGACTGCTGTCC
>WBZP01006435.1_pt1 | contig 11624 bp, 15 predicted proteins | sample 5204301 | NCBI WGS metagenome assembly WBZP01 (sample SAMN12412401, study PRJNA552823) | activated sludge metagenome | isolation source: activated sludge from nitrification reactor of wastewater treatment plant... | place: USA: Pennsylvania | collected 2017
GGATTGAGCCCCTGCCCCGCCTAGATACACACCGATTTCGGCCACCTCGCCGAAACCCTTGCCTCATGTGGCTTTCCGACGGGCGTGTTACTTGGGGGTGTCAAAGTCGGGTTGTACGGAGCAGCCACCGCCAGTCGGCGGATACTCTTCGTCCAGGCCATGCCGGCGGCGATGGCGCTGGCCCTCGTATTTCTTGCCTGATCCGGCGGTCGACCGCGCCATGCCGCCCTCCTGTCCGGAAAGGCCTTCGGCTGGACGGGATGGGAGTAATGGGGGAACTGGCGCCGGGCCTCCCGCTCCCTGTCCGTCGCGCCATCGCCCATCACGATGTCCGCGCTGACCATTTCCGCCGTCACCGTCGCCGCCGCCGGCGAAATTGCGCGTGCCGACTGGGCGCGGCTCGCTCCCGCCGGACACCCCTTTCTCAACCGGGATTTCCTCGACATTCTCGAACGCCACGGAATGGCCAGCCCGGAATGCGGCTGGACAGCGCGTCATCTGATTGCCCGGGACGGCGCCGGCAAGGCACTCGGCATTCTGCCGCTGTATGTCCGCACGAATTCGCATGGCGACTTCATCCACGACTGGTCCTGGGCTGCGGCCTATCAACAACTCGGGATGCGCTATTTCCCGAAACTGCTGAGCGGCCTGCCGCATACGCCGGCAAGCGGTTCCCGGCTGCTCGTGTCTCCCGGCGAGAACTCCCGGCGCATCCGGCTCGCGCTGGTCGCGGCGGCCCGGGAACAGGTGGCCGGGAACGGGCTCTCGTCGTGGCACGTCGCCTTTCCAGCCGAGGACGAAGTGGCGCTACTGCGCGGGCAAGGACTGCTGGTCAGCCACAACGTGCAGTTCCACTGGCGGAACCACGGCTACGGCGACTTCACGGATTTCCTCGCGGCCTTCAACGCCGAGCGGCGGCGCAAGGTCAGGGCGGAGCGACGGCGGGTGGCGGAAAGCGGCCTGGCAATCGACGTCCGCCACGGCGACGAGATCGACCCGGTCGAATGGCCGGCCCTGCATCACCTGTATGCCGCGACTTTCGCCAAGTACGGCAATTACGCGGCCTTCACCCCGGCCGCTTTCGCCGATCTCGCCAGCGCCCTGGGCCGCCGGATGGTCGTCTTCATCGCCCGCGAACGCGGCCATCCGGTGGCGATCTCGATCTGCTTCCGCAGCGATGACACCCTGTACGGTCGCTACTGGGGCACCGCCGCGAATTATCACAGCCTCCATTTCGAGTTGTGCTTCTACCAGGGCATCGACTACTGCCTGCGCGAGGGGCTTGCCACCTTCGAGCCGGGGGCCGGCGGCGAGCACAAGGTGGCGCGGGGCTTCGAGCCGACCGTGGTGCGCTGCTGCCACTGGATACAGGATGGCCGCATGCGCCACCTGCTCGGCCAGCACCTCGAACGGCAACGCCCGGCCATTCTGGCCTACGCCGCAGAAGCGGCGTCGCACCTTCCCTTCCGGAGAGTCACCGGGGCGTGATCCCTTCAATGCTTGCCCGTGCTGCCGAAACCGCCCTCGCCGCGCGCGCTGGCGTCGAAATCCTCGACCACGTTGAAGCCGACCTGCAGCACCGGCACGACGACAAGCTGGGCGATGCGCTCGAGCGGGTTCAGCGTGAACGTTTCCTGTCCACGATTCCACACGGAAACCATCAGCTCGCCCTGGTAATCGCTGTCGATCAGCCCGACCAGGTTGCCGAGGACGATGCCGTGCTTGTGGCCAAGTCCCGAGCGCGGCAGGATCATTGCGGCCAGCCCCGGATCGGCCAGATGGATGGCCATGCCGGTGCGCACCAGCGTCGTCTGGCCGGGCGCGACCTCCAGCGGTACGTCGAGGCAGGCGCGCAGGTCGAGCCCGGCCGAACCGGGCGTTGCATAGTGCGGCGGGCTGGCGTGCAGGCGGGAATCGAGGATCCTGACGTCGATCCGGTGCATCACGCGGCTCCGGTCAGCTGGGCGATATGCTCGACGAGCTGGCGGGCGAGCACCGATTTCGGCGCCGGCGTCAGCGGATGCGTGCCCTTGTCGTCACACAGCACGAGACGGTTGACGTCGCCGCCGAAACCGTCCTGGATCAGGTTGCCGGCGATCAGCGGGATGTTCTTCTTGCGCCGCTTGGCCTGCGCGTATTCCTCCAGATTGCAGCTCTCGGCGGCGAAACCGACGCAGAACGGGCCGCCCTTCAGCGCCGCCACTTCGGCCAGGATGTCCGGGTTCTCGAGCAGCGCGATCGGCGGCAGGCCGCCCGCATCCTTCTTGAGCTTGTGTGCGGCGGCATTGGCGACGCGGTAATCGGCGACTGCCGCCACGCCGATGAAAATGTCGGCATCGGCGGCCCGCGCCATCACCGCCGCGTGCATTTCCAGCGCACTGCGGACTTCGATGCGGTCGACCCCTTGCGGCGGGTCAAAACCGACCGGCCCGGAAACCAGTGTCACCGCCGCCCCGGCGTGGCGCGCCGCGCGCGCCACGGCGTAGCCCATGCGCCCGGACGACAGGTTGGTGATGCCGCGCACCGGGTCGATGGCCTCGAAAGTCGGGCCGGCGGTGATCAGCACCTTCCTGCCGGCCAGCGGCTTGGGCGTGAAGAAGGCGATCACCTCCTCGATAATTTCCTCGGGTTCCAGCATGCGGCCAGCGCCGACCTCGCCGCAGGCCTGCTCGCCGCTGGCCGGGCCGAGGATGCCGATGCCGTCGGCCTGCAACTGCGCCACGTTGCGCTGCGTCGCCGGGTTTTCCCACATCTGGCGGTTCATCGCCGGCGCGACCAGCAGCGGGCAGTCGCGCGCCAGCACCATGGTCGTCAGCAGATCGTCGGCCAAGCCGTGGGCCACTCGCGCCAGAAAATCGGCCGAAGCCGGGGCGACCAGGATCAGGTCGGCCTGGCGCGACAGGTCGATATGCGCCATCGCATTCGGCATCCGGGCGTCCCACTGGTCGGTGAACACCGGCTTGCCGGAAAGCGCCTGGAAGGTCGTCGCCGTCACGAAATGCGCCGCCCCTTCGGTCATCGCCACCTGCACGTCGGCGCCCTGCCTGCCGAGCAGGCGAACCAGTTCGGCCGCCTTGTAGGCGGCGATGCCGCCGGTGACGCCGAGAACGATGCGCTTTCCCTGTAATTCCATTGTCGTGCCATTAGAATGTGAGCCAAATCATTCTACTGGAAATCACATGGCGATCACCGACTGGCCCGAGGGCGAGCGCCCGCGCGAACGGCTGCTGGCGCACGGCGCGCACACCCTCTCGGATGCCGAACTGCTGGCCATCTACCTGCGCGTCGGCGTGCGCGGCAAGAGCGCCGTCGACCTCGCGCGCGACCTGCTGCAACGTTTCGACGGCCGCTTGAGCGTCCTCGCCGAAGCCTCGCCGAAAGAACTGGCCAGCGTTTCCGGCATCGGCATGGCCAAGGCGGCGCAGTTGAAGGCCAGTTTCGAACTGGCCCGGCGGGCGCTGGCGCAGGAAATGCAGGCCCGCGACAGCTTCTCGGACCCCGGCCAGGTGCGCGACTGGCTGCGCCTCAAACTGGCGGCGCGCCCGCACGAGGTTTTCATGGCGCTCTGGATGGACGCGCAGAACCGGCTCATCAAGGCCGACGAACTCTTCTCCGGCACGCTGACGCAAACCAGCGTCTACCCGCGCGAAGTCGTCAAGGCGGCGCTGGCCAACAACGCAGCCGCCGTCATCCTCGCCCACAACCATCCGTCGGGCGTCGCCGAACCTTCGCGCGCCGACGAAATGCTGACCCGCACGCTGAAGGACGCGCTGGCCCTGGTCGACGTCAAACTGCTCGACCATTTCATCGTCGCCGGCAACGGGACGCCGCTGTCGTTCGCCGAACGCGGGCTTTTGTAGAAATGACAAAAATCGCTTGAACTAACCGGGGGTATTTGGCTATACTCGCGGGCTTTCTTCTAGCGAATTCTGGAGCACCAATAATGGCGCGAGTCTGCCAAGTGACGGGGAAAGCCCCGATGGTTGGGAACAAGGTTTCCCATGCCAACAATAGAACGAAGCGCCGCTTCCTGCCGAATCTGCAGTATCGCCGCTTCTGGGTCGAAAGCGAGAACCGCTTCGTCCGCCTGCGTGTATCCAACGCCGGGTTGCGCGTCATCGACAAGAACGGCATCGAAGCCGTCCTCGTCGACCTCCGCGCCCGTGGCGAAGTCTGATAGGAAAGGACAAGAAAGATGGCTAGCAAGAGCAAGGGCGGTCGCGACAAGATCAAGCTGGAATCCACGGCCGGTACCGGACATTTCTATACCACCTCCAAGAACAAGCGCACGACGCCGGAAAAGCTGGAGTTCATGAAGTATGACCCGGTCGTCCGCAAGCACGTCGCCTACAAGGAAATCAAGCTGAGGTAGTCACGGCTGTTTCAGCATCCGGCAGACCCGCCTTCATGGCGGGTCTTGTTTTTCTGCCCGCGCTTCGTCAATCCTTGCGCACGAAGAGCAGCGCGGCATAGCCGGCGATGCCGCCGAACGTCAGCAGCGACCAGTTGGCCAGCGACAGCCCGAGAAACTCCCAGTCGCGACCGCTGCAGAAGCCGGTGGCGAGAAACAGCGACGGCCATTGCATGCCCAGCCATTCGACCAGACGCTCGACGGCGTTGGGGTCGCTGTAGCCGCACTCGGTCGCCAGATGCGGGAAGGCCTGCATCCAGGTCTGGTAGCCGGCAACCGCCGCACCGCCGGTCGCCGTGAGGGCGATCGATACGGCCCAGAGCGACCTCCCGGCGGGCGCGAACGCCCCGAGCAGCGCGACCAGCCCGATGACCATGTAGAGCACCCGCTGGAATATGCACAGCGGACACGGGGCCAGCCTGACCAGGTTCTGCAGTTCCATGCCCGCCGCGACCAGGCCGAAGGCGCCCAGCGCCAGCGCGGCGAACCATGCCCGGACGGGCACCTCACGCCAGGGCATGGCTGCGTAAGGTTCCCCGGTTGCGAGTTTCCTTGACCTTGAGCGCATTACCCCACCGAGGCAGATCCAAGACACCCGATAACATGCAGTCCCGCGAAATTGAGTCGAAGCGGCTATTTTACGGCATCCAGGCTGTCGTCGGGACAGACGATCGCCCTGCGAAAAATGCTCTCCGGGAAGCGTCGACCGCGACCGGGAGGGTGGACCGCGACGCCGGCCGCCGTTAAGATTGCCGGATGAACACACGCATACTCCTGGTCGAAGACGACGAACGCCTGGCCGATCTCACGGCCGAATACCTCACCAAGAACGATCTGCTGGTGAGCATCGAGCCGCGCGGCGACCGGGCCGAGGCTCGCATCCTGGCCGAGCAGCCGGATCTGGTCATTCTCGACGTCATGCTCCCGGGCAAGGACGGCTTCGAAGTCTGCCGCGCCGTGCGCCGGCAGTATCGCGGGGTGATCCTGATGCTGACAGCCCGCGACGAGGACTTCGACCAGATTCTCGGTCTCGAGATGGGCGCCGACGACTACATCGCCAAGCCGGTCCAGCCGCGCGTGCTGCTGGCGCGCATCAAGGCGCTGCTGCGCCGCCTTCCGGCCGTCGGCGAAGGCCCGGCCGGTGAATCCGCGACCATGGTTTTCGGCCAGTTCCGGATCAGCCAGGCGACGCGCACCGCATCGCTGGGCGACGAAGCGATCGATCTCACCACCGCCGAATTCGACCTGCTCTGGCTGCTCACCTCGCACGCCGGCAATGTCCTGTCACGCGACGACCTGTTGCAGGAATTGCGCGGCATCGGCTTCGACGGCCTCGACCGCTCGATCGACGCCCGCATCTCGCGCCTGCGCAAGAAACTGAACGACGACCCCGAGAACCCGACGCGCATCAAGACCGTTCGCGGCAAAGGCTACCTGTTCAGCAAGCATGACTGGAACTGAGCCCGGCAACGGCCAGGAACACAGCCAGGGCCTCGCCCGCTCGCTCTTCCGCGCCGCGCCGCCACGCTTGCGCGGCGGGCGCTACAGCCTGTCCAAGCTGTTCTTCAACTTCTACCTGCTGGCGATGGGCTCGTTCGTCGCCATCGCCTTCACCGCCGACTTCGTCATCTCCGCCGCCCAGCGCGGAATCACCGACGACTACGCCCGCCGCTTCATGCGCGGCACCATCACGCTGATCGAGGACGAACTTTACCGGACCCCGCGCCGGGACTGGCAGCGCAAGATCGAACAGCTCGACGACAAGTTCTCCTACCGCCTCGGCATCGTCGAGCGCATCAGCCTCGACCGGACCCTGACGCCGGACCAGGTCAGCAAGCTGGACGCCGGCGACATCGCCATCGACCACGACGGCGACATCATGTATCGCCGCCTCGGCACCAGCAGCAAGGTGCTGGTCGTCGGCCCGCTGGCCGCCAACCGCAATCCCGAACTGACGGAACGGCTGCCGCTCGACCTGCGCCTGCGCCTGCTGACCTGGAGCCTGATCGGCGTCATTTTCGGGATTGCCCTGTGGTTCTGGGTGCGCCCGGTCTGGCGTGATCTGGAAACCCTGCGCCAGACCGCCCGCGATCTTGGCGACGGCGATTTCGAGGCGCGCTCGCCGCCGGCCCGCAGCCAGCTCTTCGCGCCGCTTTCCGACACCATGAACAGCATGGCCGAGCGCGTGCAGCAACTGCTCGCCACTCACCGTGAGCTTTCCTCGGCGATTTCCCACGAACTGCGGACGCCGATTGCCCGCATGCGCTTCGCGCTGGAGATGCTCGCCGGGACGGATGAGCGGGCCGAGCGCGAGCGGCTGTGGACGATGATGGAAGCCGATCTCGACGAACTCGACCATCTGATCGACACCAGCCTCACCTATGCCAGGTTCGAGCGCGAGGCTCCCGAGCCGCATTTCTCCAGCGTGCGCTTCGCCGACTGGCTGAGCGACGAAGTCGACGCCGTTCGCCTGCTCGGGCGCGACCTCAAGATCACGGTCGACACCGCGAAACTGCCAAGGAACCTGGCTGTCGACGTCGATCGCAAGGCGATGCCCTATGCCCTGCGCAACCTCCTGCGCAACGCCTTCAGGTACGCGAGCGCGCAGATCGTCGTCAGCGCCGAACTTCGCGAGGGGAACATCGTCGTCCATGTCGACGACGACGGCATCGGCATTCCGCCGGAAGACCGCGAGAACGTCTTCTCGGCATTCACCCGGCTCGACCGCTCACGCGATCGCGCTACCGGCGGCTACGGGCTCGGCTTGGCCATCACCCGCCGTGTCCTCGAACTGCACGGCGGCACCGCCACGGCTGACGGCGCGCCCCTCGGCGGCGCCCGCTTCACCCTCGCCTGGCCACTGACGCAGTAGCTCCTGTTACATAGCGTCACAGAACATCAACCTCCGTTACGTCGGGGCAACGCGCGCGCTACAGACGTGGCCGATGCGCGCCCATAAAATCGGCCTCATGAATCAACCGCAAGCCGCAAGTGAGGAAGAAGACGAGATGTGCGCAGTGAATATCAACCGGTTTCTGGAAACGGCCCGCAAGTATCTGCTGGATCAGGCTGCCGTGTCCGAGCCAGATCATCAGGCGAACTGATGGCCTTTGCCGACAATCTCCCGATCAACGAAAGCCTGGGCGTCTTCGTCGGCGTGGCCGGGCTGGACTGGTTGACAGACGGTCGCGCCGAACCGATCAATGCCTTTCTTGCCGCAGTTGCCGTCGGCGCCGCCATCGTGGTCGGCCGCCAGTTGCTGAAGAAGCGGCGCAAGGACTGACCCCTTTTTACCCTCGCTCGAAATCCCTCGTTTCGAGACCTCCCTGTTACCCCGCCCGCGTGGCGGGGTTTTTTTGCCCGTCGCTTTCCGGCGGCATCGCTGACAATGGCGCGATGAGCCGGAAAAAGGGGCCCCTTTCGGAGCCCCGGAGCCGGTGCCTTACTGGGTCTGCTGAATGCCCGCGAGGACCCAGCCGCCACCCGAGCGCGGCTTGACCATGTGCCAGATCTCATCGAACGGCTCGGCCGGCGTATTGGCGGCTTCACGGATCAGGCCGGAGAAATGCACGCTGACGATGTAACGCTCGCTTTCCTCGGCAACATCCAGAACCTCGGCATTGACCGTGACGACGTCGGTCTGCTGGGCCGCCTGGCCACGATCGACAAAATTCAGCTTGATCTCGCCGAACATTTCCGGCGTCGTGAATTCGCGGATGTCTTCCAGGTTGCCGGCATCGTTCGCCGCCTGCAGGCGAATGAAGTTCACCTTGGCGTTGCGGACGAAGGCATCGACATCGAAACCGGCCGGGATGTTTCCCGCGGTGCCGGCAACTGCCGCTACCGCCGCCCCGCTGCCGGCGGCAACCGGTGCATGATAAGCCGGCTCGACGTGCCGGTCACGCATCAGATCGGCGCCCTGCCCGGCATACTGCATGCCGCCGGCACCCGCCAGCGCCGGTTGCCGGGCCGCCGCCCGGCGCCGCATGACGAAGCCGATCACCATGACGACTGCCATGATCAGCAGGCCGATCATCATCAAATTGGCCAGGCCTTCACCAAAACCGAGGTGCGAGGCCAAGGCCGCCAGCCCGAGACCGGCGGCGAGACCGGCCAGCGGGCCCATCCACGAACGCTTGGGCTGGGCCGCGGGAACGCCCGGCGCCGCCTGTGGCGCCGGCGCCGCTGCCTGGCTGGGAGCCGGGGCGGCATTGGTCGATTTCTGGGTGCTTACCGATTCGCGCTGCATGCCGGCGGACTTGCCGCCGCCCAGGCGCTTCGCTGCTTCGGCGTCGCCGGTGATCAGCGTCAAGCCGAGCACCAGCGCAGCAGTCATGAGGGCAAAGGATTTCATTGATGTCTCCGTCAAGGTTGTTTGCTACAGGGCACAGGATAGCCCCGGGAGGACTTCCACAAAACAAGAATATTCAGAAGTATTTCATCGGAAAAGACGAAGAGCAAGGTCAACGTGCAGGCATCCCTGCCGCGCGTTGTCAGGCCGCTTCGCCGAACCAGTTCACGCCGAGGCAGGCACGCAGCGCCAGCCGCGCCCGGTGGAGCTGGACCCAGCAGTTGTTGCTGGTGATCCCCAGGGTGGCGCAAATCTCGTCGGTATCGAAGCCGAGCACCTCGCGCATCGTGAAGATGCGGGCGCTGGCATCGGGCAGGCGGTAGAGGCAGGCTTCGAAGACCTCCCAGAAGCGTTTGTTCTCGGTCGCCTTGTCCGGCCCCTCCCACTCCGAAGGACGGGTGTCCTCGGCCCAGTGCGCGCGGTCGTCGAAATAGGCGTCGATGCCCGCATCGTCATCCGCGTCGGCGACCACCAGATTTTCCCGTACCTTGCGGCGCAGGACATCGACGATCTTGTTCTTGAGAATGGCCAGGACCCAGGTGCGCAACGAGGCCCGCGAAGCGAATTTCTCCTGGCCGGCCAAGGCAGCGGTCAACGCCTCCTGCACCGCATCCTCGGCCTGAGCCTTGTTGCGCAACTGGATGTCCGCGAAGCGCAGCATGTCGCGGCGCAGACTGGTCAGGAACTCGTTGTCGCGCAGTGGGTCTGTGGTCATGGCGGTTCACAGGAAATCCGGTTTTCCGATCATACTTGAAAAAATCTGTAAGGATTTCCCCGTGCCGCCGACCAATCGGACAGGTACTCGTGACAAGGGCAGCAAGCCGGAACGGAAATGATCAGCTGCAAGGAAGCCTCCCGCCTCGCCTCGCAACAACTCGAACGCCCGCTCACCCTCGGGGAACGCGTTCGGTTTCGTCTGCACCTGGCGATCTGCGTTGGCTGCCGGCGGATGGAAAGACAGTTCCGGTTTCTGCGCGTTGCGACGGGTGCCTGGATGAGCCAGAGAGACTGACGCATCGACCTCAACTTCAACGGAGAAAATCATGAAAAAGCAAAACCTCGTTTCCATCGCCGTCGGTTCCGCCTTCGCCGCTGCCGCCCTGACCCCGATGGCGCACGCCGCCAGCGACAACCCGTTCGCCGCCAGGGAACTGCCGGGCGGCTATCAACTGGCGCAGGCCGACACCAAGAAGAAGGATGCCAGCTGCGGCGCCGACAAGAAGGGCGGCGAAGCCAAGTGCGGCGCCGACAAGAAAGCGGCCGAAGCCAAGTGCGGCGCCGACAAGAAGGGGACCGACGGAAAATGCGGCGCGGACAAGAAGCCCGACCCCAAGGCCCCGGCCGACAAGAAGATGTAATCCTGCTGTGACGGGTGGCGGCGCAGGGCTTGCCCTGGCCGCTCCCTTGCCACCGAGAAGCCCGATGAATGCACGCCCTGCCAGCGACGCCGGCCTTGGCTTTCGCCGCGAACTGATCGAACCGCTGAAGTCCGGCGTGCCGGAAGCGATCCGTTTCTTCGAACTGGCCCCGGAAAACTGGGCCGGCATCGGCGGCAAATCAGCTAGAGATCTGCACCACTTCAGCGAGCGCTACCCCTTCGTCTGTCACGGACTGTCGCTCTCGCTGGGCGGCCCGGCGCCCCTGGACGAGGCGCTGCTGCGGCGCATCCGCTCCTTCATGGCCGAGCACGGCATGACGCTGTACACCGAACACCTCGCGTGGTCTGGCGACGACGGCCATCTCTACGACCTGCTGCCGATTCCGCTGACCGGAAAGGCGGTCAAATGGACGGTCGACCGCATCAGCCGGGCCCAGGACATCCTTGGCATGCGCATCGGCATCGAGAACGCCTCGTACTACGTCGCGCCGCCCGGCGCCGAAATGAGCGAAGGCGAGTTCATCGGCGCCATCGTCCGCGAAGCTGACTGCCTGCTGCATCTTGACGTCAACAACATCTACGTCAATAGCCGGAATTTCGGCTTCGATGCGCTTGCCTTCCTCGATGCATTGCCGTTGGAACGCACCGGCTACGTCCATGTCGCCGGCCATTACGTCGAGCCGGACGGCCTGCTGATCGACACCCACGGCGCCGGGGTCGTCGATCCGGTGTGGTCGCTGCTCGAAGCGGCCTACGGACGCATCGGCCCCGTCCCCACCTGCCTGGAGCGCGACTTCAATATTCCCGATCTGCGGCAGTTGACCGCGGAAGTCGAGATCATCGCCCGCCTGCAGGCGGCAACCCGACAGCCAAAGGCGGCCTGATGAGCGCTCCCGACTTCCAGACGTTTCAGCGCGCATTCGCCCGCCACATCCGCGACCCGCACCACGCCCCGCGCCCGGCCGGGGTGCCGGCGCGGCGGATGGCGGTGTACACCGAACTGCTGTTCAACAACGTCACCGGCTTTCTCGACGCCTGCTTCCCGGTCTGCCGCGAGCTGATCGGCGAAACCCGCTGGCGCCGCCTGAATCGCGCCTTCTACCGCGACTGGAAGTCGCACACGCCGTGGTTCCGCGAGATTCCCCGCGAATTCGTCCACTACCTCAACGAAGGCGTCATCCGCCAGCCGCTGCCGGCCTGGTTCGCCGAACTGGCGCAATACGAATGGGCCGAGTTGGCGGTCGACACCATGGATTGCCCGAACCCGCGGCACGACCCCGCGGGCGATTTGATGCAGCAGCCCATCGTGCTCAATCCGGCCCGCCTCGTCCTTGTCTGCGCCTGGCCGGTGCATCGCATCGGCCCGGACTGCCGGCCGCGCAGGCCGCAAGCGGCGCAACTCGTCGTCTATCGCGATGGCGACGATCGCGTCCGCTTCGTCGAGATCAATCCCGTCACCCGGCGACTGCTCGAACTGATGGCTG
>WBZP01006436.1_pt1 | contig 11624 bp, 10 predicted proteins | sample 5204301 | NCBI WGS metagenome assembly WBZP01 (sample SAMN12412401, study PRJNA552823) | activated sludge metagenome | isolation source: activated sludge from nitrification reactor of wastewater treatment plant... | place: USA: Pennsylvania | collected 2017
AGGCACAGCCCACCCAGACCCGTACCGAGGCAGACCTCACGCCGCGCACGCCACCCGACCAGGACCAGAGAGGCGGCGGCCTCGAGAGGGAGCGATCCCGCCGACGCGGCGTGGTGATCGCGGCTGCCGCGGCGGTCGCGTTGGTCGTCGGTGGTACCGCCTTCGCGACGTTGCGCCCGTCGGACGTGTCTCCCGTCGTCTCTCAGGGCGGCCCGACCACCGGCCCGACGTCCAGACCGGTCGAAGGCACCGGCTCGGCGACGACGTCCGGGGCAGGCACGTCCGGAGCGGGCAGCACGAGCACAGATCCGCCGACCTCGGCGGGCGGGATGGTCGAGGCGCCGACCACGCCGGCGCCTCAACCGGCGCCCCAACCCGCTCCCCAGCCAGCCCCGCAACCGGCGCCGCAACCGGCGCCCAAGACCGTGCCCAAGGCGCCGGCGCAGCCTCCGTCGTCGACCCAGCCGCCAGCGCCACCACCCCCACCGGCCCCCACGCTCACCGCAGGAAACACCAGCGCGTCATGGACGGTCACGTTCACCGGCTCCAACGACCCCGGCTGCTACCTGCAGCCGCCCCCTCACCTGATCAACCTGCGGCCGTGCGGTGGGCTCATCCCCGTCGTCAAGGGGGGCACGGCCACGTCGTACACCGTCGAGGTCGCCGCCGCCAAGTGGGGCACGACGTCGGTGCAGGGCACCCGGGTGCTCTACGTACCAGGCGGTCAAGGATGGGGAACGGAGACCTTCTCCTACCGGCTGCATAGTGGCTCCCTCGCCAGCAACTGGGCCTCGATCACCGTGGTCGTCGGATGCAATACCTACGTCCTGACCTGTTGAGTCCTGCCGTGACCCCGCCGACCCGACGACCGTCATGACCAGCCAGCCATCCGCCGATCCGCTCGTACGGGCCGTTGCCGCCGTCGTGCTCGCGGACCCGCTCGGGTATGCCGCGCGTCCGAGCCGATTCCGCTCCCGGCTGGTGACCGAGTTGGGCGGCGGAGCCGGCCACCGACCCGGGGGCCTCGACGCGGCATACCGGACCGATGTGCATCTGTTGACCGCGGCGGTGGAGGAGCAACTGCCTGCGCGGCTGCGGTCCACCGGCGTGTTCGGCGCGGACGATCTCGCGGCCGAGGCCACCGAGCTGGCGCGGGTGCGCGGCTGGACGCCGGCGGCCGCAGAACGTGTCGTCACCGTCTGGGCTCAGGCCCTCGAACATGCTGGTCTGCGAGCCACCGACCCGCCGCGCACGGACGGAGCGAGCGGGGCCCTCGCACCGCACGCCCCCGCAGCGCCGTCCCGGCCAGACGGCATCCCGGCGCACTGGGGGGCACCGCTGGTGCAGGGGTCCCGCGCAGGGCCCAGCAACTGGCCGCTCACCGAACCGCCCGCGGTGGCCTCGGCCGCGTCGGCTCCACCTGTGCCGACCGCAACCGCAGAGGCAGCACCCTTCCCACCGGTGGAGCCGCTGCCGCAATGGCCGCCGGCCTCCCGCTCCCCGGGCGCAGCCGGGCACCCGGACCAGGCCCGCTATGTCGCCTTCCGCGGCCGGCACCCGCTGCTGCGGGTCGCCGTGCTCGCCGGGGCCGCCCTTGTCGTAACGCTGCTCGTGCTCTTCGTCCGCGACGCGCCGATGCGGGTGACAGGGGTGGTGGTCGTCGCCGCCATGGCAGTCCTCGCGGGCGCGTTGCTCGTGCAGCCCGGCATGGCAACCGTCGACGAGGTCGGCCTGCGCTGGCAGCCGAGCCGCGGACGCGGCATACCCTTGGCCGTGACCTGGTCGCAGGTGCGCATGGTGCCCGGGGTGCATCCCCGGCTCGACACTGCGGAGGGAGCCGTGTGGCTGGGCTTTCGCGCGCGCCGGCTCGCCGCAGCGATCCGGGCCCGCACAGAGCGTGACGCAGCATGAACCCAACCTGCCCCATGAACCCAACCGGCCCCGCGATCGGCTCGGCGGCCCGCTCGGTGCGCCGGTCAACGCCCTGGTCAGCGCACGATGCGCACCCGTGCGCCGTCGATCTCCACCTCGGCCCCCGGCACCAGGGCCAACGTCTGGCCCGGCTCCACGACGGTCGCCTCACGCCCCGGTGCCTTTGCCGCCCAACGGGATCCACAGACGTTGCGCAGCCCCCAGAGATCCTTCGTCGGGTGCCGTGTCACTTCTCCGAGGACGGTCTCGTAGTCGTAGTCGCGACGCAGGTGATGGCGGCATACGGTCGTGCGGGCGCCGAGCACCAGCTCACCGCCGGAGAAGACGAGCCGCACGGGGTCACCCAGTGGGGTCAGGCAGGCCCAGCACACCGGCGCGACGCCGTCGCCCCGGAAGTTCTCCCGGCCACAGGCCGGGCAGGTCGCGATGGAGTCCAACAATCGAGCCAACGCCGCCCGCCAGACACTCTCGCGCACGCGAGCCAGCGGATCGCGCAGCCCGGCGCCGAAGGCCTGCTCGAAAAGTCGTCGGATCGGCAGCGGGTGGATCGCCCAGTTGGCCAGGACCCCAGCATGCTCCACCGGGTCGGGCGAGTTGCTCGGATCGTTCGGGTCGAAGACGAACACCGGCTCGGTGCCGAAGAGCACGTTCTCGGCGTCGCGATCCAGGCACGGATAGTCCAGCTCTCGTCGACCGATGAGCGGGTGGTGGAGCATGAGGACGTAGAAGTTGAGCACCGCCAGGGAATGCAGGTCGGTCTGCGCATTGGGTCGGTCCTCCCCGCGGATGATCTCCGGTGCCATGAAGCGGCGGGTGCCGAGCACGCCGCTCTGCCCGGCCCGATCGACCCCCACGTTGTCGTTGTCGAGGATCGACACCGCCCCGTTGGCCGGGTCCACCATGATGTTGCCGAAGCTGATGTCCCGGTAGCACAACCCCTGGGCGTGCAGCGTCAGGAACGCGTCGGCCAGCCCGAGGCACACCTTGACCGCGACCGAGGGCGGCGCGTCGATCCGTTGGCGCAGCAGGTCGCTGAGCCCGACCTGCCCCGACGGGCACCGCGGCATCACGTAGCCGAACCCCGGCTGCCCCTCGATGTCGACCAGCTCCATCGGCCACAGGAAGACCGGGCCGGGGCTGCCGTGGGCCACGAGCGTCTCGATCGCCGCCCGTTGCCGTGCTGTTGCGGCGGCGGGTTGATACCACTTGAGGGCCAGGACCCGGCCCGCCTCCTCGACGCACTCCAGCTCATGGACCGCGCCCTGGCCGCCCTCGCCGAGCAGTCGACCGACGCGCCAGGTCAGCCGGGACCGACGCAACCCCACCCGTTGCCCCTGTGCCAGCACCGGCCACCCCTTCGCGTCCCCGGCGGCCGCTGCTCGGGGGTCTGGGTCGGACCCGCCCGCGGCCGCTGTCGATGTGTCGGTCCATCCGTCGACCCCTATGGTGGCAGCCGCAGAATGTCGCCGGACCCGCTTTCCGCACTGCTTTGCGGTCGGGTCGACCGCGTGGCGAGGAGCAGTCATGCCTGAACGACCGGGCAGCGGCCTGGCTACGCGGCCGCTGCACTTCTTCTTCCTCACCGACTGCTCGGGATCGATGGCCAGCGAGGGCAAGATGCGGGCCCTCAACATGGCCATCCGGGAGGCCCTGCCGCACCTCGTCGACGTGTCACACGGCAACCCCCACGCGGAAGTGCTGGTCCGCTGCCTGGCCTTCTCCACCGGGGCCCGCTGGCACATCGCCGACCCCACACCCGTCGAATCCCTCACCTGGACCGATCTGAGTTGCGGTGGCTACACCGACCTCGGCGAGGCCCTGCGGATGCTCGCTGCCCAACTGCAGGTGCCCCCGATGCCCAAACGCGCCCTGCCCCCGGCGATCGTGCTGATCTCCGACGGGATGCCGACCGACGACCACACCGACGCCCTGGCTGAGCTGCTCGAGCTGCCCTGGGGGGCGCGCTCGGTGCGCCTGGCGGTCGGGATCGGTCGGGACGCCGACCACGACATGCTCGTGGACTTCATGAGCGAGTCGGGTGCCGACCCGATCACCGCCAACAACCCGGAGCAACTCGTCGCCGCGATCCGCTGGGCGTCAATGCACGTCTCCCGGGTGGCTTCCTCGATCGTCACCCCGACCGAGGTCGGCGGCGCCCGGTTCGCCCCGGACTTCGCGCATGACGAGCTCTCCGAGATCGTGTGGTGAGCACGGTGACCCGATGATCAGGCCAGCCGCCGCCGGGCCGGCCACCTCCCCGTGGCGGGTCATGGCCGCGACCGCGCTCGGGGCGACCCACGAACGCACCGGCGCCCCCAACCAGGACGCGCATCAGAGCGCGGTCATCGACACCCCGACCGGGCCGGTGGTCGTGCTCGCCGTTGCCGACGGCCATGGCGGGCGCCGTTACGTGCGCAGCCACGATGGGGCCGCCCTCGCCACGGCCCTGGCCGTGCAGGTCAGCGCGGAGTTGCTCAGCCGACCCGGCAGTGATCCGGCGAGCGTCAGCCGGGCATTGCCGGCGCGGCTGCTGCCCCGGTGGCGCTCCGGCGTATCGGCCCACCTCGATGCCCACCCGTTCACCCCGACGGAGCACGAACGGGCCGGGTGCAACCTCGACGAGGCGGCGCTACCGGCATACGGAGCCACGCTCGTCGTCGCCCTGATCGCGCCCGACGGCGTGCACCTCGTGCAGATCGGCGACGGCGACGCCCTCGTGCATACGCCCGCCGGGGTATGCCGCCCGGTCCGCGACGACCCGCGCCTGGTCGGCAACCAGACCACGAGCCTGTGCCTGCCCGATGCGCTGAGCGACTTCCGGCATGGTTTCGTCGATGCGGCGCACCAGCCCAGCCTCGTGCTCGTGTCCACCGACGGTTACGGCAACTCGTTCGCCGCGGATGACTGGGCAGACAGCGTCCTCGCCGACGTGGCCCGACTCGTCGACCGGAACGGCTGGGCCGCGGTCGAGACGGCGCTTCCCGAGTGGGTGGCCGAGAGCGCGCGGGTGGGCGGCGACGACGTCACCGTGCTCATCGGTATGCCGCCGGGCCCCACCGCGGGCGCGGCGACACCCGGTCCTTCGACGGTCCCGGCCCGCCGGATCTCGCGACGCACCCTCGCCCTCATCGGTGGGGTGACTGCGCTCGTCCTCGGGGGTTCGGCAGTGGCCCTGAGCCGACCTCCAGGCGATTCCCGTAACGGCGTCTCGGGGGTGACCGGCACCGCACCCGCTGCGGGGCCCGCCTCCGCCACCCCGGTGGCCCAGCAGGCGCCCGACGGGCCTGGCCCGGCTCCCGACATGAACTCGGCATCGGCGCCGGGCCCCAGTGGGCTGTTGCCGGTGCCGACCGCGCGCGCCAACCGCCCGGCAACGAGCCGGCCGCCGAGTGCTCGAAAACCACCGGACCGACCGTCGACGACCGGCCCGGGCCCGGCCCCGACAACAGCGCGGGGGGCGACCCCCGGCCCGACGACCGTGCCTCAGGTCCCACCGGGGCCTCGATGACCAGCGGCGGCACGACCATGACCACCCACGTGCTCCTGCTCGGGCCCGTCGACCTGCGCCAGGGCGAGTCCTCCTGCCCGCTCGGCGCGCCGCGCCAACGCAGCCTGCTCGCGCTGCTGGCCCTGTCGCAGGGGCGGCTGGTGCCTGTGTCCGCGATCATCGACGGTGTCTGGGGCGACGACCCACCGGGGTCTGCCGTCAACGCCGTTCAGGTCTATGTCGCAGGGCTGCGCAAGGCCCTTGCGGGGGCGGGCCTGGCCGACACACTGCTCACTCAAGCGCCGGGCTACCGGCTGGCCCTCCCACCGGGCACCCTGGACACCGAGCGGCACCTGGCCTGGACGACGCAGGCCCGCGAGCACGCCGGCGCCGGCAGGCCCGAGGCGGCGGCCGCGGCATACCAGCAGGCGATGTCGCTGTGGCGCGGCGAGGCGATCACTGACATCGACGCCCCCTTCGCCGAGCACGCCCGAGCGCACTGGCACGAGATCCACGAACAGACCCGCGCCGATTGGCTGGCCCAGCTGCTCGCGGCCGGCGGCCACGAGCAGGCGGTGCCCGCGTTGGAGCAGGCCGTGCTCGCCGAGCCCTATCGTGAGCCGTTGTGGCTCATGCTGGCCACCGCGCTCTACCGATGCGGCCGCCAGCAGGACGCCTTGGGAGCGCTACGGCGCCAACGCCGGGTGCTGCGCACCGAGCTCGGCGTCGACCCGGGGCCACCGTCCCTCGCGCTGGAACGGCAGATCCTCGATCACGACGCCCGGATCGCGTCGCAGCAGCAACGAGCCGGCTGGGGCGTGGGCCTGCGGATCGGCGGCGAGACCGACACCACCCACGTCGTACGCACCGAGACCACCACCACGGGGGTGAGCACTCTCGTGGCCGGGCTGCCGCGATTGGTGCTGCCCGACGGGCGGCGGGTACCGCTCGTCGCCGAGCAGACCGTCCTCGGGCGGCAGGCCGACTGCACCGTCGTGCTCGCGCACCGTGACGTGAGCCGCCGGCATGCCCAGGTGAGCGCGACGAATACCGGCCATGAGGTGTGCGACCTGGACTCCACCAACGGCACTGCGGTCAACGGCCACCCGGTGACCGGGCCGAGTCGGCTCGCGCACGGCGACCGCATCGAGCTGGGGCCGGTGACGGTGCGTTACGAAATCGGGTGAGGGCCAGGGCGATCGGCCAAGGTGATCGGTCAGGCCCGGCCCTCGAAAAGGCTGGTCACCGAACCGTCGGCGAAGACCTCCTGGATCGCTCGGCTGATCAGCGGGGCGATGGGCATGACCGTCAACTTGTCGAAACGTTGGTCGTCGCGCAGTGGCAGCGTGTCCGTGACGACGACCTCCAACGCCGCCGAGGCGCGCAGCCGGTCCACGGCGGGACCGCTCATGATCGCGTGCGTCGCGGCGATGACCACCCCGGCGGCCCCCTCGGCCATGATCGCGTCGGCCGCCTTGCAGATCGTTCCGGCAGTGTCGATCATGTCGTCGACAAGGATGCAGATGCGCCCCTGCACCGAACCGACCACCCGGTTGGCGACGCTCTCGTTCGGTCGATTGATGTCGCGGGTCTTGTGCACGAAGGCCAGCGGTGCACCGCCGAGCCGCCGCGACCATTGCTCGGCCACCTTGATCCGCCCGGCGTCGGGCGAGACGACCGCGAGGTCCTGACCGCCGTACTGGCTGATGACATGCTCGGACAGCAGCGGCAGCGCCATGAGGTGGTCGACCGGCCCGTTGAAGAAGCCCTGGATCTGGGCGGTGTGCAGGTCGATGGCCATGAGCCGGTCGGCGCCCGAGGTCTTGAACAGGTCGGCCATGAGTCGGGCCGAGATCGGCTCTCTCCCACGGTGTTTCTTGTCCTGGCGGGCATAGCCGTAGAACGGCAGCACGACGGTGATCCGCTTGGCGGAGGCGCGCTTGAGCGCGTCGATCATGATGAACTGCTCCATGATCCACTCGTTGATCGGCGCGGTGTGGCTCTGGATGACGAAGGCGTCGCAGCCGCGCACCGACTCTTCGTAGCGCACGTAGATCTCGCCGTTGGCGAACTCGTAGGCCTGGGTGGGCACGACATAGGTGCCGATGTCGGCGGCGACGGCCTGGGCGAGGGCGGGATGGGCGCGGCCCGAGAAGATCATCAGATGCCGCTTGGTCTTCTTGCGGATGACGGTCATGCCAGCTCCCCCTGCTTGCCCACCTGCTCGCCCACCGGCGCCTGATTCTGCTGCTCCCCCACCGCACCCGACCCGGCCGACCCGCTGCCGAGCGCGGAGGCGGCGGCGCGAGCGGCGGCGGTGCCCGGTCGGTGCTCGAGCACCCAGCCCTCGACATTGCGTTGCGCACCGGCGCTGATCGCCAACGCGCCGGGTGGCACGTCGCGGCGCAGGATCGTGCCGGCACCCGAGTAGGCGCCGGCACCGATGGTCAGCGGGGCGACGTACATCGTGTCGCTGCCCATCCGGCAGTGGTCGCCCACCGTCGTGGTGTGCTTGCCGACCCCGTCGTAGTTGACGAAGACCGACGCGGCCCCGATGTTGGTGCCCTCGCCGATCACCGCGTCGCCGACGTAGGACAGGTGCGGCACCTTGGAGTCGGGGCCGATCCGGGCGTTCTTCGTCTCGACGAAGGTGCCGATCTTGCCCTCGGCCCCCAACTCGGTGCCCGGCCGCAGATACGCCCACGGACCGACCGTCGCGCCGGGGCCGATCACCGACAGGGTGGCCTGGGTGCGGCATACCGACGCGCCGTCGCCGACCTCCATGTCGGTGAGCGTGGTGTCCGGGCCGATGACGCAGTCGGCCCCGATCGTCGTGGCCCCGAGCAACTGCGTGTTCGGGTGGATGACGGTGTCCTGACCGACCGTGACCTCGGTGTCGACCCAGGTCGTTGCCGGGTCGCGCACGATGGCCCCCGCCCGCATCAACTGCTCGACGGTGCGCCGGTTGAGCTCGGCACCCAGGCGCGCCAACTGCACCTTGTCGTTGACGCCTTCGGTCTGCCAGAGATCCGCCAGCACGTATGCCGCGACGCCCCTCCCCTGCCTGCGGGCGGCCGCCACGACGTCGGTGAGGTACTTCTCACCCTGGTTGTTGTCCGTCGTGAGCTCGGCGAGCGCCTCGCGCAGCATGGTGCCGTCGAAGGCGTAGATGCCGGAGTTGATCTCGGTGATAGTCAACTCGGCCGCGCTGGCATCCCCCTGCTCGACGATCCGCTCAACACCCCCGTCGGCGCCGCGGACGATCCGGCCGTAGCCGGTCGGGTCGGGCACCTGCGCGGTGAGGACGGTGACCGCGGCCCCGGAGGCTTCGTGCGCGGCATACAACTCACGCAAGGTGGTGGCGGCCAGCAGCGGCACGTCACCGTAGGTGACAAGGATGGTGCCGCCGAGGTCGGCCGGCAGCGCCTGCAAGCCGCATTCCACGGCGCGGCCGGTGCCCTTGATCTCGTCCTGGTCGGCGACGAGACAGTCGGGGTCGCACTCGGCGATGTGCGCGGCGACCCGGTCGCGTTCATGACGGACGACGACCTGCAGATGCGTGGGGTTGACACCCCGGGCCGCGGCGATCGCATGGTGCACGAGGCTGCGCCCGCCGATCGTGTGCAGCACCTTGGGAGTGGACGAGCGCATCCGGGTGCCCTCTCCGGCGGCGAGGACGATGACGGCGGCCGGGCGCGAGGGCGTCACGATGGTCGATCCTACCCGGGCGTCGCTCGGCCCCTCGTGCGCGCCGACCCGCAAACGCCGCCGGCCCCGTGCGGTGCGGGTGCACCGTCGGGGCCAGCGGCGAGGTCCTACGTGGTGCTCCGGGTGGTTCAGGCCCGGTCGAGGGCGGTCTGTTCGATGAAGTTCTGGGTGAGCGCGAAGATCGCCTGGATCGCCTCGTCAGCGGGCATGTAGCTGGCGTCCCGGTAGGGGTAGGCGCCGATCCAGGTGGGTTTCATGGACGGGTCCTCCCCGCCGACGTTGAGCACGACCTCGGCCCGGGCGTCGCGGAAGAAGAACTTGTCACCGGTCGGGAGGGTGCCGATCAGGGCCACCGGCGGGTGCGGACTGAGGAACTCGACGGTCCACCCGTCCTGGCACATCGCCGAGGCCGCGGCGGCCCAACCGCTGAGGTCTTCGTCGACGTCGAAATTGACCGCGGGCGCCGCGGCCTCGACTGCTTCTCGTCTACTTCTGCGTGACATGCCCTCCAGTGTGACAGCCCTCCTTCCGGGCCGGCCTCCCCCGATCGGCCACGCTGCACGGGTGTGGCCGAGGGCGCGCCCGGACGTGCGCACCTGGCACAGTCACCCTCGTACTGTCGCTCCCCGGGCTGGAATCGAACCAGCGTCGCTAATCCTGATTCAAAGTCAGGCGGGCCCTGCCAGCAGACCAACCGGGGAAGGTGGTTGCCCGCCCCACGGGCGGCAACGCACAAGGGTAGCCCGTCGGGCAGGCGCTCGGCACCGGCATACCGGCCGGCCCGCCGCGAGCAGGCGCCCAGGCACAATGGCCCGATGACACCACGCCAGAATGCCGAGGGCGGCCGGCGCGGTGCCCGGATGACGGGCCAGCAACGTCGCGAACAACTCATCGACGTCGGCCGGGCCGTCTTCGCGGCCAAGGGCTTCGAGGCCGCGACCGTGGAGGAGATCGCCGCCAAGGCCGGGGTCAGCAAGCCCGTCGTCTACGAGCACTTCGGCGGTAAGGAGGGCCTGTATGCCGTCGTGGTCGACCGGGAGATGGGCACGCTGCTCGCCGCGATCACCGCGGTCCTGACCGGAGGCGGCTCGACCCGCTCGATCGTCGAACGGGGTGCGCTGGCGCTGCTGGACTATGTCGACACCTCGACCGATGGCTTCCGCATCCTCGTACGCGACTCGCCCGCCGGGCTGTCGACCGGCACCTTCGCCAGCCTCATCGGCGACATCGCGACCCAGGTGGAGGCGCTGCTCGCCGCCGAGTTCCACCGTCGGCGCCTCGACGCCAAGGCCGCGGCGATCTACGCGCAGATGCTCGTGGGCATGGTCGCCCTCACCGGCCAGTGGTGGTTGGAGAACCGCAGACGATTCACCAAGGCCCAGGTCGCGGCCCACCTGGTCAACCTAGCGTGGAACGGGCTGACCGGCCTGGAACCCAAACCGGCTCTGCGTGCCGCAACGACCGACTAACGACCTCAGGCCAACCATCAACCGCGCCGGATGTGCACCACTGTCGACTGTGTTGAACCGGCGGACCGGAGAGTCACACGCATCTGCGCGCTGGGATCCGCGCCTGGCTTCGGATCAGGCAGGGCGATACCGATGAAGACCATGCTTCCGGACCCGGTGCAGGTCGCCGCGCCGGAGCGTTCCATCGCGCACGACCAGTTGCCCAGCGGCAACAGGGGAGTGACGACGACCCGACCACGGGTGGGCTCCAGTGTGAGGGTGGCCGGGCCATCGACGGCCACACCCAGAAGGAACGCCTCGCCCCAGTAAATCCGGCCGGCGACATCGATCGGCCCGCCGGTCGTACTCGTGGAACTCGACGACGTCGCCGTGGACGTGGCGGTCGACGTGGACGTGCCGGTCGAGGTGGACGTCTCGGTCGCCGTCGCCGTACCCGTCGACGTGGACGTGCCGGTCGAGGTGGACGTCTCGGTCGCCGTCGCCGTACCCGTCGACGTGCCGGTCGACGTAGACGTCTCGGTCGCCGTCGCGGTACCCGTCGACGTGGACGTGCCGTCAGCACGCAGCAACCGCACCTGCTCGATCGTGCGATCCCCACTCGGCTCAGTCAGCGTCACCACCAACTGACCCACATTGTTGCCAGGACCCACATCCCGAGCCAACACCTCGAAGGACGCCATACCCGAACCGGAACACGTCACGAGATCACCCGCACCCGCACACGTCCACCCACTGGACGTCGTCACGGACAAGGCACCCTGACGCACCCAGAAAGTCACACTCGACGCACCGGAGGCCGGCACGTGAACCTGCACGGAGAACGGCACATCCCAGTACGCCGTGACCGGCACCGTCAGCGGACCACCTGGCCCCGTCGACGTCGCCGTACCCGTCGACGTGGACGTGCCGGTCGAGGTGGACGTCTCAGTCGCCGTCGCCGTACCCGTCGACGTGGACGTGCCGGTCGAGGTGGACGTCTCGGTCGCCGTCGCCGTACCCGTCGACGTGGACGTGCCGGTCGAGGTGGA
>WBZP01003472.1_pt1 | contig 11623 bp, 8 predicted proteins | sample 5204301 | NCBI WGS metagenome assembly WBZP01 (sample SAMN12412401, study PRJNA552823) | activated sludge metagenome | isolation source: activated sludge from nitrification reactor of wastewater treatment plant... | place: USA: Pennsylvania | collected 2017
TGGTCATGAGCGTGACGCCGCAGATCAGCGGCAGCAATGCCGTGCTGCTCAACGTGCGTCCGACCATCTCGCGCATCATCGGCACCAAGCGCGACCCGAACCCCATCCTGCCGGCCACCATCCCGAACCTCGTGCCGGAGATCCAGACGCGTGAAATGGAGTCCCTCATGAGCGTCAACGACGGCGACATCGCCGTGCTGGGCGGCCTGATGCAGGACCAGGTGAACAACACGGACGACACCGTGCCGGGCCTCTCCAGCATCCCGATCATCGGCAACATCTTCATGCACCGCAACGACACGTCCACCAAGACCGAACTGGTCGTATTCCTGCGTCCGACCGTGGTCCGCGATGCCAGCCTGCAGGGCGATTACAGCGGCTTCCGCAGCCAGCTGCCCAGCGCCGAGTTCTTCGACCCCAAGGGCAAGCCGCAGCCGGTGCCGGAAATCAACCTGGAGGGCGCCAAGCAGTGAGCCTCCTGATGGACGCGCTGAAAAAGGCCGAGGAGGCCAAGCGCCAGTCCGAGGCATCAAGCGCCAGCAGCCCGCAGGAGGCGCAAGCAACGGCAGCCGATCCGGCCGCGGCCGAAAGTCGCGGCCTTCCCGAACTGCCGGCACGGCTCGAACTGCTCGACCACGAATTCCACACGCCGCCGGCCCCCAAGCCAAGGGAAGAAGCCGCTCCTGCGGCGCCGGCGGCCCCGCCACCGGCCACGCAGCCCAAGGAGACCGCCCAGAAGCGCGAGCGCGCCGCCGCGCAAAACGTTTTCCAGGCCAAGCAGCCCCGGGAAAAGCGCAATGCCTTTCCCCTTGTCGTCGGCGCCGCCGCATTGCTGGCCGCCGCCGGCATAGGCATCTATTTCTGGCTGCAACTGCAGCCGGCAGGCGGGCTGGCTGCCCAACCCTCCGCCGCACGTCCCGCGCCGCCACCCGCACCGATGGCCAGCGCCCCCACGCCGCCTGTCGCGGCGGCCCCGGCCCCGGCAGTGCAGCCGCCGCCTGCGGCCGCCGCGGCCGCCCAGCCCGAGGAGAAGCCCGCCGCGCCGCAGGAACGGCCCGTCGCCGCGAAGACGTCCGCCCGGCCCAGCGCCGCAGAGCCGCCGGAGAGCCCGATCCGCATCACGACCTCGAGGCTGAAGCTCAACCCGCAAATCGCCAGTGCCTACGATGCCTTCCAGTCGGGGGATCTCGCCACGGCGGAACGCGACTACAACCTGGCGCTGAAAGGCGAGCCGAAGAATACCGATGCGCTGCACGGCCTGGCCGCCGTCAAGATGCGCCAGGGCCAGTTCGAAGCCGCCGAATCCTATTACCTGCGCGTCCTCGAAGCCGATCCCAAGGACAGCGCCGCCCAAGCAGGGCTGCTGAACCTGCGGGGCCAGGCCGATCCGGTCCAGTCGGAAAGCCGGCTCAAGAACCTCCTGTCCAGCCAGCCCGATTCGGCGGCCGTGCATTTCGCGCTGGGCAATCTGTACGCACAGCAGGGCCGCTGGAACGAAGCCCAGCAAGCCTACTTCCGCGCCTATAACAGCGACAGCGACAACCCCGACTATCAATTCAATCTGGCCGTCAGTCTGGACCAGTTGCGCCAACCCAAGCTTGCATTGCAGTATTATCAGGGTGCGCTCGCTGCGGCGGCCCAGCGACCGGCTGCCTTCGACAGGAACCAGGTCGCGGGGCGCATCAGCGAACTTCAAAAATAAGGCTGCGCCCGCTCAGGCGCCATGGAGATGAATTCGCCCGCTCCGCATCGTCGGCCGCTAGGTCAAATCCTCATCGCTCAGGGCGTCATCAGCGAGGACCAGTTGCGCATCGCGCTGCTGGAGCAGATGAAGTCCAACCAGCCGGTCGGCAAGCTGCTGGTCAGCCTGGGCTTCATCTCCGAGGCGACGCTGCGCGACGCGCTCGGCGAAAGCCTGGGCAAGAAGAGCGTCGATCTCTCCCACGCCATCATCGACCCGGCGGCGCTGCGCCTCGTGCCGCAGGACCTCGCCAAGCGCCATCGCCTGCTGCCGCTCGACTACAACCGCGCCCAGCACCGCATGACGGTGGCCATCGCCGACGTGAACGACATCGTCGCGCTGGACAAGCTGCGCGCGCTGACCCACGACGACCTGCAGATCGACACGGTGCTCGCCGGCGAATCCGAAATCGCCCGCGCCATCGACCAGTACTACGGCCACGAGCTGTCGATCGACGGCATCCTGCACGAGATCGAGACGGGCGAGGTCGACTGGCGCAGCCTGGCCGCCACCAGCGACGAATACAGCCAGCCGGTGGTGCGCCTGATCGACGCCATCCTCACCGATGCCGTCAAGCGCGACGCCTCCGACGTGCACTTCGAGCCGGAGCAGAACTTCCTGCGCATCCGCTACCGCATCGACGGCCTGCTGCGGCAGATCCGCGCCCTGCACAAGTCCTACTGGCCGGCCATGGCCGTGCGCATCAAGGTGATGAGCAACATGAACATCGCCGAGACGCGCGCGCCGCAGGACGGCCGCATCTCGCTCAACATCAGCGGCCGGCTGGTCGACTTCCGCGTCTCGGCGCAGCCGACCATCCACGGCGAGAACGTCGTGCTGCGCATCCTCGACCGGCAGAAGGGCATCGTGCCGCTCGACCAGGTCGGCCTCGACGACGCCCAGCTCGACCAGCTGAAGCTGATGATCGCGCGACCCGAGGGCATCATCCTCGTCACGGGCCCGACCGGCAGCGGCAAGACCACCACCCTCTACTCGGTGCTCAACCACATCAACGAGGAAGGCATCAACATCATGACCCTGGAGGATCCGGTCGAGTATCCGATGGCCATGATCCGCCAGACCTCGGTGGCCGAGGCCGCCAAGCTCGACTTCGCCAACGGCGTGCGCTCGATGATGCGGCAGGACCCGGACGTCATCCTCGTCGGCGAGATCCGCGACGCCGACACGGCCGAGATGGCCTTCCGCGCCGCCATGACCGGCCACCAGGTGTATTCCACCCTGCACACCAACTCCGCCATCGGCGCCATCCCGCGCCTGCTCGACATCGGCGTGCTGCCCGACATCATGGCCGGCAACATCATCGGCGTCATCGCCCAGCGCCTGGTGCGCCGGCTCTGCCCGCACTGCAAGAAGCCCTATCAGCCCGAGGCACATGAAACGCGCCTGCTCGGCCTGGCCTCCGACGCGCCCGCGCCGACGCTCTACCGCGCCAGCGGCTGCGAGCATTGCGAATACCAGGGCTACCGCGGCCGCCAGGCCATCATGGAGCTGCTGCGCCTGGATGCCGACCTCGACGAGCTGGTGGCGCGCCGCGCCACCATGCGCGAAGTGAAGCAGACGGCGCTCGCCAAGGGCTTCCGCACCCTGGCCGAGGACGGGCTGCGCCGCGTGCGCGAGGGCAGCACCTCGCTCGAGGAAGTCGGTCGCGTGGTCGACCTGACGGAGCGAATGTAAGCCTCCGCCATGGCGCTGTTCAACTACAAGGCGATGAACACCGGCGGGCGCATGGTGCACGGCCAGCTCGACGCCATCAACCTGGTCGACCTGGAAATGCGCCTGAAGCGCATGGAACTCGACTTCATCAACGGCACCGAGGTGCGCCGCGGCGGCCTGTTCAGCGGCGGCAAGGTGCCCAAGCGCGAGCTGATCAACTTCTGCTTCCACATGGAGCAGCTCACGCGCGCCGGCGTACCCATCCTGGAGGGCCTCACCGACCTGCGCGACAGCATCCTTCACCCGCGCTTCCGCGAGGTCGTCGCCAGCATGATCGAATCGATCGAGGGCGGCCGCACGCTCTCGCAGGCGATGGCCGAGCACCCGAAGGTCTTCGACAAGGTGTTCGCCAGCCTGATTCGCGCCGGCGAGAGCACCGGCAACCTGCCCGAAGTCCTGAAGAGCCTGAACGAATCGCTCAAGTGGGAGGACGAGCTTGCCTCGCACATGAAGAAGCTGTTCATGTACCCGGCCTTCGTCGGCACCATCGTCCTCGGCGTCACCTTCTTCCTGATGATCTACCTGGTGCCGCAGATGACCGGCTTCATCAAGAACATGGGACAGGCCCTGCCGACGCAGACCAAGGTGCTCATCGCCACCTCGGCCATCGTCAAGGAATACTGGTACCTGTTCCTGCTCGCGCCGATCGCCATCGGCGTCGGCATCAAGCTGGCGGCGGACAGCAACCCGGCCTTCCGCTACCGCTTCGACGAGTTCAAGCTGAACCTGCCCGTCATCGGGCCCATACTGCGCAAGATCATCCTGTCGCGCTTCGCCGGCGTGTTCGCCATGATGTACGCCTCCGGCATCGCCATCATCGACTCGATCCGCGCCACGGAGGACGTCGTCGGCAATGCCGTCATCCAGGACGGCCTGAAGCGCGTCGGACAGCTCATCGCGGAAGGCCAGAACGTCACCGTGGCCTTCCAGAACATCGGCCTCTTTCCGCCGCTGGTGGTGCGCATGCTGCGCGTGGGCGAGAACACCGGCGCGCTCGATACCGCGCTGCTCAACGTCGCCTACTTCTACAACCGCGACGTCAAGGAGTCGATCGAGAAGGTGCAGACCATGATCGAGCCGGCCATGACGCTGGTGCTCGGTGCCCTGCTCGGCTGGGTCATGCTCTCCGTGCTCGGCCCGATTTACGACGTCATCACCAAGCTGAAGATCTGATGCCACAGAAACGCCTTCTCTATCTCGACGCGAACCAGCTCAGCGCCTGGTTCTGGCACGGCGGCTCGCTGAAGGAGGAGGGATCGTTCCCGCAAGGCGAGGACGGCATCGCCGCCTTCACCGACTACCTTGCCCGGCACCGCCACAGCCTGTTCTACCTTCTGGCCGACCTGGCCGAGGAAGGCTTCCAGATCGAGGTCCTGCCCTACACGCAGGGAGCGGACCGCGCCGCGCTGCTCACGCGCAAGCTCGGGCAATACTTCTACGGCTCGCCGCTGGCGACCGCGGTTTCCTACGGACGCGAGACGGAAGGACGACGCGACGAGAAATTCCTGTTCACCGCGCTGACCCAGCCCAAGCTGGCCGAGCCCTGGCTGGCCGCCCTGCGCAGCGCCGAAGCGCAACTGGCCGGGGTGTATTCCCTGCCCCTGATCGGCACAGCGGCGATCGGCAAGCTCGCGCCCGGGCACAAGCATTGCCTGCTGATCACGCTCACGCGCGGCGGCATCCGGCAGAGCTTCTACGAGAACGGCCAGCTGCGCTTCAGCCGCCTCACTTCCATGACGGCCACCGCCCCGGGCGAGGTCGCCGCCAGCTGCGCGGCCGAGGCGACCCGCATCTATCAGTACCTCGTCGGCCAGCGCCTCCTGGCGCGCGGCGTGCCGCTGACGATCGTCGCCCTCGCGCACCCGGCGCAAAGCCATGCCTTCGTCGAGCAATGGCAGAGGTCCAGCGAGCTGCCGCTCACGCTGCTCGACCTGCATGCCGCGAGCAAGGCGCTCGGCCTGAAAACGCCGCCCAAGGACTCCCGCAGCGACGCGCTGTTCCTGCACGTGCTCGCGCAGCGTCCCCCGCGCGAGCAGTTCGCGCAGCCGGCCGAGCGCCGCTTCTACCGGCTCTGGCAGGTGCGGGACTGGCTGGTCAAGGGCGGTGCGCTCGTCCTGCTCGGCTGCCTGCTCTTCGCCGGCCGCGAAATGGCCGACCTGCTGAAAATGCGCAGCGCCTCGGAAACCATGATCCAGCAGGCGGAGGCCGACCACGCGCGCTACCAGGCCATCCAGAAGACCTACCCGCCGTTGCCCGCCAGCCCGGACAACCTGCGCGCCGTGGTTGGCCGCTTCGAGGACCTGGAGAAGCGCAGCGCGCCGCTGGAGCCGCTCTATCTCGCCGTCAGCCGCGCATTGGGCGAGGTGCCGCGCGTGGATATCGAACGCCTTCAGTGGCAAGTGAGCGCCAACCCGGACGAGGGGCTGCAGGCCTCCGCCGATCCGCGCAAGCCGCCCGCCGGGTCGGGACAAGGCGCCGCCCAGTCCGGGACCGGCCTGTACCAGACGGCCGTCATCCACGGGCTATTGCCCTCCTCGATGGCATCCGACCAGCGCGCCCAGCTGGAGACCGTGAATGCCTTCGTCGCCGCCCTGCGCAAGGACGCCGCGCTGCGCGTCACCGTCGTGCGCATGCCCTTCGACATCGAATCGGGCAAGTCGCTGAAGAGCGCCAAGGAAAGCGAGCAGACGCTCGTCCAGCTCAAATTCGTCGTCCAACTGAGCAGGAAACTCTGACATGGCCGCCTTCAGCAAGGACGATTTCCGCCGCATCCGCCTGAGCCTGGCCGCTTTCGTGCTCATGGTCGCCGCCGGCGCGGCGGCCGTTTACGCCTCGATGCAGATGCTGCAGGCGGAGAAGAAAAGCCAGTCCGCAGCCCAGGCGCGCCGCGCCGAAAGCCAGAACCGCCTGGTGCGCGCGCGCGACGAGGAGCAGGAACTCAAGCAGAAGATCGCGCGCTACAACGCCATGGTGACGCACGGCATCATCGGCGAGGAGCGCCGCCTGGAATGGGTCGAACTGATCCGGCGCATCCGCACGGCACGCAAGCTCTACGACATCGACTACGAGGTCTTCCCGCAGCAGGCCATCGACGCAGGCGTCCTGCCCGGAGCGGCCGGCGGCTACGAATTCCTCTCCAGCACGATGCTGCTCAGGATGAGGCTGCTGCACGAGGAGGACCTGCTCAACTTCATTGCCGACCTGCGCGCCTCCGCCGGCGTGTACCTGCGCGTGCGCAAGTGCGACGTCGAGCGCCTGCCCAAGCCCGGCGGCGAAATCCGCGGCGTGCCGCCGCAACTCGGCGCCGACTGCCTCATCGAGTGGATCACCATCCGCGAAAGGAAGAGCGCATGAGCCCCGTTCGCACCACGGCCGGCCTCCTTGCCTGCCTGTGCCTGATCGGCGCCAACCCGGCCTGCGCGCAGGAGCAACTCGGCCGCCTCTTCTTCACGCCCGAGCGCCGCGCCGCGCTGGAACGGCAGCGCCAGCTCAACATCCAGGAAACGCAGCAGGTCATCGAAGGCGCCAGCCTCACCGTCTCCGGCGTCGTCCAGCGCAGCGGCGGCAAGACCACCGCCTGGGTGAACGGCGCCCCGCAGGACGAGAAATCCGCCGCCAGCGGCGTCAGCGTCGACGTCGACCGCGCCAATCCGACGCGGGCGCGGGTCACCGCGGGCGAAGAGACCTCCGCCACCCTCAAGGTCGGCGAATCGATCAACCGCGCCAGCCGGGAAACCTCGAGCGGCATCGGCGAGGGGCGCATCAGCGTCAAGCGCGATAATCCCCGATAAAGTTGGCGGACTTCACCGCTTCTGCGCCAGGCCATGAATATGCAGAAAAAGTCAGTCTCCGCCGGACGGCGGCCGCGCCGCATCGAGTTACGCCAACGGGGTGCGGCCCTCCTAATCTTCCTACTTATAGTAGTGCTTGGAGCTCTGACTTACCTTGTAACAAGCCTTGGCACTAGCGACATCGAAGCACGACGTGCCCAGCAAAGCCAAGAGGTCCTCGCCAAGGCGCGTGATGCCCTAATTGGTTATGGCTTGCGCTACCGTGAAGATCAGCGTTCGCAGGGCCAACCCGACCGCATGTACGGTTATTTGCCTTTGCCTGATCTAGGCACCACTAGGAACAATAATGTGGGCTGTACGCAGGAAGGCTGCGAGGCCGCGAATTTCGCGGGCAATGGCCTTTATTCCACGGTGGTCGGCCGGCTCCCTTGGCGCACACTGGGCATCGAGCCGTTGAGAGACAGCCACGGCGAATGCCTCTGGTATCTCGTTTCCGGTGGCCACCAGAACATACAACGAGCGACGCCGATGAACTGGGATACCCTCGGTCATCTCGATATCGTTGTCGCCAACGGCTTCACTGCACTCACGTCGATCCTGGCCAATGCACACGATCGCCCCGTAGCAGTGATCTTCTCGCCAGGGCCGCCACTGCCAGGACAGGATCGCGTGCCGCCATCCTCGCCGCCTCCAGCGGGCGACGATGTTGCGATATGTGGCGGCAACTACAATGCGGTGAATTATCTCGATCCCTTCGTTGCTACGGCGCTGGTCGATGTCACCAACTATCTGTCCGACACCAACAGCGCGAGAGGAACGACCGGGCAATTTGACACGGTTGCCGATGCCAATCCTGTAAAGAAGCTATCCACGCACGGAAAGGTATTTGAGTCAGGCGGCAATTTCCTTCCGACAGGATGCCAGGGCGCGAACTGCAACCTGCTTGCCAACGATTCCGGCTTGGAGTTAAACGGTGACAGCCTGTTTGGTGCCATACGAAGGCATGCTTATTTCCGTAACGATATCAACTCGTTGCTCGGTATCATGTCCAGTTGTCTGGGAGATGAAATTGCTGCGGGGAGCGGGCCGGTCGGTTATGCAAAAATTGCCGGGGCGGACAACAACACATGTTACGGATCGGGTGTCGCACCAATCGGATATTACCCGCACTATAAGGATCAGGTCTTTGTCGTACGCGGCCCTGTCAACGTAAATGGCGCAAACTGCCCCGCAGCTCTACTGTTTGCCAATCAGCGTAGGACAGGACAACAGCGTCATTCCGCTGCAACCCGGGGTAATCCATTTAACTATCTGGAAGGAATCAACTGGACCAGTTTCACTAGCGCAGGAACTGAGTTTTCGGGGCAGGAGCAATTCGAGCGCGTTTCACCCACACAAACCATATCGCAAGACATCGTACGCTGCGTACAGCCTACGTTCTCTACTGTTCAATCCCCCGGATTGAACGCAGCCGGCCTGTCCCAACTCGCCAACTACTCGTTCACGACCCGAATCCTGACCCTCGGACAGCCTGCGGCGGCCGCCCTGCCAGGCACTGTGTCGAACTTTCTCTACGGCTGCGCCTGGAAGACAGAGACACGCAGCCTCGACGGGGGGGTGCGTAGTTATTTCACCTTTCGCATCAACGATGCCGGATGGGCAAGTTGGCCCACACTGGGCTTCACCTTTACTCTGGCAGACAGCGACAACAACGGCACCAATGCCTGCGGCGCCGCCGCCCAGCATCTGGGCTATTCTGGTAACAACACCGAATCGCCTTTCATCGCACCGCCGAAAGTCGCCGTCGAAGTCGATCTACGCAGGGAAACCGGTTTCGACCCAACGCTAGCCGACCACTTGCTGAATGGCCGCAACGATCCTGCATCCCCAGCATATCGAGGGGGTCACGTCGCGATTGACTATTGGGGAGGCGAAACCAGTTTTTCAGCAATGCCATTTGCTTTGGCACCTGCTCCGCGGTGTACCGCGCCGGCTTTTGATCCCGGCTTTGGTGCAAATTGTTATCTACCGCAGGAAGAGGATGACAACGTCCATGCTCGAGTACCCCTTGCTCGCGCCGGCTTCCCCGCGCCCCCGACCAACCCGCCTGTGCCTGCAACGGAACTGGCGGTGCCGCCGAATGCCCCGATGGGGGCCTACAAGCTCGATCCCGCTCTCACCGGAACGCCGGTGAACCAAGACATTCATGTGCGCGTCGAGCTCACTCGTACGACTCCTCCTAATATTCGCGTCGCCACCGTCGCTAATCTCAACATCGCCGCACCAGGCAACCCCGTCAATGGCGTCATGCTCACGGCGGATGACCGTGTCTGGGTGCGGCAGCAGACGGTTCAAGCAGAGAATGGCTTCTATGTCTGGAACGGCCCAGGCGTTGCCATGACCCAGGTTCCCGCTCCGGCGGCCGATTCCGCTACGGACTTCCGCCTACCGCGCGTGCGTGTCGCTACCACCAACGCCATCGACCTTAGCCTGCCGGGCGACATCATCGACGGTGTCTTCCTCTTCCCCGGCGACCGCGTCCTGGTGAAAAATCAACTCACGCTAGCACATAATGGCGTCTACGTCTGGAACGCACCGCACCTGCCAGTGACCCGCTCTGACGATGCAGACAGTGCCGCCGAACTTGCCGGCATGGTAGTCGAAGTCCAACATGGCACACAGAACGCGCGCAGCATCTGGCGTCAGAACACGACCAGTCTCGTCGTCGACACCACGCCGCTGAGCTGGACCAATATCCGTGTGAGTGAGACTCTTCCCGCGGCAGCGGGCGTGCCACCTGGCAGCATCGTTCAGATTCAGAAGGGTGCTCAAGCTACCGCTTGGTACCGTTCCGATGGGGCAATCTGGTCTCGCCAAATGGTGCGCGTGGCCACCCAATCGAACCTGAACTTGGCCGCGCCAGGAGACAGAATCGATGGTATTACGATGGTAGCGGGAGACCGCGTGCTAGTGAGGAACCAGTCCAGCGCGGCGCAAAACGGCGTCTATCAGTGGAACGGCGCGGCCTTCGCCATGACCCGCACGGCCGATGCCAACTCTGCTGCTGCGCTCGCCGGCGCACTGACTCAGGTGCTCGAAGGCAGCGATACCGGTCGCGCCTTCCGCCAGACGACCCTCCCCGCTTCCGGCACAATCGATGCGGGTCCCGTGCAGTGGGCTGCCCTCGACCGTTCGACCAGCTACCTATTGGAGGTCTGGATCCTGCTTGACAGTCCGAGCTACCCTGACAAGATTGCCACCATGAAAGACACCACTCGCGCCATGAGCCTACTCTACCCGGGATTCACACCGCATTTGCAGGACAGGCCCGTCATCCCCTATTCTTTCCGCAACGCGCGCCCCGGCTTTACCATCGGGCAGCGCACCTCCATTAACGACCAGACTGTGCTGATCAGCAATTTCTTCACGACATGGCTCGAGTAAACGCCGTCCCACGCAGACTGACTTTTTCCAGGGGTTTTACCCTCACCGAAATTGCGGTTGTAATGGTCATTGTCGCGCTCTTGATTGCCGGGCTTATGATCCCGCTCGCCGCGCAGCAGGACATCCGCGCGCGGCAGGAGACGGAAAAGACGCTGAACGAAATCCGCGAGGTGCTCATTGGATTCGCCGTCGCCAACGGACGGCTGCCGCGCCCATCCAACCTGACGGCAGGGATTCCGGATGGAATAGAGGCGGGAACCTGCGCCGACGATGCCGCCTGCTCAGGATTCATTCCCTGGGCTACGCTCGGCGTGCCTAAACTGGACGGCTGGGGCAAACTGATCCGCTACAGCGTCACCCCCGCCTATGCCAATGCCACTATCACAATGAGCACCATGACCAACGCTTCGAACCGGAAAGTTTTATCCCGCGATGCTTTTGGCGCCGTTATCTATCTCGCCGGGCAGGCTGCCGCCTGTCCTTTAACTCCCCCCTCATTAAATCCATGCGTGCCTGCCGTAATTTTTTCTCACGGAAGACTCAATCATGGCACCAATGAAGTCGGTACGGCCTTATCGGATGATTCAGCCACCAACGTAGACGAAGATGCCAACAATGCCGGTCCGACGAACTACTTCAGCCGCCTGCCCGCCACCGACACCGGCGTCCCGGGCGGCGAGTTCGACGACCTGGTGATCTGGCTGCCGACCAGCATCCTAACCAACCGCCTCATCGCCGCCGGCAAGCTGCCCTGAGCGGCATCCTCCGTATGGGTGATGCCGCCGTTCTTGCCAGCGCGGCATAATCCTGCGAAACTTCAAGCAAAACCGGGCATTGCCCGACCGGAACGAAACCCATTCGGAGACCCGCATGACTGGCGGCTCAGCCAGCCTCCTCGAGCGCCTGCGCACCG
>WBZP01006438.1_pt1 | contig 11621 bp, 11 predicted proteins | sample 5204301 | NCBI WGS metagenome assembly WBZP01 (sample SAMN12412401, study PRJNA552823) | activated sludge metagenome | isolation source: activated sludge from nitrification reactor of wastewater treatment plant... | place: USA: Pennsylvania | collected 2017
ATTTTTGGATGCTTGCGTGCTCGCTCCTGCATAATCTTGCTGGCTCGCAAACTGTCCCGACGATGGACAACGGTTACCTTATCGGCAAACTTCGTGAGTGTCAGGGCTTCTTCCATCGCCGTATCGCCACCACCAACAACAACGACATGTTTGTCCTGGAAAAAGTACCCATCACAGGTTGCACAAGCTGAAATACCCTTCGCCATTAAACGAGTTTCATTTTCAAGACCCAACCATTGAGCCTGTGCGCCGGTGGCAACAATAATCGTCCGCGCGGAAATAACTTCACCGCTCGCGAGCTCAACACTGTGCTGTCCTTTACCTGGCACGACCTTGGCAACAAACTCGTGATGAATTTTTACTCCGAAACGCTCAGTTTGCGCTTTCATCTCCTCCATCAGCTCCGGCCCCATAATGCCATCACGAAAGCCTGGCCAGTTCTCAACTTCGCTGGTGAGCAATAACTGCCCACCTGGCACGTCACCGGCATACATCACCGTGCTCAATGCAGCACGCGCCGTGTAAATACCTGCCGTGTAGGCTGCTGGTCCACTTCCAATAATTACAACGTCACAGAGAGCTTTTGTCATGTCTACATTATACAGGCCAAAGCCACTTCTACTCTAGCCCGCAGGCTGCTTTGTGTCTCCCGAGCAAGTATTTGGCGACCACAAGCCCTTTTGAGCCTGCTCAGCCTGTTGTGCAGCGGCCTTAAATTCCGCTTGATACCTGTACGGCACTGACTGATAGGTGTATTCATGCGCATACCCGTCTTCCAATAGTGACTTATTGACGAATAAACCATCATCTCGCCAAACATAGACTAGTAGTCGATCATAGCGATCGCGCTCCCCCTGACTCGGATCAAGCTCCAACCTAACGCGACGCCCGGTTAATAGCTCCTTCGTTCGGCTGCTCGCCTCCCGACCAAAACACTGTACAGGCTTACGTGGATCTTTCGTCTCGGGCGTATCAATACCGAGTAGGCGCACCTTTTCGAGTGTTGAGCCGCGCATAACAGCAATCGTGTCTCCATCGTAAACGGTTTTCACTTCGAGGCTATCACCACCCTGCAACTGAGTCGTTGGGGGGTTTTGCGGAGCGGCCCGCAAGAGTATCGCGGCTACGATCGCCGCCAAGATCGCGAATAAGGCCCGCTGCAGCTGTCGCCGAGTCGGTCGACGACTCATACGGTCTCATCTTTCAGGCGGCGCTTTGATTCGCGATTCCGGGCCACACTGAGAACCAAGCCAAGCGCTAACATCGTCATCAACATACTCGTACCACCCGCTGAGATAAGTGGTAGCGGGATTCCCGTCACGGGCATGATACCCATATTCATCCCGACATTCACGAGCACATGAAAGAGCAACATACTGGCTACCCCTATACAAATATATGCCCCAAAGCGATCTATCGACTGAGTGCTTAAGATATATATCCGCACGATTAAGATGAGATAGAGGGTAATTGCCAAAGCTGCCCCGACAAAGCCGAGTTTTTCAGCTAAAACCGCAAAAATAAAGTCTGTGTGTTGCGAAGGCAAAAAGTTGAGCTGACTCTGACTCCCTGATGACAGCCCTCGACCAAACCAACCGCCACTACCAACTGCAATCACAGACTGAGTAACGTTATATCCCGTCCCTAGCTTGTCAGCCTGAGGGTTCAGCAGCACCACCAAACGATTTTTCTGATAGGGCGCCAATAAGCTATAGATGAGCGGCAAGGCAGCAGCGCCCAGGGCCGCTCCAAACACGAGATAACGTTTTTTGACTTGGGTGGCTAATGTCATTGGCAGCCAGATCGCAAAAAAAACCAGTCCGGTCCCAAGATCGGGCTGAGCTACAACGAGAGCCATCGGTAATCCAACCAGTAGCAGTGAGATCACCAGATAGCGCAGCTGGTGACTCACATCGTAAACCCGTGAATAATACGCTGCTAAAACAATTATCAAGGCCAGTTTTGCAAACTCGGATGGCTGGAATTGAAAGAAGCCAATACTGATCCAGCGTTGAGCGCCAAGTGCCGTAAAGCCAAGCACATCGACCGCGACCAACGAGCCAACCATCAGGATATATAAAATCACGGCATAGCTTTTGAACACTCGATAATCAATGCGCGCCACGATCGCCAAGCCAACCAGACCAACGGCAGCGTACAAGAATTGACGCGTAGCATCGATTTCTGCCCGCACTTCCTGCGCTTTGATTCCCGATGAATATAGAACTAGCAGACCCAATGCCGTGATGAGCAATGCGACAATCAGGACAATCCAGTCTATGCGTCTCAACCCTCTCTGCATGCGACTTAGCCCTTACGTACTGCCAGGCCGATAGTCAGCTCTTCACCATTGAGTTGAACGGTCGAAACCGTTTGCCGGTCGGTAGGAGCGGTCATAAACTCAGTAGCTAGAGTCTCTTCACATATGAGCTCCTGATGCGCAGCTAGAGCTGAGGTCAATTGTTCACCCCCGACTAGCGCCAACTCGATACGATCATCAACTTGTAGGCCAGCCGACTTACGGGCCGCCTGCACGAAACGAATAATATCCCGCGCCACACCTTCTGCCCTCAAATCAGAGTTGAGCTTAGTATCAAGAGTGACGGTAGCCGCGTTATCCTCACTGTTTGCGTTACTCGGATTGAGCTTAAACTTAACCGTCTTCACATTAAGTTCTTCGGCAATGATCTCAGTTAACGCGGTCGATAACTTCTCGGTAGCTTGTATCGTAGCTGAAGCCAGTGGCTGGCGGACTTTAATGCCCGCGCTCGCCCGCTCAGCTAACCCAAGAGTGACAGCCTCTCGCACAATCGCCATCTTATTAATAGTCGCCATATCCGGCTCACTTGCCTGTGGCCAATCACTTAAATGTACCGACTTTGCCTCGTCGGTAGTCGACATCACTGCCTGCCAGATTTCATCAGCGACAAAGGGTGCCCACGGAGCCATCAGCTGGGCGGTCGTAGCAAGAACGTAGTGCAGAGTTGCAAAAGCTGTCTGCTTATCAGTATCATCACCACTCTTCCAGAAGCGCCGTCGACTACGACGGACATACCAATTGGAGACATCGTCGAGATACTCAGATAACGAGCGGCAAAGTCGGGGGGTATCAAAACTATCAGCCGCCTCAGAGACCTGCGTAACGGTCTGCGAAAGCCGAGCAAGTACCCATTGATCAAGCGGGTGATCAGACTTTGGCTGGGTAAGTTGCTTGTTCGGTTGATAGGCATCAACCTCTGCATACATTGCATAAAAACTGTGTACGTTTTTGAATCTTTGGATGACGTTCCGCTGCGCCTCCTGCAGAGACTTACTGTCGTAGGCGGCCGTATCACCAGATACAAGTGGCGTAGATAGCAAGTAGAATCGAATCGCGTCAGCGCCAAATTGATCAAACGTTTCTGAATTCTCGGGATAATTACCGAGTCGTTTACTGAGCTTCCGACCATCATTGCCAAGCAAAATTCCGTGCGCCACAGCATTTTTAAAGGCCGGCTTCCCAAATAGGGCAACACTCATGACGTGCAAATTATAAAACCAACCGCGAGTTTGCCCCACATATTCAGTAATAAAGTCAGCGGGATACGTAGACTCAAACTGCTCTTTATTCTCAAACGGGTAGTGTAGCTGAGCAAAGGGCATACTACCCGATTCAAACCAGCAGTCAAACACATCACCGATACGATGAGCGATCTTACCAGAATCAGTCTTAAGCTCCACGACATCAATATTCGGGCGATGCAGATCAGTCACCAACTCTGGCTTCACCGCTCGCTCACGAATCTCTTCGAGCGAGCCCATCACCATGATTTCACCATCGTCTGTTTTCCAAACTGGTAAAGGCGCGCCCCAATAACGATTACGGCTAATATTCCATTCCCGTGCGTTCTCTAGCCATTTACCAAAGGCGCCATCTTTAATGTGAGCTGGAAACCAATGTATTTCCTGATTTGCCTTGAGAAGTTGATCTTTAATCTTCGGCACATCGACAAACCAGGCGCTTAATGCCCGATAGATGATCGGCACATCAGTACGCCAACAATGGGGGTATTTATGCGTGATGATGGCCTTGGCGAACAGTTTATGCTGATGATCTAGGTCGGCCACGATCTCATTATTGGCATCAAACACTAGTCGACCGACGTAGTCTTTCACCTCAGCAGTAAATCGACCTTCGTCATCGACAGGACTCAAAATCGCTACCTGCTCAGCTTTACCGAGCCAGTAATCATCTTCGCCGTGCCCGGGAGCAATGTGCACCACACCGGTACCCTCTCCGGCTTCGACAAAATCAGCCGCCACGACCCGAAAGGCGTTCTCAGTACCCACAAAGTACGGGAAAAGTGGCTCGTAGGTTAGTCCAACAAGCTCTGAGCCCTTGAAGCGCCTCTGCTGCTGCCAGCCAGTGAGTTCAGTCGTATAGCGTTCGAGGGCCTCAGCCGCCAATACCACTGTCTCACCCTCCCGTCTCATTTCGACATAGTCAAGCGATTCATGAACGGCCAAAAGTAAATTCGCTGGCAGCGTCCATGGTGTGGTCGTCCAGCCTAACAGGTGACGACCATCTGCTAGCGCAAACCGAATGGTCGCCGTCAGGTCCTCCCGATCACGCATACTATCATCAAGGCGTGTCTCCGATATACTGAGTGAAGTTTGCGCGCCATAGCTATACGGCACGACTCGTTCGCCTTCATAAATAAGACCTTTTTCATAAAGAGTCTTGAAAGCCCACAAGACCGACTCCATGTAGTCGACGTCCATCGTTCGGTAATCATCAGCAAAATCCACCCAGCGACCCAGGCGCGTTACATATTCGTGCCATTCTGCGGTGAACCGCAGCACCGAATCACGACAGTAGCCAACAAACTTATCAATACCGTACGACTCGATAGCCTTCTTGCCTGAAATTCCTAACTCTTTTTCGGCCAGCATTTCTGGTGGCAAACCGTGACAATCCCAACCGAACCGCCGCGGAACGTAATAGCCACGCATTGTCTTATAGCGCGTTACAGCGTCTTTTAACGTTGACGTGAGCATATGCCCGAGATGGGGCATACCATTAGCGAAGGGCGGGCCATCATAAAAGATATACGGCTCGGCGCCCTCACGCTGCTGAACTGATCGCTCAAAAGTATGCTGCTTTGCCCAAACAGCGAGCTGAGCCTCTTCAGCCGCGGCTAAAGTTGAGAGAGAAGATTTTTCCATATCTGTTATTGTACTGCTTTCGGCCTGTTTTCGGCAAGATGCCGGAGCGACTAAGAATGATAATAATAGCTTACGTCACTAAAGAGCGGCAAAGTATGCTGCCACATAGCAACCACACCGCCGTCGTCACGCACCACCAGCACAGCAGGCGTGTTCAATATGTCATAGGCCTCCATAGTACCAACTCCCGCCCGTGAGGTACTTGAGCGACGTTCCACCTGCCCATCGAGCAATTTATCGCACTGCTCGACCAAATAGTCGAGTTCTTCGCGCTGCTCGGGCGATTTTGCCTCACCAATAACTAATATCTTCATACCACTTATGATAGCCTATATCTCACCGTATGCCGAGCCGATTACAATAATTGATTATTTACGCGTCTTCTTGATCTGAGCCAACGCTTTTTCAAAGCTATCGAGACTCGTAAAGCTGCGATACACGCTCGCAAACCGCACATAGGCAACATCATCAAGCCCCGCGAGACGCTTCATAACCAGCTCTCCCAGATCGGTGCTCGAAATTTCCGACTCGCCTAGGCCGTAGATGTCGCGTTCAATATCCGCGATCGCTTCTTCTATCTTCTCAGATCCGACTGGGCGCTTCTCACAGGCCTTATAGATACCGCCCGCTAGCTTCGAGCGATCATACAGCTCCCGCTCGCCGTTTTTCTTGATTACTAAGAGTCGCGGCAACTCAATACGCTCGTAGGTTGTGAAGCGATGATTACAGTCATCACACTCGCGACGACGCCGAACGGCCGCCGTGTCATCAACATCACGGGATTCTATAACTCGACTTCGGGCAGATCCACAGGCAGGACAGCGCATAGTATATAGCTACTTCGTCTTTTTTGTAGTTTCAGCCGGTGTGTCGTCGATCTCAATGATCGAACTCTCCACTTTCATACCCTGACGCATGTAAGCAGGGCGATCAAAGTCGTCTTCCTCAGCATCATTGAAGCGCGACGACAACGTCTTGACGATTGGTTTATCCTGAACGCGCACTGGCTCTGGCTCTGGAGTAGCGTGAATAGCTTCCGAAGTGGTCTCTGGCTCGACCTCACGATCAAATGGTCGAATCGGTTCATCAAATAGGCTTGGAGTAGCGATCTCGTCCTCCTTAAAGCGCTCACGCACCTGGGACTCCGGCTCAGCCCGCACCAAAGGCTGATCACTAATCAATGCATCCTCACGGACACGCGGCCGATCAGCCACAAAGGGAATCGGTGGCTCCTCTGGTTCTGCGTCTGTCTCCTCAATTCCCCGAAAAGCCGACGGCACATAGGGTTCAGACTGGTCGGCAATCGCTGGCTCCGCTGGCTGCGGTTCTGGTTGAGTAGCTTGGGCATCTTGGGCAGCCGTTTCAACATGCTGATCAGCCAATTCTCCCACCGGGCGCTGAGCAATCGGCTGAGGAATACCTCCAAAAAGCGTCGGACTGCGATCAGCCCGTTCAGCTTCAAAGCCGGTGGCCACCAACGTCACCTTGATCTCATTATTCATATTTTCATCAATCACCATACCCCAGATAATATTGGCATCACTATCAACCGAATTATGTACTAATTGAGCAGCTTCTTCGATTTCGTGCATCCCCATATCGCGACCGCCAGTGAAGTTAATCATCACACCCTGGGCACCCTGAATAGATACTTCAAGGAGTGGGCTCTCTATCGCCTGCTTAACCGCTTCAACGGCGCGATTATCCCCGCTACCGAGACCAATTCCCATTAAGGCTGATCCAGCATTTCGCATAATCGCCTCAACATCGGCAAAGTCTAGATTGACTAAGCCGTTGACCGTGATGAGATCCGATATCCCTTGCACGCCTTGGCGCAAAATATCATCAACCGTAGCAAAAGCATCCAGCAAAGAAGTTTTGCGATCGATAATCTGTAAAATCCGATCATTCGGGATAACAATCAGCGTGTCGACCTTCTCTTTCAGTTTCTGGATGCCATCTTCAGCAATCTTACGACGCCGATCACCTTCGAACTTAAAAGGTCGAGTTACGATACCAACAGTAAGAGCGCCAATATCGCGGGCGATCTGCGCCACAACTGGAGCGGCCCCCGAACCAGTACCACCACCTTCACCAGTAGTGATGAAGACCATCTCAGAATTCTTGAGGGCCGCGTATATTTCCTCTTCACTCTCTTCAGCGGCCTGAGCGCCAATTTCTGGGTTGGCGCCAGCTCCAAGGCCACGAGTGGTCTCTTTACCAATATGAATCTTCTTATTAGCTTGACTGTAATGCAACGCCTGCGCATCAGTATTGATTGCGATGAATTCGATACCTCGAATTTTCGACTGGATCATGCGGTTGAGCGAGTTGCCACCACCGCCACCGATACCTATCACCTTAATACGAGCAAACGCTTCAATATCAGGAAGTACTTCTGCCATACTCACCCACTCCTTATTCTTGGACTCTAGTTGCGGCCCACACCGCTAGTTCTTGCCACACCCATATATCACTCAAAAACACGATAACTCTACGTAAAAGTATAAATGTCTTATGCAGCGGAGTCAAATAATGTGTTCACAAATTTTCATAAAATATATTGAGCTGCTTTTCTACTCAATATGATGAGTAAACAAGCAGCTCAATTGTAGACTTCGAGATTTACTTCCCTAAAATGAACTAGCGACTACCTGGCATAATGCCTTTAAAGATAGAGCCGAGTCGACCAAAAGCCTTGCCAATGCGATCATTAATACTCTTGCCGCCCTGAGGTCGATCCAGATCTTCTAACATGAGGCCGATAGCCGTAGTAAGAGCTGGATCATGAATGCGATCAATAATGCCAGTCACCGCATTAGCCTTGCCGAGAGCGACTGGAACATCCATCTCTGTCTCCATATACTCCGCCAAGCCATCAAGCTTAGCTCCACCACCGGTAATCACTACACCGCTAGAAAGCAAAGCGTCACCGTGAGCACGCTGCAGTTCTTCTTTAATCAGTGCGCACATCTCTTTCAGCCGAGCATCAATGATAGTCGCCAGCTCACGAGTCAGCAATGTCCCTTTAATCCCTATCTTCGTTAGATCAATCCGACTAGTATCTTTTGGCTTGGGCGGTTGCGCTGCCCCCACTTGAGTTTTAATCTTCTCAGCTGTATCAAGGGTAGTGCGCAAAGCATGACTAATATCTTTCGTAATATGATTACTGCCGATTGGCAGAATACTCGTGAAGCTCACCTTGCCATCCTCAAATACCGCGATGCCAGTCGTTTCTGATCCGATATCGACCAGAGCGACACCAAGCTCTTTCTGACGCTTCGTCAATACCGCTCGCGCCGAAGCGAGCGGGGTGATGACATGACTATTCGCAATAATTCCAGCGCGATGCACTGCATCATCAAGATTTTTCATGGCCGGGATCGAGGCCGTGATGATATGCGTATCAATTTCTAGCCGCACACCATTCATGCCGAATGGATCAGCAATATTTCCCTGGCCATCAACAATATATGAGCGCGGGATGACACGTAATATCTCTCGGTTTGATTCAAGCGAAAGAGCGGCTGCAGCTTCTTCAGCGCGCACCATATCTTCGCGACTTATCTGCTTATCAGCTCGACTGACCGCGATAACCCCGCGCGAATTCAGACTTTGAATGTGGCTGCCATCAACTGATATAGTTGCCCGCTCGATGACCGTCCCACTCATCCGCTCTGCCTCCTCGAGAGCCGCGGTTATAGCACTCACAGTATCCTCCAGGTCGACCACGACACCACGCCGTAACCCGTTGGTTTGCGCAAAGCCTAAACCAATCACAGAAACATTTGGGCTATCATCCTGGGCAACACCAACTACACACGCTACTTTGGTCGTGCTGATGTCTAACCCGATAAATGTTGTATCTTGTTTTGAGGCCATAATCATATCTCTCATATTTGGATACAAAAATTGTATACCATGCTAACTCAACAGCGCAAATATTGTGTACAAGTTATTACTGAGTACTTTTTTTATTCGATTGAAGTGAGTATTTCGGCACCGTCATCTGTAATAAGCACCGTATGCTCGAATTGGACAGCCTGTGATCCGTCCTTTGTCATCCATGTCCAGCCATTATCAGCTAGATACATTTCGTGGCTACCAAGTGCAACGTTCGGCTCAAGCGCAATCGTCATACCAGCCTTTAGTGCCTCACCCGTTCCTCGCAAACCGTAATTCATGATAGTAGGTTCTTCATGGACTTGATGACCAACTCCATGTCCACACAGTTCATATACCAGCTTTAAATTATACCGCTCGCAAACATCTTCAACGGCTTGCCCAATATCTCCCAATCGCACACCATCTTTGACCTCGGCAATTGCTGCATCTAATGCCTGCTTGGTACCCGTCAGTAGTCGTTGCTGATCGGCAGTTGGCTTCCCGAGGACAAATCCAAACCCGGCATCAGTAATCATGCCATGATACGTGACCCCAAAGTCGAGATGCACCAAATCACCATCCTCCAGCACTCGGTCATCAGGGATGCCATGAGCAATCTCATTATTGATCGAGATACAAATTGAGGCCGGAAAGCCGTTGTAATTGAGAAAGGCAGCAGTCGCCTTATGTTGATTTAAGAGTCGAGCAGCTTCTCGATCGATATCGGCGGTCGTGATGCCAACCTTAGTAAAAACTTTCAGCTCAGCCAAAATTGTCGCCAATATCCGTCCACTCTCGCGCATATCAACGATCTCTTGAGCGGTTTTTATCTGTGTCCTCATGATTGCAGAGCCTTAACGAGTCGAGCATGAACTTCTTCAACCGTCCCACGGGCATCGATGGTAACCGGCGTTAATACATCGCCCAAGAGCGAGATAGCACGCTGAACATCTTGCTCATACACATCTAAGCGCTTACGGATGGCAGCCTCCGTGTCATCAGCTCGTCCTCGCTTAGCTAGTCGCCGAAAAACCTCATCATCAGAGATATCGAGAATAATAAGATCGATTTTCTCGGGTGGATTTTTTTCCAAATGCGCCTTCAACCATGTTGCTTGGGCTTCATCGCGCGGAAAACCATCGAATATCACGCGCTGCTTACCATAGCGTTGAAGAATGTCTTCGATCAGCCCGAAGATCAGCTGAGGGTCAACGAGATGACCAGCATTCATGGTAGCTGCCAGTTCGGGATCGCCCTTGGCTGCTTCACGTAGTAGTTCGCCAGGACTAACCGATACGTAATCATCCTGCTTGGTGAGCAAAGCCGCTTGCGTGCCCTTGCCAGCCCCGGGTTTACCCGCCAATATAATCATTTACTGTAATAACTCCACAAGTGCCGGCAAGAATACGCAGGCCGCCACGATCACGGCCGCGATGGCGGTCACCAAGACACCTCCGGCCATCATATCCTTGACGACTTTTACAACTTGGTTATTTTCTTTCGCCAAAGTATCGAGCGTACGCTCCACTGCTGTATTCACCACCTCTGCAAAGAAGACTAGGGCGATCATGGCAATAATCAGCGCGAACTCATACCAGCTAATCTGTAGAATAATTGACGTCGCCAACGCGAGAACCGCTGCAACGACATGGATGCGAGCATTACGCTCGCGGCTAATAACCATCTTGAGACCCCGAAAGGCATAACGAAAACTTGTTAGTCCAACCATAATGAAACCGTCTGGTATCCTCCTTGCTCCATGATAGCATGTGTATCGACTTCAAAACGACGTCGGCTTTTAGAGTCAGCGTGATCATGGCCAGCTAGATGCATCAGCCCGTGCACGAACAGCGTGGCATACTCATTCTCTAAATCAAGATCGTGGTCGCGAGCAAAAGCTTCAGCAACTGCCGGACAGATTGCAATCTCGCCAATCACTTGCTGGCCTTGCTCGTCGACAAGGGGAGGATTATAGCGAAAGCTCAGCACATCAGTCGCTTCTGTTTTATCAGTATGCTGTCGTGCCAGCGTTTCCATCTCTACGGGATCAAGAAAACTAACCACGACATTACCTTTGGCGTCATCGACGAGCTTGGACCAGATTGCGAACAACCTTCGCCAACCCTCTGGCTGCACCTGGTCCGGCGCATTATCAGGCAATATCACCGCGAGCATAGCTTACTTGGCGAGTTCTTCGCGGGTTATCTGAGCTAGCCGAGCACCGTCGACTGCACCATTAAACCGCTCACGGACAGCACCAATGACCTGCCCCATCTGGGCTGCATCACCAGACTGAGCAACGGCTTCTTGAACGGCCTCACGAAGCGCTTCTTCAGATACTTGTTCAGGTAAATAGCCTTCAATAATTTCTAACTCAGCTTGCTCTTTTTTCGCCAGATCTTCGCGGCCAGCGTCGGTGTATTGAGTAATTGAATCCTGGCGCTTTTTGGCTTCTTTTTGTAAAACCTGCAACATCTGCTGCGGCGACAGATCTTCGCGCACCTCAATCTGATAGTTCTTAAGGGCAGACT